>Ga0114923_10001059_pt1 | contig 19466 bp, 38 predicted proteins | sample SumtaG_FD_89578 | JGI IMG/M metagenome (GOLD analysis project Ga0114923, IMG submission 89578) | Deep subsurface microbial communities from Indian Ocean to uncover new lineages of life (NeLLi) - Sumatra_00157 metaG | ecosystem: Environmental > Aquatic > Marine > Oceanic > Sediment | place: near...
CAAATTTCATTAAGCCGTAAAGAATCTGCGCCCATTCGATTTCGTCCTTGGTCTATTGTGTTGTCGATAGTGAATCTTTAAATGGCAGGAATCGCACACTGTCATTAAATTAGACTCATCGTGATAACCTGATTGAATCTGCCAATTCCTATCATATTTGGCTGGTATTATATGATGTACAACTAATCGTTTTTCAGACTCAGAAACTCCGCATTCCTCACAGTTGTCTTTTTTGAACTTTCTATATGTTCCTCTGCCATCAATATACATTGAAGTGTGTTGACGTCTTCTACCATTTTCGCAAACGAGATCACCGACGCCTATTTGTCGACACTTCTTCAAAATTGTCGGATATGTAAATCCGAATTTCTCAGCGATCTCCTGACTGGAATCTCCAGTCCTTACAAGACGAAGTAGTCTTGATTCCATTTTTTCGGACCAAATGATCTTCTTACTCACGGTTCGTACCTCGCACTACTTGTGCAGGTCTCGCTGATATCAACGGCGTAAACAGGGACCATCTGTTCATGGCACATATCGAAGATGACCTGAGATAGCTTTTCCGAAGTTGGATTTCCCTTGACCGTATACTTTTTCTGTTTATTGGCATCCAGCCAATTGGTTAGATATTTATCGGAGTCCGCAACGATGCAGGCATGGTCCAACCATTTGTCGATCCAATTCTTGATAACCTTCAGGTCATTGAAGTCGCGAACCATGCCGAATTTATCGAGCCGATCTGATTGCAGATGGATCGTCACTACCCACGAGTGACCGTGCACGTTGCTACACTTGCCTTTGTATCCATCGACTAGACGATGAGCGGCATCGAATTTGAATGATTTACTTATTAGATGCACGTTTCACCTTCTTCTTACGTTTTGGTTTGGGATATTTCTCTTCGCAGGCGACTCGGATGTGGTGACTGACACCCAGACCATCTCGATCAGCGCGAACAGCCAGCCTTCTATAAAGAGAGAGTTGTAGGCATACTCCGGTTCGAACAGTAGGCTCGTTGGGAACAAGGCCCTTCCTCCCTGGTTTCTTTTTGGTCTTCTTTTTAGTTTTCTTTTTAGTCATTTAATTTGATCCAATTAATTACTTGACGACACTCTGCCATGCAGACACACTAATACGCAAGAACTTCTTAGAACCGAGTTCCCACTTGCCAGAAACTTCCAAATTATCTGCCTTGAGATCACACCAGGACGGGGATTGGCGCGAGACTATAATATAGTCCCGGCCAGTCCTCCTGCCGATTTAGTAAAAGATTGCGATGTTTGAAGTGTTGGTGTCGAGGTACTTCTGGATTGACTTGATTGCTTCCAGCTTCCACTTGCCACAGTCCGCTTCGTACAGCGCCATCTCTGGGCCTGAACGACCATCGTGAATTCTGAATACGAATGGGCTCTCTGGCTGAGCGACCTCAGCAAAGGTGCGGTAAGGTTTCAGCAACACAGGATTCGGCATTGTCTCCTTGGTCTTGATCGCATTGCCTACCGTCGTCGTCTGAGTCATCCCATCGTCTTCGGTTTTTATTTCCGAATCCTTGGTGCAACTAGATGCGACCTTTGTCAAAAGGGCTCGATGCGCGGTGGGTTCGAATGACGTATGAAGTCCAATCAGGAACTGCTCCGGATCATAGTCGTCACCAAACCGAAAGCTGCTTAGGAATTCCGAGCAGTCGCACATTGCATAGGCGTTGTAACCTTTCCAATTGGATTGGAGAGCACTGATAACGTTGACTCTCGTGTGGGATTCGATGTGTAGTCGGATCGTCCGTTCCTTGTGTGTCGCTTGCGAGGTCTTAATCCATTCACATAGTCCCTCCAGAGTTGCGATTTTGATAGTTTCAGTTTTGGGTGGCTTGATTGCCTCAAGGTGTCCAATGGAATATTTTCTTTCTCCGACATCGACGAGCGTCCCTTCTTTGTTCAATCCAGCTATGTATTGTAGCGCTTCTTTTATCAACTCATTCTCCTTTGAATTTCTTCAATCGTTAAATTTTCAGCGAACGTTTTCGCCATGTCTTGGTGCCAAAATAGGCCAAGGTTCAGAACTCCGAACCCACCAGGCAGGAGTGTTACCACTACCCACCCATGCGGTTCGATCGGCAGGTGCCCGTCGGGGTCTGGGGAGATCACTAGCTCCCCAGGTTTCATCACGAACGCCTTGTCCAATAGTTTAGTGTACGGGATTTTGAAGAACTTGTACTTCAATCGTCGTCCCTCTCGCCAGCAGCCCGTGACTTGTTGTCGATCGATGACACATTGTCCAGACCTAACCCTGGTTGGTGATAGTTCGCTTCGTACGGCATGTTTGCCTTGCCATTATTGCGAACGACGTAGGTGCTGCCAACTGACTTGATCGGAGCCATAGAAGTCTTCGACTTGATCTCAATGACCCCCATGTCTCGACCCTCGTTCGGGGTGAAGCTGAATTCAATAGTGATCTTCCTCGTCGCCTTCGACTCAGTGTTGATGTCGGCGATGTTGTCCATCACCTGCCCAAGTTCTCGTTTAAAGATCTCGGACGCAGCACTGTTGTTGATTGTTCCGATCTCTAACTCTTTGTGACCTTCCATCATATTCTCGATTCTCCTAAGTGTTAACTGGCAGCATCATTACTACCATTTAATTCGATCATTTACTTTGTTATTCGGCATCGTCGATTAGCTCGTCAACCATATCAACAACTGTTGCGCACTCTTTTTCAAGCCCATCAACAACTTTTGGTACATCATCTACCTGGGCAGAGGGGATATCCCCGATACCGCTATGTAGGTCATTCAATTTGCTTTTAATTTCTTTCAGCTTGTCTAGATTCATCACTTCTCCTCTGTTCGTTTAATATCTGTATCGGTTTCTCCATCGTAGTCTTTGCAATCAATCCAGGGATCTGGACCGCCGCCTAATAAAACTGGCCCACCTCCCCAATGCTCTTTGGCACACCAGTGTTCCGAAGGCCCAAAGTTTTCGGCATCTGGATTGTTTGATCCGCCATCATATATATGGTTTTTGCAATCGTCGCATTTGAATTTTGTCACAGCTTCCTCTTCCCTTCTCCATGACATTCCCAGCATTGGGATTCAGACGATCTTATCCCATCGTCGCATATTGTCCGACCTCTTCCGTTGCAACGCTGGCAATGCACTTTGTCTCGCTCGATTTCCAGTTCTCGCTTCGTGTCCGCCAATTCCCGCTCTAACGGATTGGGGATACAAAGACGGCCGGTCGTTTCGCTTTCCATCTCGGCAGCGTCAGCCATCGCCACGGTCAATTTTTCACGTTGATCTTCTGTCGACTTGATACCGATCTCATCAAGAGATTCCTCCACGCAAATTTTCCAATATTCGTTGATCATTGTTTCACCTCCAGCAATTCAAATGACCAAACGACTTGACCATCTGGTTGGCCGTAATCTGTTAGGTATAGAATTCTGACAATCGCTCTCTTGCAGTGTAGCGTTTAGCTCGTGGCAACCACTCTCGTAAAATCACTCTGTCCCCGACTTGAAAATCTCGGTCGTTGTTGCGGATTTCAAATTTCTTGCGGCCGCCGACAACTTCTTTGTAGTAGCGCGACCAAGTCTTTAAGCTATGATCACATGGTTTATTTTCCATCAATTCACCTCCAATCCGCGCCGCTTGAGTTCTGCTTTCAGTTGATCGATTGCACCGTTGCACATATCGACCAACAGTTCGTTTTCTCGGCCAGGTTTTTTCTTCGCTTCGTCCCGCTGTAGAATCGTCGTTTCCAGCACGACGACAAGTTCTCTGTTTGTAAGAGATATTGGACTTTTAAGAGCCATTACATTCCACCTCCAATATCGAAAGTGAATTCAAACTCACACTTCGGGCAGAAGGTCTCAATGCCTTTTTTGGCTTCGCATACTTGGGTGTCGCCTAGCAAATCACCGTAGTCATCGGTGCCCAATAAATCGAAACTATCCTCACAATTCGGGCAGTCGATATCGAGACTGCAAGACCAATGAAATTCTCCTGCGTGTTTCTCAACAGCTTCGGCGGTGAATCGCAGAGGTCCATAAGGGTCTGGTTGAACTGTCATGGACTTGAATCCCATCCTCAAACCTAGTTTGGACCACGCATTGTTAGCGTTCTCCTGTTGAGAAGGCGGGCATCCGCATTGTAGCGCGATCATTGGCACCGATTTGCAAGCTTCGACGATCTTATCGTGATCAGCCTGTGTCATCTCAAAGTTTTTTCGTTCAGCCATCACAGCACCTCCTTCAAGATTCGCCATTCCTTCATTACGTTGCCATCAAGCGTGACCTCGATTGGTACGCCGACAAGATCGGGCACAGACTCTCTCTTGCTATCAATCAGAAGTGTGCTGATTCGGAGCATGATTTTTCCTAGTTGATCATATCGTTCGTCGTTACTCCAACTCGCGCCTTCATCACTGACGCTTGCTTTCCAATAGCCCCAGAAGTCATTGACGCTTGTTCCGTCAAGATCGAGAACGAATTGTATGCCGATCATCCCTTCCTGGTAGCCGTAATGACCAATAGCAGCGAATGATATTTTGCCTAGCTTCTTATGCATCTGCCACCTTCCAATCATCAATCGAACTGTCCCATACCCATGCCGCTCTCTTGATCGCTGGTTCGACCCTACCGTCCTGGTCATCGCGAGCATTCCAGAATGCATCGAGCTTTACTTGGTACTGCTGGTCGGTGAGTTTTGTTCCTCGGATCACGCTCCATCCCATCAATGCTTTCTGGCAATCTGCCCGCAAGATGAATCCGGTACCGTTGACTCTGGCTTCGATCTTCCCTTCCTCAACAGTTATGACATGCAACAACTCGCCGCTTTCTGATTGGTATTTTTCTCCAACCTCGGTGTCGAATAATCTCATGCTCGCTTCCTTTCAAAGTCTCGGATTGAATCATCCTTATCTAGTTCGCCTTTGTATTCTTCGACCTCAGCATATTTATTTACGCTGTAAAGCAGGATAGGTTGCGGTGTTGGGAATTCGCAGACTTCCTGAGTTCGCCTATCGAAAAGATTCAACCAAGGACCGTGAGTTCCATCCTCGAATAAATCAGCTCTCATGTATGATCCCTCAGTCCATTGAGGCTCGCGGAATCTCGCAATGCCTTTCGCTATTGCTTCCGTCATTGTCATGATCATGCTTGCACCTCTTCCTTTGGTCGCTCGACTAGCGTTTCATGTTTATGCTCTGGCTTGCCGTGCCGTGTATAGATTACTCGGATGCCTGTGTCCTTGACTACATCCATGAATTGCTTCCGATGCTCCTCGTCCATGATCTCGACACCGTCAATGCAGATAGCGATGTGACCTTTCGCCTTCGCAAGTGCAACTGCCAGGTTGATCGCAACCATGTGACGCTCGGTGCTCGATAGTCGATCGATGTGTCTCTCATCGACGTACAACTGTTGCTCTCGGAACTCCAGACCTTCGACGGGCAGGTTAGCTCGGTTGATCATTTTCTTCGGCAAGACGTATGCGTAGTATTTGAAGACTCGATCGAATTCGACGTACCGCTCCTTCAGGACATCGTGCTCGACTTCCTTCTCCCGGACACGAGTGTAACGGCTGGTGATCTCCTCGTGGCGAAGCACCTTATCCATATCCGATTCATTCTCGGCTATCGCCAGATTGATCTCTGAAGTAGCTCTGATTGGCTTAGCTTCCAGATCGCTCCTGTGGCTTACTAGCTGCGATTCTGACAGCTTTATCAGCTCCTTCTTGCTATCTGCCCTCTCTCGTAATTCAACAGCTTCCTGGTCTACCTCCGAGAGCCTGACAGCGAATCTCTTCTCCGCTTCGGCCAATGCGTTCTCGAATGATCTTCGGAGCGTTGCGACCGTTTCGACCTCCTCGGATTTTATTGCAGTGCGCCTGGGTTCCAATTCAGCATAGGACCCACGTAACGAATCGAGCTGTTCGTTGTATGATCCAATTTCGATTTCTGCTTTCCGATTCGCTCCTTAACGACCACGCGAGCATCGTTGTATTCTTCGATCGTCAGTAGCTGGGCTTTCAGCTCGGTGCGCTTGTCGTCGAGATCCTTCCTCGAATATGGTGGTGCATCTTCGGCTAGTGGTGGGAGATCCTTCTTCAATTCATCGATGACCTCGGCAGCGTGGCGCATCAGTTTGTATTGGGCTATCCGATCGATGTGAATCTGATCCTTCGCCCTATCGCATTCATCGAAAGCGTTCTTGGTCAAATCGAATTTGATTTCGTAATCGCTAATCTCTTCGATCTCGTCCATGGTGACTTTGATCGGCAGGTGGTCCTTCAGATATTGGACTGGGTTCTCTGAGATCAACCGCATTGGATTGATGGCGATATTGTCCATCAGAGTAGCAAGCCACTTTTTTGGCGAAGTGTGCGAGACGCCAGCGCCCTGTAATCGACTAGCTTGCTGCGTTTGAATCCTCGCAACACTAGCGAGCACATCACCGTTCTCGTCGATCTCTTCGAGTCGAACCTCTGACCGTTTCTCACCATCTTTAATGAGTCGCGTGTCATGCGTTCCGTTCAGTATTGACTCGACCGCAGTTAATACGTTCGTCTTGCCTGCTGCGTTCTCGCCGACGAATCCCTGGAGACCAGGGGAGAGATCTAAATCCATCTCATCAATGGTTAGAAAGTTTTCTATGTGTAGCCTGTAGGCTGATTGTCTCGCTGTCATGCGTATTCCTTTCGAGGTTTTAAAAAATTTACTACTTCACATCTGATTTTTCCTGGACAGTCGGCTAGCGGTCGCTCATTAAGGATCAAGCGTGGCCGTTCATTCAACCATCCCCACCATGCCTTACCCTTCGGCGTCTCTACAGCTTCCGGTGCATGCCTTTGTACGCTCGCTTCTGCCTCGTGGTCCTTAATCCATTCGGTCGCTGATCTGAATTGTTCTAGCTCGTCAGCGGTGGGCATTGGTTTGATCTTCGGTGGGTTCTCTGTGGCTCTCTTGCGTCTGCGGACAATAGTTGGTTGTTCGCTCTCGATTACTCTCCTTCTAAGTTCGTGTTCTGTTGGCGCTGACTTTGGCGTTCTCCACCTCATGCTTGCAGCCTTTCATCTTGTCTAGTTTTTAGTTCGAGCAACACTTCACTTAGCAGAGCCGGATCGGTCCACGTGGAATGTTTCAACTGATACTTTGCATGTATTAGCTGGAGGTCCGACCAATCACTGACCGGAACCGATTCATCTATGAAACTGCCTCCTTTCGAGGCGAGGACTTTTTTCCATTCACCACCTTCTTCGTGACCGACTTCTTCTTAGTCGCTGCGGCCTTGGTTGCTGACGCTTTCTTCTTACGGACGGGCTTCGCAGGTTTGGTGATCGGGACCACATTGGTCGGCGTTGTCTTCTCGACCTTATCTGTTGCTGGCATCATCGCGAGGAATTTATTCGCCTGTTCTTGCAATCGCTTTATTGTCCTGATCATGCCGACACCAGCCTCGCCGGATAGAATGATCCGTTCGAACTCGCCGCATAGGTTTTCGATCTCCTTTGGTTTCATTGCGCCCAGGTTGAATGCACCTCGGCTGGTCGCGACCTTAAAGTGTTGATCGACCAACCGTTTGCATTCGCCGCCTTGCTTCGCTGCGATCTCTACAAACATGTCAGCCGCAGTCTTTGTCATCTTCAGTCTCATTTCGATACCTCTATTGAATCGTTTAAGTTGCGACGAGTCTATGGTTGCGAATTGATTTGATCAAATGAAATCGACGAGTCGAATAACTCTGAAGACTACCTGCTGACAACCTGCAGACTACCTGCTGATAACTTGTGGATAACGTGATGACTCTTACAGCAGAGATCTCTAACCGCACAAAAAAATAGGGAAACCCAATTAAGGGCTCCCCTGGGGAATCGGTGCTTGCGTCTGCTTAATTATCCCCAACCCAACTCTTTGCTAATAGCAACTTTCTCTCCTGGAGCCAGTTCCGATTCTCTCTTGCGCATGACCTTGGAGAAATAATCCCCCACATCGCCTTGTAATAAAGGATCACCAGTCGCCGCGAATCTCCATTTCTGGAGCAGGCTATAATAGCTCATGGAATCTATAGCCGCTTTTTGTCCGTCAGTCATCATAGATCCTCCCACGGTTTATTGACTTCCTTGGTGATCGCCTGAACCTTATCCATATGCTCTTCCAGGTCTACGTCGCTATCGAAGGTCATCACCTGGATATCATTTCCGCCAGCTGGAACTCTGACGACCTGGCCTTCGATGTAGTTCAACCGCTTTCGGATCTCAGTGGCTTCGTCGAGTGGCAAGCCGATAAGCTCCCCACTTCGATTAGATTTGAAGATAGTCACAACTCCGCAAATAATGCTGCCCATCAGTCCGATCGTCGCAATCGGATCCTTCGACTTCAATAAGAACTCCTCATCGAAGACCGCAGCGAACTGCATCTTGCTTCCGAATGCAATGATCTGGATCCAGTCGCATTTTATTAGCGCCTTGATTGTCCTCATGTCTGGAATTTCTGAAACCATATCGACGATTTTTGTAGAGTCGTAATTTGCACCTTCTGGCACGTGAATGTAATAGCCGTGATTCATCTCGTAGGCCTCTTTTCGGTTGTAAGATGTTTATTATTTTCGTAGCAAGATGGGCAAACTGATCCATCTGCCGTTTTGTATCTTCCCTCGCGTTCTACAAATTCATGTTTGCAGGCGAGACAACTATCGATTGGCGGAACCTTCCTCGGTTTTAGTTTTCTCAACTCGTGCTTCTTTGGTCTTGTTCGGTTCATTCGTATTCTCCTTCTCCGCCAAATCCGTATGACTCGAACTCCATTCGATCATCTTCTGTCATTCCAGCATCATCGATCGCAACCATACGGCCTTTCAAACAGGCATGGCATCCATCACCCTCTGGTTGGTTCGATGTTTCTGTTCGGCAATTATTGCATTTTACTCTCACGATGCCTCCCCTTCATTCGATTCGTAAGACTCAACCTTTGCGGCGAGCAGATTTTTTATTATTCGGAGATCCCAATTCAGCTTCTTCAGTCTCTTGCCGAATAGTTCGTATGGTGTCTCCCTCTCGATCTGTGCCAACTGTTTTGCGATACGCTTCAACTGTTTCTGGTGAGATTTTGGCAGCGCTAATCGCTCTTCGTTGGTTGGTGCTTTCTTCCTGTGTCTTGGCATAAGGGTCTCCATATCTGTTGAATCTGTGATAGTGCGCGATGCAATACTCGACTGCGTGGAATGATTTGGTGCAACCATCAATGGAACATTGTTCCTCCTTGGATTTGTTGTACCCATTGGGAGAGCGACCTTTGAAGATGAACTCCGATGTTCCATTCTTCTTAAGCCGCGAGTAGTGCAGGCTGCAATAACCTTTCGAGCAGTGCTTCCGTTCACAACCTTCGTGTTTGCATCCGTAATGCTTTCGGTTCATACCACCGCCAATCTTGATTTGAGTTGCTGCACCAGGACCTCAAGCGATCCAAGTGTGTGCTGGCACATCGCCAGGTCATCGATCTTCATTGCTGCGGGATCTAATCGATTGAAGTCGATCGCCAGCCTCACAGCTTCCAGATCTACCATTGCCGAATCAACGAGAGCCGATGCCTCGCTGCTCGTCATCTTCGGTGTTGTGCTTCTCGGTTTTGTTGCTGCCATCATTGACTCCTTCTCTGAGTATGCAGTTCTTTAAAATTGTTAGTTGATCGATCATCTCGTTCACGCAGTAGATCTTTTCCTTCGCGGTTGGTACTTCGTAGTATTGACCTTCCCAAAGTCTCATCTGTTCAAACGACACAGTCTCGATGCTTAGTAATCTTGGTCCGAATGGATCGGGCTTTCGTTCGCTCATAATTTGTCGGCCTCCGTTAAATTTTTCCAGGGATCTATTTCCCCTTCGTTACACACGCAGCATTTATCGCCGCAACACTTGCACTTGGTGCAAACTGCATCGACTTCTTCGTCGCAGCAGTCGCACTTTAGTTCTGTCATTCACTTGCTCCTTACAATTGAGATTTGAAATTCCGATCCATCATCCATCGTGATGGTCAATCCCTTGTTGTTGGTAAGGACTCCAAGATCTTCAAACGACCTCGCGCTTTCGATTTCCACATCGTCGCCATCATCATCCAGCATTAAGTGTGGTAGCAACGCGATTAGATTTTGCTCGAATGTTTTCTCGTCCATATTTTTTTCTCCCGTTGTTGGTTTCTCTAGTTGGTGGAGAATGTTTGGCGGTCACGTGCTCACCGCCGAGAGTCCCGAAAAGATCTGAAGCGATCTGGTCCGCTCGATGCGTAAACCTGTGGCGGTTTGTTGCTATCGATGTGTGGTTCGGGTTGAGCTATGTTTGCTTGCTCGTACGATTCCGTTCTTTTACTTCGTGGTATCGGTGAATCTCGAAGTGCGATCTTGCTTCGCGGTGCCGCCCCAATCCTTTGGAGCCCCTGGGGCGCAGCGCTTCCGGAGAAGCAAGCCCATACATCTATTATCGGGTAGCTAGCCCGAAAAGATAAGGGAAATCCAATACTTAGATTGTTTATACGAGGTTAGATTAAATCATTGAGATTTATTATTTAATGATTCTACTGGGTTGCTCCTTAGCTCAGGCTGCTATCGGAGAGCAAGCAGGAGCGCTCTGGCGCGGCTGAGATCTCTTGTATTCGATATAGCTATAAGTCGCTTAGGGTGCTTGTTTGAAAGCCTGAGGAGCGTTCTGAGATCGATTCTAGATCGCTGGATCTGAGCGAGATTCTGGACCGCTGAAGAGATCAGCGCGAATTGCATCGATTGAGCGGACATCGCAGGGCTCGAAAGCGACCAAGCAACTCTCGAATCTGTAGTCGTTGGTTTCAGCCATCTCAAGACCGACGCTCTTGAATAGTTTGTCATCGATCCCGATCACATCGGCAAGCCCGTCGAATAGTGCCTTGCCGCGATTACTAACGTCGTTCTTCTTTGGCCGGCCGTCTTTAGTCCAGATGCGGGACTTCTCAAGTGTGACCCATGCTTTCACTCGGATCGACTTCTCGTCGCGCAACAATTCGTTGGCGCGGATGCATAGTCGTTTGTTGCAGAGAGCCCACAACCGAACCTCTTCTTTGTAAGCTAGAAGTGGATCAGCGGATGCCCGAACGATCTTCCGTTTTCGTTTATCGTAGAAGTGTTTGTAGATGGCGTTCGATGATGGCGGGAGGGGGAAGCGATCGAAGATCAGTTGTTGTCCTGGCACCCATTCAACTGCGGGCTCTAGGCCGAGGGTTTGTTGGCGCATGTAGCCTCCAATGAATCGTTTGCTTGATCAAGTACGGCCACGGAATCTGCGACATCACTAGGAGCTAGTTGGTGCACAGATGCGGATGCTTGTTCAATCTGTGCAGAAACTCTCGGCGGCGGTGCAGGTAGTTGTGCAGCTCCGTCGATGCCTTTGTGGTGGTACTCCATTTTCGCTTTCGCTAGTTCGCGCCACTGTGCTTTGTAGGTGGCTGAATTTTTCGTGGTGACTTCCTCGCATAGCATCTGCCACTGGGAAGGACCGCCCACCACCAGGACGCCGACCTCTCCGATCTTTTCTGCGATCTCTTCCCAACGACTATTCGCGGTGGATCCAAATCGGCAAATAGCGGCGAAGATTCTGTCAGCGGTATCACGCGCAATCATATCGGTGTTCAGATCACCACCACCACATGCCTGCTTGATTGCGTCGATCGATGGGAACCTGTCTCGAGTGATCAGTTTTCTCATCGCAGCACCAAGAGCTTCTGCTCCAAAACCAGACAGCGACTCGTACCACAGCTCGATCACGAAGGGATCGCTGAACTCAGGAGCGAACCTGGGTTGGACCTTCGCGTATCGAAGCATGGCGTTTAAAAACTGCTGGTTATTCAAAATGCAAATCCTTCGTTGTTCACGGGTTGACCACCGTCTCGGGCCCTAGCATGGGCCATCGCCTCGTGATTCTTGTAATGCTTTTTCCGTAAGGCAGCAAGTATGTTGTCGATTTTGCGGAGATCGTTCTTCGATTTCTTCAGAAGGCTGCAAGGCGATTGACTAACATCTGACCAGAAGTCGTCAGCCTTGACGAACTCGAAGAGGCCGTCCATCTGATCGTCGCCCAGGTTATCGACCACACGCTTCACCTTAGCGATTGCTTCCGACCAGCGATCAATATCGACCTTGATGCTAGGCCACTTGCTCTTAGCCCAATCCCCCCACCTCATGGCCAGAGCCCGATCCCGGGGAGTTGCATGTTTCTTGGGCGGTTTCTTACTAGGTTTGTCAGACTTTTTTGCAGGAAGCTCAAATCCCAATCCTGAGCTGTTGGCGACCGGCTGGGCTCTCTCGCTATCAGTTTCCCCATTCAGGCTCTCAGGGTTTGTATTTACCTGCTCCTGCGAGACGCTGGCACCCGATTTGAGTTCAGCATTACCCGGAAAAGGTATTTGCTCGTCAGTGATAAAACTTTCATCAGGGGTGGCGCCGCAACGCAGTGGAGGTGCATCGGCTTCGCGGTTTATATATTCTTCTCCCGTTCCCCGTAACCCGTTATCCGTTACCCGTTCAATACGTGAGCGGTTGATGAGCGGATCGAGAGCGGTATCCGAGCGGGTCGCGAGCGGGTCGTGAGCGGTATGATTTAGCTTGGGGTTAAATCTCGTCCAGTTACAGATAGTTATGAGGGTTCCTCGGTGAGCGGGTTCAGTGCGCAACCTCTTCGTCACTTCGAGGTAACGGACGCACCGCGCAACCGTGAACCTTGATACTTTTTTGCGCATGATGCGTAGATCTTGAGCAATCTCTGAGTAAGAAGTAACCACCGACCCTGCCTCAATTGTGCGCTTTTCGCCATCCCGCATCCTGACTTTGGTCGGGGCTACTGTCGCCATACTGAGCAGTTTCATCCAAATGGTAAAAGTCACGCAGCAATCACCAATATCTCCCAGGGCCGTTTTTCTCTCGATCCGTAACCAGCCATTCATGAAACGCACAACTTGACCTCCTTCAATGTAAAAAAAATGGGCAGAGCATCGTAGCTCCACCCAATATTGACTTCAATGATGTTGTTGGTGACCCTGATCGCCAGAACCGAGAAAGACGACCAGGGTCGTGTTGGTGGTCGCCATCGGAGACAGCTTTCCCAACACGCCCTTATCGCAATGATTGCTCCTAAATATCAACTCGGTTCTCGGATTCTTTAAATTATCGCTGGTTCTAGTTTAGTCTCCAGTGGCTTCGTAGCAGCAACTTCAACTGAAGGCGCAGGCTTGTCCGACACTGAAGGCGTAGGCTTGCTCGACCCATTGGTTTTCGATTTGAACTCTTCGTTCATACCGTCCGCCAATCCACCTTCGGGTCCGCCGAGATCGAAAAAATCCGATCGCTTCCCCACTCCATCCTTGAGACTGTTGTAAATCATACGCAGGTCCGATAGCTCTGTCTCTACAACTGCTGTAAGTGCGTGACCTAACCGAGTTTCTAATAGCGCCTTATCGACCCCGAACTTACCGAAAGCCACCATCATGTCCTTCACACGATCCTGAATCGGCTTCGCATCCTTGCCACCAGCGAGAGTTCGTTTGCATCGCGCTTCGGCATCGGCAACCAAATCTTCAGGCAGTACCGATAGGATGCAAGCACGTTCACGACGACTACCGTTGTTGGCGACTAGCTCGTAGATATCTCGTGGATCTGTCAGCTTGTAGGATCCTTTCTTGGTGTGCCGCTCATGGACGACAGTGAAAGTGCGGCTCTCTTTGTAGTTGGTTTCGAGATCCCAGCAATACGACTCAACTGTTGTTTCATCTTCATCGCTATCCAATGCACGAATACCGCAATCGAGATTGCCCCACGCCTTCGCCATTGCTTTCGCTAAGTGGATCGATACGCCTTGCACCAGGTTGCCCTTTCCCCGCGGGTAAGCGTAGAGACCTTTCTCGGCCAACCTCGGACGCTCACATGCTTGCATCACTCGATTGTATGCAGCTAGTTCGTCGCGTGGAAATTTCTTCGCCATGAGTACCGCAGCTTGCACTTCTGCGACTGCACGGCTCTGTTCAATTTGAGTTACCGCATTCGTTTGTTGAACGGCGGGAAGAAATCCCGATTCGTTCTGGTGATCGATAACTGTTGCACCTCTAACTTCATTCATGAATTCACCTCTATTAGTTGGCCCATCTGGGCAGTGATAAGTTTAGGACCTGCTGCGGATAGCCAGGCCACTGATCTGTTTTTTCGCACTCCTCAAGAATCGATAATGCTAGCATGTAGTCGGCTCGACCGCGCTTGAGAAAATCCATCTCAGCAACATAGACTTGAATGTCATACGGCGGAGTTTTGTCGACCGAAACGAAAACGAATTTCTCGAATTTGAATCCGAAGATCTGACTATAGATGTCGAGGTACCAGGGTGCTTGAATGAAGTAGCCCATGTCGTATGCGTGGGCCGTAAATTTTCTGGGACTACAATCGCCCGTGGTCTTGAAGTCCGTGATGATTTTACGTTCAGGCAAAATATTGTCGGCTCGACATCTGACCTTTCGACCTGCGAGCGTTCCGTAGCCACTGACCTCCTTGAGACCATCTGACAAGTACGACATCGCAAGGTCATGGGACTTGACCGACTTGACGATCTCTCTGACTTCTTCCATCTCGCTCGGCTTCAACACCTCATTGTCAGGCATCGATTCGACGAAGTCCTTCCAACGCTTCGAGTTCTTACTCTTGACATCTGGACCTTCGACGTAGATCTGATTGAATCTCTCAGGCTCTAATAGTGCGCGGTGAACCATCGTGCCGAACTTCATTGCGGGCGTCGGTTCTTCTGGGTGAGTTTCCCGATAATGGAATAGCTTCGCACTGGTGAGTATACGTTTCAGTCTTGTCTGGCTCATCGCTTCGCACTGATGATAGTAGTCGTCTTCGACGTCGATCAAATGCGATCCCTCTGCTGTCGCTTGATCTAAACGAGCAATGAAATCTCCCGGTGTCTCGCCTTGGTTTCTCGTAAATGTTTGTACATCTATCATTCGCGCCTCTCCCGAAAAGGGTTCAGGGCTAGCCCTAGGACGCTCGGCGAAAAGATGTCCCAGGACCAGCCCTGATATGTTCAACTTGACCGCGTTGCACCGTGGTCAAATGATCATTATGTATAGTTGCTTCGCCAAGCGAGTGCATTGAATCTCAGAATGGATCTCGACGCAATATAAAAAAGCTGACCATCGCACTTGACAGCCAGCTTCTTTATATAAGCGCGAGTTCAACACGCCGGATCAAGGTCAGGGTTAAATAACCGTGACCCGGTAATGTTTGTAATCAGTTCGAGTAATTTGGCTTGACCAACTAACCTCCGAGCGAAGTACGCGATAGGTGAATTCAGGGCTAGATTTGACGGCAGAGAACATATACATGGCTGTCCCCAATCCATCAATCGGCCTGTCTTCGACGTGTGTTAAGATGTCGCCATCCTGTAGTCCGACTAGATCGAAGATCGACTGTTCATCAATCCTGAAGATCATAATGCCGGCCACTTCACCAGTGTCCTTCGCAAACACAACTTCGGAATCTGCCGACTGAGCCGCAGCTAGTTGACCTTCCCCGACAATGTGATCACGTGCAGACGCGGCGAGTTTGCACTCGACCTGGTGAGCACTGATGTCTTGACATTCAATGGAGTTTGCATAGTCGTTGGTGTCCCCGAAGGACACAACCGACATGCTGAACGCCATTAAAGCGATCACCCCCAATCCAAACAACTTTCTCATACACACTCCTTCTTCCCGTGAGGGATATTTAGCTCATCACTGAGCGTAGCATACATCAACAAGGCGGCTCGACAACATCGATCTGTTGGAAGAATGGAATTGGCGTCCTGGTCGCGCCGAAGTCCACATAAGCCATGAAGTCGACTTTCTCTCCGGTCTGGATCAATGAGGCATTCGTGTCATCGATTGCAACATCAATCTTACCGAGCAAGTCCGATCCAATAACTGTGACGCCACCTCCGGTCCTAAGGAACGTTACTGGTGTACCACTCGTCCCGTCGAAACAGACTGTGATCTCCGTGTTGCCGGTCAAGTTAAGCGGGTCACCATTAGCTTGTCGGAGCGTCAAGTGAAGAACTTTATCCGATCCTTGAAAAATTGTTGGCCTACTCATCAGTCATCCTCCACTGTGCCGACGATTTCATCTTCGTCGATCGTTCCTGTTAGTTCATCTTCGTCAGCTTCGCCAACGATTTCCTCTTCATCGATACTGCCCGACACATCGTCGCTTGAGGCCGTTCCAATTATCTCCGTGTCTTCCTCTACAATGCCGATAGCATCGAGCCCAGGCGTCGGCGTTATTGCTGCAAGCACATCATCCTCCCTATCGAATCGTTCGTTCTTGATCCCACTGAGGTGGTCCAGAGCGATTGTTGTTCCATCAGACTCGTAGACTTCGTAATCGACTATGGAGAATGGTTGTCCAGGCATCGTTTCAGCGGCGACCTTCTCCCAGATGCGAGTCCCGCCAATTTGCACGAGAGTGTTTTCCGAACCGATCTGGGCACCAAGGCTATCGTAGATGTTTGCCTTCACCACTTTCGCCAGACCATTGTCCTCGCTGTGGAGTTTCATCGAAAGGTTGAATGCATCGCCTTGCTTCAAACTTGGCATCAATCGAGATCCTTTATGTAGAGGATTTTATTCTCGATAGTCGATTCGGCTGAACTGTAGATGTGTGCTTCGTAAGAAAAAAGCTCCTGCTTGGTTCCACCTGGCTCGCACTGTTTGGGATCCAAGATGCTGTTCGCCGTTCTACATGAAGATGGTCGATCTTCGTAGACAGAACATAGGTTGTCCTTATTCAAAAATCTGCAAGCTTTTTCACTGGGGTGATCTCCGTTAGGGCGACCTGTGAGAATATTGGCTTCGGCTTGGCTGATCGCCACTGACTGAAAACAACATGCAGCGCAACCAGATTTACACGACACCTTCTTATCGGGACTGAGCAACTGTTCTTTTTGCATGGAGAGGTCTATCAACTTACGGGATAGATCAAGTCCACCTCCATTGGCTTTCAAGAATTTTGCTGTTTCGTTTATTTTGTGGAACGTCTGGACACGGAACGCTGAGAACTGTTCGGGATTCTTATCCCGAACACCACGAAGGAATTTGTTGAGAGAGCTAGTGACTATTACTTGCGGTTCTGACAAAGTGTGACTCCTAAAATTCTATGGACCATGACTCGACCATCACTTTATCTTTACCATCGCCCGACTCGTGTTTCACTTCAATGTCCCAGACTGCATCTACCACTCCGAGGTTCGACAATGATCCTAGATCCTGGATAGCCTTGGTCGTATTGCTTAGACCAGTCGCTTCAGCTATGACCGCATCACCATTACTCTTGTCGATTACCCTGACAGCATAAGTTTCACCACCATTATCTGTCGATGAGATGGCAGTGATTTTGGCCGCGACTGGTTTTTTGGATCCTTTGTATTCGGTCGTGCCAGCAGGCAAGTAGGCTAAGCCCTTCTGATTCTCGCCTTCGGGGTATCCCATTGTCTGGTGAGTCACCACATTGCTAACAGGAACATAGTTCGAGCCATTGAATCTGAGGAAGTCGCCATCGGCTGGTGAAGCGGCGGAAACGTCATCGATATCATTCATATCTAAAACAATAACGCCATTAAAACCGTTGACGGATATCACCTGGTCGTCGGCCGGAATTCTTTCCCAGATTGTACCGTTGTAAATAACTTGATCGCCGACGCCGACTGTTATGTCCCCGGAACCAAGATCTTGAGTTCCAGCGACCGACGCTCGATACATGTCTCCGTTCGTGCCTGTTCCATCAATAAGTGTCGGAGTATTAGTCGAAGCGTTCCACGCGCCTTTATACTCTTGTGCCGATGTGGGAAGCTGACCGGATGGCATCCTCCCGCCACTGTCTAGGGTCGCTACTCCGTTAGCTGCCCCCTTTTGCGTGAGAGGAATCTTCGCAGCTATCGAGGCCACCGTGGCCGCGTCTAGGTTGATTGTTAGAGTGTTTGCTCCGTCGTCATAAATCGCATCGATGCTTACGCCACCGAGAACAAAAGCTCCGACGATATCCTGGACCTGCTCGTCCGTTAGCGGGACAAGCGGCGTCACTACCCCGGCGTCATCTATCAAGAAGTAAGAGCCGTTCTTGGCATATAGCTTCAGGAACCCGGTGTCTGCGTCATCCGGGTCTGTGCTTCTGTTTTTCGATTCCAGTACGCCTTCTTCGCTCATCCTAGCACCAGCTTCCCTTCATTGCGGATCGTGCCGCAATTTTTCAGTTTCCCATGGACTTGCATTTGTTTTCTAGGACGGATATTTATTGTCTCTCCAGCAACCAACTCATCCCAACTTGCATGGTGATCAGCGCCAGCCGACCACTTATCAGCGCCAGAGCCAGCAGCAAACTTGAACCAGATTGTGCGATTGGATTGGTAATGTATAGATCCCAACGGAGCGTCATGGATGGGAGGAGAGTCACCCCCCCCCATCCAAACTTTGTCATTGCCATCGAGAGAGAACATGATCCCATGCTCTTTTACATCGTTGGCATTATTAACATCAATTGCCATTAAAGAACCGTCTTCAAGATTTCCATTCTTCGTGCTCGTACAGTAACGCCAGCAGTTGAGCTTGTAGCCCGAAGCCGCATGTTACCAGCAGACACATCAATTGAATAAACCAGATTGAAGTTGGCACCTGTCTTGAGTTCCTTGCCTTCGCTGTGATCCGTCGCAGTCCCACCGTCATTGATCGCAGTGATGTTCACACCACGAGTGTTGGCTGGAGTTGCTTCTTCGAAAGCTACAATCTCCCAAACACATTTCCTGACGGATGCTACTGGAACTTCATCAACTGTGGCCAGAGTAGTCAAGGCAGTCGACTCGACGCCACGCAACTGAGCCATCAAGTCGAAGATACGTTGAAATGCAGACTTGATCGTGGCCGTTGTGCCAAGAATCAAGGTTGCGGCTGCGCCTGTGAACACTGTGAAGTTAACTGCGTTGCGAGATTCTCCAGTCAAAAGGACTGCATCGGCAATGCCCTTCTCAGTCTTCTCAGTAGTGCTCTCTAGGGTTTCGCCGGCAGAAGGAGCGCCATTAGTTGGGGTCCAGCCACCAGTGGTGTTGATCCCGTCAGCCAGTGACCAATTGAAGTCGGAAATTTTAACACATGGTCCGGTTGCACTTGGGAAGTGGATGATAGCCTGTTTTTCTTGAGCAGCGGGAGTGTCAGGAAGATAGTTCTGAACGATGAATGTATCGTTGGCTGCGATCGCTAGACTAGCTGCGGCAAGGGTTATGCTTGTATCCGAAACTTTTGCGGTCATTTCTAAAAGAACGGGCGTACCGTTACAATCAACAAGTACATGGTCGCCAACTGTTAACTCATCGCCTCCAATGCCGCTCTCGTTATCAGTCCATGCGGTGATGTCAATGCCAGCACCAGGAGCCACTGTGTCGTCTG
>Ga0114923_10001060_pt1 | contig 19435 bp, 19 predicted proteins | sample SumtaG_FD_89578 | JGI IMG/M metagenome (GOLD analysis project Ga0114923, IMG submission 89578) | Deep subsurface microbial communities from Indian Ocean to uncover new lineages of life (NeLLi) - Sumatra_00157 metaG | ecosystem: Environmental > Aquatic > Marine > Oceanic > Sediment | place: near...
TCCAACAGGGGGGCGACTGCCGAACAACAATGGGGGACGAAGTCCATTCGGACAGTCGAACCATCATCCAAGGTAGCCTCAACGTCAATTGGGAAGATGGGATCGACCCCCGATAGATGCAGGAGGGTGCTATAGCCTGTGCTTGACTCCATCGTGTCGAATCCGGAGATTGCGACATCGAATCGAGCGTCTCCATAGAGCCAGCCCGCGAAAAACTCGGACAGATCCATCTCCGAGACACGCTCGGCGAGGAGCCTGAACTCTTCCACTGTGAGAAGCTTTCCGCTCCACTCATTCCTCGCTTCGATCAAGATCTGGTGCATCTTCTCTTGGCCGATGATGGACTCGAGGCCGCGCAGCACGAGATAGCCTTTGCTGTAGGTGCGAACGGTAAGTCCATTGAGGTACTCCGAATCGGCAACGGGCTGAACAATCGGCTCATCAAACCCCAATTGCAGCAGGGTCAAGTATTGCAGCTCCGAAAGATGCTGTCGCAGGTTCAGGTATCCCACCGCATCTGATAATGCGTCTTCAGCGAGTCCCGGCTGAAGATGAGCGAGCAAGTTGGGGTCGAATCCGCCATGTTGATCTTCGAAATAGGTGATGGACAAATACTCGGCGAATCCTTCGGAAATCCAGTTCTCGGCGTTGAAGTCGGTACCGATGCCGATGCCCCACCACAGGTGAGCCAGCTCGTGCGCGAGCAGATACTCGTTGACGCGGTCGTAGGTGCCCAGTGCCGGCATGTCCTTCAAGCGAACGACACTGGAGCCGACCAGGACCATCCCATCGGCGGCCATGCCGAAGAATCCGGGAGTCGGGTTCTCGGCAATGATCAGACGCTGCCCCTCGAACGGACCGAAGTGCTGGGAGTGGTATGCCAGGATCTCTTCCGCATACGACAGTGCGACACGTGCGTAGGATTCGCCTCCGGGAAGGAAGACTGCCTCAATCGTCACGCCATTCCACTCCGTGGCCACGGAGTCAAGCTCGGGACCGATGATCAAGGGCACGGAACGGGTAGGATGAACGTTGGAAAATTCCAGCGTCTTCAGCCCCGATGTCGTGCCGATCTCTTGCTGATAATCAGCTCCCCCGAATGCGTAGAGATCTTCAGGAACCGTCAGCTCAACGCGATAGTTGGCCGCCGGTAATTCGAACTTCGCCTCAAGTGCGTCCGGTCCCACGGCGACGGGATTCCAGCCGAATCGCCATACGTAGGTATCTATGTACACGCAGTTGTCCATCGCCATTGCGCGAGCGAATTTCGTTTCAAAATCCATGTGGATGGTGGTCTCGGCTCCAGGGGCCAATGGACCGGGCAGCTCGACGATAAGCAACCCATTCTCGAGCGAAAAGGTCTGAAGAAAGGGAGGAATCGATTCGAATCGGAACGGTAGCGCTTCGCCGTCGGCATTCATCACCTGCGAGACTTTGGTCCAGGTGGGATCAAACCCTGCCGTATATTGCTCATCGGTGAGAGCGGGGTGGAGATAGGGGTTGGGCTCGGCCCCCCAATTGGCAATCAGAGCGAACGTGATCTCGTGGATCTGCGCGTCGGAATCATTGATATAGTTGATGGTTTGAGACCCTATCAACGTGTCTTGGTTCGTATCGAGGCTCACATGGATCTCATAACTCGCAACGGGAAATTCCGTCTGCGCCAATCCTGTGACACACGGAACGATCAGAATGCATCCGAGAAGTACTACCGCCATTCGCCATTTCATCATGTCCCCTCCCTCAGATGAAGCAAGCGCCTAGGTCTTTGAGCATAGTAGGGGATCTGCACGCAATGGTCCAGAAAGAAATCTAGTGTGCGAGCGGACTATCATGGACTCAGTGGATGATCGCCAAGGAAGATGGTGTCTCCTAATGCTAGAGTGAAATGGCGTCGATAGCATCGGCGATTGCGAGCGCAAATCCATCGGGATTATCGCTCATCATGTCATGCCCGGCGTTTGGGACAATGCGAACATCGATGTCATGTGAACGAAGGATCTCTTCATCTGGATCAGGGAGTGTCATCTCGCCAAAGATGTAAGTCCTTGGGATCTTCATTTGATAGAGCATCTCGCGATAGGTTGGTGCTCGATCCGCGATCAAGTCAGTGGCGCTTCGATGAAGTCCGAGGGGATCGGCGGCGCGGCCCGTTCCTGCATAGTCGTGATACCCGGCCGATCCTATATCAGACATGAAGCGTTCATAGCCTCTGTCGACAAAGGCGCGTTCGTCCATCGAGGCAATGCGTCCACTGACAAAGCCAGGTTCGGGATCGAGATTGCCCTCGGCGACGATGAGCTTCGAAATCAGATCGGAACGGCTGTGTGCTAGCAGAATGGCGATCGCTCCCCCCATGGAATGTCCGATGAGCACGCTGTTCTTCATCTCCAGAGACTCCAGAAGTGAAGCTGCCGTCTCCGCCTGTTCCTCCATGGCGTACGAATAATCAGCTGGTCGGTTGGAGTATCCGTATCCGAAGAAGTCGATCAGGATGGATCGATGATCTCTCAGCTGAGGATGCCCTGCGCAACGAGGGAAAGCCGACGACGAGGAAGATCCCAATCCATGCAAGTAAACCAAAGCCGGAAGCTCTCCTGGAAAATCGTGATAGAACAAATGGGCATCTTGCTTTGGCAGGAAGAATGTATTCATACCTCAGGTTCCCGTGTTGTCTTTGTCGATCGTTTCCCGATACACAATGCCGCGATCCTGCAAACCGGCAAGCATAAAGTCGACACATTCCGGCACGCGGCCGATGAACTCTGGGGGTTGTATTCCGATCTTATCGAACAAGCCGGCAGCCATCAAGCGGGCCGCCATAGTGGCTGTGTATCCAGTCGTTCGTGCCATGGAGGTCGTGCCGGACACCTCATCGAAGCGATCGAGCAAGTCATAGGTATAGCGAACGGATGTTCCATCCTTGATCCCGGAAACCTGAATCCGCATGACCGTGAGATCTTGTTCGCCCTCTTTCAGTTCCCAAAGCGGAAACAACAACGTTGTTGTCAGGTCAATGGGACGCACCGACGCACCATCCTGAAGTTCGACTGCCTCCGTGGAAAACAACCCCATGTCCCTCAACAGCTGCATCTTCCCGGCATGCCCCGGATAGCGGAGTGTCTTCTCGATCATGTTCGGAGCATCGATGGTGTCGGCCAGCGTGCGAAGACCGTCCGTATTAAAGGCCTCCAGGTCACCGGCCTCAGGGAAATGAAGGATCTCGATTTCTGATAGCGCCTCACGCACGACTATCTCACCATCTTTGACGATTCTTGCCGGCCGTATGTATTCCTCGATCACGTCGATCGGGGAGAACACGGCTCGGTACTCGAACGGGCCCTCGCGATTCTCAGGCAAACCGCCGACATAGATGGTCACAGACTCGGTGTGGTCGAGCAGGCTGCTCGCGTATCCGACAAGCAGGTTACTCATACCGGGGGCGACACCGCAGTCGACAATGGCCGTCACCCCGGCACGTTGGGCGAGTTCATCGAGTTCGAACGGGTCCTCGGGAAAGAAGGCGATATCCACGACGTTCTTGCCGGCCTCGATGATCGCTTGCAGCGTTCGAAATCCGAGAAATCCCGGAACGGCGCTGATCACGAGGTCGGCATCCTGAACCGCCCGAGCGACGGTACTGGGCAACGAGAAGTCGACACGCTCACCTCGAATGCCTTGCGCTTGTTCCAACCGAGCCAGTTGACTTGTATCGCGATCTGCAACACGAACATCGAACCGTTTGTCTCTTGCCAAATCGACGGCCATGGCGCTTCCTACTCGTCCCGCTCCAAGTACGACTATCTTCATCACGGCTCCTTGATGTGCTGTGTCAATTGTACGAAGGGAGCCTGGCCTGTGCGAGTGCCTAACCGGAGGAATCTGGGCCTTTCGATCACTCTCAGGAGATGGAAAGGCACCGCCGGTTTCGTGGACAGAGATGGAGTCGGAAGCCGCGAGAAGACCGATTGAATCGATTCTCGCGCCACTCACGACCTAGTCAACGACGGCAACGGCTCGAACGGGTGAACCTTCCAGTCCTCGAATCCGGAGAGGGAAGGCAGCCAGATGCACCGAACTGCCGCTCTTGATATGCGGGATGAGGTCAGCAAGATTGACGAGGCCCTCCACGATCGGAATGCCCGCTGACAAGAGAATGCGGTGCACGGGATAATCACCGGAGGCAGTATCGACACTGGGCGAGTCCAGCCCCACCAAGGCAACCTTCTGTGTCACAAGCTGCTCGGCCAACGCCTCACTGAGCACGGGGAATGCCTCGAAGAATTCCTTGGTTCCAGCGCCCTTCTCCCAGCCGGTCGAGAACAGGACGGCCTTTCCTGCGAGAGAAGGATGGTCTTTCAATACGATCGGCGAGAGCGTGCTCTCGCAGGAAGAGATGAGGACGATTTCAGGCAGAACGAGCGGCGTTGTAGCGACATCATCGGCCTTGGGAACGTAATGCAGCGGGGCATCGAAGTGCGTTCCGCAATGAGCATCCAACAGCGTGAAGCGGGACACCGTGCAGTCAGGGAATTCGTTATCCATGCGCTCCAGCACCAGCCCGGGAGCGGTTCCCGGATACGCCAAGCTCCCATCTTTCATTTCGAAACTCAAGTCGATGATCTGCATCATTCCTCCCAGGATGAAGCCGACAAACCAGAGGGCTCCAGTCGGAGCCCTCTCAGGGTCGATACTGATACTGTACAAAACGATGCTCGCTTCGTCACCCAAGACTTAGGAATCGATCACTGCCAGGTATAGGTCGAAGGTCCACTTCTCTGGGTCCGACTCGAAGGGAGTGTCGTTCTTCTCCAAGCACTGGCTGCAGTTCGGCCCTAGTGTATAGGGGCTGTCCTCGACCCAGGCCACCAGCTCTTTCCACACCTGGCCGATGTTCGATAAACCGGTGAACCGAGTGGTCGCGAACGTGCCGCCCGAGAATTGCATAATTTGTATCGGCTCGATCGCTTCGACAGACTCGTCCACAGGCAGCCAGAATTCATACCCATAGTTGGGGCTGCCGGGTGACGGAGACGGGTTGTCGAACCCGTACATCCTAATCTTGTTAAAATCCAATTCGATCCCAGCTTTCTCGGCGAATGCATGGATCATCTTGGATGCCTGCAATTCCGGCTCCGTCCCGAATCCGAGCGCGCTGGCGACTCGCATGGGGGGGAGCTCGACGATGTCAACTTTCCGCTGGACCATGTTTTTCTCCTTCGGTTCCTTGTTCATGAACCGAGCATAGCGGTATAACTAGACATCTTCTGTCAGGTATTGAATTGCGATACGAAGGAGGCCTCATGCGAGCTGATCGACTGCTTTCGCTACTGATGTTGCTGCAAACACGGGGACGCATGACGGCTGAACGGTTGGCCGGGGAACTTGAGGTTTCAGTTCGAACGGTCTATCGCGACGTGTACGCGCTTCGAGTTGCCGGATTCCCCGTTTACAGCGAACGTGGCTTGGGCGGGGGATGTTATTTGCACAAAGACTATCGTATGCGGCTGACGGATCTGACTGAGGGTGAGTTGGCCGCCCTATTCACGATGACCGTCCCCACGCCGCTGGTGGATCTTGGCGTGGGACAACAAGCAAAGGGCGCTTTGCTCAAACTGGCGGCTGCACTTCCGGCGACTAGGCGCGACGTCGAACAACATGTGCGAAATCGTATCCATCTCGATCCTGAATCGTGGAACCCATCCCGCGAGCCCCTTCCCTGCCTTGCGCAACTACGCCAGGGAGTATGGCAGGATCGGTGGGTGAAGACGACCTTTCTCAGGATTCGTGGAATTATCGTCACACGGGAGATCGCACCCTACGCGCTGGTGGCAAAATCCTCCACTTGGAACGTGATTTGGGCTGGAAGAGACGCGAAACTACGCGTCGATCGTGCCTCGACCGTCATTGACGCCGCATTGCTCGATGAAAAGTTCACTCGGCCCGAGGACTTCGATCTCAGCGTCTTCTGGTCCAAGTGGGTTTCAACAGCCGAAGCGAATCGAGCTGTCTTCTCGGTAGTAGCGATTGCGAAACAAGACGTGATCTCCATGCTGGAAAGAGAAATTGGCAAGGGCCGGCTCGCGAAGCTGACTATACAAGAACCCGACAATCGCCAACGTGTCGAACTCAAATTTGAGTTCCTCACACAGGCTCGGTCGATCCTGCTGAGCTTCGGGGGCGCTATCGAAGTCCTCTCCCCGGAGGCGTTACGTCGATCAATGGCCGATTTTGGGGAACAGATTCAATCTGCCTATCGAGATCGTTAGTATCCAACTGCTTGCTGATGTCACATCTAAGTCGAACTGAGGATCTGGCTAAGCTACACTCCTGGCGGGAGGTTTCATGAAACTTGACGCGCTTTTCTCGTTCCTTGCCGACGAATTCTCTGGCCTTCGCGCCAAGAACACTGTGGCTGTAATTGCCGGGTTCCACCGGATTCAAGCATCACCTGAATACGATGCCGCCATCCGCTACGTCGCGGCAGAGCTCAAAGAACTGGGCATTCAACACACGGTTTCGAAGTTTGCCGCCGACGGAAGAACGGAAACGTTTGGGTGGGTCGCGCCACCTGGTTGGACCATTCGATCGGGCAGCCTGGTCCAGATCGAGCCCAATGCAAGACGCCTCGGGTCGTACGATATCGTCAGACAATCGATTCTGGGGCACTCGGCTGGAGGCAACACAGAGGGCGAAGTTATCCACGTCGGGAAAGGCGATTCCGAGGCTTGCTTCGAGGGGCTCGATCTTCGTGGTAAATTCGTTCTAACAAATGGACGACTGGCCTCCATGCTTGAGTTCCTGAAGGACAAGGGCGCTTCAGGGATCATCCTCTATCCGAATGTCGAGCGTGCCGCCCCATCGTATGACCTGGTTCAGTATGGCGGACTCTTCCCCAAGGCGGACGAGCTGGACTGGCTGCCGATGGGGTTTTCCATCTCTCGCCGAGCCGCCGACGGATTGCTGAAGGATCTTGAGAAAGGTGCGGTTCGCGTTCGCGGAGAAGTGGACGCCGAGTTCATCGATAATCCAATGCAAGTCTTGGAGGCCAGAATATCGGGATCCGACGAAACCAGAGCCGAAGTCTTGCTTGTAGCCCACCTCTGTCATCCGGCTCAGTCGGCCAATGACAATGCCTCTGGAAGCGGATTGCTGGTGGAGATTGCGCGGGTTCTCGCCAAACTGGCTGATCGTGGCGAGTTGACAAACACGGTTCGTCTGGTGTGGGTTCCCGAGTTCAACGGCGCGGTCCCCTGGGCGGCGGCCAACGCTGGGAATCTGAACAACGTGCTGTTCTCCATCAACTTGGACATGGTGGGGCAATCGCCTGAGTTGATCGGCGAACCGTTGCGCGTGTTCCGCGTACCCAACTCCCATCCCGTCTTTCTCAACGCCTGTTTTGAACCTCTGTTGACTGCGATTGCATCGGATCAACGGTTCCTGGCAGCCCAAGGATCGCGGCGCGTGCTCCACTGGATTCTCGATGCGCCCAGCGGCGGCAGCGACCACTTGGTGTTCCAAGCTCCGCCCATCAACGTCCCTTCGGTGATGTTCGGCCATGACGACCCGTATTGGCATACCGATCTGGATACGATCGAGAATGTCGACCCGACCCGGCTGAAATGCGTGGGCGTTTTGACAACCATCCTCAGCGTTCTGCCGACTTGGGGCAATGACGAGCCTGCTGAGCTTGGGGAATGGCTGATGGCATTCAGTCAGCGGGCATTGACGGAGGCCGGCACGCTGGCCCGATCGGCCGAAGGCGCGGTGAAGCAGCTGTTACTGGACACGTCATTGACCATTGAAGAATCTCGCGTTGCGTCGCTGGCCAGTTTCCTGGGAGCTGATCGATGGAATGGCGCTGCTCATCTCGAATCTCTGCAAGCGACCTATCAAGCCCTCGCTCAGGCTCCTGATGAGGACGGCGAAATTGGCGAGACAGAAACGTACGATGCGAAGCCGATGAGAATCCTCGACGGCCCGGTCAGATACTCGATAATGCAAGAGCTTTCCAAGGACGATCGGGAGTTTCTCGAGGACAAGCTCTTCTCGCACCACGGTGCACCGCTGCAAGTGCTGGTCAATCTTGCCGATGGAGCGCGTACGATCGCCGAAATCGCTGCTCACATGTCGCTCGATTTCCAGCGCGTCTTCGACGTTGACGATATCGCGCGTACTGTCGAACTACTTATGCAAGTTGGGTATTTAGAGACAGTGCAGTAGGCCACTGGCACGAGGTAACAGGTCCGGCTTTGAGCGAGCGCAGCTCCAGGAAAGCGTGTAAACTTGCGCTTGGTTCATCCTTGTTTCTGGTTGAGGGGAGCGAAGTGAGTCGTCCAAAATCCATTAACGGGCTGTTGACCGTCGTCCGGCGGTACGATCGTCGCTTCTGGACTTTGCTGCTCGTACAACTCATAGTCGCCGTCGGGTTCGGCGCTGCCATGCCTTTTGTCAGCCTCTATCTCCATGCTCAGCTGGATGTCCCGATGACGATTGTTGGCACCATCATGCTGGTGTCGGCACTGGTTGCCTCCGGCGGACGCATCGCTGGTGGGGAAATCGCCGACCGCGTCGGCCGGCGCCCGTTACTGCTGGTGGGAATGAGCGCCCGCGTGGCCGTCTTTGCGCTCATGGCTGTCGCCATTTACTTCCGCTGGTCGGTATGGGCCGTTGGCTGCGTCTTCTTGCTCATTCGTTTGGTCGGCGCCACCGTTCGTCCCGGTCTCACAGCCATGGTGGCTGACATTGTTCCGGCGGAGAACCGAGTCGAAGCCTATGCGTTGTTCCGAATCGGCGCCAACGCCGGTTGGGCCATTGGCCCCGCCATCGGCGGATTCCTTGTTTCCGTTTCCTATGCGTCGTTGTTCGTGCTAACGACAATCGCAAGCTTGATCGGCGTGATCTTGGTTTCCTTATTCATCCGCGAATCGATCCAAACCGCAGAAACTGAGCGGTTCGCTTTGAAACGTGTCCTGGATGTAGGCCGCGATCTGCGCTTCCTCGTATTCTGCGGATGGAGTGTATTGCTGTTCATGGTGATGGGACAATTCGCCAGTACGCTGGCCGTATTCTCGACGCAATCGATCGGCATCTCCGAAGCGCAGCTGGGATGGCTGTTCACCATTAACGGCATCGTTGTCGTCCTGTTCCAATGGCCGGCTGCACGCCTAGCCGCCCGTGTCGGCATTCGCTGGGGCCTCGTGCTGGGCTGCCTGGGCTATGCGCTCGGGTACTTCAGCGTGGGGTTGGTGCCCGGCTTCGGATTTCTCATCGGCTCGATGGTCATCATCACGCTGGGTGAAGTGACGTTCTCGCCTACCTCGATGGCGGCGGTTGCCAACATGGCGCCTGTCGCACGTGTGGGGCGGTACATGGGCTTCTTCGGTTTGACCGAGGCGCTGGGATGGTCGTTGGGACCCTTCATTGGTGGCGTGTTGTTCGACCGCCTCGAGCATCTTCCTGTAGTACTCTGGAGTATCATCGCAACCATCGGCGTGACCGCCGCTCTAGGATTCATGCTGACACAAACGAGGGATCGGCCTAGACTCAGCTAATCTTACTGTGCTAAGAATCGCTCGAGAACCCTGCCAGCGACATCGTTCGGCGGCGGAACGTTTCGTAGCGCATGGAAGATATGCTTCATCGGCTTTCTGCCCATCAGCAAGGTGATCCAAATGAAGACCCTAGCTTTGTGCGACGAGATTTCCGGGTGAGCCTGAATGCCCCAGACCGGATGGTCGCCGTAGCGGAGCACGTGGGTGTCGCAATGTTTTGTTTTCCCCAACTTGACCCAAGGTGTCGGCGGATCGACCGCCTCTCCGAAGTGATAGACGAACGTGCGCCAAGGATTGGGAAGCCCGTCGAACAGGGGATCCGAGCCCATCATTTCGATGTCGGCCCATCCGACCTCCGGTGGATTCGATTGCTGCAAGAACTCAGGCCCGGCCAGCGCATAGACCAGCATCTGATGTCCGAAACACGAACCGAGAATGGGAATGCCGCGATCGACGGCCTCTCGAATCAGCTTCGCCTCGGTATCGAACCAAGGCTTGGGTTCAAGAATCGATGCTTCCGAGCCCGTAAGGAGAATATGGGTGAACGCATCGAGATTCGGAATCTTCTTTCCGGAAGGAATATTGACAGTCTTCGTTTCAATTCGCTTGAGATGGGCCTTCCAATGCCACGACGGCTTGAATAGGAATCGGTGAACGGCGTTATCGATCATGAGAACTCGTGTGGACATGCGACGATTATATCGCTGACAAGTCGAGGGTGGCGATGCGACTCAGTCGTAGGATGATCCAACGACTGATTAATCACTTGGATCGGGTTTCTTACGGAGGCCTTTCTTGAGACTACGGCGTTTCTTCTGCTCGCGGATCTTTGCACGTACGCGTCTCGGGACAGATGTTCGAATGCGCCGACGCTTGGGTCGGTTGAGGGTTTCGAGCCGATCCCTGAGTTCTTGGAGTGCGATCTGCTTGTTGCGAAGCTGGCTTCGCTCTTGCTGGCATGTCACGACGATGCCTGTGGGCAGATGGCGGATTCGCACGGCCGTGTCTCGTGTGTTGACGTTCTGGCCGCCTGGACCACTTGACCGGAATGTTTCGACAGTACATTGGGCCAGAAGGTCTCGATCAGAGCCAGGGAGCATCATGGGGCAACCTCCGATAGAGGATATCTCGTTTATGACTCCGAGGGGAGTCGTGGGGCTACATACACTTGAAACGACGCGGTGCGCGTTACCGATTCCGTCCGATACGGCTTGAGCGAGTTCGCACCCTCAGGCTCCTAGCTCGACCAGTGGCTTCGCGCCTGGCGCTTATGGCGTCGTCGTCACGAATCGCTTCCTGTCCTTCTTGCAGATGAGCTGCGTCACGTGGCGGCTCGATACGGCCACATAAGGCACGCTTCCGCCTGGCGCGACCCATTGTCCCGCCATGTAGAAGCCGTCGAGTCCAGGCAGAGTCTTGCTCATGCGCATCCTCAGCGTCTTCGCCGAGATCAGCCAGCCCTCGAAGCTGCCGCGCCAGTTGCCCGTGTAGCGCACCCAGGTCATCGGCGTCGCTACATTTCGCATCTCCACGGCGTCGGCCAACCCCGGGAAGCGCCGGTCGAGAGCGGCGACCACCTGGTCGGCAATCCTTTCCTTCTCCGCCTTGTAGGCCTCCGGGTCCTGGTGCAGGTCATCCCAGTACTCGTAGTCGGATGCGTACATGACCCTCACCAGCGTCTTGCCCACTGGAGCCATGTTGGGATCGAAGTCGTACATCTGCACGTCCATGCGCCTCCGACTCCGTTTGTCGATGGAGATGGGCTCGTCGAGGGGGTAGGACACGCCTGTTGTAGTGGCCTGAAACCTGTCGAACGAACGAGCCACTCCGAGTCCGACGTAGACGAGCGGAGGGAAGAGAGGCAGCTTGTCGTAGTAGCCTCGGATCTTATCGCCGACGTACCGGCCGCTCAGCATGTCGAAGATGGTGCTGTGGCCGTCAGCTGCGGAAATGACAATGTCGGCACGGTGCTCACTGCCGTCAGCCAGCCGGACGCCGACGGCTCGGTCGTCCTCGACCAGTATCTCGACGACCCGCGACCCGTAGCTGATCTCGCCTCCAAGATCCCGATAGCGTTGTTCGACAGCTCGGGCCAACTCAAGGGAGCCGCCGACGGGATATCCGCCCTTCCAAGCAAGTGTTGTGAGCAGTGCGAGCATTGGGTAGTCAGCTGGGTGCTGGAGGTTCGGGGCCAGCGGAAAGGCCTCGCGAAGGAACGGGTTCCTGAAGCGCTGGGCGAACTCGCTGATAGTGGTTTTGCCCCATTTCCTCATGAACCCGAGAAGGGGCGACATCTTGAACGCCAGGCGCAGCCCATCGGCCGGGCCCCATAGCTCTGGGGCCTTCTCCCAGGGAATCGGGAAGCGAGCGCTCGTGCGTATTCCGTGCGTGAACTCCTCGATGACGTCCGTGTCCTCGGGAGCAAGCTCCTTCATGTGCTGCTCTAGGCGGTCGACATCGGAGTAAACGATAAAGACGTCGTCACCGGTGCCGACGATCCGCGCATACTCATCGTGGTCCACGAAAGACCGCCCCTGCACGACGCCCAGCTCCTCCCAAATGCGGTAGAAAGTGTTCGCCGGGCTAGAGCCGGTTAGCCAGTGGATACAGCCGTCGATCGTGTAGCCACTGCGCTTCCAGGCCGTACAAACACCGCCGGGCAGCGTGTGCATCTCGAAGACCCGCGTCCGGTAGCCGTTCATTTGGCAATAGCATCCGGTAGACAAACCAGCTATCCCTGCTCCGATGATGATGATCGACTTCCCGGAAACTCCAACGTCCTTGCTGGGCACGCTAACCTCCTCTGCTGTCTCTGGGGAGCGTAACTCATCGGTGACAGGATGATCAAAGGCTGTGCTCAGGCCGCCTGGTCGCGATCAAATCCCACATCACCACGAATCGGCTGCGTTCTGCAATTGCTGCCCCAGGCTTGACTGGTCGAATTCAGTAGAACGGCGTACCATGATTCCTGAAATGGAAGGCATCCGTGCGATTTCCGACTCAGCGTCTGCGCCTAACCACTTCCAGGAGAATCGCCACCCCCGCTGCGAACAGAGCAAAGGCCCAAATCCAACTGAGATCTACCCAGTCGCCGACTCCAATGCTGAGAAGAATCAACCCAAAGATCAGACTACCGACCCAGGAGCTTCGGTAAGCGGGTATCATGAGCCGGAACAGCGTTTGAAGAAGCACAATCGCTCCAACTCCGGTGAAGAAGACAGCCCAGCCGTCCCACCAAGAGTAGTCGGCAGCGAAACCGGTCGTCTCAGCCAGGAGCACAAGCGCGCCCCAAAAGAAAACCGCCGCCCATCCTATCCCGTCAAGACGATCCTGCCGCCACCACTCCTTCGGACACGCATCAGGCTTCTGTTCAGCTTCATCTTGTCGTTCTTCAGTCATGATTTCCCCTTGAGTGCTTCCCGTGAAACTCCAATTAGCCGACACAGCCTACCCAAGGAAATCCCCACAGCGGGTTGCCCACCACAATGAAGATCGTGACGGCCAGCAACAGGAATACCAAGGCCACGCTCCAGCGTGTCCGTACTCCCCTCATCGCGGCGACTGCGAACAACGTGGTCGCCAAGGGAATTACCTGACACGTTGGCGCATACCCATTCAGAATGCTCTGCCAGATTGTGTTGATGGGTGCCCCACAAGTACAGTGCGGGATAAGCGCGATCACTACCATCGGTAACAAGAGCAGACCGACGGACTTGCCCCGAAGAAGCTGGACAGCGATAAGCACGCCCAAACTGATCAACGTGAAGCTGAATGCGTTGCACAGCGTGGAGCATGCCTTGAGGCCCAGCCCGCAGATTTGACTGTCCAACACGAACGCGATCGGGATAGCCAGGATCAGAACTGCTCGTAGCTTGCCTTCGGGCGCATCGCCCAAGCGACCGCGCAGGAAGACCGGCCAGATAATCAGAAGCAATGCCACTGCACCAAAGGCAATACCGATGATCCAGACGAGCCATCGGTATTGGAACTGCATGTTCAGCAGATAGCTTGCGGCCACCACTCCGATGACAACGCCGGAAAGCACGAATCCTACCGCCAAGGTCCATCGTTCTACTGACCTCAACTCAGTCTCTGATCTCATATCACTTGCCCCCCATTCGGAAACCGCACGCCTCACCTTGCAAGCCGTTCACTCGACCCACAATTGACGATCACACCATTCTTTATTATTCTGGAGTTGCTAGTCAAATTACGTGGCGGCTTGTTCTACGGGCGGAGCTGAGTGAGCCAATTCGTCGAACGAGCGGCCAAAGGCGAGCGGACAGGGAATATACGTGACTAGGATGTAGAACCCCTGCTAGCTCGAAGGAGGTGTGTGTGAAGGGATATCTCAGGATTCTGGCGGCAATACCCGGCTTCTTCTTGAGTTCGTTGTTCGTGATGCTGTTCTCTCGAAGCATCGCCCCGCAGATCGGACTCGAACCCGTCGACTACGTCTTCGCGATGCTTATCACCATTGTGTTATGGGTCGCAGCGGCACCATTGGTCGCTCGGAGCGGCAAGGGGCCTGTCGGACAGGTGTTCGGTAAGGTTATGGGGTCGATGATGAAGAGCATGATGCCGAAGATGATGCCCAAGATGATGGAGGGCATGTTCGGGAAGATGGAGGGCGAGGACATGGGTGAGATGATGCACGAGATGATGCCGAAGATGATGGACGGGTGCTTTTCGAAGATGGATTCGGAGCAACGCAAAGGGATGCTCAGCATGTGCCACAGCATGCTGGCCAAGATCGAAGACAAGTACTTCGGCGGACAGGATCAGCAAAGAGACACGAGCGATAAGGAGACAACATGACCGGCTATTTCCGTATTCTGGCAGCTATTCCAGGTTTCTTCCTGAGTTCCCTATTTGTCATGCTCTTCTCGCGGGCCATCGCCCCGAGGTTCGGCTTGGAGCCCTTCGACTACGTGCTGGCCATGCTGGTGACCATCGCCCTCTGGGTGGCCGTCGCTCCGCTGGCCGGGGTGCGCTTGAAGAAGAAGTAGCGGGGGACGCCAAGCGTCGTACGGCCTCATTGCGGGATTCGATCGGAAAGGGAGCAGGAGGAGAAGGCCATGCGTGGGAAGTTGTTCGTAATCGGTCTCGTTCTGCTCTGCCTGTCTGGCAGTGTGGTTGCGCAAGATGCTGCGGTTGAAGCTCTCGAAGCCACCGGCGTAGACAATGCCTACAGCCGTGCACAGGTTCTGTCCTTCACGGGGGTGTCGACCGCCTTCAGCGTATTGGGGCTCACCGGGATTGGCTTCATTGATCCAGCGGATCTGGCCGCCTTTCGTCTTCCTTGGTGGCTCTATGCGACCATGGGAGCGGAGCATCTGCCCCTCTACTTGGTGGATTCTCCGCTGGCTCCTGCCTACACCATCGCAGAAGCCGGGCTGCTGAGCCTTCACTTCGGAACGCTGAAGAGCCCATTCTTCACGGAGATGGCCATGAATAGCTATGCCATGGCCGGTTTCTATTCCACGTATGAAATCTACAAAGAGACAAGACTGAACTCCGCACCTGGAATCTATCCCGAAAGCTGGGAATCCTACGGGCTGGATGAGCTGTTCACAGCCTCGTTTGCGTTGGAGAATCTTATGCATCCAGCGTTCTACATACCGGTTGGCATTTCAACAGCCTTGAACGTCTTGTCCTCACTGGACTCAGAGACTGCCATATGGAAGACCGGCAAAGCATACATCGAGGGGAATGAGTATCCCTTGTCCGTCGCAATACCCCTGGTGCTAGGCAGGAATATCCTTCACTTCACGATCACTGCAATAGGAGAAGAAGCCCTCTACCGGGGCGTCATTTACGAAGAACTCAAGGTCAGCTTGGACCCACTGCTGGCCAAGGCCTGCGACATGATCATCTTTCCGCTGATCCATGTCGGCAGCGACGTGGCGCGGGGACGCCCACTGGGTGAGCTATTCATGCGTTTTGGAATTCGCGCGGCCAGTACGTTGCTGTTCGACATTGCCTACGACCTTGGCGGACTTCCGCTCTCGACCGCGATCCACACATGGTTCAACACGGTCGCGTTTTCCCTCAGATGGGCGGCATCTTCAGGCGTCGACGCATCCGTTCCCGAAGGCGATCCCGTCTCACTTACAGCCAACCCACCGATCAGTCTGTCCGTTCTTTGGGTGAAGTCTCCCGACGCAGAAGCTCCCCTCATGGCTGTGCCGGCAGTGAAGTTCTCGTTCGCTTTCTGATTCGGGCCTCGAGGGCGACCGTCATCACGAAGTGAAGGGCACATTAGGATTCCGGGAACATAGAACGAATCCAACTGTGCGGGTGCGAATTAGTTGCTCTGTGCCCGGATTCACCTAGAAACTCAAGAGGCAAGTAGGAGCGTTTGGGCTCCATCGTCGTTGTGTGGAGTTCTGTGCCCTCTCACATGAACGTTGATGTCTGGTACCCCTTGGTGTACAACTTTCGAACCGGAGTTCAAGAATCGCTCGTCCAGGAACCCTGAGTAGACAGGTTTCAAACCGGTACACTTTGCTGGAGGAGTCATTAACTCCCTGAGCACGCGACCGATCTCAGGAGTCACGTAAGTTGCATCAGGAATCCACATTCAAGATTTCCACGTACAGATTGCAGCGCTCTTACAGCACACCTGTGCTGACACGTTTACAGCTCAGCATCAGCCCAACAATGCTGTTTGTGGCCACTTCGGCCTCACAGGTCACTACTTCAGCTTCTTGTGCTCGTACTGGCAATAATAGAAGTGGACGAGGTTGCCATCCTCATCGAAGGTAATCTCGTAATCCAGCCTGTCGAAATACAGCGCCGTTGAGGCGTTGTCCGCATCCCACCACGGGAAGTAGTTCCACGATGCCAGTGAGCCAACGTAGGTGTTGTCCCCATCCGGGTCGAATAGAACAATATGCCTTGCCTGAGGATTGGCATTCACTGTTGGCACCATCACTTCCTCGAAGTGCACGCTCTTTCCATTCGCGTGAAAGGTGAAGCTGTAATCGAACGCCAGGCAATCGGTACAGCTTGTCAGGAGAGTGCCACCGATTACTGGCTCCCATACAGGCCCCCAGACAGTCCAGCTTGCTTCATAGTCTCCTTCGTTCCACTCCACCTCAATGATCACATAGAGAGGAACTCCGTTCGGACCTACACTCCGGCCCCCGCGGCCGCCAAGGGCCCCACCTGCTACCATCAGGACGATCATCATCGCAACTAGTATTGAGAAGCACACGTTCCTTCGTCGCATTTCGTCGCCTCCTTGCTAACGGACACCCTGAGCAAGCGCATACGCTAGTTGATCGCTGAGCTGCGAAACCAATCTACCTGCTGCCGTAGGTATACGTCAACCTCTGAGCATTCGTCCTAATACATGGGATGGCTAAATCACTGTTTCACATCAAGACTTCACAGACCTACCTCCGCCCTTGATGTGCCGCTGATTTGCCCGAACCCTCAGTTCACATGGGCCTGCTGAAGTTGAAAGGCGTCCCGCAAGGTTAATCCGCAACACTCCTTGAACACGCCTATTTGAAATCGGCACTCTTGGTATACAGCTTTCGAACTTCTACTCCCTAGTGGACTGCTTCCGAGCTGGGGTTTGAGAACCATCCACTTGAGGGGTAACGAATTCGCTCTTGAGTCAGCCTTCCCACAGCACAGCTACCGCACAATCCATTCAGGTAGTCCCCTAGTGCCCGCCATGAATCCCAAACTGGATTCGAGAACTTGACTACAAGATCTGCAATCCGCCAATGGTTTCCTGAGTGAGGGATCCAAACTCTGCCATAGTTAGATCGAGATCGTGGCTAATCTGCTCCTCTACTGACAATTCGTGCTGCCGTGCGCTTTCAAGAATTCGCCACTGTCGGATGAGGTTGTCTTCCGTGTTCTGATCTACAAAGGACAATGCGAAGGACATCGTGCCGATCGCAGACTCGTTGCAGCTGTGAATCAGATCCTTGATCCTCTCCTCGTACCGATCAGCATCTTCGCTGCCCGAGCCAAACTGCCTCAGCACATTCGCATCGAACTTCGCGAAGCGCAGCCTCTCCACGAGGCCCGCATCGCTGAAATTGCGAAAGTTGAACGTTTGGGCAAAGAACATCTGGAGCAGATCAAGCTTCGTATCGCCTAGACGGTAGTCTGGACACGCCAGAGATCCCGTAAGACGCCCTTCTACCTTCAGCTGTTGTTGGATGGCCGTGCCCGCGTAGGGAGACATCTTGCAGAAGTGAATGAGTGCGTCGCCATAATCGGTCATCCGCCTTAGGAACTGCATGTTCTCGGTCACCGTCTCGAACGTACTGTCGGGCGTGAACAACATGAAGCCAAACTCATACGGGATCCGAAGTGAGTGGAGGAGCTCAACCGCCTCATAGACGGCAGAAGCGATGTAACCTTTGTTCATAGCCCTAAGTTCTGAATCGCTTGCGGACTCAATCCCGAGGTAAACACTGGCAAGGCCCACATCTCGCATCCGTTGGAGATAGTCAGCGTCCAAGTCATCAATCCTACAAGAGACGCGCCAGAGGATCTCATTGCTCAGTCCTGCCTTCCGTAGCTCAGCGAGAAACTGATCCAGCCAGTCACGATGTCGAGGAGTTTGCAGAAAGAGATCATCGTCTTGGAAGATGAAGATACGCGTCCCGAAATCATCGTGAAGGGATTTCATCTCTCGCACAACATTGTTGGGTGACCGTGACCGACGTGGTGGACCGAGCGGGGCCCGGTAGAATGCGCTGATGCTGCAAAAGGAGCAGCTGTAATAGCACCCACGACTCGCCGTGATGGATCGAATGTCAATGCCACGATGTGTCAAACTCTGTGGGTCTCGAATCGGGAAGGGAAGGGAATCCAGATTCTCAACCAAGGGGCGCGTTGGATTGACCAGAATCTGATCGGCAACCCGATAGCTCAGCCCCAATATGCTTGACCATTCGTTTGGAGTGTCAGCTCGACGGACAAGCTCAAGTAGTGTCTCCTCACCTTCGTTCCGAATCACCGAGTCTAGACCTGGAATCAACGATAGAATCTCGTCATGGGCGAAAGTTGGAAAGTGGCCGCCCATGGTGAAGTGGCCGGGAACTCCGTTCTCGCGGAGATATGAGATGACGTCGGCAAATCGATCCAGCATCCGCTGGAAGATCAGTGAGAACCCTATCACTTGCGGCTTCTCGCGAAGCGCTCGATTTAGTAGTTCCTGTTCTGTTGCCTCCTGCATCGCTTGTATCTCAACACGAATACCTTCTCGTTCCAGGAATGCAGCCAAAGAACGCAAACCCAGGTTCTCCTGTGACTCGAATCCAACCAGAAGAACGTCACAAGAACGATTACTCATTGGCACCACACATCCGCAGTATCGCATGACGACACAGCGAGGCCAGCTCTTGGATCTTCGTCCTCACGCAGATGAGCGCACTACCAGGACATTCCGAACTACTTGATTTCGTACTGTTTTCTCAGTGCGTCCAGTGTCATTCTGGCAGTTTCCAATTGCATTTCCAGCAGTCTGATGCCACCTTCGAGCTGGCTTACTTTGATACGTGCCAACAGGTCCTTGTTTAGCAGCATCTCGATTGCTGGATCCGCAGCATACCCAATCCTCGCCCGGATGATTTCCGGATCAACGTGTACCATGTTGCCCTCCTTGTGTCGAGCCTGCGGCTCGGCGGCTGACTACTTCCGCTGACCCGCCGGCTGGTCTTTGCTCTTGCATTATGAGGATCTACGTATCGTGTGTCAACCCGTCATCCATGGTGTTACAATTACCGCACGGTACAGATGTCTCCTGGTATTGGCGGGATATAAATGACTAAAGCAGTATTTCTAAAGATTGTCTATGATCGCCCAAAGGCAAACTGACACGAGTCGATTTGGGCAGTGCCCCTCCGGGA
>Ga0114923_10001062_pt1 | contig 19408 bp, 34 predicted proteins | sample SumtaG_FD_89578 | JGI IMG/M metagenome (GOLD analysis project Ga0114923, IMG submission 89578) | Deep subsurface microbial communities from Indian Ocean to uncover new lineages of life (NeLLi) - Sumatra_00157 metaG | ecosystem: Environmental > Aquatic > Marine > Oceanic > Sediment | place: near...
GAGGTTATACCTGTCTTTCCAGATTGCAGCCAAGTTTGGATTTGGAGTCTCATTTTCAAATGCATGATCACCTTTAGCATAGAACACCTCTAATGGTGTTTCTCTGATTGGTTGCCAAATATTAGAAATTCCTCCAGCATTTCTGTTTGTATGTAATGCTTCCTTGATGCCTGCAAATTCTGGCATTGCCAAAATTGATTGTCTGTTCATCTTAGTTTTTGACATCTCTAAGTAAACAACCCCTCTCTTTGAACATCTACTGCAATCATGTCGGTATCACCGGTTGTGACTGTGTTTAATGCTCTTGCTATTACTATATCAGTAATACTTGTGGATTGAGTCAAGACACCTGAAGTAGTAAGATTACTTAATTCATCTCCTATTGCGACATCTGAAGTAATCGCATTGACTTTAGCAAGACATCGTCCTTGTGTAACAACGACAACACCTTGACCTGCTGCATTTGTAGCTCTGGTAGAATCATCAGTTGATGTTGAACCATCACCATAAATTCCGTCAATGTCTCCACCTACTGCTATACCATATGCTCTACCGCCTGGGCTTGTTGTTTGAGAAACTCTTGGAAGAGTCTCACTAGATTGAATTGTTGTAGTAGTTGAAACAACACCTCCCATGTCGATTGAGCCATTGGATACTTGATTGATAACAGAACTGGACTTGTGGTCTATTGGACCACGTGATAATCCTTGAAATTTGTTAGTATTTGCCATGCATGGTATATCTTAGATTGGGTTATATGCATTTTTTTAGAAATTAAATTATTAACACACGATCAATAATTTTACAATATATGTATTTTTTAAAAAAGAAAAATTAGATTTGTCAATTAGTTTGACATTTCGTTATTCATTTGAGAGATTTCACTTCTCGCATTAGCTAGATCAAAGTTCCTGTTTTTCTTACTAGCATATGCTGCAAGTTCTTGCGGACTGGATATATTTGCTGGAATACTATCTGTCATACTGCCAACTGTTTCTCTTATTCTTGCAGGAGCATTTGATTTTACATAGTCCATGTCAAGTGTATATGTGCCGGCTCTGGCTTCTGTCTCTCTAATCTTTTGAGAAAGTTTCTTTATTGCCATATCCTGTTTTTTAGAGTGTGCCAACAGTGGTAATACTACAGTCTCATGATATTGTTTGATTGTATATCGAGTCTGCTTTAGCTGATCTCCTGCACCCATTGGTGGCATCTTTGGCATACCTACCCCCATACCTTTTGCAATATCTGGATGTAGTCCACCCATCTCATGCAAGTTATTTGGGAATGGTGCATCATTGTCTGATGTTTCACCCATTTGGTTTTCAGTATCAGGAGCATTTGTCATATCCTCATCACCTTCTTTCTTGCCTTCACCTGAGTATGGCTCTTCATTTTCTGAGGATTGCTCAGAGTTTTCATTTCTTTTTCCAGTGTTGTCATTGGCTAACAATGCTTCTTTTTCGAAATGGTCGCCTTTTCTTTTGAGTCCAGGGGATTCAGGTTCTGCTGGTTCCTCTTCAGGATCTAGTTCTCTAATTACAGTATTTAGCATAGATACGCCATATTCATAACTTGCAGGGTTTGGATTCATTCTCTGTAGGATTGAAGCCTCTACAAGCTTTATTTGCGTTGGATTTGCGCGCAATTGTTTTAAAATAGGATCTGCATCCGCTAAGGTCTTTGCTTCTTTTAGTTTTTTAATTAGACCGTTCATAATTCTTTAGATATGTTATTTGATTATATGCATTTATTAAAAAAAAGGAATCAGCTTCCTAGATATGTAGACAGTAATAACGCTACACAAGCTGCAGTAGTAGCGATTAGTGCATGTGATATGAATAGTGCTTTACTCATGGATATGAAATGGGCTGAATAATTATATGCATTTTTAGGATATTTTTTGAGATGTCATCTACCTATTGCTTCCAAGAGCTGATTGTGTTTTCCTCCACATTCATAACAATAACCAAAATCATCATTGTCTGTTAGATAAACCTCCTTACAGCCACATATGCAACACTCTGTAGATTCTCCCATATCCCTGATTTAATCTTAATAACTAATTAAAGTATCTCAATAATTGTACTTTTGATTCCTGGCGTTGCAACTGGGATATGTTCACCTCTCCACATTATCCCATTAGGTGCAGTAACTACCCAAGTCATGCCAATACCATCCAGCTCACCTAATATCACCCCTTGAGGCACATTACACATTTCACAGTTGTTTCCAGAACAGTTCTCGTTACATGGCTCTATACCTTGAGTTCGTGGATTTCCGCCATTAATTGATACTGCAGATATGGAACCATCATTGATATAATCATTGATCTGCGAGTCAGTCTCCATAACTAACATTTGTATCTCTTTTCTATTCGCATCATATTCAGAGTCTAAAATCTCACCACCAGTAGCATAATCTTTTTCGTGGTTAATGTCCATCTTTTTGCCTGTTGCAGTTCGTGCCATACTGTTGAGTTCTTTAGCTGATAACTTGCGACGGTATTGTTCTCCCTCACTTCTATGATCTGTGATTGTTTCAGTAGCCGCCCTGATTAGATATAATGTAGCGTTATTCTCAAGAGCTGAATTTTTAGCTTCTTTGAGATAATCATTAGACAGCCACTTTACTTGGTGTCTGATCTTTCCAATTGATTCTTTAACTATTGGGTTTGTTCCTCTGGTTCGTTTGGATAAGTCACCATCAGCCTTGACAGTGTGTAACGTGTGATCTTTGGCTGCCTTTTTGATGTGCGATTCTATCTTGCTAAATTCTGACTGTTGCTTTCTGTTTAGTGAATCAGGAGTTTTTGCCTTTGTTATCTTCCATGTACAATGACAGTGGGGATGCACTAAATTCACATATCCCTTTCCTTCACTTGGGAGGATTGGCCTGTTATGAGTATCCATGAGATTAAATGATTCTCCCACGTAATCATCACATACATCTTTTCCTTTGTGGGATGGTGATAATGTGAACTCTGCCATAACTTCTGGAGTGTTATGTGTGAAATACTCACTTCTCTTTTCTGGCTCTTCTGGTGCTTTATCTAGATAATCATCAACTGTTTGCGTGGATGAAAAGCCAGTTCCCAACAACGCAAGGAATGGCGCTAATTTCTTTAGCAGTGATTTTTTAATATCTTTGTCTTTTATGGCTTCATTGAACTGACCAGATGGTTCTATTGTGATTGGAGGGATATTAATGCCAAAATCTATCTGCGAGTCCTCTATTGGGTATCGCCATTCAGGAATTGATTTTGTAACGTTAAAGCCGTGTTCGCCTTCCATTGATGGTTCAGAGTCTAGTTGAGATGCTGTAGCACTCCAATTAACAGAAGGCTCTGCAGGAAAATTAGTTATACTGTAAATATCAGCTGCTGATCCTATTGGTCTGTCAGTTGCGTTTGGATTGGGAGTTGGAGATGATCTGTATGGCCTGCCAGTTGTTCCTATACCATATGGCGATTTATTAGGAGTTGGAAATGGTTGTGTCTTGTCAGTGTTGGGTTGTATCACTGGAGGAAAGCCAGTATCTGGCACTAGATCAAGATTAATGTTTCCTGCCAAATCAACTCCTGTAACTGGTCCAGGCCACGGTTCAGCAGGAGGTGTTGGATAATCCACAAACTCTGCTTGTACTGCTCGGGATAGTTCAGGCTCTGCAATTCCTCTTCTTTGCAATTCATTATATCTTAGCTCCATCTGTTTTTCTGGAGTGTTCTTTTGTAGGATTAGTAGGTCTTTTTCTTCTGACATTTACAGTTCTCCGCACTTGCATCCAATATCTGTCTCATTACTGTTTCCTCTATACTTTCAGAGTGTGGTTTCTCACCTGTACTAGCTACACAGACAGCCCAAGGATCTACGTCTTCTCCTTTAGCTTTTACATCTCTAACACAATCCTCCAGTTTCTTTGGCATTATTTTTTTCGCCACCATGACAAGAGATTACCAAATAATGATTCTCTCACAACTTTTCTACATTGTGGTAAGGGTTCTTCAGGCATTATCTACATGTCTCCACTATCTCTTCAGAAAACTCGTTAATAAAATATGTGTGATGGTTAGCTTCTGGTATGTTTATTGTATGTGTGTAATAGTGGGTTGTTATCTTTATCTTCATGCAGAATCCCACATCTTCTCCATTTGAATTTTATATCGTGCATATTTTTTATGCCAGATTGGTTCATATTCAAAATATCTATAGGGCATCCAGTTTTTGTCAGGTATTACAGGCTGCCTAACGGTTCCATTTACATAAAATGTGTAACTATCTGTACCTCCTGTAAATGTAAAATTACCTGTAGTTGCAGCACCAGCATCTATAAAATAATTATTCCCATAATTGTTAATATCATCAATCATTCGTAATCTCTCCCATAATTGAAATCTTGCGATACGTCTGATTGCTCATAGTCAGATGGTATGATGCCATCACCTCTCACATCAATCATCATATCATCATATATGGCATCATCCATTGGTGGACCGCCCATGGTAAAATTATCAAACTCTGGAATCTCGCCACCACCAATATCATCCTGTGGTGGTTGCTCTGCTTCTGGTTCTTCTACACCATCTAATGCCATCTGTCCCATTGGATCATTGTACATGTTTTCGATATTTTGTTCTGTATCCTCATTAAACGGAACTCCTGCCATCTTGTACAAGTCAATTAGTGGTTGTGTGTTCTGCATAAGTATCGGGTTTTGTTGATACGAATCAATCAGTTTTATTAAATCCTCAATTTGGATGTCTTTCTTTTCCATTGTACCAAAGTTAAGTTCAAATTTAATGTCATACCAGTCCATTGGGACTAGCCCTGCAAGATAGTCCATGCCCTCATATGGGTTTGCCTTATACCATGGTTCAAATAATTTCTTTGCTAGCTGTATCTTTAATGCAATGGTAAATGCTGATAGTCCTGTTTCCTTTTCGTCTTGGGCTGATTCTGCATTTGCATACTGGGCTGAACTCTCAGATCCTTGTTTGCCTGAAAAGTCATTTAACATCTTCATAATTGGAGATGATACTGTCTCGATAAATTCAGTAGGATTGAATGTTCGGGTGTTTGTTCCCAATTCTTTAATATCTAAATTAGCCCCTGACACCAAATCCTGACCTATCTGCAATTGCTCCACAAATGATTGCAACTGTCCCCTCTCATCTTCTGATGCTCCTGGTGCAACATACACGTTTCTTGTTACATATCTTTGACTAGCCATCTGCATGATAAACTGGATTGCATATTTTCTATCTAGCATGGATGGTAAGGTAACTGTTGAGTGTCATCCCCATTTATCACCATCTCAAATACTCTCTGCGATGTACCTGCAACTCCAAAGCCTGTACCAAATGCTGATGCATTAACAGTATTCCATTTAAAGTGGATAATCTCGCCTGGATTGTGATACCCTTGATATTCTGCTCCTCTAAACTCATACTTGTATGGCTGTCGGGATCTATCCCACCATACCCTGACAAATGACGATATAGGAATATGCATCAAATCATCAAAGGATCTTACATTGGCTATTCCCATTCTAGGTTTCCAAATAGAATTTCCATACCATAACAACTCTTTGACCAATTCTGTATCAAAAACATCAAATGAAATATCATGAGTAAATCTCTCCATATAGTCTGTAATTTCTTTTGATACACTATTGAGGTAATGTTCGCCACCTGTCACTTGGGATGCTAGCGAATTAATTGCAAGCTGGACATCCTCATCTACCTGCAACGCTATAGCTTGTGTGTTAAAGTCTATAGCTGGAGAATCAAAGGTACGGCTAGTATAGCCTTCTCTACTATATGCACCAACTGTAGATATTTCTGGACCCCATACCGGTTGGGACAATCCAGGGGATAATTCTGTAATTGGTGTATTCATGTGATGTTTGAGTGATTGTAAGGATAATGAATTATTATTGTTATTTGTTGCTTTAGGCGTATAACTTGGTGGCATGATAAACTGGCCTAGCTTTTTTCGTATTGCTCTAGTTGTTCTTTGTGTTGGTGCTGCGAAAAACTTTGTAGGCCAACTTTTCATCAGTTAAATTGGTGTTTTATGAATTATATGCATTTAAAGGTCTTGGATGTCTTTGCTTGTACTTTTTTCAATAATTCTTTTTAATTCTTGTGCAATAGAAAATTCCACCTCATGTACATCATTAAATGCGCCATCTTTCACTAGTGACCTATAAGATTGTATTATCTCATCTACTATCTTTTGATTTTGCTCTATCCTTTTATCAGGTCGAAGCTTTCCTTTTGTGAAGAAATCTGCAACAGGTACTTCTCTACTACAATATTTTGTTGATCCTTCCTTTCTAATTGGCTTCTTAGATTCCATACTCATATTATCTTAAATTAATTATTCCTTTTAAGTATTCATAATAACATTACTCGCCAAGCGATAATCCTCAGTTAATGGATTCTTTGAGCATTTGGAGCATAACTGATAATTATCCCAGCAGTCAGTGTGACGTGGAGTTCTGACTACTTTTTGACAATTTGTGCCATATCTATATCCTAAACACATCACTATGTTATTAACAACTGAGCTATTTCTTAATAACTTTTTTCATTTAATGTATATAGGAATATTTATTATCACTTTCTAAGGAATTATAACATGGAATTAAATAATCAACAAATTGAATTATTGATAAAATATTGTAGAGGGACGGTTCAAAACAACCAAGAGATTCATCCATTAGATATGCCTGAAGTAGTATCTATGTTTAGATTATTGGCAGAAAGAGGATATTCCATAGACTTTGAGCAGATTGATGATATATGTGATTCATTAAGGAGTATGGGTAATAAAACAGTATCTACAAGCGATTCACTTAGAAGTTATTTACGGCATGTAGCAGAAGTTTACAACTACCAAGTGAATGGTCCACATAGAGGAAAGTTTAAGAGAGATATTTCAAAAATTGCTGATGATATTGTTTCTGAAAATGATGTAGAATATTATGAAGAATAAATTTTGCCTTAATTATTATATTTAGTGTCTACGCTTAATAATTTTCGGCATAAAAGCTGATGGATCATAGTTCTCATATGCGATAAATGCGTGAATTAATGCAGATACTTCATCCCAATAGTGCTCGTATAGTTTTTCAGCGTGCTGGCGTTTGTCGCCTTCCTCTTTTGTGCCTAGTGTGTCATCTTCAAGATCAGCTCGTTTTATTTTTAGTAGGCCTTGTTCCAGCGAATCAACATCTATGGGATTCTCATATGGGATTACTAATTTGGGATGAGCTAGTCGTTTGTTTGTAGGATCTGTTACATCTGCAATGGATGACTTTATGATACCCACCAGATGATCCACACGTTCAGTCTTGTGTACTTTGAGATATGGGTTCTTTATTCCAAATTTCTTTTCGTCCAGTTCAGCATCCATCTGGAATGTGTGGGTTTCCTCTAGGAGATTGCCCAACGTGAACACACCCTTTACTTTGGACTGACCCAACGCATCCTGTAAGATTCTAACTCCTGACTTGCCAAATCCCAAATCACATGCTGTATGGTCCACATGATATTTTTTAATTAATGGGATAAGATCATGTGCCTCTTCTGCATCTGATCTCTCTACAAGGAACTTCTTTTGATATGCTATCTGGAAATGAGCTGGAATATATTGTGTCTTTTTGAAACATAACAGTACGGTAAATACTGTATATGATTTGCCTGATTTGTTTGATCCCCAGTCTACACCTGCCATAATAGACATTTCACTGCCGTGTTTCTCTTTTAGCTTTTCAATCTCTCTGGGTGTTAGAAATCCTATACTATCATCGTAGCATCGCCTAATCATCTCTAACGTTAATGGTCTACCTCTAGAAGCGTAAAACCATCCCATACAGTGAGCTTGATACAAATCCTCTGATTCATGCAACGCCTGATATTCTACCGAATCATGTATCTCCATCTGATATTTCTTACAGTCTGATATGGTTAATGGAATTTCTGGGAATATCTCTTGTGGAAAATGGTATATCTTGTATGTTGCCACCCCTGAAGTTGGGGAGTGAATCTTGCGAAGCTTCCCTGCTAGAATGTCGGAGAGATCTTCAGGGGTGTTAGTTATTTTGCCTGTATCATCAAATTTTAACTTATGTCGCCAGCCATGCCCACGCCATCTCTTGCCTGTTGTATAATCTTCATATGAGGATTTGTCGTCATATTTCCAGTCAAATATCTCAGCTTCTTCCATTAACAAATCATGCCATGATGATCCTTCTTCTCCACCAATCCCAAACATTATTGATTCTCCCTTTTTGGCTCGTATGGTGTGAAATGCTACCCTCTTCTTTGTGAGGTCTTGCTTTTGTGTCTCATCAAAGATTAGCCTGTGTAATGTGAGCCCTTCAACTTTTGCGTAATTGTTCTGGGAGTGCCTGAGATATGCCCTGGAATGGTTTGTTAATTTTACTGTTTTAACGTTAGCCCTACCATGCGGTAAAAATGGCGCTAGCTGGGGATTAGCCAGAAATGTTCCCTCTCGGAGTCTTTCCACACTGAATGCCTCTAAACTGTCAGGATCATGTGTGATATATCCTGCAGATCGAAAAGAGCCAACAGTCATGGTATGGGCTAAAAAGTCAGTTGCTGCTGTACTTTTGTAGACCTGCCTGCCACAGATAGCACCTTTTCTTTTATGTGGATCAAGATAGAACATTTTCCAAAATGGTATCAAATCAAAGTTGCGTGGCTCTCCTCCTACGTTTGGCCTATACTTTTGAATCCAGTCCCATACATTCTCAGCCTTTAAATTCTCACTTGTAGCATACATCTCCTCCATCTCTTCTACGATCTCTCTGTAGAGAGGCTCGAAACTACTCATTAAAATCAGGCTTTTTGAATTTCTGGTCACGCATGGCACGAATAATAGTGATTAGTCTAGGCTGTGCTGCCATGTGTAAGATTTGTTTTGTAGCATCTATTTGAAGTTTGATTAGAGCTGCAATATCGAGGGGTTCTAATTTTATGATCTTTGTCTCAATTTTGCCAGTAGACATGTTATTTCTCTGGATGGTCTTTTTGCCTTCTTTGAGTTCTTCGAGTTCAGATATGTATGATTTGAGCCTGTCACTACACGTCTGAAATTCAGATAGGAACATTCCTGCAGCATTTCTAATAAGTTCAGTATCTTGGGCTTTAGTGAATTTTTTATGAATCTTGCCTACGTAATCATCAGATACATTGAATTCTTTGCTAATGTCCAGATTAGTTTTAGACGGATATAACAGAATAGTCTGATATATTTTATCTTGAGTTTGCTGTGAAATCTTTTTAGACATATCTGTATAACGATTAATTTTCTATAAAGAAATACTTTATGGTTTTAGTATATAAAGACTATTAAGAATCATATCATTTGTTAATAATCCATGCCTCTCCACGCACATATGTTGAATCTGCCTAGGATTAGGGGTTTGTATCCTACGCTTCATTGAGGCTTATGGAAATTGGTGTATATGGTATTTAATATGTTTTAAGAGATGACTACCTCTTACCTCGAAGTGTCATTTAGATAACTCAGCCCCACATTTTGAACAAATTTGGTGCCCTGACCAGTAATCTTTAGAACATTGTTCACAATGTTCAACTGTCATTATCTTCCTCGTACGCTTTTGTTCCATAATCAAATCGTGCTAAAACAATCTTGCAGAATCTACACCATACAACTGCAACCCCATCTTTATTCGGTAATGGGACAAAATCTTTATGAATTCTAAAGCATTTATGACAAGTTAGATTGTATCTTAGTTTTTCACTCATTACTGTTTCCCCCTTTTGTTCGGAGGGTTCCCCCTGTAACACTTACAACTTTAACCTCACTGGAGTTATCAAAAAATTGTGAATGTCTAGCAGGCATACACTTCTTAGTAAATTTACTCATTCCCGATTCTCCTTTCGGTTACTTGACCTTCACAAATCTCTTTAACCACATCTAATGCTTGACATTCACAAATTTTTTCATTTTTATAATGTCCCACATTACAAGTACAGTTTCCATATTTACCATTATGATGAACTTTACCGTGACCACACTCACAAATAATGATTCCCTCATAATTGTTCGGGATTGAATCCCATTCCTGATTAACAAATGGGATTATTATTGGATTTGTACCAAAGTTTATGTTTTCACTCGTAACCGTTTGATTATTCAGTTAGATAACCTCCAAATATGACAATACATACATGTAAGAAGAATTTGGTCATTAGTTAAATTTTCATAATGAATTTTCCATTTGTGCTTCTTGCAACCCTTTGATTGAACTGTCATTAGGGTTTCCAATCTCCTGTTTCCATAATCATTTTAATCTGCATTAGTTTAAAATGAATAACATGCTCGTTACATTCTGTTGTAAGTGTCATTTACCTAACCTCTCTTTATTGGCTTGACGATAAACTTCTATTTCTCCAGAAAGAGAGGCTAGACAACTAATCCAAGTTATCTTAACATGAGTTAAAATATCTAAACCACATGAAGCACAAACTACTGCGTTACGCTTTGTAGATTCAGTCATGTGTGCATAATCAACCCCGCAAAGCCAAACGCCGTAATTAATGTGATTGTCAACCAAAAATTTAACTCTGAATTACTCTTTAGATTATTTGTCACCTAGCAAACCTCCACAACAACTTATCAGGGACGCCGTAAAACAGTTTACTAGGTAACTTACATTTTAATTCATCTGTCATGAGACACACGCCCTTAGTTCTGGAATATGGTCATTGACAATCTCTTTCCATTGTTCTTTGAGAATTAACATTAATTGGTCAAGTTGCTTTTGCTCGTAACACTTCGTATAATTAGTCATCTGGCTTGTCTCCATGTAGTATTTCTTTGAACATCTTCAAGGCTCCTTCACTAATATGTTTGTGACCAAGAGAGAGAAGATCTTCTTTGAGCCTGTTTTCTATACCTTTTATTCTATCTTCTAATCTTGCTACAGTATCTCCATCATGTATCGCCTTATCCAGTATAGATGCAAGATTTGACTTTATGGCATCATCCAGGTTTGATTTGGATATGTGTAAGAGTAGTACGTTAATGTTCATTTCAAATCAGAATCCTTTGTTGGATAGATGTTTTCATTCTGCATAGGTCTTTGTTTTTCAATTAGTTGAGATATAATGTGATCTTCTCCTTCTATTTTTGATTCATACTCTGCAATCTTAATTACATTCCACGTTATCATCTCATTATCTTCAATATCAAATTCTCTTGTGGTTTTTGGACCAATTAGTTTGAAATGTTTCATTTCTGCTCCTCCAATAGTTCTATAGTTGCGTTAAGATTGTTAATTTGTTGGTACAAATCTTTAACCTCAGATGATGAGAGATTGTCATATTTTGATGGTGGCATCCATAATATGACAGGAGGTAGATTTTTCCAGGAATCATCATCACTGAAAAATGTTTGTTTCATATTTTGAAAATCTGTGAAAAAAGTACGAAAATATTTGACAAACTCAGATCCTTTACTGGTTAATCGCAGACGTTTGAGTGTTAATAGATCATACTTTTCAAGTCTTTCGCAATATAATTTTACTTTATCATAACTGACCTTAACTGCAAGCTGTACGTTTGTAAGTTTGGGAGGATCACCATTGGTTTGATTCTGTATTGCAGCTAGAATTTCCATGTAAATTTCTTCTTTTATTCTTCTCTCTTTCATTTCTTTGCTGCCTCTAGTAGAGATTTCCATTCCTTTAATTTTGATTTTAGGCTTAAGTGAGTATTAGCCATAAATACAAAATCGCCAGAGGTTAGTGTGTCGCCTCCTAGGTTTTTTCCTGTCATTTGTTGTCTTTCAATATTTTCAAGATGTTTTTTGATACTTTCTATTTTCTCCTTTAGTAATTCTGCTAGTTTTAGAGCATTCATTAATCTAGTGAAATTTAGAGTTTTAATCTCTCCATTGTGTTTCTCAATAAAGAATGTCAAGAGATCGCTATCGGCAGTCCAGCCACAAGTCTTTATGTGCTTAAAATCCTCTTTGTTTATCTCACTGACTGCGAAAAATTCTATCTTATCCCAGTCTGGAGGGGTAACAAAGGCTTTTTGTAATCTATTCCATTTCTCGGCTTTCTGTTGGTTCTCTATTGAATCAAACACAACTGAATGAACATCATTGAATCCAAGCTTGCGAAATACATCATAAACTTGAGTATTTCCATGTAGAGCTAATAGATTTACTAGTTGTTCTTTTACTGCTTCTTTCATTGCAGACATCTCTTAGTGTGGGTGTGCTGTCTCTTACAGTACACATCTGGATATTGTTCCTCTATTTTGTATTTCATTTCAAGGCTTTCCTTAGCACATCATTGATGGTGGTGGAATAACTGCAGCTATCATTTGTCTCTTTCAATGTTTTGGCTTGCAATAATCTCAGCTTCCTATCATTGTTCTCTTCTATCATTATCGTTACTCTTTTTTTCATAAAGTATTATAGTATCACCTCTTATATTAAATTATGCTTTTATGAGGAATTTGTGTAGCTTTTGCTTATATGTGCCTGATTTGTACTCTGATTCCCATATTTTTAATAGTTTGAATCCGGCTATACGGTACAGTTGATCTCTATGCTCATCTCTATCTGACTCTGCAGTGTGTCCTTTCTTTCCTAGCTTGCCTCCTCTCTTACCTGGCTTTGGTTCCTCTTCATATTCTATGATTAGTTTGTTCTCATAGTCTAATAGATCAGGGCATTTTATCTCGTTGTCTTTTTTCTTTAATTCAACCCAACCTATAGATTTAGGAGGGTGAAAATATCCAATAGCACTAAACTCTATAGCAGTTTCTAAAGAGCCGTCATCTGTCTTGAATGTGTATGGTGTGTCTAGTGATTTTATGTAAGTGTTAATGTCCTGTAGGATGTCATTATCTACTTCTCCTATGATAGAAACGCCTCTAGTGGTTGGTTTTGTAGCTTCTCATCATTTCCCCAAGTGTCCCATCCATGTACTCTGGTTCTAGCGAATAGTTCTATTCGTGGCAAATCTCCACAAAGTTGAATTATCCTATCACGTACTTCAATAGGTTTTTTTGAATGTTTTACTCTAACTGATTCTATAATTTGTCTTATTCCATGATTTACTACTTTTGGGTTTCCTTTTCTTGCAATTAAACATACTTCGGCATTTGATCTTGTGTACCGACCAGTACCCATAAAATTTTTCCCTGTACTATCTTTCTTTATCCATGTAAATCCCACTGTTTTGTATTTAAATCCCCATTCTGTTATTACATCTAATGCTTCTTGGATTTGTGGAAATGTAGCCCATAAGAATAAAAAACAGTCCTTATCTACGATTTTATCAACTGGTAAATTTTTAATATCTTCAAGGCTCATTGTTTTATAATGATTTGATGCCAATCCCCATATCCCCCCCGTTGGTGAAACCCCTGAATCATAACTCCAAGGAGGATCTGCATAGATAATCTTGTATTTCTTGTTAGGAAATTCAATCATTTCATCTTCCTTCTCAGCTTTGGCTCTCTCAGAGTAGTTTCACACTGCGTACACACTTTGGCTGAATTCGTATTCTTACAATTGCAGTTACGACAGTATTGGACCTTTGATTTGTTTAGTGTTGGTAGTTTAGTACGGTGTATTGTTTCCTTTTTGGATGTATAGTCTGATGTACGAAAGAGACTCATAGTAAATCAAACCTCAATGATTGGAGTTTTTCACGAATTAAACAAATCTCATGTGGATCACCTACTGCGGAATCTGTCATATCACCCCACTTTCTATTTGCGTGATGGTAAGGTTTCAATGCTCGATTAATTTTAGCAAGTCCTGCTCCATTTTCTGTAAACATTACATAACAAATTGATCTGTGAATGTGTCCTTTTTGGGTACATCCTTCGTTTTCTCTAAATGTAGTGACTTCTAAACTCATTATTCATCATCCCTAAAATCATCATCAGCATCACCCTGAATCTTTCCAAATGAGTGAGGTTCCTCATCTTTCTTCTTGCTGAATATGGCCTTGTTTGGCATATCCTTTGATTTTTCATTTTTGTGGCCACTATTGGCACATATACAGTGAAACTTTGCACTACGAATGAATCCTGTATTTTCTAGTTTTTGAGCTGAGCAGTTCCCACAGAATCCGTTAGCACATGAATTACAAGGAATTCCTATCATTTGGTTTTACTCCCTGAATGTTCGGTATCTTTCACTTGTATGAAATCTAATCCTATTACATTACCTGATTTACTTAACCATAGATTAATTTCAGTTGAGGCATTTAATCTTAAATGAGTTGCAATTTTCATATCAGAAAATTCAGAGTTATTCAAAACAAAGGAATATTGTCTAACTTCTCTATCTTTATAATTACTTTCAACGACATAATCTTTGTCAATTTGACTTTCATTCAATTCTGTTTATCTCCAACAAAGTATGAATACGGTAAAAAATTAGTAATAGAGGAAAGATAACTATTAATTTCTTTAATTGTAAATATTCCTAATTCATGTAATGGTTTTGCACATTTAGTATGCCAGTAATCATGGGGTTTTTCATTTACATTTGATAGTGACCATCTATTCTGCCAAAACCTAATTCGTTTCCCACATTTAGAACAAATACAGTCTTTCATTTTAGTAAAACCTCAAAAAAGTGGGAGGGGGGTGTAGGGAGAAATAGAAATAAAAAATATTTTTTTTAAAATTATTATTATTCATTAGGAATTCTCCGGTTTAGTATAGACTAGATAGTTTTCACCCTCTATCTTCTGCGTAGTGAGTTGTGGGAATCTGTGAAATATCCATTTCTTGTGTCTACGCCACCAATCAAGTGAGATCTTACACACATCCAATACATCAAAGATATTTGCATTCTGACCGTCTGCACGTTTAACAGTGTTAATAATTTCATTTACCTTTCTGAATTCTTGTTGTGATGCCATTCCCCCCTACACCCTACACCCAATTTTTGTTCTGAAATAGTTTTTACAAGTCCTACAATCACGCCAACCATTTTTCCTAATGATTAGATTATTTCCTTCATAAGAGTGTCCTTGTGGACAATGAGTTTTATCACCGTTAAAATCGGGAGTACGTTTTACATTCTCAAGATGAGTAACTGCTTCCAAGTGTTGTGGGTTTACACATTTTCTATTTCTACATACATGATCAATTTCTAAATTAGATGGAATTTCACCATTCCAATGTTCATAAGATACTCTGTGAACTCTACAACTTTTACCATTAATACAAAATGAACCATACTCTTTTGATTTTATTGAAGCAGTCCAAACCCAACATCCAGTTAAAGGATCTATTTCTATCTTCTTGAAAAAATTTCGAAGTTGTTTGCGATTCATTTACCCCACCCTCTCTTTTTCTGTTAATGGGTTAGAATACATTCGTACAGTATCGGGAACTTTGATTATCTTTGAGGCAAATCGTCTTAACTTGACATGTTCAGACTCTCTTATTATTATGGAAGTTTCAGAACTGGAATAATTGTCGCTTTTATCATATCGAATATGGATTTGTTTTGTCTCTCCTTTATTATCCAAGTCTGAGATGCGTTTCTCTTTCTTCATCTCCATCTCTCCCTGTATATTGCTAGATTTTGGTATCTTCCCCTGTTGGAGTTATCAAATACTTTGGTCTTTTCCCAGTTTACTTTCTTGTTTTCTCTTTTAGCGTCATTGACTGTTATCTCATCCATTTCATGTATTAGAAGATCAAATATGCCATGAGCCATTAAAACTCCGTGTGTTATAGTCATACAAACACCCTCTGCATTGTGATAGCTTTTCTGAACTGTTTCTTTACTATCCAGATCAGGATTTTATCACCCACCTCTTTTGCAAATGATTTCAAATTATCCATCTCTGCAGGCGAAATGTATGGGTCTTTTATCCCTGAATACTTTAGTTGAGCCTCATTGTGTTTTCCTGTTTGGTCCACCCACCACACATCCGTTATCCCTTTGGATGCGTAGAATCTGCCTCCCTTGATGGCTTTACCTTCTCTGATTAGTTTAGCAACGAATCGAGATTCAAAGCTTGAGCCCTTGCGATAATTTTTGTTAGGCATGATGACACAAACCTCCAGCGTGACAATTAGGACACGCACCGTTTACACACAAAACAGTAGTCATTGCATTACAACATACACATATTTTGAGCGAATTGCCAGATGCTGTCAAACTTACATCAGTAGTTCCAGCACTCATTAGCATCTCCAGGTGTAAGCCATTCTACCTGACACCTTACAGGTTCGCTTGCCATCATTCCAAATCCTTCCTAGCTTGAATAGTTCGTTAGTTCTAGGAGTTATGGAATTTATTGGAATTCCTAGAAATTGACTGAGTTCTAAATTTGTAGGATATGTATTCTTAGTATAGATAATGTGGTTAATTGCATCTAATACTACTCTTTGTCTTGCTCCTAACTCGGACTTGACTTCATTAAAAGCATCAAGAGATGTATCACGCATCAATTTTCAGGGACACCATTTTTTTTCTTGAGCTTGTCTGCTAGTTCATTAATTATTGAGAGTGACATTGTAGTGTCACCTCTTCCTACATAACTACGAAGTAGTTCAAGCCAAACAATTAGTGACATATCATTCATTTCTTAAGTTTCCTATCAATGAAATCTTGATACATTTCCTTAGTCATGTCGAAGATTCTAGCAATCATTTCGTTTTGTGTGGTTACTTCAAATTTTTCTTGAGGGCTTGATTCTTTTGGTGTTTCTACGATAGTTTGATTAGATGGTTGTACTTCTGAGACTTCATTTAGCTTGTAAAATTTACCAAGAGACAGTTGAGGCTCACCCTTGTATTCAGTCCAGTATGCGTTCTCTAAGGTATAAGATTTTCCATCTATTATGTCACCAATGTTTTCATTCCATAGTGTAAGATTCATCGCACCTGAATTATCTCTGATTACTGCAACTTGTTTCTGCCATTCATCCCCTGCTTTGGTAGTTCCAGACTTTAATTCTCCAAGAGATATTACAATAAATCTAAGGTTGCCTTTGCCTAATGCGTGGGCTTCTTTGATGGAGATAAAATCAGCCATAATTCTCACTCCTACACGCTGGACTAGAACAGTCCATGCACTCCCAGCCACAACACACAGAATTTACTTCGGCTTCTTTGCCACAGTGACACTTCATGCTTTCGCCTCCATAAAATTATGCTCTACATTACAATCCAAACATTTCATGTGCTTGACATTTTTAGAAAACACCTCATCCTCATAGTATCTGAAATGTGGCACTCGCAGAACTTGCCCATCTGCTCCGTCATCGTAAGTAATGATGAACGCCTTTGATTTCTCAAGGGATACCATCATTTCTTTATTCCCCTTTCAATTGCTAACATTGAATCCTCAGAAGATTCTAGTTTTGATGCAGCAAGTAGTAGATCTGGGTATTTGGAAAGAAGGCTCAAGTCCTTGCAGACTAAAAAATACCCAAATCTACCAATTACGGACTTCTCGACTGTGTGACCTTTAGCTCTGAGTTCAGAGACAACAGTTGAATTACTAACTATACGATCTACTGAATCGTTAAACTTTCCAGTTACACGTAAGAGAATTCCAGTGTTTCTATTTTCGGAACTCAGATTTCTCTGCCTCCGTTTTCTTAGACTTCACAAATATAGATTATTTTGCTTTTATATAAAGTATATCATGCCATCATACTTGACGTTATACGTTAATATAGCATTATTTTTTTTCTAAAATTGATTGTTGCTTCTGTTGAAGGATATAATCTCCGTCTTCAAGGACTTCACACTTTTTGAACTCGGAAGCAACAGTCAATTTTAAGGGACTGTTTAGTTAATAATTGATCGCTTTTAATGATCAGATCGCAATATAATATTTTTTAGTTAATTATTTAGTTTTATGATATTATGCTAATAAGCTTAAATAAAATTAATATGTAAATTTCTTAATTTTATAAAATTTACTAAATAACTAAAAATAAGATCACAGTAAAAATATGCGTGAGAATGGTATGAAATAATTTAAAATATTTTTAGTCGTTTTTTAGAATTTCTTCTCTGAGTTGAGCTAGTGCTTGTTTGTTTTGTTTTTCAGATTCTAGTCTGGCTTCTTTTTCTTCTTCAAGCTTTCGCTCAAGTGTTGTATTTTCCTGTATCTTCTTTTTGAGTGCGTTTTTCTCTGCACGTTCCTTTTGTAATTCTAAATTGTTTCTCTCAGTATCATCTATTGTTAGATATGGGATGGCCTTTTGATATTCTGCGAATCTCTCAAAGTCTGCCTCTACATATCTTTCATAAGATCCTTGCTGACCTCCTGCATCTCTTCCCTGCATATCTGTAAGATCAGCCAGATTAACTTTGGCTCGTCTCATCATTGTATTATTGTATTTTCTAAATCCATGGTCCAGCATTACAGCATGTCTTTTTTGTCCTGGTTCCAGTTTAGGTCTTAATCCAATTGCTGAAACAAAATTTTCAGTTCTGGTCTTTACACCATTAGCTCTTAATCTTTTAGGATATGGAAAACGCACAGATACTAGGAAGGGATCTTTTGGTAGTGGATATTTGAAGAATCTATTTTTCCATTCTTCCTTGTATAGTAGAACATATTTGCAGAATTCAGGAGTTGTATGTGTCCAGTATTCTTCTATATCCCCATGATACACTCTGATAGCACCACCTTTGATGGTATTATCATCTTCATAAAAAATAATTACATCAGACCAAGTGAAATAATCCCAGGCTTCTAATCTAAATCCGGCTGATGATGCACCAGTAATGATTATTTTATCAGCAAGATCAACTGTTCTTTTCATCATTCTTTGAAGCTCATCTCTAGTGTAAGCTCTGTCTGTACTTTTACCAACTAGAGGAAGTGATTTGTCAACTAGATACCAGGATATTTCAATATCATTTGAATTTAATAATGCCTTTATTGGTTTGAGTCTGTTTTTGGCAGTTCCTGCAGATATGGTTTTTTCTTCAATCTGTTTTTTTAAATCCCTAACATATGCCTGAATTATTGACTTTGCAACTTTGACGTTCTTTTGAGCTATCTCTGTAAAACATGTTGCAAGCTCTTGAACTTCTCTTGATCTTGGCTCATATGTCAAGTATCGTTTGTACATGTCATTGGGAATTAATTGTAAAAAGTGATTTAGATAACTATTGTATTTTCGGAAGGTCTCTTTGTTTCTTACTGAATCTTTAAAATTTTGGTATGCATCGCCTTCAATGTCTTCTAATTTAATTTCCATTAGTTATTGTCTCTCCTAGGAGTTATTTGATTAATCATATTGTAATATCTCAGCTAATTCCTTTTTGAAAAAATCATCATTAATATGATTATTCTGCATTTTAGAATGATTTAGAATGTGAATTATTGTAAAATAC
>Ga0114923_10001064_pt1 | contig 19400 bp, 16 predicted proteins | sample SumtaG_FD_89578 | JGI IMG/M metagenome (GOLD analysis project Ga0114923, IMG submission 89578) | Deep subsurface microbial communities from Indian Ocean to uncover new lineages of life (NeLLi) - Sumatra_00157 metaG | ecosystem: Environmental > Aquatic > Marine > Oceanic > Sediment | place: near...
CAAGATTATAATTTTAATTACAACTAGAAAAATTTAATAGAACAAAAATTGTTTATAATATTATGGCAGAGGAACAGAGAGATCAAAAAGAAGAAGATGCGTCGATGGTAGACGCGTTAAGTTCACTTGGTTGGATTGAAGAGAAAGATTTGGAAGAGGAAGCTCCCCCTTCCGAAGAAGAAAAGCTCACAGAGCAATTGAATCTCTTTATAGAACAGAATAAACAACTAAACGAAGAAATCAGTAAGCTTAAAGAAGAAAACGAAAGTCTTAAGATTTCATTTGATGCTTTTTCTCAAGAAAAAGAAAAAGCCCTTCAATTGACTAATGAAACCAATTCCACAATAGAAGACCTCCTTCAAATAGTTGTTCAAAAAGATAAAGTTATAAATGAGCTCGAATCAAAAATTCAGTTATTAAGCGAAGTCACAATAAAGGATTCAGAGATAAGCAGTTCAATCGAGAGTAAAGAACAAGAAATTGAAACGCTAAAATCTCAGTTAGGAGATAAAAACCAACAAATTCAAGAATTAGATTTCTCAAGTAAAGAAAAAAACCAAACTATTCAAGATCAAACTATCAAGATTAACGAGATAAATAACATTATTAGCGATCAAAATCAGAAAATTCAAAACTTTACTTCAGAATTAGAACAGTTAAAGTCCGAGGAATCAGCGCATAAAGGGTTAGTTGAACGACTACAAGAAAAAGACAACAAAATTAAAGAAATGATGGAACAACTCCAATATTTAGAAAATGATACAGTTCAAAAATCAAAATTCGAAAAAGTCGCGATACTGGTAGAGAAGAAAGACGAAATTATTACTGAAAAAGAAAAAGAAATCTTTAAACTTGAGAGCTTGCAACAATCTTACAATCAATCGATAAAAGATATGCAACAGAAGCTTGAAACTTTCAGTTTAGTAAAAAAAGATGTAGAGAAAAAAGAAGAACGGATTAATAATTTAGTGCTAGAGATTGAAAAATTAACTCAAAAAAATATGACAAATGAAGAATTTATCAATCAAATTCAAGCGAGACTAGAAGAATCCCAGGAAAAATCTGGCAGCAGTGTTGGGAAACTCGAATTAGAAATAATGAATTTAAGAAATGTCATTGACGAACAAATAGCCGAAATAAAAGACTTGAGGGAAAATGGAAAAAAATTAAAAGACAAGTTATACGAGACGGAACAGATCGAAGACAGGATTCTAACCGAAATGCAAAAAGTTAAGGACGAAAAACTGAAGCTTGAATCCAAATACGAAGCCAAAGATAGTGAGATAATTGAGTTAAAGAAAAAAATTAAAGTTATGCGTAGGGATATTAAAAAATCTTAAACCTTTTAAAATTCTTATTGCAAAATTAAATTAAAAAAAGATAAAAAAATTGAATCAAATTCGTGCTTATTTTTCACGCCACTCTTGACCACACTCTCCGCAACGGTATTTTTTACCGTATACTCGCGGATAGTCCAAAATTATGTTGCTCTTGTCAACGGTTTCGTGAAGCATCATCTTATTTTCGTTACTACATTTTGGACATTTTCTACGTCCTTCAGGTTTTTCAACGGTTAAAATAGAATCGTCAACTCGTCCAGGGATTCCAGGACTGGCACTAGAGGCACTTTCTGCCTTAATTTGGGCGATATCTGCTTTTATTTCGTCAGGCGTGACCTCTTTAACTTCTGATTTGAGTTCTGGTTGAATTTCTGCTGCGGCTTTATCGGCTTCTGTTTCGGGTTCCAACACTGATTCCGCTCTTAATTGGACGGCGTCCGATTCTTTGTAATCAACCCCTCTATCTATCGCTGCGAGAAACTCGCTATCGTCCCCTTCTTCAAAGATTTTTTCATTTTGGGCACCAGCTCTCTCAGCATCAATGTGTCTAGCCCATTGACCCGCTTTAACTTTTTCTTTTACATTGCACGTACTTCCTTGCCAGATGTAAACTTTATTACCTAAATCAGCAATAAAACAATCTTCTGATTCTAAAGAATCTTTAGCGAATGGGACTTGAATCATTTTCATAGTGTTAATTCCATCAAATTCCTCAGCTGAAACGCGATATAGAACATTCTTCCATTCTGAGAATCCAGCAAAATCCCCCGTAGATACATCTTTGAGAAGAGTTTTTGCGTAATTCTTCTCAACAACCTTCATAGCGCCCATAGAATTTATTGATTTCATAAAATCAGATGTTTCTTGATTTTGGTCAATAGTTATTATTTTTGCTGCTCCACCCCGTTGTTGGTCTAAAGTTCGAGCTTGTGCTGCCCCAGCGGTCTTTTCATCTACGCTACATTTACTTCCTATCCACACGTAAATTGTTTTATCATCGTCCACGATATATGTGTCGCCGGTACTAAATATTGGTTTCTTAATTTCTTTTAAATTACCTTGATCTACTAAAAATAATTTCAATATCAAAAAAACCTCAAATAAATTTTTTTTATTTATATAAAAAAATTATAAATTCAATCTTTTTAATTACTTGCAAAAAATAACTAGGTCATGATATAATCTGTAAAAAACATCTGGGTTCGATTAATAATCTACGAGTGCAAGTTTAATTCGGTTAACGAATTCAGTAATCTGTGTAAGATCAATAGAGCAATATGCAATTCGAATTCCGTTAATGTTATCATTAGGTTTTTCTATGGGAATAACACCTACTTTATATTTTTTTAATAGGTGATCAGCAAAATCGTTTGCGCGAAATTTCTTAGGGTTTAGATTTACAAAAACAAAGAAACCTCCTGCGTTTGGATCTACTGAAATATCAGAGTTTTTTATTTTTTCTAGTTCAGCATTAATTTTTTCGTATCTTGCTTTAAGGAGAGCTTTTACTTTATCTCTTTTTTTAATTAAACCATCCGTTCCGACATCCTTAAAGAGATTTATAATTAGGCTTTGATAAAAATGATTAGAATTTGAAATCGTAGCTCTAATTAAACCAGATAATTTGTTATTAATCTCTGTTTTTAAAATATCTAGTTCTTCTTCGCTGTTTACCCAGTTTGGTTTTAATCCAATCGTAACGAACCCAATGCGTCCACCGTACATTAAAAATTCCTTAGTTATACCATCTATTTTAATAGGGATTATATCCTCTTCTAAATCGTGTAATTCATAAAAAATTGAGCGATTTATTACGTTATTAGAATAGATGTATGGCTCGTAAGCATCGTCAACAAGTACAATAATAGGTTTAGAAATATCTTTTTGAGCTAGCCTTAAAACATTTATAATTTCCTCAAGTTCTTCCATTTTGGGGATATATCCCGTAGGGTTATTTGGAAAACCTAAAATAAGAATAATTTTGTCTTGAATTTTTGAAACTTCGTAAATAGCGTCTTTTAATCCTTGAACATTAAATTTACTCTTAATAAAAAATTCAAAAGATTTAATTTTTGCACCAAGTAAGTTCTCAATAATATTATCATAGTTTCCCCATCTTTTATTTGCTGAAATAATGTAATCTCCTGAATTCAGTAGCAAACTACAGCATAAAAATATTCCATTTGTCAAGCCAGAAGTTATCACTGGCGTTGAAATATAATTTTCAAGTCTATTTAACCTTTCTTTTTCTACTGTTTTATTGATAAGCGATTTTTCAATGATCCAATTCTTCCATATTGTTTTTAGATCTTCAAGCCCAGAGATTTTAGGATATGGTACGATCTCATTTATATTTAACTTGGTATAATTCTTAATATCTTCTAGATAACAAGGAACCCATTCAGAAGTGCCTCCTTCAATAAAATCTTTTTCGTAACCGAAAGCTGACCCAAGCGTACCCATTATTTCTGCTTCCTTTTTTGCTCTACCAGCCCAATAAAAAACGCCTTGAGGTAAATAAATACGTTTTCCTAGCTCTGATAAAGCTTTATAGAGAGGTGTTTTTTTAATAATTTCAAATTCCATGATTATCAAATGAAATTATTCATGGAATATAAGGTTTTAATCTGATTTCACTAGTATTTTTTAAAGAGAATTCTTATAATATATTGAAAAGAAAAGAATTAAAAATTTTAAATAAACTAGAATAATATCTAAAAATGTCTGAAAAAGAAAAAAAAGAAGATATTGAGGTGTCCAAACCAACAGAGAACTTAATATCTAAGGGTTGGAACGATTTTGTTTCTAGCATTTCAGAAGGATACAATAAATTCCAAAAAAGTATTGAAGAAATCACTAATGTAAATACTGAGTCATGGGATCAAAATCAAGAAAAGATTAATAAATTTCTTAACGATGCCAAGGAAAACTGGGATGCTACAATATCAGAGTGGGGCACAGAATTTAAAAAAACTCACGAAGGTAACAAAGAATTGTGGGATAACAACTTAGGAAAAATTAATGCGTTTTTCAAAAATACTCAAGAAACTTGGGATAATAAAATAAAAGAATGGACTGTTGATTTAGAGAAAAGACAAATCGAGACTAAGGAACAATGGGACGCGAGAAAACAGAAAATTAATCAAGATATAGACAATTGGCAAAAGCAATCGAAAAAAGATTGGCAAAAAAGTCTAAGTTCATTCCGAAGAGAGATGATTAAGGGCTCCTTCATGTTCTTAATTTATATGATACCTATCTTGATTGTTTTTGTCATTATTATGTATTATATCACTCAATTCTTGCCGGAATAAATTTTATATTGATTTATCCTTTAATATGATAGAAATTCTCGTCTTTTCGTTCTTAATAGCGTTAACTGGAGCCCTATCTCCAGGACCCCTTTTGACATTTACTATTTATAGATCACTTAAGCAAAAAAGGGGGTATTTAGCGGGTATTTATATTATTTTGGGCCACGCTACAATCGAATTCGTGCTAATCATTGCTTTACTTGCTGGAACATCCTTCTTTTTTCATAATATAGTTTTTCTCATGTTAGTAGGAACTATTGGAGGAATTTTTTTAATAATTTTCGGAGTAGTTGTTATAAGAGATGTATCAAAAACTAATTTTGATGCGACTTTCACTTTCGAGAAGGACAAAGTAAAGGGCTTTAAAGGGAATAGTTTTATTGGAGGAATTGTCGTTAGTTTATCAAACCCATTTTGGACCTTTTGGTGGGCAGTTATCGGCTTGGGTTTTATGGTAAATTTTAACATCTCCTTTGCAAATCCACTTGGCATTTTATTGTTTTTTATAGGTCACGAGTTAGGAGATATGATTTGGTACCTACCTATCTCTACTTTCGTCTATTATGGAGGGAAATCTTTAAATCCTAAAGTCTATAAATATATTTTGCTCGTTTGCGGTGCGTTCATGATCATTTTTGGTATTTATTTAGTTTTTAATATAATTTTCAATCCACCATCAATTTAAATTTGACTTCTTTTAAGCTTAAAGTAATAGCATTAGGCGCTTTCAGTATCAGACATATAAAATGTAGAGATATATCCTAATATCACTCACATATATATAATAAATACCAACAATCTTCTTACAAATACGAATGAAAATTTCGAAATTTATCAGATTAAGATTAAAAATAATTTTGTTATAAACAATTTCAAGAATCTTGTTATTTCAATTGAAATGAATTTTTGAATATTTAATTTAAAAGAATAATTATCGCCACCAAATGAATTATGAACGAAAAACAAATGATCAACTGTCCTGTGTGTAAGATGAAATTCATCCCCAGAACATTTTACCCTGAAGAATCTATTTTTTCTACGCACGATGGAAAAAAATTATCAGGTTTTAATGGATATATAAGTTCCAGAACAGTAAAACCCCCAGAAGTTATTCTAAGTACCTGGATAACGTATTGCCCTTCATGTAATTACATTTTAAAATTTGTAAAAGAAATTGTAAGAAAAGAAAAGATAATTTCTAAAAATAAAGAATCAAAAGAAGTTAGAGAAAAATATAACAGTTATTACTTTGGATTCCCTTACGGAGATTATTCACAACACCTAAAAGAAATAACTGGGAAAGTTAAAAACAAGATCGAGACCGAGTTAAAAAATTTAAATTTCGAAGTCTGGCAAAATTTATACGCCATTGACGACAATTTTAAGTTTCTTGTGCGTTTTTTTGCCAATTTAGAGAATTACCTTTCCCAGTCAGGAATGGTAAACGATAAAAACATGTCGAATAAAATAAAAAGGTTAAAGCTTCCAAAAGACATCGAAATTTCATTAATACAATTAAATAACATCAAAGACGGGATTGTTAAAGGAGACTACGAACTTTCGGGTGACGATGAGGAAAATATAGATAATATCCTCGTTGATTTCGTTTTATTCTTGATTAAAAAACATGTAAAACCTTTAATTAGCAAAAAACAACTTGAAGAAGGGTACGAGTTTATTAAATTTGAAGATTTTGAATTTCAAATAAAAAATTATTTGGGTAATTACTTGTATTCCAATTTCAATAACGATCCCTCTTCTAACAAGCAAATTCGTTTATTCTTGAATGATTTATTCAAAGAGCTTAAAGTCTAACCTATTTTTTGCTAGTATCAAATTTTAGTGCAGGTTTTTAATGGTTTCTTAGAAAGAAACTGGAAAAAAATTAGAATAAAAAATTTAACTCTCATGCCAATATTTATTCACTCTCAAATAATCCTATATTAGGGTCTAAAAAAGTGTTCTGGCACATAGGACATGAATTATATCTTGAAAGCCAATCCGCAACGCAAAGATAGTGATATGTTGAATTACAGAAAGGGCATGTAATTAATTTATCTTTGGCAAAATTTATGTGTTTATGACAAACAGTACATTGAACATTGGATACTGATACACCCTCTCTTATTTTAACCTTATTAGATAGTATTTCTTCTATTTTTGAGAGTTCTACTTGATATAAACCAAGACTGCTTGTCAATTGATTAATTTTTGAATTAATTTCGGAAACCCTTTCTCTAAGTTCATCTTCAGATAATTTATTTGCTAAAAAAGACGATAAAGCAAAATTTAAAGGTAATCCTTCGAAATTCTCGGTTTGTTTAGTGATTTCAGTAATTTCAGCAAATAAAATTGATTCTTTATCTATCAAATCCTTAAAACTTTTAAAAATCTTATTCATCAAAACTGTTAATAAGAAAGTGAGCTGTTGCTTCTTACGATTAAAATTATCTTCCCAATATTTGATGATTGAATACATATCTATTTTGCTTTCCTTGTAAGTATCCAATTTAATGTAAACTTCTTCTTTGATTTGTTCAATTTTTACTTTATAATTAATTAATAAGTTTTTTATTTCTCTTAATTGCGGTAATTCTTCTCTAATGATAACAGATGTCTCATCTTCGTATGAATGAATTATTTTATTCACTTCAGCAATTTTTTCGTCAACAAAACTTCTGACATCTACTCGTAAGCCCTCATCTTTAATACTATTAAGATAATTTACAAATTCCTCCTTGCGTCGAATAATTTCAGATATAATATTTGCCAGAGTCTTTTTTAAAGTAGCTGTAATACTCTCATAGGGTTTTAATATCTTATCAAAAGTTAATATCCACGTGTCAATTTCGTCTATTTTTAACGCAAAATCATCCACTTTCTCGTAGTTTGAATTCACGATTTTTACAAATTCCTCGGAGTCATTTACATCATTTATCGCCGCTTGAAATTTCTTATCTATGCCCTTAAAATATAAATCAACTACTTTAGGGAGAAATTCGGTGAATTTTTGCTCCATAACGCGGTTTAAATCTAGTTTACCCTGTCCTTGTCCAGTTAAATCGTATTGCTTATCTAAATCTTCAAGTTCTTGCAAATTTTCTTCTAATTTATCTTTCATTAATGTAATTATAATTGGACGCATTTTATCCCTTAATCTTTGCACTGACTCTTTTCTTTCAAGGATGTTTACAAATTCTTCTCCTTCAAATTCTTCGAACATCTTATTTTGATATAACAAATAAATTAGATCACCGTAAGAATCTTTTTTTCCATCTGATTTACTTAAAAAAAACTGGTAAAGCTCATCGAAATGAAATGTTAATAAAGTTTCTTTACGAGATTTTAATTTTTTTTTTTTTGCTTTAGCCTCAACTAAACTTTGTATGTAGATGGTGAGCTCTTGAATTTCTTTCCAATTATTCAAATCATCTGGAATAAGGTTTAATTTAAAAGATAAGTTTTTTATTTTATTTGCTTCAATCCATAACGATATATCGTTTTCGTAATCGTGCTCTGTTTTTACTGAAAAATTCTCTAAAAGAAGGATAAAGTCGTCAAGGTTATTACTAGACTCCTTACAAATTGTTAAGTAATTTTCAATGTGTCCTCCATTCTTTACGATTCGCTTCACATTTCGACCTTTTGAGCTTAAGTTTGCTAAATTGCTAGAGATTAGTTTTAACTCGTCAATAATTACTGCTTTTAAAGAATAATAATCCTTTTGTGTTTGAGAAAATAAATATTTCTCGCAAAAAGGTTTAATTTCATTAAAAAATTCTGTGAAAGAGTTGAGAACCTCAAACTTAAATTCAGATTTAAGGAAATCTTCGATCTCTTGTGATTTTGTTTTATCCGATTTAAGGCTAGAAATAGAATTTTTAACACTTAAAATTTCTTCTTTACTATATCCTTTTATTTCTCTATAACCTTCAAATGTGTTACCAAATAGACGCAAAGAAAAACACCAAAATAATTAGATTAACTAACAAATAAAAAAATATATCATTTAATAAAATTTTTTACAATAATAAGAGAGAAATAAATTAAAAAAAACTCTTTTTTATTCCCCTAATTCTTTTATCTCAATTAATTTTTCTTCAGTACCATCTTGGGTGATTATTAGTAAATCAATACCATTTCCAGACATCACATCTCTCTTGATTGAATTACTTATCACCTTTTCGACGAGCTTTACGCCATCTTCGATAGTCATGTCTGGTTTATAATCTGCTTCCAAAATCCCCATAGAAAGGAGCATACCTGTTCCTGTTGCACCATAGTCCTCTGGAATCAACGAGCCAAGCGCGTCTAACGTGTACAATTTTGGTCCATCTTTATCTACTCCCGCAATGATTAAATTTGTATATAAAGGCATCATTTTTCGAGAATACAACATATTAGAAATCAATTTCGCTACGCTCTTTGTGTTAATTCTATCGTGTGCATCTAATTCATATAACACGCTTTGAGCTTTTATCACCCTAACTAAAAATTGAAAATCACCTATTAAGCCATAAGCTGCCAGGCCAATATGATCTGTAATCTTAAATAATTTTTTTGTGGATTTATTTATTACAGTATAACCCCATGTTGCCCTGCGATCGTTTCCTAACACTACTCCATCTTTACACTTGATAGCTACTGCCGTTGCGCCGGGTACCATTATTTCCTGAGACATATCATTTTACCTTTCAAAAACTAATTTTAAGAAATAATAAATTGTTATTGTTAATACTATTAAAAAAGTCAGAATTAATTAAAATTTTCGTTTTAAATTATAACTTTCTGTTGAAATCTCCAAAAAATAAAAATTTATTATCAAAGAATTAAAATTATTATTTTTAATATTTGATTTAGTTACATGATCTCTAGATTGAAACTAATTTTTATTCCTTAGGTCAATTATGACTTAATAATTATGATCGTACAATCGATAAAATAATATTCATTAGGGGTGATTTTTTTCAATTCAAAATTTTTTACTACCTCATTAAATGATAATGAAACCAATATAAAACAAGATTTATTCTATTTTGATATTTGAATTATTATGATTCTAAAAAAGTGGATTCAAATTTTTCGAATGATCAACCATTGGATGATCATACAAATTGACCATTAAATTACAACCAAAATTTTTTGTCGTGATTTTTTATGCATTTAATTCTTGAAGTTCTTCACATTTAGGCAAAAGATTTAAATAACTCTTCGGATATATTACTATCTAAGAAACTTTAAAAATAAAATCAAAAAAAATTAAAAATTAAACATTTAAAAATTTCAATAGTGGAGGAATAAAAAATGGCTAAAAAGAAACATAGCTTTGCGTGGTCTCCAATCAGACGGCTTATGAAACAACAGGGTGCCAGCATTGTCGCTCGCAACGCAGTCGATTTATTAATCGATCATCTTGAAAAGACTGCTATTGGCTTAACTGAACAAGCTCGAGCCTTTACCATGCATGCTAACCGGAAGAAAATTACTAAGAACGATCTCTTACTTTCAATTAAGTACAAATAGAGAAACTTTCTTGGTATAAGTTCTAATATTATTTTTTTATTTTTTTTTTAATTCTTTATTTTCTTGCTTTAAAAAGCCCTGAGATTCCAGTGATTGTAAAGTTTTTATCAGTATCTCTAATAGATTTTTTTCAAATTCATGCTTCAAAAGATTTTGAATTTATTTTATTCATTTCTCTTTTATTTAATACTCCAATAATTGCTCCAACAATAGATAATGCAGCACCAATAAATGGAGTAATCATCCCAAAATGAAAATTGTATACTCTCCAAAAATCGTGTTCAGGATAGCCAATACTTTGAGTATATGAATAAAACATTATGTCTATTGCAACAATGTAAATAATTGCAGAACACAATTCGAAAAAACCCGTTATTATCAATAATTTTTCAGCATTTGTGTGGATCTTTTCCCCTTTGACAATAAACAAGGTAATAATTATAATTGCAATTGAACTCATTACTATTAACACAGTAGTAATAAGACCTGGGATTAATAATTCAGTAGGTAAAAAATCAAATACACTACCTGTTGGAAAAATATGTTCAATTAACCCCCACATCCAAATATTCTCGTCATATACGGTTATACTATACCATGCTGGAATAAAAATGCCAATAATAGAAAGAATTCCTCCAATTAAAGGTAATAACCAATAGTATTTTTTGATCTTTGTCAAAATTTTATCACTCAAATTATTTGAATATTAAATAACATTAGAAAAAGTATATTTAAGTATTTATTGTAAGTTATTGCTTAATATTTTCAAATCTGGTGTTATTTAAGAATTAATCCCTTGATAAATGGGGTTTAAAATATTTAGCTTAAAATTAATATTAACCGAAATGTATTTTTTTAATCTTAACTTATTTAATATATATCTCTAACAATTCTATTTTGATTAATATGGCTGATAAAGTTAGTAACGAGCAAAGGCTAAATGGAAAAGAAAGACAGATACTCTTTCAATCTATGGATGTGCTACTAGGAAACCTTAAATCCAACATGGAACATTTGAGTAAAGCCAAACATTTCTCGCACACTCAAAAATTTATAGATTTAGTATATAATGGTTTAATAAAAAAGCGAAAATTTTTCTTATTAGCAAGCGGGCGTTCAGCTTTCATTTTACAATGTTTTGCCACTAGATTAGTGCATCTTGGAGCAGAAGTTTATATGGTTACCAATTTAGGTTCTATACCTGCTCTTTCGAAAGAGGATATTTTAATCGTTCTTTCAGGCTCAGGTACAACTTCGATTGTTGTAAGTTTACTTAAAAATTACGTAAATACAGTTAAACCTTATGGGATTGTTAGTATTACTTCTCATCCTGAAACAATAATAGGGAGAATTGGGGATATAACTATAAAATTAAAGGGAAGAACTAAAAGAGATAAGGTCGATCTTCACGACGACACGGCAATCCTTTCTCCCGAAGGAACTATGTTCGAGATAGCTGCATTTGTATACTTAGATGCAATTATTGCCGAATTAGCGATCAAAATGGGTAAGACAAACGCAGACATGTTAAAAAAGCACTCTAAATCTATCTAAATTGTATCGTTACATACTGAGTTTTTGTTTTTTAATTTAAAACTATAAAAATTATAGTTACTTATAGTTCTTGTGCCCATTATAGTGTATCTATGAGAGAAGTTTTATAACTAAATATCAATGAATAGATATCTCCCATGGGCACACTTTATTTTAAGTTTGATTATTTTTTTTATTTACTGTTAAAAAGTAGGGCGCCAATAGCTCCAGCAAACTCTGAATTTTCAATAAACACTGGTTTTTTCCTTTTAAATTTACAAAGTAGTGATAGTATTTGTTTTGCAGTTTTATTCCCCATCAGAAAGCCTCCACAGAAAACAATATTTTTCACGTTATAGTTTTCAGCCATAAGAGTAGCAATCGTTCCAATATTTTCTCCAATAATTCCAATTAGAGAATCAATTAGATCTTCCTTTTTTAATGATTTGATATCAGAATCTTTTTTAATCTTGCCTAAAGAAGCTGCTGTAAATTCTCTAAATAATTTATCGACTCTAGTATCTTCAATATCGTATATGTCATCTACTTTTAAATCAATGCTAAATCGATTCCCCTTACGAGCTAGATCAATTGCATCAAAATAGTCATCCATATTAAATAATAATTTAATTAGTCCCATGAATAAACCTCCGCCCATAGCAGATCCTCCTATATGTTCAACATTATCGCTTTTTAGCACGATTGATGTTCCAGTCCCTATAGTGACTACTAATGAAGCCGGTAGAGCCCTGTTTTTATAATGTTTATAGAGAAACTCCAAACCTTCTATATTTGCTTCAAATTCGTTAATTAAATTAGTTTTAGTTTCGTTAGAATATTTCTTATATACCGAAAAAGCCTTTCCTCCAGTGAAATTAATAAAATTAAATTTTTTTCTATTAAAATCTAAAAATTCGATTATTTCACGAAAATCTGACCCAGTTTGGCTCATAGATAGCATGATTTCATTTTCTTTGCTGTACGCAACCTTTGTTAAGCTCTGACCAATATCTATTCCTACAACACCGGAAGAAATATTTAATTCTGAATGTTCTAACCGAATCTTTAATTCAAATTGCTTCAAAATATTTAACCATTCTTAATATTTTAATAAAGATTTATTTAATTATTTAATTTTAATATTTTGTGATAGAGAACTCTAATATGAATAGTACTGAAGTTGCAATTATTAAAAGTAATAGTCCAAGTGAAGCAATAACCGATGGAATTGAAAAACTTGGCGGAATTTCGGGATTCGTAGAAAAGGGGGATCAAGTTTTCGTTAAAATCAATTTAAGAACGCCCGGAGGCTTTCCCGTTAATACTAATTTTGATACAATTAAAACTATAATAAATTTGTGCAAAGAAGCAGAAGCGAAAAAGATTTTTGTTGGGAGTTATCCTTTTAATAGATTAAAAACTGATTCGATTGCTAAAACTTTAGGGATTCAGTCGTATATAGAAAAACTGGGGGCAGAATTTGTATTTTTAGACGATCAAAACAAATACCCTTTAAAATCAGTTGAGATAAATGGTAAAACTATAGAATTTCCAAAAGTAATACTCGAATCTGATAGGTTAATCTTATTAAACCAAGTTAGCGTAGATCCTCTGTTTAAATGCACGATATCATTACTAAACACCTATTCTCTTGTGTCTAATCAATTTCAGAAAATTCAAAAAAATGTAAGAAGCGGAAAAGATTACTTACATTTAGATCAATACAAACAAGATTTAATTACTAATATCCTTGATATTTTCAGCGTCAAAAAGCCAAGTCTAGTTATAAACGATCTGTTCTACTTTTTAGAAGGCGCTGGACCGTTTATCTACAAAGATTCTAATTTGAAGCGTACAAATTTAATTGTAGTAGGAAATGATGCGGTAGCAGTTGATTTAATTACTTTAAGATTGTTCGAGATTGATTTATTAAACAGTGATATCCTCGTAGAAGCGCGTAATAGAAGATTAGGAATAACTGATATACCTAATATTAAGTTAATAGGCGAAAATCTTGAAGACATCAGGTTATCTGTTGATTTTTGCGTGAGTAAATTAGAAGATATTAATATTAAAAATACATATGTGAAAGCGGGGCGAAATTGCTCTGGATGCTTCAAAGAAGCGTATCACCTATTGAATCTAATGAAAACTCACATGACAAAAGATTTAAAATATATAATAAAACAATCCTTCTTGATCGGAGAAAAGCCTCCAAAACCGGAATCTTTAGAAAATATTATTTTGTTTGGAGATTGTGCTATTGAAAGCACAGAGAATCGTGAGTTTAGAAAAATAATTATTACAAATAGCAAGGATTACTTTGAAACTGCTAAACAAAAGCTAAAAAAAGATTCCAAAGCTCAAGATAAAACCCAAATTAAAGAAAAAGTAAACAAAAAGATTGTCGAACTTCCAGGGTGTCCTCCAAGTAGATTTGATTGCTTTAATTCTCTTATCAGCTATTACGGAAAATCCCAAGTCCCAAATTTATTCTTTTTTAATAATCTAATAAAAACATATTATAATCAAGTGACAAATAAAAAAACTAAAGTGAGAGATTAAATTCCCTATGATTAATCAGATTTTCAAGGAAAACTGGCTAAAAATTTTAAAGTTTAACTCAAAAGTAAATATAATTGAAGACCCAAGTGAGTTAGAAGAAACGGTAAGAATTCCCTTAACACCAAATGAAATTAATCCCTTCCTTTTGTATCGCTTGTTTGAGCTCTTATATCCTAAATTCATAAACGACCAACAAAATATTCTTGATATAGTAATATCAGATTTCGACCTCGATAACATCGTATTTGGACTTTACTTGTATGAAACTACTAAACCAGGAATACATGCAAGAATTAAAGGACTCCCTAAAGAATCTATTGAAATTAAACAAGATGATTTACATAATCTGGATACACTCTTCAATAGAATTCAATTAATTATACAAAAAGACCACGGAATAAAGATTTCTTGTATAAGATTGATAAGAAAAAGAACTATCGATTTAATGAATAGTCACTGCGAAAGATTGACCAAGTCCACTTATTACGAATTTATTCAGAGTCTTCTAGATATAATTCAAATTTTACTAGAGCATGAATTAATTTTTATTTATCCTGAACCAAATATTTTAAGATTTCTGAAAAGTAGCGTTACTTTACTGGACGGCATTAAATTCTCAAAAGTCTTTGAATTCATTGAAAGCGTAATCCCTTCATTTAACGCATTATTTGTAATAAATTCCAATAATCCACCAATATTCCTAAAAATAAAAAAGGAAAATACCAAACCTTTACATTCCGAAATTGAACTCAATTTAAAATTGTTAGAAAGCGAAAAATATAATTTTAACCATCAAAAACTCTTACCAGACTTAAAGGGCCTTCAAGCTGATTTTAAAACTGAAAAAATAATTAGCATAGACCAAAGTTCTCTTCTCATTTTTCTTTCAGAATTATTTGAAATGGAAGTTCCCCCGAGCAAAGAAAAAGTAAAATTAATCTTCCAAAAGCTTTTATATGGAATCAGAAGTTACGATTTATATTGGAATATGGTTCCCAAGCCAAAAATATCCAATACTCTAGTTAGGTTTTTAATTAGACTTTTTGGAATCAATCTTAATCTAAAGAAACTTTCTCATTGGGCTATACCGGACTTTATTTTCGGGCTCATCGATACTTATATAGGACTAAATGCTAATATTTTAATTATTTTAACTGAGCAAAGAAATGAAACTCCAAATTCAAATAATCTTATGCTCGTAAGAATTGAAAATGGGTCTATAAATAAGCTTGAATATATTAACGATAAAAAATTTCTTTCTAAAATTGATCAAGAGTCGCTTGAATCAATTAGGTTAAGTGTTTCTGAAAAATTTGGTTTTATTACAACCGTTTTTAAAGTAGATAAATTCCTTATTAAGGCCGTTCTAAGCGCTTTTCTTATCAATTTTCACAAAATTTCTTTGTTTTCGATTTTAAAGGTTGTTAAATTACTAAAAAAACATATTCAAGTATATCCGGAAATCCCCCCATATACCTTAATAAAGAATAGAAGAAGTTTTTCTCTTTTAAAAGACGTGTTGTCTATTGTTATCGATAAACATGAGTTTTAGATAAGACGATTACTTAAAAAATCCCTTAACTTTTAATAACTCAGCGTTTAAGATTGCTCCACCTGCCGCACCTCTAATTGTATTATGACTTAACGCGACAAACTTGTAATCGAAAACATTATCTTTTCTTAATCGACCAACAGTAACTGCCATGCCTTTATCGCTATTTCTATCCTTCCTTGGTTGTGGTCTGTCAACGTTTTCTAAGTAAATAATCGGTTGTTTTGGCGCGAACGGTAAATCTAATTCTTGAGGTACTGATTTAAACTCTTTCCAAATTTTAATCATTTCTTCTTTTGTGGGTATTTTATTTTTAAATTTCACATTGACACATGCCGTGTGGCCGTCTGTAACTGGAACCCGTGTACAAGTTGCACTTATTTGTATAGAATCGTTGTTAATTATTCCTTTTTCTCCAACTTGTCCTAAGATTTTTAAGGGCTCCCTTTCAGACTTTTCTTCCTCCCCCCCAATATAAGGTACGATGTTATCCACCATATCTAAAGAAGGAACTCCCGGGTATCCTGCCCCAGAAACAGCTTGAAGTGTAGTCACGATCAATTTTTCTACTTTAAAACCTTTTATCTCGAGGGCAAAAATAGGCGTCATATAGCTCTGAATTGAACAATTAGGTTTAACCGTGACAAATCCTTTTGATAATCCTCTGTTTTTTTGTTGAATAGGAATTATTTCTGTGTGACTATGGTTAATTTCTGGGATTATCATGGGTACATCCGCGGTCCATCTGTTTGCTGAACTATTACTTATAACGGGAATACCCTTCTTAGCGTACTTAAATTCAATTATTTTTGTATCTTCTTTTTGTGGTAAGTCCATAGCTGAAAATACGAAGCTTATATCAGATTTAAGGGAGTCAAAATCTTGAACATCTCTGACGATTAAATCTTTAACTTCTTTAGGAATTTCTACTGGCATCTGCCACTTTTCCTTAACGGCTTCCACATAAGGTTTACCTGCGGATCTAGGTGAAGCTGCAACGTCAGCAATTTCAAACCACGGGTGCTCTTGAAGCAAGCGACAAAAATTCTGACCTACGACGCCTGTTGCACCTAAAATACCAATCTTTAAAATACCAATTTTTGTTTTATCCGAAGGCATATTAGTTCAAGTTGATATTAAATTTTTAAACTCTTAAATGAGTAATTATAGAATAATTTTATTAAATTATTATTTTATAAATATCATAATAATCAAAAACTTGTTGTAAAATATATGCCAAGCCAAAATGCTGATTTATTGAAAAAAGCTGAACAGTTGACATTTCAATCTAAAATTGCAATAAGAAATAAAAATTACACATCAGCTATTTCGTCTTTATTAATAGCTAAAGATCTCTATACTAAATTAGGATTAACAGGAGAAATTGGGATAGTAATAAAAGAAATTGTTCGATTAAAGAATTTAAAAAAAGAGGAAAATGTCTCTTTAACCGTGTCTAAAGATAAATCTATTACTCCCAACGATAGAATCCCTTTTAAATCCAGTCTGAATGGTGAAAAAGTAGCACAGTCTGAAGATAATCAGATATCGGAGATAAAGGGAAACGAAATTTTAGAAATTGCCAGAAACTTAGCTCTAGAAGACAAATTCGATGAATCTGTGAAGCTTTATAACGATGCTTATAATATTTTCAAGCAACTTAGTTATAATTACGAATGTAAGCAAATATTATGGCAAATAAATGAAATTAAAGAGTACCAACGATGGGCTCAATTACGAAAATCTAAAGGCATTCAAGTCATCTTAAAAGATATCGTAGCGTTAGCTTCTGCTGAAAGAAGGCGGCAGAGAATACAAAAAGGCTTAGGCGTAGGGAGAAAACCTATAGAACTTGCTGGCAGTAAATTAGAAAAACAAAAAGACCCAGTTATAACTCAACATAAAAAATACAAATTATTTGAACAAATGAAAAAAAGCGAGGAAATGGAAAAGGAGCTGGCAAAAAGGTCAATTTCAATAGCACAAGAACAACATGAACAAAAAAATCAAAAATGGAAAGAACATCAAAACAAATTAAAACTACTTCGAGAAAAGAAAATGCAAGAAGAAGCTCTTACCGCAAAAGCACAGGATCTTTTAGGCAAAGGAAACCAAAGTCTTAAACAAAAAGATTACGACGAGGCTAAATCTTTATATAGACAAGCGATTGAATTATTTATTCAGCTTGGTTGGCGTGATCAAATAACTCTTTTGCGAAATGAGTTATTAAATATAGATCGATATAAAAAAGAAGAAGAATTGAAGTTAGAGCGAGCTACACTAAAAAAATTAGAAGAGGAACAAGAATTTCAGAAAAAGGTTTCAAGTATTTTAAGTGAGAAGCAAAAACATAAAGCAAAGCTACAGCAAAGACAACTTGCTCTTTCTCCTGAAATTAAAAATAAGTTAGAGAAAGCAGAGCTAACAAGAGCTAAAGCAGAAAAAGAAGAGAGTATGAACAAATTTTCCAGAGTTCTGGCTCGGTATCAGTATATTCTTCAATTATACGAATCAATTCCTAAAGATTCCATTGATTTATCTATCAAAGTTTCAGAAATAGAGCAAAAGATTTTAGAGTTAAAAGCGAAATTGTAATATTTTAGGCTTCTTTTATATAACTAATTAATTTAAAATTAACTACTAAATTTTAATGAAGAATCCCTTTTTAGGATTTTCCCACGTCCATAATTCAAAAGAATTATTAGACATAGCTTTTAAGAGAGCTATGAAAAGTAGCGCTCAAGTCTCAAAGAATGCGCCTATTCTTTTAAAGGCAAAAAAAAAGGAATTTACACGAATAAAAGTAGCAATTAAGGAATTAATTGAGAGAATTCTTGTTATAATTAAGAAAGTACCAATAATAGACGATCTACCTGATTTTTACAAAGAGTTGGCGTCATTATTGGTCGATGTTGACGAGTTAAAATTAACTCTTGGAAAACTTAATGGAATTTTACCCGTTTTAAGCAAATTAGAAAGGGAACATTCAAAAAAATTAAGTCAGATTGAAACACCTAAAGACGCTGATCGAATCAGAAGAGCTGCTTTCGGAAGAGTTTCCTCGATAATTAGAAAACAAAATAAAAACCTCGAATATTTAAATAGCGTTAGAGGGAGATTAAAAGAAATCCCCTCGCTCGATTATACTACGCATTGTATCGTAGTCGCGGGATATCCTAACGTGGGTAAAAGTAGTATTGTGAAAAATATTTCTACGAACAAAAAAGTTGAAATTCAAGAATACCCATTCACAACAAAAAAATTATCATTAGGCCATCTATTTATCGAGAGGAGATTTGATTCAATTAAATTACAAATTATGGATACACCCGGAATATTGGACAGGTCAATGGCAGAAAGAAACAACATTGAATTACAAGCCGTTTTAGCACTAAAATTAATATCTGACTTAATTCTTTTCGTATTTGACCCCACTCCCGCATGTGGTTATTCTATTGATTCGCAATTGGACTTATTCTACGAAGTTAAAAATAATTTTACAAAAGAGGGAAAAATCCAGATAGTAATTCTATTCAATAAAATGGATTTAGCCAACTCTGATGAGATTGAATA
>Ga0114923_10001065_pt1 | contig 19392 bp, 26 predicted proteins | sample SumtaG_FD_89578 | JGI IMG/M metagenome (GOLD analysis project Ga0114923, IMG submission 89578) | Deep subsurface microbial communities from Indian Ocean to uncover new lineages of life (NeLLi) - Sumatra_00157 metaG | ecosystem: Environmental > Aquatic > Marine > Oceanic > Sediment | place: near...
CTATCTATCTCAGAACCGCCCAACGACACATCGCCAAGATGAATCAATAAGTCACCTGCCTGCAAAACAGCTTCCATATTTTGTTTGATAAGGTCTTCGTACCCCTCCGGCCTGTGTCCGTCTTTTACCATCATCTCGTGATCGAAATGGGTGTCACTAATAATCCAAGTTTTCATTTAGGAAATCCTTGCTCAATGTATATCTTGGTTCCCATTCCGACTACGGATGGTTTACCAATCGGGAACCTGGGATCGGGTATGCCTTCATCATCTACAAACTCGTGAACGGCCTTACCTCTGCTCTGAAGCATAGATTTAGTTTGGTTATGAGCTATCTCAGAAATCTCATCATAGCTCAAAATACGACCATCTTTATTCTCTTGCAGTTCCATAATCTGGTTTGGTCCAAAGCAATGATACCAGAATCGTTTAAAATGATAATCATACTCAGGTACATCTGGCGGATGGATACGTCTCATATGAAAAGTGTGCGCAGCATTAATCGGAACTTCTTGTCCTATGTCTGGGCTACCTTGTCCGCCTGCTCGCGCTCTATTGTGTGCTTTAAAAAATAGAGAACCGTCGTTAGTCATATTACCCTCTTCATTCGCGCACCAATGGCAAAGAGATTGAACCCTATCAAAAGAACGATAATAATCAGCAAATTGTCCAAATCGAAATCCAGTAAAACCACGGGTGTTAGTAGCTAACTTGATCAACAACTCTCGGCTAAAATCGTCATGAGCTATTTGATCCGAGTCAAGTTTAAGTATCCATACTTTATCCAAGTCGTATCCAGCCGCCTCAGCAGTCGCCAAAGCATACTGATACGCCAGAGTCATATTACCGGAACGTGCTAATTCATCCTTACCGTCAGTATATAATCCGGTCTTTCGTAAATTCTCCATATTCGGCTTGTGCTGCACGATCTTATGATTGATGTCTATCGCCTTCAATTGCTCCAGTTCTCGCCGCAAAACGTGTGTGTGACCTGTTTCGGGGTGATCTGTATCATAACCTCCATTCAAAATGACAACATGATCAACAATATTATAGACTGATGCTACTGTCCATGCCAACCAAGAGGAATAAGTACCGCAGTGGCTGGTTAAAAATATCTTGATATCATCCTTCATATTTAACTACTCCTATTCCGTTATGACCAACTATTAACGAATCATCCAATTTGATAGCGCCCAAATCTATACAACGTTTTGGACCAGGAAGTTTTATATCGTGTATTCCAATAATCCCGCCTGGTTTAACCAGACATTTATAATTCTCAAAATCCGCTAAACATCCTTCAGATGTATGGTCACCGTCTATATACAAAAAGTCAACTCTCCGTGTTCTTAATTTACGAAACACTGCGCCAAAAGAACTTTTATCATGAGAATTACCTTGGATTAACGTGAGCCGATCATCTTCATATTGAAACTGTTCGATATTATGATCCAAAATAATACCTTCTTTAAATCCTAACTTAAGCCACAGCATCGATGAGCCGCCATGTTTAGCTCCAATCTCTAAAAATAAAGTACGATTATCAAGCTTCGATAAATACTTTTCCCAAAGAAGTAATATTTCCCGTGGATCGTGATCGGCCTTAAAATTCAAGCCGCCGACAGCAGCGTAGTTCATAATTGTTTCTATCATTATTCGTTATCCTGTTTGAATGCATTAAACCGGTTTATGTAAGCACACTTAACTCCGTCATGCACGATAATATTTTCTGGTTTCTCTAATAGCCACTGGTCTTCTTTTCCTTCACCCTTACTCTGGTAATCCAGGATATTAAATCCGCACACTTTGAACATATCACCATGCACATGAGCCGGTAACACATTAGGATGGTGGTGGCTGATTGCGTGAGTTTCCACAGCATCCAGAACGTAGGCCGGATGAGTTAAGAACCAACGACCGCCTTTTCTCAGAGTTATAAACACCTCCATGATATGCAAAATAGGAGCAAATGCATGTTCGAACGAATGAGAACTATAAGCATAATCGAATGACGCCGGTCTAAACTTAAGATCATGCATATCCATAACCTGCAATTTCACTTTGTATTTCTTACGTCCGTAATCAACATTGTTTTGTCCGTATGTTATCCCCTGTGCGTCATAACCTAAATCAATCAGTGCTCTTACTTCGGCTCCGTCAGCACATCCGATAGCAAGAACTCGTTTCAATGCGTCGTCATCGAGATTACGAGGCAGCACTTCTAAAAGATGTTTCATGCCCTCGGCGTCTTTATTGGTGTGTGCAATACTCGGATGTCCCTGCATAGTTTCTACATAAACCCTGTACTTATCTTCTCTCATTCTATTACTCCCAATCATTTGGGGCATCTACAACGAAGCACTTTGCTTTCTTGTATCCTAATGCCTTTAATACCGCTAACCTGTGGCTGTTCACAAATTGAATTGAACCATCTTTTAACTTGAACGCAATCATATACTTACCATCTGGCGCATACCCGTTAGTCATAATCGCATTATCCAATGCTACCAAATAAGCATAATCTAAAACTTGAGGTGTCGGATTAGGCCAATCTTTTGGAAGACCAAAATTACGTTGAAAATAATCTCCCAAGCTAAACTTGTCTATGAATATTCTATTCTTAACATCTGTCGGAGTCTGCACCCTAAACTCACCTGCTGCGTGAGATATTAAAAACTCAACATGATCATCAACAACCTGGTGGTACTTATGTGCATTAAGATCAAGTTCTTGAATAAATTCCGCAGGTATATTCGGGTAAGCGTGCTCAAACACTTCGAACCAGGCCATCAAGTCTCCCAGGTTAACGTGAATCCTTAAATCGTTATAATGGATATGAACTAAATTATTCTTCTGAAGTTCTATTGCCAATCGAGTCCCAATAAAACTTGGGTTAAGTTGGCAAGTATCCAACGCCGCCATATTTTCTAATGTGTCCGGTTGTCCCATTTCGTCATACTTCCGACGAGCTTTAGCGAACATATTGCTGACCTCAATAAACGTGTCGCGATCAAAAAATAGTCGTAAATCTCTGAAATGAAAATGAATACACTCATGAAGTTCCAGGCGAGCTTCATCATTATAAACACCTTTACTGATCGGACGTTCGTTCAATATTTTCTTGATGTGACCCAAAATTATTCTCCTTCCCTACTCTTTAATAAACCAAAAATTTCTTTGATTGTTGGCGCAAAGATTTAATTTCAAATTATATTTTTCAGCAAATTCGTCCACAGCTTGTTTGACGCCGCATGGAGCATTTTCAATCTGTGTAAATAGTTTGTTATAATCGTGTCCGGCTAAATATCCGCCAACTTTAATTTTATCCCACCATGTTTCCAAATCAGATTTAACAACTTCATAGGTGTGTCCGCCGTCAACATACACAAAATGAACTGAATCGTTAACAAAATGGTGCGCTGCCTCATCAGATCGCATAGGAACTACCACAGTACTCGAATCATGCTCAAACAATTTAGTTACACGTGTGTGAGCTTGATCATTATTCTCCCAGGGATCAATTAGGTACAGCATGGATGGCATAAGTAAATGTTTTAAGACCCGCGCATGATCTCCGTTTAATACACCAATCTCAACCACAATAGGATTAATACGAAGAACTTCATAAAAATATTTTCCTGCCTCTTTTACTGGTTGCCTTATATCTGTAACTTTAAAACTCATAATTTGCCCATTTGTTTAAAGTCAGGAAGTTGATGAACTTTATTACAACAGTAGTGTATAAGCTTCGGCTCTTGCTCACCATTATCCAATTTGTAACCATTCAGGTGATACATATATGCTAAATGTCTTGGTAATGAGTTCCATGAATAATCATTTTTCAAAATAGTCATAGGTATAGCAGTTTGGTTATAACGTTTCTGGCAAAACGGAAGACCGCTATCAAAAAGTTCTAAAGCTATCTTAGCATAACTTTCTTCAAATCCAATCCTACGTTTCCAGGTTATTAGCGAGGATGTGAAATAAAAAAAACTCATCATCTTATCTACATGAGTTCTAACTTTATATTCCGGCCAATCCAAAACATTTAAGTTGATCTCGAAATGTCGATAATAAGCTTCCCACATAGAACGATCCGCTTCACCTGCTCCAAAATTAGTAACTAAATTCATCGGTGGTGCTGATACGCCCACTTGTTCAGCGATACTTAACAACTCAGACAAATCCCCATTGACATAATAATCAGCATCAATCCAAGCAACGTGAGAAGTATCGATCATAGATTCGGTGTCTCTAATTGCGTACACTTTAGTACTCCAAGAGCCGTCATTTGATTGCAAAACTATTTTGCGTGCATCAGATACTAATAAAACGCAATCCATATCGGCAAGTGCTTGCATGTATTTTTCTTCTGGTTCAAACTCAGCGTCAATCCAAAATATCACTTTGGAATCTCTTAACTTCCCGCCATTCTTGCGTAAGGTGCGTACCAATCTTAATGCGCATTCCTCATAAGATTTCTGCGGTATCCATTCAGGAGTCCTGTTAAATGCGGAAACAAACGTTATATCATTCGGTTTTTTCATTATCTAATCACCATAATTTCGTCTTCGTAAATTTTTATACCAGGTATCTTACGTTTTCCCTCACGAACTGCTTTGTTGATAGCCTTCTCATCCAAGAGAAACCACTGGTCATCCACCTTATCAATATCATCAATTTTCCATTTCCACACCTTACGAGTATTAGTGGTATCAACTGTATCGTGGCGAATAACAATAGCCTTGCCTAACTTTTCAGCCGTCTTAGTGCGGATCTTCTCTTTAGACTGTTGGATTTTCCGGTATGCCATTACTTTTTCTGTTAAGATGGTCTTGCACTCGGTCAAAGGTGTGGTGGCCTGTTTGAACTCAGCTTTCAATTTCTTGACAGTGGTAGTAAGAGGAACAGTGAACTCTTTCATTTTAGCATCTACTGTCTTCAACTGTGTAGCAATTTTCTTTAAGTGCATATTCGCTTGATCAACATCATCCTGAGTTCGGATTTTAACCTTCTCTGCCATAGTAATGATGTTTGTGTTAGTTAACTCTAACGCCTGAAGTTCTTGTTCATTATCCATTAAGTTCTCCTACCCAATTATCGTTATCCTCGTACCCAAATTGAATTAACACTTCCGGTAATTCAGGGTATTGTTTAATTTGTTGTTTCAGTCTTTGTTTGAAAACATCGTTCGTTTTCCATCCTTCGTTTCCGGCAACAGATAACTCGCGTAAGTCATGCAATGGGATCTCATCCACTAATTCTTTAACATATCTTACTGGCACATTTCTGCGTTCATCAAGAGCAGCTAAGTATTTGTGAGCGTTCGCGAAATGGTACTGATAAGAGTTATCATACCCCAACCAATTCCCTACAGCATCCTGGACAACACCAGGAATATCATATATCTGTTCCCAACGCAAGGTGATAATGTCGAATCTGTTTTCATCCGCCAACTCAGTCGCTCGAATGTAATGGTTGACCCAATCCCTGTAGGAAACTCCGTTAACCGAATTACTGATAACCACTCTTGGGTCACGCAGAATGTTTAAAACCTTAGCTTGATCATCCGAGTCTTCTTCTTCAAGATGTTGGATATCTACCAAAAATTCATAAACAGAATATTCAGTCTTTACGCCGGACACTGCTTGATCTATCTTCTTCCGTAAAAAAAGTGGTTCCAAATCCATGTCCCAAAACCCAACTAATGACATCAACACCAAAGTCTCGCTTCCGATACCAGGTTGATCTAATATCCCAAATCGTCTTTTTATCATACAAACCAACTCCCAATATAATACATCATACTTCTTAGCATATTCTTATACGTAAGGTTCCCTGAAAAGTTCCCTGAAATAAAATATTTAGCTAAAAATCTAAATTTTGCTTGTTTAGCTGTCCATCGTCGAATAGTAACCGGCAATCGTTTTGTGTCTTTAAACCCCCAATCCAGTTCCGTTGTACGCATCAATGCGTCTTTCTCGTTCGAGCATATGCGTAAATCATAAACATATACTTCTGTACCAACAGAGTAATCAAATTTATTCTCGAACATTTCTTGTATCATTCTTTCGAATGTTTCATAATCGTTCCGCCCATAAGTTTCCGCTATCGCTGTTTTTAATGGTCGTGGGATATCTGGGACTACAGTCTCGTGAGCATCGTGCATTAATCCTGAGTAAACGTTACCATTCTTACCTGTCTTCTCTAATGCTTTTGCTAAAAGAACGGAATGCTGCGCCACACTGTAGGGGTATTTAGTGTGGCCTGCATACCTGTTTTGCTGTGATAAAGAATTTGCTATGTCATAAATGGTAATATTCGCCATACTATCAGGATCGTAATGAAACCCAAGCCCTGAATATATCTGAATAAAACTTTTAGTATAATCGATTGATCGCATCATTTATCCTTTGTTTTATTAGGATCGATATATCTTGTGTCCATATCTGGTCTGAACTTCATCATGTAGCTCAGAAACATAGCGTTGCATAAAATATGTCCAATATGACTTTCTCCGCTTTCTTTATCGATGTCCTCGCCTCGCATAAATGCAAAAACATGCCTAAGCAAACTCTCGCAAACCTCAGTAGATTTTAATCCTTTCTTCCAGTTGTGATCATCGTATTTAGTCGCACCAAATTCCAGGACTCGAACCATATCTTCTAAAGCATCAAAATCTACTAACGCCCACCTCAACTTGCCTTTATTTAACCTGTCCCCTAATTCGCCTTTGCTCAAATCAGATTCTCCCTATTTCTTTTTCTTGGTCGTTTTCGTCTTAGCTTTAGATTTCGCCTTAGCTTTAGATTTCGCCTTAGCTTTAGGTTTCGGCTTGCTGGTAATTTGTATATCACCACTGCCGGTAGTGCCGGTCGTCTTCTGTGGTGGCGATTGTGTGTTGTCTCCTGCTTTCAGTAATGGTTTAACAATAAGGATGTCGGCGGACTTAATTTCAGCCTTAGCAACCTGCGGTTGGACAACAATTGATTGGATGTGGTGAATAGGTACTGCACCAATCTTGCCAGATTTAATATGTTCGGCAGTTACTTGTAGCATGTGATCAATCACTTCTAAAATTTTCCAATTATCACCGGAACCTTTTACTGTGATCTCCATTCCTGCATCCAATTGTTTAGCTGTAAAACTCATAATATCTCCTTTAAATTAATGAGTAATAAATGTTATTATTTATTTTCACCCTAAGTGGTGTGAAAACTTCAGCACGCCTCGTGTTAATGAGACTGCCGTTGCGTCGTGCTATGGTGTCTATATTTCTTTTTTGCCTTCTTGTGTCTCTGACTAAATCAAAATATGCACAAGTAGCAGCTAATTTATATGCATAACTACGATCTGAAACCGGTTTAAATATACCTGTCTTATTATGAAATCTAAACCCGTACAGATTGATATGGCCTAATTCCGGCCTAAGTATTACATCAAGAACAATATTATGTAATACAAACACATCACTTGGCACAAGTCTTCCTGTAACTACAGGAGTCTCAATAAAAATATCAGTCGGCTTATAAAAATTAATTCGTTCAAGTATTTTTTTAGCCAATGTTACTGGTGGTATTGTATGCAATTTGCCATTATATGCTCTGCCCCAAAACATACTTTCCCATGTGTAACCCAGAGTTTCCGCACTAAGTTTAACCGCGTCTACTTGTTGTTGTGACGACACATAACCCCTGGAAGCATGACTGTGATCCGCTATTACGCCGTACATAACACGAGCACGATCTCGGATGTCTATTTCACCACCACAAGCTTTTACCCGTGATTTTAGACTATTATGGAATGCTGCTAAAAATCCTCCGCATGACCAAACTTCTTCGCCTGGCGCTGGTGTGATTATAAGTGGTTTCATGGTACGAGCATCTCTTTTAATTGATCCGGTTCTTCTTCTGGGTGAAGTATGCGGAAATAATATTTATAGCCTTCTCTGACTTCGCTGGCTCCGTCGTATCCGTATCCCATGCTGCCTTCAGATAAAGAAGGTTGGAGATGAACAGTATGGCGCTCGGTGAAAGTCTTGGTAGGTCGCCAATGCCTTATAAGAATAAACTCCAACTTATCCGGTCGGTTTTGTTCGCCTTCTAAAGCATACCTAATAAACCATAATTTGAGTTTATCGGAAACTTCACCTTCAACCAAATATTGCTTATAGTGATGCCAACGTAAATCCTCAGCTTCGAGGTCAAACTTTTCCATTAGTATTGGATCGATCATCTCCCTAAACGGCCTCCAGAGTTTTTGTTTCTCTCCCAGGTTTGGTCCACCGCCTCGGATAAAGAAATTGCGACTGTGAGCACGCTCCCAAACTACTCCTATCCGTTTCCTGTGTTCATAAAGTATCTCGAACTCTTTACCTTTATCAACATTATCCGGTAAAATTTTAATCCGAAATCCCATGTTAAACCCCTCATGCACATGATCCCCTACAATCTGTAAATTAGGATTCCATTTATAAATTAATTCTTTCCAATACTCAGCTAAATTTTCGCTAACAACTGAGTCGTCGGTAGGATCAAGCTCGATATCTTTGGCTCGAACCTTCAGCATAGTAAAGCGGTTCGGTTCAGCGTAATTGGATATAATAACTTTCAACTGTTTGCGTAATCTTTCGCTAAAAAATTCATCAGAATCAGATACTATAATCCAAGAATCCTCATCCTGTTCACGCAGCTTTCCTATCACGTCCACATATGTTTGCCTTTGTCGTGGAAAATTGTCTCTCCATTCTCTGTGAACAATGTGTAATTTTTTACTCATACGATGATCTCTGTCTGTGAAATCAATATCGTTATCGTAAAACCATTCTACGTAGTCGCTCTCGGCAATTTCGCGCAGCCCTTCAAGAGTTCCATCGGTACTTCCGCCATCAATTATCACGAGCCGGTCAACGTGTGGGTATATATTTCTTACCACATCCAATGCCTCAAAACTTCTGTTATGAGTGATCATCGCAAAATACGTTCTAATTTTTTTCATTCAGTTTTCCTTTATAAAGTTCGGTCAGGCGGTGTTCAATTCTTTTAACAAATTTGTTGAATCCTGGCATCTTGTTGCAAGTTGTGCAAACGCCATACGTATAACTATCGTTTTCACGCGTTGTTGCAACGCCGCAAAAAGGGCAGTCATCATAACCATTGAAAAAATATTTAAACTTTTTATACGCCATTAACAAGGTTGCTATCAGTAAAGATTATTCTGTCAACTATTCCGTCATATTTACTGCGGCAGGCGTACATAGGAATTATTAATGAATGCCAAACATCTGGCATCATTCTGTAGTAATTAACTAAAATCATTACGTCATATCTTGCTCCACAAATACCGCCACGCTTGTAGTAAAGGAACTGTAAATTCCTATTATCTTTCCACAAGTACGTATTTGCACGAGAGATTGTTTCAACTATTGAATGTTCTTGTGTTATAAAATTAACAAGAGATGTTTGCTCAGGAAATACCATTCCGATCTTTATATCGGGGTATTGTTCTAACAATCTTTGAGCATTTACTACAGTCGTAGTCATCTCAGGATAAAATTTAAAACAAAACATTAATGATTCCTCACATTACAAAATTCGGTGGCTTTTTGACGGTTGCATATAAACACCAGTCGCCAGATTCGTTTAATTTTTTTCACATCAATAAGGCTTGCCAGGAACCAATTCCTAAGCGCCATGTCCGTCATAACTCCGGTGATATCCCCAATAGTCGGTCGATCAGAACGCCAGAAATTAATAAAATTCTGTTCTGTTATCCCGTTTAAACAATTCACTCCGACTATAGGAAAAGTTATTACCAACATACATTCGTCGCGCATCATCTCAAATACGACTGGAAAAAACTTCGATGGGTATCCGTAAGAATCAATGTCTATAACACCGTACTTTTTACGGTCGCCTCTCAGCTTGTAGATAGAGTCAAAACTATTACCATGAGTTGCTTTGGTCATGGCCTCTACCTTACATCCTCGCTCCTCATAATACTTTGTCATGTTCCCGTCGCCAGCAAACACTTCAAGGACTGTGTGGTATGGGAAGGATACTCCAGATTGGAGCAAATCCGTAAGCTGCTGCATCTTCTCGACCGGATGGTGGTAAGCGACATCATTTTCCTTCTGAGCCGTCCTGATGCGTTTATGAGTCTTTGCTGAATGTCCGGTAGCCATCTATTCTGCTGTCACAGTTTGTTCATGTAACTTTTCATCCAACATCAACAGAGCTTCAGCATCCATCCCACGAGAAACTTTCTTGATTAGTTGGTATTTATGACGATCTAAATCGGCAACAATTTGACCATTCTTTTTTTGGCCGTACTTGCGTCCTTTCTTAAAATGTTTGCCGCCAGCATTTTTGTCGCCAAATGCGATCTTTCTACAAAGTTTTGCTTTTTTTCCGTTCATCGTTATCTCCCTAAATCTGCTTTAACTTCAAACCCAAATTCATTATCAAGATTGTGCCTATACCATATCTTCTTTTTCGTTTTTTCAAACCTTTCGAACGTCTTTCCTTCTGGAAACAAAGGGTGAGTAACAAATACCACACCAACATTATTTGTACTCACACTCTCGACAGTACAATCATTGATTTTTAATTCGCTATAATAAATCTCCGTATCCATAATTCTTCATCCTTTTAAGTAGTTATTTTTATTGTACTACTTATACTAACCTAAGCAAAAAAAGTTCCATTTAATTACCATCTATTTAAGCTATCTTGTCTCTGATTACAAAGTCTTGAATATTGATGATAAAAATGATACGTAGTCTTTAGACATCCTGACAAATCGCCAGAAGTTCGGGTCGGTATCTTACCCTCCAATAGATATGTCAGCTTCCGCAAATCCAAACTCTGCTCAGGAATTTCTCCAAAAAAGTTCTCTTTATCTTTAAATTCAATTTCAGTTGATTGTAATACCCGAATGTCATTCACAGCGTTAATAATTTCGCGTACAAAATCTTTTACTTTAAATATCTGCCCGACGCCTAAATTCACAGACCCAGGATTAGTTGCTGTTACATCCATAAGTCTTGTCAAAATCTCAACAGCGTCTTTAACGTAAATAAATTCTCTAATATATTCGCCGACATCTGACCACAAAAATGGTTTTTCGCCTTGAATTAATCTCATAATTGAATTAGGAACTAATCGAGTAAAATTCATATCTCCTGGTCCAAATAAATTTGAGCCACGAACTGATATAACCGGCAACCCATAATTCTTAATGTACATATTACAAATCATATCAGAGCACGTTTTGGATACCTCATACACACCTTCGGGTTTTGGGGCGTATTCTTCTTTATATGGTATCTCTTTACTCTGCCCATAAAATTTATCCGAAGCCATTGCTATAATGCCTTTAACGTGATTCTGTCTGGCCGACTCTAAGACGTTAACAGTCCCTATGATGTTCGTGTTCAAAGCACGTAACGGACTATCATTAGAAGCGCTTACAATAGCTTCTGCGGCTAAATGGTAAACTTGATCAATGTTGTAATGATTCATAACTTGATCAACAAACTCAAAATCATTTATATCACCAGTTAGCATCAGGACGTCACTTGCAAACGGGTAATGGGTCGGTGAAACAATACCTCTTGTGATTATGATAATGCGTTTAGCAAATTTTTGGCCTAATAAATATGACACAAGATTAGAGCCAAGTAATCCGGTGGCTCCAGTAATTAAAATATTCGTCATTATGCCGATCCCTCCGTTTTTTCTTGTTTAATATCTCCATCTTTTCCGAAGTACTCTTCAAACGCTTTGATTCTGCTGCTCATAGCTTTCGGGTGCTCCCCAACAAATTCGTGCGCTCCTGTCATGTCCCACTCAAATTTTTCCGGATCAATATCGACCCATTCAGGATGATATGATTGCTCCAGGTGGTTCGTCTTAGCAACGTAAGCTTTCCGGCTACGGACATGTCCATAATGAAAGACTTCAATAGATGTATGTTGAGCCACGCATTGGGCATCAGCAAAATCTCCAGCTTTATCCTCAAAATCTCGGACAATAAGCCCACTGTAATTTCCGAACCTGTCGTGCATATCAATTATCCCCAGATTATTACGAAACATCTTAGGTCTATGATTATACCACACTTGTCCAGGATCGGAAGGATTAGCTCCACTTTTTGTATGCCAGTAATCGCGGTAAAAATGAGTTGTTCTAAACGACAAAACATCCCAATTGTTTTCATCTGCCATAATCATAGCTTGTCGAATTTTATCATGATCTCGTTCATCCAAAACTTCATCAGCGTCCAATAATATGACCCAATCGCAAGTAGCGTGAGATATCGCCACCGAGCGTTGTATTCTGCCCATAGCATTACCCAATCTATTTTCCCAGGGATTGTAATAACCAAAAATTTTACTTTCTCCAGTCTTGGCATCTTTATAAGTTCCTCTTATTTTATGAATCATATTCATTGTTTCTTGATGCTCGATGCCTATGCCTTTATCTCCATCGACAATGATTATCTCATCAGCTAAATCATAAACCGAACCAACCAACTCAGCTAAATAAAATTCCTTAGTATTTGTGTAACTTGCGTAAGTAACCACCGAGAGTGTCGGTTGCTTTTTTTCTGTCATTGTTCTAATGCTCCCAATTTTGCCGAACTCTGTTATTAAATCTACTTGTCATACTTTTGTATAATTGATCTTGTGCTATTTGTCGTGTTTTAGTTTTCCGGTGAATAATGTGAAATCCATCTTCTATATCTTGAGTCGGTAAATCTATCCGATTTTTCCAACCAACTAACTCGTGATGCACCCCGTAAGCGTATACACAAAATGCTCTGCGAAATCTTAATTGCCAGTCAGGATACGCTGTCGTGAGTTTCCCGTCCAGATAATTTTTTCTTGGCAGAGCAACTACATCGAAACATTTATCATTATCTATCATCGAATGAAATTGTTTATAAAATTTATCCTCGATAGTCTCATCAGGGTCAAGCACTAAATGCCAGTAGCCTTTTGCTATTTGGCAAGCAAAATTCTTAATAGCACCAATGCTAAAATTCATCTTATCAAAAAATGGTATAGACACCAACCGGATTATCTTTGCCGGATCGGGAAAATCTTTAATTATATCAGTAATTTCCTGACCGGCGTTATTGCTGACTATGACTAACTCATTCACATGTGGATGAATATTTTCTATTGCGGTGGTTAAAAATGGTTCTTCGCCATGACTTACCACCATAACTCCAGAAATATTATGAAATTCTTTAGGCTTCATCATTATAATCCTAACTCCTTTATTAACAGTTCGGAAACATGCCGCAAATCAAATGCTCGCAACGTTTTCGTTATCTCATCTTGAAACGGTTTACCGTTATATTTCGATTTATTAGAATAAGCCATTTTTAATTTCAAAATAAAATCATCCATATCAAGTTCAATCCATTTCTGTCCAGTATATAATGACCGAACTCTTTCAAGCTCCTGTACTTCTGACCAGGTGCTGTTCACTTTAATAGAGTTCTTATCATTTAAAAACTCACAATGACCACCTTTATCAGAAGCGATTACCGGCAGGCCGAACCCAATTGCCTCTGATGCGGTTAAGCTAAATCCTTCTCTACGAGAGGTACTGATATAAGCATCTGACGCAGCATACAAGCCGATTACGTCATTATATGGAAGATCACCAATGAGCGGAAGAATCTTTGGTTTTGTATAACCATTTTGTTTCTTGAAATTTTTAATGTACTGAATAACCTCCCCGCGATAATTGACGGCAGATAAATTATAGGTTTTCAATAACAGCACTACATCATCATTGTCTTTAAACGCTTCACAAAATCCAGTAAGCAATTGGTCGTATCCTTTACCAATATGCCACTCAGCATTCCATAAAAAAACAAACTTGTCTTTAGTCACGTTCTCGATTGACGTAAAAAGTTCATCACTTACATCCATCGGTTTATTTCGGTAATCCCATAATACGTGAGGAACTGTTCTCACATCCAAGTCTGGAAAAGTCTGTAAAAAAGAAGATTTAGAAAACTGTGACGCTGTGATCAAATAGTCAAAAGGAGCTAAATGTGGTCCAAACGATTCTGGAACATGATCCGTTTCCCACACAGTCATCAAGATATTACGTTTTGCTCTTTTATTGAGTTGAGATGCATTCGGTGACGAGTGCCATAACATATCAAACTCCTGAGTTCTTTGCAACTCATTTGGTGATATATTGCTCTCCCGAATAACCGAAAGGTCGGCTTCTGGGATATATTTTTCATTTGAACCTCGGCAATCGTATTTTACTAATATCGTACGAAAATCGGCTCCGCGATCCTTTAGTCCGGTAGCGTAATCTCGTGCTGCGGTTCCGTACCCACTTATATCGTGAAAAGCCCCACTGTAAATTAGCATGCATTCTCCTATTCAAAAAAAAAAACAAAAGGCAGCAAAGAATACGTCCGTACTCTCTGCATACCTTTATACTACTTAAGTTCAAAAAAGTTCCAATTATTTTTTATAAAACTTCATCTATTTCAAGTTTGGCCTCTTTGTTGCCAGCCAATGCTTTTTGGAATAACTCATCGTATTGGTCTGCGATAACATCCCAATCAAATCCCTGCTCACGAACTACTCGTTTTCTGGCAAGTTCTCCGAGCTTCTTTCCCTTTTCACGGTCGTTATACAAGATGTTTAAATTCTTAACAACATCTTTTTTATTAATCAATGGGCGTAAAAGACCTCTATCACCAAATGCGAAATATGTCTGCTCTGCGGTTCTGCACCAAAGAGCATTTTTAACCCCAACAATCTCAGGCATAACAGTAGCCTTCTGTGAAACAATAGGTATTCCACAACTTGCAGCTTCTAATAACGGAAGGCCGAACCCTTCGCCATTGGCAGTATGTAAAAAAGCATCTGCAAAATTATACATCTGAGGCATCTGCCCTCTTGGAATACCAAGATAACCTGACAGATTATTAGTAAAAGCAATCTTATCTGCAACTGGATTCAACCCTTTAGCCACATTTAGTTCCGACACATGGTTAATAACAGACGGTAAATCCCATCCCTGCTGCAAATGTTTCTGAGTATGCAACAGTAAAACAACATCATCTTTATCCTTAGCAAACTCAGCAAAACACTGAATAGCAGTACCATACTGTTTTCGGATCTGGTTCACTCCGACCATAAGTATGATAAATTTACCACCCAATCCCGAAGCTTCTTTGTCGGCGTCGATAACTGTGCGATCCATAGGAGCGAACATTTTCTTATCTACACCATGATAAATCACCGGCACATCAAATCCAGGATCAGTTTTCTTAATAACATCTGCTCCCCACTGACTTGTTACAACAGGAAAGTCTACCCATTCTTTCAAAAAATTTATATACTTAACATGGAATGGTTCACCATCTACTGGAAAATGATGTATCCAAGGAATATTTTTATTCAACTCTTGGCGAATTGGACCCAATGATTGGGGTATCCAGGTTAAAGCGTCATAATCATTCAACGTGAACAACAAATCCGGTTTAACTCCGGCCAACACGTTCGGGAATCGATCTCTGCCATAAGCATCACCGTTACACGGAAAAATATGAAATCTTTTCTTTTCTGGTAGTGGGTCGCCGTTATCGTTGATACCAAGAAATACTAAATCATATTTATTTTCCAACCTCAGCGCCATCTCTCTCACCACATTACCGAATCCTGTGTGAGCACATGGGCTATCCGCGAATATCATAACCACGGGTTTCTTTTTGTCTGACATTTGTTTCTCCTTAAATTAGCCTTAAATGATTATTTTATTTTATATTGCTTTTTCTTCTGTAACCGCCAATTTCTTAGCCTGAACTGCCTGGAAAAAATCAATCGTTCTGTTCAGTTCGATGACGTATTTCTCGAATAGATTAAGCGTGTTAACCGACCGTAGTGCATCAAGCTCTTTCGTAAACTTCGTGATGTCCTCTGTTATTTCGATGTACTTCGCAATTTCAATAATCGCCATATCATCTCGCGGCTTAAGATCACGTAAATTTCTAATCTCTGCATCGACCGGTCTAAGAATTCCGTTTAAAAAAATATTCGGCGAGTTAACCTTATTCAACTCGACTTCTTCCGGCGTAAAGTATATACATTTCGGATTCTTCTGACTACTCTGGGGATGAACAGCTACTCCTTTTATAACTTTATTACCTGTACCTGTGGTAGTGTCGAAAACTTCAACCCAAGCTATTGTTCCTTGTGTAACGTTTTCATACTCAACCTTCTGATTTTTTTTGGGTCTACCAGGTTTCTTTTTCTCAACCATTGCCTTACTCCTTTGAATTTAATTTAATTATGTGAGTTACTATAGATTTCTCATGAATGTTTATACCGGCGCATAATAACAACTTAACGTTATCCAGAACTAATTTGACTGCATCCGTAGGATTGGCAGCGCCTGACGTTGCAATCACTTGAGTTATGACATCCTCTTGATTTTGTTCAAAAATTATTGATCGTTTTGCCATCTGACTTTATCCTCTCAAAGCAGATTAAATCTGCCTGTATGGTAATAAAATGTCGGAGAAGATAAACCGCTCCGACAAATTATCAATTCTTACGAAATTTCGATTCTGTAGTTTTTCTTAGAATCAACAATAGCTACTCCGTATTCTTCCCAAAAATCAATTTCCCATGAGAAGGTCTGTCCGTTAATGTTGTTGAAACTTTGAAGACCAGGTAAAACACGACCGAATTTAACAGTACCGTCAGACAATACGTGAATATCGTTGTTCGAAACCATCTGTCTATTATCGCCGTCTTTGTACGCACGCAGTCTGAAAATCGGAACACCACGGTATATGGTTACGAAACCGGTAGCCATGATTTGTTCTTTAGTCATTTCAGGAAAGAAGGTACTAAGGTTGGTTGCTGAAGAAATATCCTCAACCCAACTGATTGCGCTGTAACGAGCAACAATAGCGTTTGGACCACTGTTAGTGTTATCATGGACGAACTCGATTGCTCCGTCCAACGCTGTTTTCTTTGTAGCAGCGTTCACTGTACTTGCGAAAGTAGCGTAGTTATCGTCTATGGTGCTTGAATCAATAGAGAAATTCAAAGTCTGCCATAGCAACTCATTACGTTTACCAAGAATTGTTTCTCCAACTTTTCTACGGTAGTCATTGATAGTACCTAAACGACCGGAACGAAGCTGGTTTAAATCCAATTCAGTACCAACATACACTCTGTGATGAGGTAAAGTAATGCTGTCTTTGACAAGCTTGCTTCTCTTGGCAGTAGCGCCAGGCTCAAGGATATGAGCTTTCAATTCACGATGGATATGGAACTGAATGACTTCGCCAGGATTAAATGTTTCAGTGTCAGCAACCAGATTAACCAAGTCCTGGGTATAAATATCGTTAGATACAAACTTAACGATCTTTGTAGCCACAGCTTGTCTGTGCTGCATGTTGTTGATGATGTCCGCTTTCTTCATTAAAGCGGCTAATGCTTTCTTTTTCTTTAGTGATGCTTGAATTAACACGATACACTCCTTAAATTATGATTTAGTTGAATTAACAACTCGCAGGCCGATTAAAGCCTGCGGATGATTTTAATTACTTATGATACGTTGATTAACGTGAACTGAAGTCTATGGAACTTCGCAGGACCAGTCTGTGCGTTCAATGCTTCTACGCGAGCTACAGAGTCAGTCGTTTCGGTATCGTTAGTAGCTTCGATAGTCAACGTTCCTGACGCAGTAACTTTCAGATAATCACCAAAAACAGCCGAACCACCCAAGTCCGTAAACTCAGTAGTCTCAAACGTTCCCTTGGTGTAATATACAACTTGTTCACCTTTCTTGACAGTGTCCAAATCAGGATCACCATCTTCTGGTTCAAACTCGATTTTGTCGATTGGGTAAGCTCGCTTACCACAACCAGCATATCCACGAACCAATTTAACAACTCCGGCCAATGCAAAGCCAGGTGTATTCTTTTGTCCAGCAGGAAGACTGGTGATATTAGCAGCAGAGAAAACTCCAGAAGCTACGACCATCGAGCCTTTAATATAAGTAGTAGCTTCGTCAGCCATGTAGCCGGTACGTCTACCACTCTTAGGTACATCAATTAATGTTAACACAGGTTACCTCCCTTAAAATATTTTCAAATTATTATTCATTTTATTCTCACTTACTGGTCGATATTATTGATCGTCACTTTCGGCGCTGTCACTACCAAATGCATCCTCGATCAAACTATCGATGTCTGCTTCATCCTGGGCAGATGCGAAATTGTCCATACGTAATGTTGATAAATCGGCGGTAACCAAATCATCATCATCATTCGTATTCAGATCATCGTTTTCGGCTTTTTTCACGATGTTGGCGAGACAGAATTCTTTATGCTCGACATAATCATCTTCACTCATATTACCAAGTTTTGTTTTAGCTTTAGCCAATTTATCCTCATCTTCAGGAAAATTCACACCAGCTTCAACTAACTCATCGTAACGAGTGGTCGAAAGTTCTTTAATGGCCTGCGCAGCTTTAAAATCCGAAAATTCTTTCTTGGCGTCTTCTGTAGCTTTATTAGCCAGAACAATTTCTTCATCTTTAGCTGTGATATCACCTTTCAGTGTATCATTAGCAGCCTGAGCTTGTTCTAAGCTTTTATCTACGTCAGCCTTATTAGTTTTTTCTTTGACTGCATCAGCCAAGGCTTTGATAAAAGCTTCACTTTTCATCATGTCTTCTATGGTTTCAAATTGTAACACGGTTAAACCTCCCTTAGCTTGGTTCTTGTTATGATTGTTATTATTGTTATTGTTATTTTTATTTGCTACGGTTAAAAGGCTCATCTTTTCAATAAGCTCTTGTAGTTTGACTTGGAGTTTGTCTTTATCAACAATATCGCTTTCCAGAAGTTTAGCAACAAATTGCTGTAAAATTTCTGCCAGATTATCAAAATCGCCACCAATCTGATCGATGATCCATTCAAAATCCCATTCCTCTAAATGTCTGGCAACTGTTATCGACTTAGCTTTCTTGTCTGCCGGATTCTTTACAACACCAGCGCCAGCATATGTTGTATCAATTAACCATCGGGCATCGTCTTCGTCACTTGCTGCGGAGAACCGGCCTGTAATATGTTCACACTGTCCAGACTGATCTCGGAATGTGGCGTCACACTTTTTACAATGAACTGCTTTAAACCATGTTTCCATCGAGAATGCTAAATTACCGGCTGCGTGTCGATCTCGGATATCTTGAGCTTCTTCGGGAAACTTGTACTGGTAAACTACTGCGTCGCATTCTATATGCGGAATAAAGTCTTCAGCCTTTGAATATTTCGCAAAACTTGCGTCTTCTACTTTTTCGATTAGTCTCGCTGTGGTGATTACTCC
>Ga0114923_10001066_pt1 | contig 19384 bp, 13 predicted proteins | sample SumtaG_FD_89578 | JGI IMG/M metagenome (GOLD analysis project Ga0114923, IMG submission 89578) | Deep subsurface microbial communities from Indian Ocean to uncover new lineages of life (NeLLi) - Sumatra_00157 metaG | ecosystem: Environmental > Aquatic > Marine > Oceanic > Sediment | place: near...
ACTGGCCACTCTCTTGAAGACTGGTTCTCTTATCTATATGAGAGATGATCAGTGGGTGAACCACGAATTTGATGTCCCACAAGCCAGCAGTCTTCCTAGAGAGTTCAGAGAGAGTATAGTTCTAGTAGAGGCATACAGGGAGCTTGTACCACGAGCTCTCAAGGAGATGCAGGTACCAGGCTCATACCTTGTGAAGCGAGAGGAGCGATGGATAGTTTCCCCGAACTTCCAGAAGGAAGCAGTTGTGTGGAGTGCGCTGTCGGATACCACAGGGGAAACCTACAAGGGCCAGTCATTCACAGTCCTAATAAATCCGGGAGCGAGTCTGGAGCATACCACAGACACAGTCATCTCCAATATCATCAAGACCCTTCCCAGTGATAGTATTGTCAGGGACTTCCAAGCTTTGACAGAATATATCAGGGATATGCTGAGGTTACAGGGGTATAGTTCAAAGAATCTGTATAAAGTTGAAGTCAGTGGTAAGGGAAACCATGTGGAATTTGTTGTAAGACGTTCGAATAGTGAGATATCCAACAATGAGTTCGGATACATTGAGGTTTCTGAGGGAATGAGCCTTGACACAGCGTATGAGGGACTGCGAGAGGCTGTAAGTGTGGAACTGAGTAGTAAAGAGTTTGAGCTAGAATCCCCTGATGAGTTACGAGAGTCACTCTTAGTCATCTTACAAAGATTAGCAGCTGAGCAAGATTGGGCACCTCCAGAAGAAGCTTCGGTCACACCAGCTCTTGACACACTCACAGTAGCACTCGAACATGGTCGAGTGGAGGAAGAAGTAAAAGAGCTACGACGGAAGGGAATGTCACAACAGGCCCCTAGAGTGATAGATGGATTTCTTGAGAAGGTACGCCCAGCACTACAGACCAATCCTGCACTAATTTCGTCTTTTATTGATGTGCTTCTCCTCAAGGTGGAAGTGCTTGTGAGTGGAGAGCTGGCTGGTACTGTTGACTCTGTGTTGTTGCTAAATGTACTGGACCAGATCGAGATGTACTCGTATCATTTTGAGCCTCGTGTGTTGAAGTCGAGTACAAGATTTGCTATTGAGATGCGAAGGGCACTGGCTCTGCGAGAGAGCATAAGGGGGACGAATGATATTGAGTAGTATCCATTTTTGGCCATGTTACAAAGCCTCAAAAGTAGTAGACTCGATGAATGAGTGTTGAGGCTTGATTAGAAATGGCTTTTGTAGCAACAACGGACTCGAACTTTCAAATCATCCTGAAGAAAGGATACAAGGTACCACCAGGTTCGACATTCGTCTGTGGATTTCATGGTCTTGGTGAAGTAGGTTTCTTGAGTACTGCTCATCTAACTCGAACACTTGAAGCTGAACGAGTTGGATACATCAAGAGTGACATGTTACCACTCTTTGTTTCTATGGAAAACGAAAAGCTTGTTCTTCCCTTTGAGCTCTACTCCTATGAGCCAAAGAAAATGGTATTTCTAGTTCCTCGATTTCAGCCACATCAATCTGAACAATGGGGTTTCATCGACAAACTAGCTAGCTGGATTGCAGATAACGGCTTTGAAGAAACCTTGCTTCTTGGAGGGTTAGATGCTAGTTTCAAGGAAGATGATGAAGAGATGCGTGCTGTACCTACTTCTGCATACATGCCGAAGTTGGAGCGATGGGGTGTTCCCCTCCTAGAAGAAGGTCTCTTTGTTGCTGGACCCTTAGCACTATTCCTGGCAGAATTGGAGATGAAAAATCAAGCAGGTATAGGGCTTCTCACATATGCAACCAGAGGTCGACCTGACCCAAGATCAGCAGCCACCATGCTTGAGAAGATTAACGAGGTCTATGGTGTAGAAGCGAATGTCGAGCAGCTGCTGGAAGAATCACGTGAGATTGAACGTCTTGAAAAGATGCGAAAGTCCATCGAGTCTTCAGACAGACCTGGTGACATGTTCGTCTAGCCAAGACGTCTAATGAACCAACCAATGTCAACAAGGTTCTTTCCTACAAGGTCATCTGGTTTTAGGCGACCTACTCTATTGGCATCCAAAGCTAGCGAAGCAATTCCTAGGCAATGAAAATCAGTATCCATCACAAGTACTCTCTGATTTCTCAACAGGTTGAAATCCAGATAAACCACTGACTCTTTGAGTATACTTCTTCCATATGTGAAGGATTCTGCTCCCCGTTTTGAAACAGTCAATATCTTTGATGTCATTTGAGCTAAATCTGGTAAAATTTGTAGACTAAGCCTAAACCGATCTTTTGTCATGACTCCAAGTTGCTTCCCGATTAAGTGATAATCAAAACCTTTGGGTGGTTCTTCAAAGAGCATATTCATCCATGATGTAGGTATGAGGTAGATATTCCTCCAATTCCTATCAACAAGAGCCATTGGAGTTAGTTTACCAAGAAGTTTCTTCGTAATACCTTGTCCAAATTCCCGATCGATTGACTCAATTATGGACTCCCACTCGATAGGATCTAGTAGTTCAGGTTTCATGCGGATTCCTCCTTTATCATCTTACAGATGAAGAAACCCTCAGAACCATGCAAGTGAGGGAGGAATCGTTTGCTCAGTTTCAGTGACTCATCAAGACTAACACCAAAGGGTTCGGAATACCCTGGCGTTCCAAAATCAAGAGGAATTGGTACAACCTTCATCTCAGGATGCCGTTTCAAGATGTCATCAACAATATATTCATTCTCTTCAGGTGCGATTGAACAAGTTGAGTAAACAATTGTACCTCCAGGTGCTAGTACATTCACTGCAGCATCTAGCAACTCATCTTCTCTCGTTGCACAAAATCTGATATCTGCCATGCTTTTGCTGGTTTTTCTTGTAGGATCAAGGGGAATTAATCCCTCACCTGAACAGGGTACATCAAGAAGAATCCTATCTGGTTCAAAGCCTAATTTCTCGACCTTCTTCGCATCGCCTCGAAGAATTAATGCGTTTGTCACTCCACATCGTAAAATATTGCTCTCAAGACTTGCAAGCCTTTGTCGATCCATCTCAATTGCAAGAACTTTACCCGTATTTTGCATCTGTTGTGCAATATGTGTTGTTTTTCCTCCAGGCGCTGCAGCAAGATCCAAAACCGTTTCATCAGGTTGTGGGTCCAAAACCTCAACAGTGGTCATAGATGGTACACCCTGAACATAGTAGTATCCCAGCATGTGCTCCAGGAACGCACCAGGTGTAGAGCGCCCTTCAAAGTCTGCATAATACCCGTGAGTCAACCAAGGTATCTTTTCTAAATCGACCTTTTTCTTCTGTAAACTAGCAATAACCTTCTCTGGCTCTATCCTCAAAGTATTGAGTCTAATCGATGTCTTAATTGGCTGTTCGCAGGCTTCTATGAACTGCAGGGTTTCCTCTTCTCCCCATAGTGCAAGATATCTCTCTATCATATAGGGGAGATATTCATACTCCTTGGCAATGGTCTTTGCCTTTTGCCGCAGTTCTTTCCTAGACATCCTGTCATTCTCCAATATCTTCATTCCACAAGTCTGGTCGGTCTTTGATGAAGTCTTCCATCATTGTGATACATTCAGCATCATCTATGATTACAACATCAACTCCTCGACTCCTTACATATTCCTCTGGACCCTGAAAGTTCCTATTCTCACCGACAACAATCTTTGGAATACCATATAGTAGGGCTGCTCCGCTACACATGTCACATGGTGAGAGTGTTGAATAGAGAGTTGATTTCTTGTAATCACTTGCACTGAGTCTTCCTGCATTCTCAAGGCAATCCATCTCTGCATGCAAGGTTGCACTTCCCTTCTGAACACGTCTATTATGACCTCTACCCACTATTTTACCATCAATGACAAGCACCGAACCAATTGGTATTCCCCCTTCTTCTAGCCCCAACTTGGCCTCTTCAACTGCTGCTTTCATGAATTCATTATGTGCGCTCATTTTTTCACCTAGTTGTTAGTAGTTATCAAGTGCTTTCTTCAATTCTAGTGTATCAGGTGGAATTACGGGCACTCCCGGTGTCAATCTGTCTGGTGTTGCTAAATCCTTGAATCCTGAGCCAGTAATTGGTACAACTACGCTATCTGATGGGTCAATTACACCTTGGTCTACGAGTTCTCTCAATCCCGCAAGAGCTGCTACACCACTGGGTTCTGCGAATATCCCTTCAAATTTTCCAAGAGCGACAAGAGCATTTTCAATTGCTGCATCTGATACCGCAATTGCTTTACCATCTGCTAGTTTAAGATATTTCAATGCAGCATCTCCATCCCACGGAAATGGATCCGCTAAACCACCTGCAACAGTTTCATTGGAATCCCAAGGAGTGATATTCAAAGGGTCCTGCTGGTCATTGAAGGCACGAACAATTGGTGAACATCCTTCAGGCTGAACTACCACAGGTCTTGGTAGCGTGTCAATAAGTCCCATCTCCTTGAACTCCCAGAGTCCCTTCATTGTACCTGCCATGAGCCCACCACTCCCAGTTGGGAATAGAATCCAATCTGGTGGTGTCCATTCAGACTGTTCTGCTATTTCATAACCTAGAGATTTTGTTCCCTCAAATTGGAAACAATTGAACGGTCCAAATGATGGTGAAGGAGTCCAACCAAATTCTGAGCAAGCTGCTTGTAGCAATGTTGTTGTGGGATCTACTCCTTCTTGCACTTTGCTTACTCGGAACACCTTAGCACCAAGTGTTCTGAGATGAATGAGTTTCCCTGATGGTGCATCCTCAGGTACAAAGACAACTGATTGTAATCCTGCCCGAGCTGCATAGGATGACATTGCTGCTGCTGCATTTCCTGAAGAGGCAGCTGATACGGTTTTAGCACCATCTTCTAGGGCTCTACTAACTCCGACACAGATTGGTCTATCCTTGAAAGAGCCTGATGGATTGAAGATCTCATTCTTGAAAAAGAGGTTCTTCATTCCCCATTCGTCAGCCAGTCTTCTGCTCTGTAGATATGGTGTATTTCCTTCTCCAAGTGTGACTATATTGCGACGAGATCTTAGAGGCATTAGCTCAAAATACTTCCAAAGTCCTGATTTTCTTTGGAAAAGATCTTGCTTCGTAAATATCTCTTTGAGTGCCTCAAGGTCGAAAGTGAAATCAATCCTTCCACCACAACCATCGTTTGCGGGAACATTCTCTTCATCGTACTCTTTTCCGCATTTTGCACATTTAATGCTACTAATTCGTGACACGTCTACACCAGCCTATTCTTTTCATTGCAGTGTCGTTATTTGGCTTGTGGCATGACTTATGGAAACACCTAACAGCTGTAAATACACCACAACATCGAGGAAATGATTTTGGACGAACCCTATGAAGTAGAAGTAAAACTTCCATTAGCTGACAAGGACACAATGAAGAAGACAATCCTTCAAGCTGGAGGGGTTGCATTGAACTCTGAATTCCAAGTTGATAGTTACTATGATCATCCGTGTCGCTCGTTCTCTAAGACTGATGAATCAGTTCGGCTTCGGCATAGAACCCGTACTGAAGGTCCCACTACAACTGAATCGGGACAGGCCCCTGTTGAACTCACATACAAAGGACCTAAAATTGACAAGAAGACCAAGACCAGAATTGAGTACACTGTGTATTTGGATGAGAACGGAATGGAATCTATGTCTCAAATCCTGCTGAATACAGGTTTCAAGCATGTAGCTAATATTTCCAAACATAGAGAGTTCTTCGATATTGATGGAATCACAGTCACTCTGGATACTGTAACCGATGTTGGACGTTATATTGAGTTTGAATTGATGGCTGACGGAAAGGACGGTATGAATGCAGCTAGAGAACGAATTCTAAAGTTGGTTGAGAACCTCGGAATGGATGAGAAAGACATGGTGCGGGAATCATATCTGTACCTCTATTTTGAAAATACTTCATAGGTAATACTCTGCAATCTCTTCACGCAGTACATCTACAAATCTTTGGAGAACATTATGACGTTCTATTGCAAGAACCTTTCCTTTCTTGGTATACATCAAGTCTTTCAATTTCAGAAGCTTCTCATCTGCATGCTGTAGAAATCCAATCAAACCCTTTCCCTTCGATTCTGCCTGTGCAATTGCTCTATAGATACCAACCGCACCCATAGCATCAAGTTTGTCTGCATCACTCAATATTTTCCCCTCAAGGGAATTAGGTTCGATACCCTCACTGAATCTGTGTGTTCGGATTGTATCAATAACGTGTTCAATCTCGGTTTCAGTGTACCCGAGCTCTTGTAGAAGTGGTTTGCTCATCTCTCCAGAAAGGATTGAGTGTGAAACCCCTGTTTCAGATTCTTTCGGTCTTCCAACATCATGTAACAGAGCTGCGGCTTGAACAACCCTTGTAGAGATAGGTAATCCTTCCCCAATCTGCATTGATAGTGTATACACTCTCTTAATATGATCTAAAGTGTGAGCTCCTTTATTGAAATTTGAGAACTCTTTTTGCACGAAATCTATGATTTTCAATTTTACAGACATGTTTTTTTCATCCTGAGAGTCCCACTAAAGGCTATCTAGAGCTACTTTCTATGACCTTTTGTACCCTCAAGTCGTTTCGATAAACAGAATTGAGGTTAACCAAGAAACCCTTTAATTACTAGAAATGGACGCTTGAGGGTGACTTGATACGCCAAATATCGTAAAGTTACCACCAACCCCTCGCTGGGGAAATGAGAGGACCAAACATTTGAGCGCTGAAGGAACCACGCGAAAGCGAATGGGCATCACTGCGATAATTAGCTCGATATTTATCGTTGCCAGCTTAGTGTGGGGAATCTATAGCTTTGTTTTGATTCAGTCTGGAAATGTAAGACCCTACGATCCACATTTCGAATACGACACCATTGAATACTGGCCATACACACATGATTTTGCAGGTAAGGATAGCAACTGGTTTGACAATTTGAACTACACCGACCTCCAGCTTAACGATACTTTGCCAGATGATTTGCTGGACCGGATGAATGACCCTGTGTTCTATGTGGCGCCTGCGGATCCGGGGCAGTTATGGCGAATAGAATCGTATGACCAATATGATGGGTCTAGTTGGTCTAAAACTCTCACAAATACACGGTTCTTAATTCCAGGTGAGGAACTTATCCCCCTCTCAGCTACCAATAACACAGTCTATACAATACTCTTCAATGCTACAGCTGGTGCTGAGGTGGGTACAATCTCACTTCCAACGCTATTTCCCCTTATCCGTGTTATCGAAGATTCATTCGAAACCTATACACTTGTTGATGACCTCTATGTTCCAGATGTTCCAACACGATTATTGTATTATGATTTAGAAACTGATGATTATGGAACACTTCTCTTCAGCCCTCTGATTGATGGAATAACAGGGACCGATGTATTGGTTAGTTTTCAGGTCACATTTGTTGATCAGGATATTAATCAAGTTCAAGCTCTTGCACAACTTGGTGCATTTGCCCCTCCAAGCACCGATATTTACAGAGATCTCTCTCTGGTCCTACCTCTCACTCAGCGTGTAACTGATAATATCAGTCAATTTGTTGGTGTTGGTTCTAATGCCTTTGAAACTGTTATGGCTGTCCAAGCATATTTCCAAAGTACATTTACACTTAACATTACAGTAGAAGCTCTATTAGACCGTCCAGGTACTCGAGAAGTAACAGATTGGTTTCTAGAACGTGGAAATGGTCTCCCCCAAGATTTTGCTACTGCATATTGTGTCTTCATGCGTGATTTGGGTATACCTGCACGGGTAGTCACTGGATATGCTCTAGGTGAACCGCATCCCACAGCAGATATGCGAACCCTCATGGTTCGTCACATGGCCTTTTGGGCTGAAGTTTTCATTCCGATGGCTGGTCATCCTGATGGTCTTGCTGGCGAGTGGATTCAAGTTATTCCTGCACCACTTCCTGATGATATGGGTGGTGGAGAAGATCCTGGGAATACACCCGTTTCCGATGTTGTGCTGACAGTCTGGCCAACTAACCTTCTCATTTATGCTGATATTGGAACTCCATTTGATCTGAGTGCAATAATTACTGTTGACGGGGTTCTCCTCACAACTCCCGAATTAGTCACATTCTATGATGTAACAGATACAGAATTGATAGGTACTGCCGTCATTGGAGATTCATTCCCTGGAATCGCAAATATCACTTACACCTTTCCCAGTAACTCTACAGTAGACTTTCATTACATAACTGCCACTTGGTCGAATCCCTATTTCCAAGTCTATAATGCAACTCAAGTTTATGCCGTTAGTACACCAGTTCCCATGGCCGATGAAGCTTCGTCATTAGAATCTCCAGATGTTGTTCTGGCAGAAACTCATGAACTTGATATCAATCTTGGATTAGACACTCATGTTGCATATTGGAACGATACAGTTCATGTGTATGGGATAATGACTGCTCAAGGAAGTCCTGTAAATAGTTCAAAATATGATAATCGATACATCCAGATTATGTGGGATGCAACAATAGTAGGTGACGCATTTATCGATGAGTATGGCTACTATGAATATGATATCTATGTTGACCCACTTGATTTAGCATTAATGAAAGTTGGACCACATGAGGTCTGGTCCTCCTATGCTGGTGACATGCATCCCACTTTGGGATTTTGGCGTCTTTATCCTGCGAGATCCGCCGATAATTCTACAGTCACAGTATGGGGTCGGGTAGATTTTGACTTTTCTGTAAATCCCCTATCAGTTAGTACGGGTGGTACCCTTACTTATGATGGTACAATCCGATTCTTAAATGGGTCACTATTACCGTCAGGTCAGACTGTGAGTACTTTCTTTGGAACTCAGGCTAACAGTAGCCGTGTCCTTAATGCTACTGGTGGTTTTCAATGGTCATATGTTATTCCCGGTGCTCAAAGTGAAGGATTCTATATAGCTCGTGCAAACTGGACATCTCCATGGCAATATATAGCTGGAAATTGGAGTATATCGATTGACATTGAAGTAGGTTCAGAGGGGTCGCAGATAATTATGAACCCACTTCCAGATCCTATTTTCATTGGAGACACCTATACAATCTCTGGATATTTACAATATGCAGGAAATAGCTCGGGTATTGGATCACAAACGATTCAGGTATATTGGGATAATGGATCTCTGATTAACATAGGCTCGAACATTACTGCAGCAGATGGATATTTCGAAGTGAGTTACCTAGTCCCTGCAGGATATATTGGTCCTGTAACCTACTGGGCAAACTTCAGTTCACCAATTCCTGAATTGGCAAACTCTGAGTCAACACATCTCGGTACTAACGTGAAGCAATATGATGTTGATATCACCATAGCTGATTCTCCTGATCCCATTAATCTGTTACAGACTGTCACAATTCAAGGTACAGCCACATTGCCTGAGAACTCAAGTTCTCCTCTCTCTGTTGAACTGCTTGAAGTATATTGGGCAAATTCTACATATCCTAATGGTGTTCTTATTGGAACAACTTGGACCAATGCCCTCGGAGTGTATGCATTCTATTATCAAATTCCACTCAGTCATGGGATTGAAACAGTAAGTGTTTGGGTCAACTTCACTTCTCCATACACCAATATCGCTGATGGTGCATCACTTCCTGAGTCTCTAACGATTGAACTAACTGGTACATTGATTACAGTCAATTCAGACTTTGCAAGTTACTACCTGAATGAAACTGTTCAGATTACTGGTCATCTCCAGTTCTCAAATGGAACACCAATCCCATTTGAGCGAGTTTTCATCCACTGGTATAATGCTTCAGGACCATTACCTTGGATATTTGAGAAGTTTACAGACATCAATGGTGATTACCAATTCCAATACAATCTCTCCACAAGTATGGCCACTGGTTTTGTTGACGTTCATGTAAACTGGACCGATACATATGGGCTTTACACTGATGCTTTTGCAGATTTAGCCCCTCCAATTCAATTGAACAGGTATGACCTTGAGATAGTAACGAATATTCCTAGTCAGGTCTTTGTTGACGAAATCATAGTAGTACAAGGCAATTTGACATACGCTGGAGGTGCACCACCTCTAGTTGGAGAGCTTGTTGAATTAGCATGGTGGAATACAACAAATCAATGGGAAATTTTAGGCTATTTGCCAACTAACATCACCGGAACCTTCTATGCTGAGCTCGCAATACCTCAATTCGAGTTGACGTACAACTTAGACTCCAATATTTTGCAACAGACCCGATTAACAATGACGTTCTTGATTATTATTTCGACGTTGATGCAGTAAAATATGCAATCAATCTGGATGTTACTGCTCTTCCCAATCCTGTTATGCAGAATGAAACTCTCACAATTCATGCTCATCTATACTACGCCCACAATGGTACTGCAATACAATTTACTGATGTGAACATATACTGGGATTATGGAAATGGTACCCTTCTTTTGATTGGTAACATCACAACTGATGGAACGGGTCATGGCGACTTGTTCTATTCAGGAATGGATTATGATACAATCAGAACTGGAATCCATGTGTATGGATTTTATGTTGGATCCGCTCTGCATGCCTCAATCGAGTCTGTCCATACCATTCTTACCCTACAACAGTGGCAATCTGACCTTGTCGGTCTAAACACTCCTGTTGGAATCTATTACTTACTTGACACAGTTGTAGTTACAGGTACCCTTTGGTACGTTTCGCCGAGTGTTTCATATGGTGGCGCATATGTTGAACTCCTCTTATTAGGAGTCCCCGTAGACAATGCAACTACTGCATCAGATGGATCCTTTTCATTGTCATGGACAATTCCATCCGACACACCAGTTGGATTTTACGACCTTGAGGTACGCTTCACCGCACCATATCCCTGGATTTTAGGTGTACAAGAATTCGTGCCTACAATTCAAATCATTGCCCCAACACCCATATTTACGGTGTTCACTGTATCTCCGGAGTCACCTGCACCAGTCATTGTCCTTGACAATCTGAATATTACAGGTATTGTGACATGGGATAATGGCTCTCTCTACAATTTCTCTTTGGTATCGCTATATTGGGGAAACCCCTTTGGTGCATACTTCTGGATGGCTGATGTGATGACCAATGGTGCTGGAGCATTCGCTATTCTGTACCAAGTTCCCGAAGGAACTGCTTTGGGAATAAGAGAAGTTTGGGCATACATACCCCCTGCTGGTATTGCGACTTTTGGAATGTCATCAACACGTTCGATTGATATCCAAGTGCATTCACTTGTGATTACAGCAAATGTAGATGTTACTACTGCATATCTCGGTGAAACAATAACCATCTTTGGTTTTGCTCATTTCTCGAATGGTACACCATTGACAGGATATTCAATTGAAATATGGTGGGACTCTATTCTAATATCAACTGAAATTGCTGATGCTACTGGTAACTATAGCTATGCTCATCTTATACCATACACAGACGCTGTCGGAAATAATTCAGGTTATGTTTTCTTCAATGCGCCTACTGGAGCATTTCCTGATGTTACTACAAATTTCGCAGATGTGCAAGTACGTGAATACATTGACATCTATCTAGACACTCAACCTCCCTCTAACATATTCTCAAGAGGCGACACAATAACAATTACTGGGTATGTCGAGAATGAAGGCGGTTTTGGAACTGTTTCTGTTGACATAAGAGTACTAGGTATTGTCAGTTCGTCAGGTTATACAACTTCCACAGATGGTGCCGGAATCTTCTCTTTTGATTTGGTTGTTGATAATACGGTATTAGGTGGTCAATACATAATCACAATTGAATCAATCGATCCAGACCGTGATGTATTATCAGTTAGTGGATCATGGACGGTAATTGTAGTAGTTGATTCCACTGTTAGTGTCCGAGTGGATAGTGCGTCCTATATGCCTGGAGAAACATTCACTATACAGCTCGAGCTCTTTGATGAAGATGGAGCTCCAATCAATGGAGTTTCAATCGACATCAGTTTTAATTCAACGTACATTAGTTCAGTCACACTGGTATCTGGCTCTAGGAGTTTTGTCACTGTAACTATCCCTGCTTCTTGGTCTAGCAGTGGATACTACGAAATTACTGTTGATTATGTAGGAAGTACATACCTCAATGGAGACTCGAGTGTTTCCGCAGAATCAATTCACATCTTCACACGTCCTGTTTTCACCAATGGATCACCAACCACAGTGACTCCGGGTCAGGATTTCATCATTGAAGTCTATGTGACTGACCCTGAACAGAATATCATTGTTAATCGTCCTGTATTACTCGACCTTAATGGAGCACAGGAAGTCCCCCTCACTATTGATTCTGATGGGATTATTCAATACAACATACCGGGTCAAAATGCAGGAACTTTTAATTTCTTAATCACACTCACATCAAACGATGTCCCGTCAGTATCTTCTGACACATATGGAATTTCGATTCAAACAACAGGTGGTATAATATTGCAAGGAATGGACTTAGTAATCGCAGGTGTCTTACTAGTAGGAGCAATTATTGCTGTACTAGCGTATCTGTATATTGTGAAAGGAATGTTCCGCTCAGTTGTAATATCGAGAGGAATTGATATACCCACCAAGCTACGGAATATCAAGAAACTTGCAGATGCAGGAAAATATGGTGCGTCCATAACTCTGGCGTATCGTACTTTCGAGCAGATGTGTGGTTCAAAGATGGGGTCTGAAAGAACCCATTCAGAAACTGCACGCGAGTACTTGGATCGCGTACTTCAATCAATTCCACTTGATCAATCATCAGTTGAGCAGTTCGTTCAAACTTATGAAGAAGCTCGTTTCTCACACCATGAGATGACTCGTGAGCGTTATGAAGCAGCATTGCGTGTATTCACTGACATTTACCCCAGGATTGACACAAGCTCATTAATGGAGTAAAAAATCAGGAGAGATATTGATGGGCTGGAAAGAAATCTTGCAAGTTGTCCTCTTCCTATTATCATGGATACCTGTAGGCATGCTTGCTGGTTATACGTTCATAGGCGCAGAACCAGTGTATACACACGATTTCTCAATCTACAATGAAGAGTGGAATGGTTATAGCCAATTCAGAATTGCTATCGAAGACTCATCCCGCGAAGTACGAAGCATTCAGGCATCTATGAGTGTCTTGACTAGAGAAAATGGGTCTGCGGTACTTATCATCAGTGGTCCGGTTCGGGATTTCAGTCTTGATGCTACATTAGTTATATTCACGCATTTACTTGCAGGAGGAGGTGTACTGATAGCTGACGATTTTGGTACTGCAAACTCTTCTTTTGCAATACTAAATACGTTGATGGGTTCAATGTTAGCAGGTAGTCCACTTGCAAATTTGACTAGGGGTTTACTTTCATTCACTGGAGGTGTCTTACTTGATCTCGATTCGTATGACCCAATCAAGGAACCCCGTCTTCCGATTATTCGTGACTTCACTAATCCCTACGGATTCAGAAGTGATGGAGGACTTCTTACACAGGGCGTGACCGAGCTCCACCTCAACTGGGCATCAGCGCTCAATCCATACTGTCTTCTTGGACAAGCTGGTATTGCGTGGAGCACTCCACGTTCTTGGTGTGAAACCAATATAACCGATCCAACACCTGACCCTGTTAACGAAACTTGGGTTGGTAGCCTTCCTGTAGTTGGAGCTTTAGATTTCTCCCAAGGTGGAGAAACTGGAGGTCGCATTGTTGCAGTTAGTGATCCGAGTATATTCACCAATGACATGTACGGTCAATTCTCAGGAAATCGTCAATTTGCATCCAATGTGATAGAATGGTTATCAAGATCTGATACTGAAGTACCAGTAATATTCTGCGAGCAACTACTAGCAGTTCCTTTGAGTGCTGGAGAGTTCTTCTTTGGTCAATACTTAGGAAGAGTGCTTTGGCTTTCATCACTACCGTATATTTCCGCACTTTATCCCCTCGTAACAGCTATTGGCATCAAAAAATATCTGCCCGAATTGAAGAAACCTGAAGTCAAGAGCGTGTCTGATGTTTTCCTTCGTCGTGGTCAGACATACTTTGGTGAACGTATGTCATACTATCGAACCGAGGGTAACTTTTCTAGAGTTGTGAAGATGCTATATAGAAAAATGAAACGAGGTCTCAGACAACAACAACAATGGAGTACATATGACCCTAAGAAACTGTTTGAATTGATGCAGTATAAAGATTCCAAACTAAAGCAAGCTGAGTTCTTTGCCACAATTGACCGAATTGAGGAGATTTCAGCAGATCCTAATATGAAAATCAAGGAGAGCGAGATGATGGAGCTCTTCTTCTTTATGCGTAATATCCAATCACTATTGATAGATATAAGATAAATCAGAGGTAGAAATAATGACAACAGAAGAAAACGAACCAACGACCGTTTCCTCAACAGCAACTATGAGTTTAGACGAGGTTCGGGAAATAACAACGGAGATCATTCGTGAGTGTAATCGAATCATCGTCGGGAAAGAAGATATTCTTTCGAACGTACTCACTGCAATGCTGTCTAACGGTCACGTGATACTTGAAGGAGTTCCTGGGTTGGCTAAGACCTACATGGCTAAAACTTATGCATCAATCCTCGGATGTGACTACAAGAGAATACAATTAACGGTTGATACACTACCTGCTGACTTGTTGGGTAGTAATGTCTTTAATCAGCGAACTGGAGAGTTTTGGTTCAGAAAAGGACCTGTATTTTCAAATTTGGTTCTAGCTGATGAGATTAACAGATGTCCTCCAAAATCTCAAAGCGCTCTGCTTGAAGTAATGGAAGAACGTCAGGTATCGATTGAAGGTGTTACAAGAAAGCTTCCAAAGCCCTTCCTGATCATTGCAACTCAGAACCCTGTAGAGCAAGAAGGAACATATCCTCTTCCAGAAGCACAACTTGATAGGTTCATGTTTCGCCTAATACTTGACTATCCTACTGAGGATGAAGAAGCAGAGGTCATCAGACGACAACACCTTGGAGAAGCAACTGATCTCAGAGTTCTCGCAGATCCTGCAACAATGATTCGTATGCAAAATACTTGCAAGACAGTCTTCCTAGAAGAGGATGTTATCAACTATATCCGAGATATTGTCATCAGGACACGGAATGACCCTCAGATTTTACTGGGTGGGTCTCCAAGAGCTTCTCTAGTTTTGATGAATGCATCCAAGACACGAGCTGCAATGAATGGCCGTGACTATGTCATTCCTGAAGATGTACGAAAACTCACAGTTGAAACACTTAACCACCGTCTAATGCTGAAGCCTGAAGCTGAGCTTGAAGGTCTCACAGTAGAACGTATAGTTACAAAGATCTTGGGTGAAGTTGACTGTCCTAGGTAAAACTGGAGAAGATTTGTTGTGATAACACAGAGAGGCTTTGTAGTAGTTTTCGCAGGGGTTCTGCTATTAACTAGTGGATTCTCTTTCGTTAATTTCTACCTCGTACTCTTAGGTGTCTATCTTGTGATTGGATTAGTTGTTACACTACCTCTCTTTGCACTCACTGCAAATCTCGCTGGTATAGAAGTAGACCGTCAAATTGACAAGGTGAAAGTCTTTTCCGGAGACTTTCTTCGAGTCAGAGTCACAATTAGAAATGTTTCACGTAGACATTTTGATTTCATAGAAGTTCATGATCAATACCCCGAAACCTGGATTCTTGCAATAGGTGAGAACTTCATAGCCTCAAGAATTGAACCAGGTAGTAGCATTACTTTTTCTTATATTCTACAAGCACGTATGCGTGGCCGATATCATATCGGTCCTACCGAAGTGATAATGCGAGACCGATTAGGTTTCCACTATTACAAGAGAACATTAAAAGAACAGACTAAGATTTTGGTTTATCCCACATGGAAAGATGTTCGTCGAATGGAAGCTCTTGGAAAACAGCGTCAACTAGGACTCATGTTTGGAGCTCATAGAACAAAGACTATTGGGATGGGTTCAGACTTCGCAGGATTTCGAGAATATGTCCCCGGAGATGAATTCAGACTAATCGATTGGAAGACAAGCGCAAAATCCGGTGATATGGTCATCCGCCAGTATGAGATGGAGAAAAACATACAGGTCATCTGTATGGTCGATACCAGCGGAAGTATGGGAAATGGATATCCTGAGAATACAAAACTTGAGTATGCAATTCGAGCAGCAGTATTATTGACTCATATGGGACTTGAGAGGAAGGACTTAGTTGGTACGTGCGTATTCAGTGATATAGTTCATGGATTTGTCCCCCCAGGCACACGACCCAATCATATGTATGATGTATTGGAAGCTTTAGCCGCTGCGGAACCAAAGGGTTGGAGTGATTACGAAACTGCAATTCAGTATGTTGTTAGCAATACAAAGAAGCGATCTTTATTCATTTGGATGACTGATCTTGAAGAGAGCCCAGCACCCCTACTTAATGCTATGAAGACTCTGGTGGCTAATGGTCACAAAGCAATGGTAATCAGTCCATTTGGACCGTGGTTTGAAGCACCTGTCGGTCAGTTTGGGCCTGTTGAGAAAGTGCTTTCTGAAGCTGTATCTGAGGAACTCTGGGAGCGTAGAAACAAAATAGCTCGAGCTCTAGCAAGATTTGGTATTGAGGTTATCAATGTAGGACCTGAGGATTTCCTTCCAGCCATAATCAAGACCTACAATCAAGCAAAACAGAAGGGGGTTGCAATGTTTTGAAAGTCGTTACCTGGATTCTACGCATTGCATCTGTTGTCACCTTTTCTGCAATGGCTTATCTTGTGTACTTCTTTCTGGATGTCAATGACATCTGGCATTGGAATGCACCATATGACTTCATTGTTACAGTCTTTCGTCTACTTTCCTTACTTCTCTTCTTCCTAACAACTACAATGATTAGTGGACTAGCTAGTGCATTTGCAGGAGGAGTACTTCCCAACGATATGGTTGTAGGACTTTACAATACACTTGTTCTAAGACAGTGGTACATACAACCCTATGGTGTTGATGGTCCATTGACCAATCTTCAACAGGTCTGGACTTCTTTCGGTGTCAATATGTCTTCAGTGCTTTCTGCATTGTGGGATAATACATTTCTATTCTTGTATTTCCTCTTTGCTGGAATTGGTATTGTCTTATTTTTGCAATCTCTTGCAAGGATGGATCACAAATTCGTAGGTGGTTCTTTCATATCAATTCAGGCAATCATCATTATTGCATCTTACAAATTACTGAGTGTACCTAATCTAGATCCCTTCCCAACAGACTTTGTCCTCTTCCTAACAAATACGTTTCAACTTCTAGCAATTATTTCATTTGCTTACTTGGAAGTAAGCTACCAGATGATATACAGTCATTCGGTGGGGAAGCCTGTTGAGGACCGGGAAGAAACTCTCAAAAAACAACTTCTCGCGCTCAGACAAGCTACACGAAAACAAGACGCAATTGAGCGAGGAGAAAAAGTAGCAAGTTCTGGTATTAGTCGAACCACAAGTGCAACAGCATTCTCATTCCTGCGAGAAGCTATTGAACGAAAAGTAGTAGGTTCACAGGATGCACTTGAAAATCTTGATGCAGTTTCAGATGTTCGTAGGCTTCAGATATACGTTGATGAACTTCTTCAAACAGATTCGAAAGCAAGAGACGAACTGACAGCAAAGGCTGCAGCACCCTCATCAGCATATGTAATCGGCTCAACAATCACAGGTTCCGCAATTAGATTTCTGAGTGTTATTGCTATCGCATTCATTTTGATGAGTCCCGCAGTAGTAACCACAATCTTACGTTTGCCTATTGGAATCCAGACTAGCATGGAGATTCTCCAGCCCGAAATGATGCTTCTCCTCTTTCTCCCTGTGGTTCTTCTTTTCCCCTTTGCTGCAATGGTGATTACTTGGTTCTCAAAGCGAGCAGAAGTTGAGAAAGAAGAATTAACGAATGAAGAAAAGGAAGCTGAGAAAGAGCGAAAGAAAGATCTTGCACGGCGTCGCAAAGAAGCTGCAAAAGCACGTAAGGAGCGAGAAAGAGCGAGAAAGAAACGGTCCCGTACAGAAACTGAGGTTGATGAATGGGACAAAGCATTGGAAGAAACTTATCGTAAATAGAGGAGATATTCTTGAAAAGAACGATTTCAAGAAATTTTTGTAACTACTTGCAGACTATGTGAAAGAGTTCTAATCTCAAAGTAATATTGCTGAAAGTGCAATAGAGAGGACCCATATAACCGTGATAACTGCTTCACCGGCAACAATTCCACTAAGTATTCTACTCATTCTACCATAATTAGCATCCTGCAATTCTACTTGCTGCTGGATTGCAGTTTCATCAGTGAGAGGCTTTTCAGGTTCTGTGTCCTTCTCAACTCGATAGTTGATATAACCACCCAGTACAATTGCCACTGCTGTGGCCGATGGGATCAGAACTCCGATTACAAGACTCATTGGACTTAATTCACGCTTGTTCAACTCTCTACCAATAAGAAATCCAACAACACCGAAGCTAAACAAGTAAATGAATCCAGGAATACCTGGAAATTGATCCATCCCTGGTAGCATGAATTCGCCACCAACTCCACCAATTCCTTGAAGACTTATGATGAGAAATCCGAAAAGCTGAGCTGCAGGACTTGGAAGATCGGTTCCACCAAAGCCACCATATGTTTCAAACAGAGTGAATGTAATGAATGAACCAATTGTAGTACCAAGCATAGCACCAACAAACACCGCTTTCAGAATGTCTCTCCCGCGTACATTGGTTAGACGTCCTAATTTCAGATGTACGAGGAGGGCAATCGCAGCGTCTTGAAGAGCTCCAAGCATTGACATGAATGTAGTAATAACCGCAAATCCGACACGGAATAGAATGATTGCTGGAATTGCGACTATATCTGTGATATATCCTGCAAGCATTCCAGTTTCACTAATTGCTCGTGCTGTGAAGTAAACAGAAACCATTGCAATTGGTGTACCAATCAGGAACAGAAGCACAGGTATCTGAACTCCTGGGAATGGAACAATGATAGTGAAGACGGTTATTCCTACAATCAGGAACATGATAAGGGAAACAAAGGCCATCCATACTGGAATCTGCCCCCCTCTCGACTTCATATACCCACGTGGGTCGGCAATAATCTCTCGAACTTCCTCTCTAAACATCTCTATTGAGAATAGCGACTCCTTTACACGTAGTTTCTTCAGTAGTTCTGTGCTCTTGATTGGCGTTTCAACAATAATAGCTCCATCAGTTTCTATTACATCAGATGAAGTCTTCTCCTCAAATTCTTCAGGAGTCATTTCGTCCTCGGTTTCTTTATTCTGACCACTTAGGAAATCTCCCGCCAATACTGTAGCAAAAATACCTAATGCTAGATACAGAATTTCTGGTCTCTTGATATGGGATTCGTACAAGGCCGCTGGACTAGCACCCTCTATAAATATCCAAATTAGCAATGTGATGACAGTACCAAGAGCCATCACAAGAGACCTCTTCCATCCAACAAAGAAT
>Ga0114923_10001067_pt1 | contig 19383 bp, 16 predicted proteins | sample SumtaG_FD_89578 | JGI IMG/M metagenome (GOLD analysis project Ga0114923, IMG submission 89578) | Deep subsurface microbial communities from Indian Ocean to uncover new lineages of life (NeLLi) - Sumatra_00157 metaG | ecosystem: Environmental > Aquatic > Marine > Oceanic > Sediment | place: near...
GTTTGATATGAAAAAAATGAAGATCCTTGCCATCGGCGCTCATCCGGACGACATCGAGATTGGATGCGGAGGAACCCTTATCAAATATACAAACAGAGGTCACCGGGTATTTTTAATGGTGATGACAGAGGGAGGGCTGGGAGCTTCGACGACTACCAGAGCCGAAGAACAGATGGATTCCAGGGCTATTATAGGTGCTGAACATGTATTCTGGGGCGGGTATGAAGATACTAAACTCATGGTGAACAAAGATGTAATTGCTGAGGTTGAGAATGTTATATCTGAAGTGAAACCCGATTTTATTTTCTGTCACTATCCGGATGATACACATCAGGATCATAGGCATCTTGCTCAGGTAGTCGTGTCGGCCACTAGAAACTTGAGGAACGTTCTGTTTTACGAAGTGCCCACTACATGGGGTTTCAACCCTTATATATTTGTGGATATATCCGACACAATCGAAAAGAAAATAGAGGCACTTAAAGCACACCATTCACAGGTAACGAAGACGAACATCGAAGATCTCTCCATTGTTAAGATTGCCCGCTCAAGTGCTAATTTCAGGGGCATCCAGGGTAGGGTGAAATATGCAGAGGCATTTCAATCGTTGAGACTTTTTATTAATATATAGGGAGCGGGGAGCCATAAGCGCTAAGTTATTTTTGGTGCCTGATGAGCTGTGGAAGGTTTACTGAAAAAGATGAACATCGAACATCCAACCTCGAATTATGAATAAAAAAACCTGAACTACTAAATGATATTTTAGAGGAAACAGAAGAATTAATTAAGATTTTTGTTACGAGTATCAAAACGGCCGTTCGACAGGCTCACGGCCCTGAGCGGAGTCGAAGGGCTGAAAAGAAAAAGAAATAGCCATTCATAGCTTCGGCATTCGATTTTATAATAATTGAAGGAGCGAAGCGACATCATTATTCGACGTTCGATGTTGGATGTTCGATGTTGAACGTTCATCCTTTAATATGTTCGACGTTCATCTTAAAAAACAACCCCGTGCGGCATAAATGTAACCTGTGAATGTTTACAAAACAACTTGGCGCTTATGGGGCGGGGAGTAGGGAGTAAAGAGCATTGAGCAGAGAGCAGAGAGCAGAGATACCGCACTCACGGCCTACTTTGGGGCAGGAGGATATAAAACCGGTTGCCGATGTTATCGATTCGACACAGATAGCTCAAGGGGAAGTGGTGTATAGATTTGAACAGGCCTTTGCCAGAAAGATGGAGGTAGGGTACGCTGCAACAACAAGCTCGGGAACAGCGGCCCTGCATCTCACACTTCTTGCCATGGGGGTCGGTATAAATGACGATGTGATTATTCCCAGCTATGTGTGTATAGCGTTGCTTAATGCAATAAAATATATAGGCGCTGTACCGATTATGGCAGAAATCGATCCTGAAACTTATAATCTTGATCCGGATGATGTTCGAAAGCGTCTGACCAGTCGTACCAAGGTGGTCATTGTTCCCCATCTATTTGGGCTGGCAGCAAACATGGAGAGTCTTCTTGCTTTAAATGTGCCGATCATTGAAGACTGCGCCCAGGCTGTCGGAAGTACCTATCACAACAAACATGTCGGCACCTTTGGCCATGCGGCCGTATTCTCCTTTTATGCTACAAAGGTTATGACTACCGGTGAAGGAGGTATGGTTATCTCCAACTCAAAAGACCTCATAGACCGTGTTAAAGACTTGAGAGAATACGACCAAAAGAACGACAATAAGATTCGTTATAATTATAAGATGACCGATATTCATGCTGCAATCGGTATGGCTCAGCTGGATAGGCTTGAAACCTTTATTGAACGCAGGGTGGAAATCGCAAAACAATACGACCAGGCCTTTGATCCTCTTGGTCTTCAGTTTCCTCCAAAAGCCCCGGGGCATATATATTTTAGATATGTTATCGGTTTTGGAACCGACTCCAGACCGTATATCAAGGTCCTTAGGGAACAAGGGATTGGGTGTGCCAGGCCGGTGTATCTGCCCCTTCATCGATATTTGAGATTAAAAGGTTACCCTCGAACGGAAAAGGCCTGGGAGCAAACCATCTCTATTCCTATTTATCCTTCTCTATCGAAGGAAGAGACCCATCGAGTAATAGAGATATTCATAGAGACATTCAGGAAGATAACACATGATTGAAAGATCTTATTCTAGTTCTAGAGTTTTTTGGCGGCGGTACCTTTACTTTCCTGTGCTGATAAGTATTTGTGTCCTCCTGGTTTCACAGACCCGGTACTTTTTCTTTTCTTCCGGATGGAGATGGATCTACTTGCTGTATCTATCTATTTCATTGTCATTTTGTTTGACTCCTGTTTTCAGTAGGATTGCTCAAAAATTTGACATATTTGATAAACCCGATTCGAGAAAAATTCATATGGAGGCTACACCTCTGCTTGGAGGGGCCGCTGTGTTCATTGCTTTTTTAGTGAGTGTCCTGGTTAACGGAATTTTCTCTCTGGGACTAGGGGCCATTCTGATTGCATCGACAGCGATCTTTCTGATAGGGGTTCTAGATGATGTCAAAGAGATCTCTGCCGGGACCAAACTCATTGTTCAGGTTTTAAGCACAGTCCTTGTAATGAGCTGTGGAATCGTTTTGCGGGTAATCCCTGAAAACCTGGGTATTTTTTCTCTGGCCGGCAACGCTTTTTTGACCATTCTCTGGATTATCGGGATTACTAATGCAATGAACTTTTTCGACGGGATGGATGGTTTGAGTGCCGGATTGGGGGCCACAATTTCTTTTTTTTTGGGAGTGGTTGCCTTTCTTACGGCTCAACCCTTTATCGGATGGATTGCCGTGGCCATGATGGGAAGTTGCCTTGGTTTCCTGTCTTATAATTTCAGGATTAAAGGGAATGCCTCCATTTTTCTAGGAGATGCAGGGAGTACGGTTATTGGTTTCATTCTGGCATGCGTGGCTGTATATGGGGATTGGGCCGAAAATGATCCTGTCGTGGCTCTGGCATCTCCGCTTCTAATATTTTGGGTCTTAATTTTCGATATGATTCACATAACGGCGGATCGTATTTTAACCGGTAAGGTGAAAAATTTGCGGCAATGGATAGAATATGTGGGCAAGGATCACCTCCATCACCGTCTCGCCAAGATTCTTGGAGGGCAAAAGAAAAGTGTGCTTTTTATCTTTCTTTTGAGTCTCTGTCTTGGTACCAGCGCGGTTGTTCTTCGAAACGCAAGGCTTGTGGATGCTATTCTAGTGCTCATTCAGGCATCCGTTATTGTTATATTGATCACGATTCTAGAAAGGCGAGGTCGTTCTTTATCTAACGACAACAATGAAAATGAACTCTCATAAGATTATTATATTTTACCACAATATATTGGGGTTATTTTATACTTGACACACAAGAGATTATACCATTATAATTATAAGGGATGGATTCTACTTAATAAATGGTATAATATTGTTATTTAAAATATTTATGAACTAAAGCTGTTGTAAAATATTGAGACCTTTGAAAAATGCTCAATTTTGTTCAAGTTCAAGGAAGGCGAAAATTTTAACCACAGGAATACATTGAGTATTTTGAGGATTAAATTTTGAGCCTGACACAGAAATTGGGCAAAAGGGGGCGTTTTGCAAAGGTCTCATATTAAAATAACCACTCTATAGGAACCTGCCAAATGGTTAAGTTTAGCGATTTATATAAATCTTCTGAGAAGAAAACCGAAAAGAAGAGTATTGAAGGTCTTCAAGAGGATTCTAAACTTCGATTTAGTAAGCATACTGTCGAGGAGGAGAAGATTACTTTTGATAAAGAAGCAATCGAAAAAAGGAGAAAAGCCTTATATGAGAAAACGTATGATTATTTAGCTGATGCGGTTGATGCAATAAGAAAGCGAAAGAAGTTTGAACTTGAACCAGGAATTCAAATTGTTCGGGAAATGTTCGAGGCTAATAATACAGATGATTTTCTTTTCATACAAGCCATCTATTCAGACAATCCAGATAAATATGCCATATATCACTCTATCAATGTAGCCCTGTACGCTATTGAGATGGCCAAAGCTCTTGGCTGGAAAGAGGAAAAGCAGATAGAGATCGGAATGCTGGGTCTGTTTCATGATATTGGTATTGCAGCTATTCCCGAAAAAATTATCTATAAACAAGAGCAGCTTAGCGAAAAGGAGCTCCGTTTTTTCAAAGAGCGCCCTAATTTAAGCTACAAAATATTACGAACTTTTAGTAATAGATATGCTTACCTGGCAGAGTGTGCGCTACAGGTATATGAGAGGATAGATGGGTCCGGATATCCAAAAGGTATCAAAGGGGATGAGATTCACGAATATGCACAGATCGTCGGGCTTGTTGGTATGTACGAAGCTCTCATTCACTCCAGACCTCACAGGGAAAAGTTTACCCATTTTTTTGCTATTAAGGAAATTATCAAGTCGAGCAAAAAACTTTTTCAGGCCAAACACCTCAAGGCGTTATTAAAGGTATTTTCGGTTTTTCCGACACATAGCTATGTTAGGCTGAACTCAAATGCCATAGGTCAGGTAATCGAAACCTATCCGGATCAACCCTTGAGACCTAAAGTTCAGATTGTATACGATTCTCAGAAAAGAGAAGCGTTGACAAACCAAATCATTAATCTTCCAGACAATTCTCTTTTGCATATTATAGATTCTGTTTCTGAAAAAGAATTACAGGAACTATCTTCGGTTGAAAATAGAATAAGTCATACCCGTGATGATGATTCAGAAAAACGTGATTTTTCTCCTAAAAAGGAGATGGAAGGAATACCAGGTGCCTTAAAGGATGTTAATTCACTACCTCAAAAAGAGAAAAAGTGGATGGCTAAAAAAGTACAGGTACAAAAAACCAATTGGCTTAAAGTTGCTATGTTACTTACGGCGGCAATCGTATTGGTTGTTATTGTTAGCTGGCAATTTGGAGACAAAGGTTTCAAACTGGTAGGTACGGATAAACTGAAATCATTTGTAACAAACAAGATACTTAGCAAAGTCTATCCTAAAAAACCTACTTCTAACGCCCTTAAGCTGGAAGATAAAAAACTCGTGTCTGCAGACCCGGTGCAAGAGAAACCTATTGATGCTCTGTCACCAATTTCAGAGACCACAGGAGAAAGTACTGATAAAATAATATCAAAAAAAACACAACCAGGCAGCCTTCAGACCGGTGAAAAGATTTCTGCAAAAACGTTGTCCGATAGCGAAAAGAAATCAGTTATAGATGCCTCTTTAGATTCTTCGTCACGGAAAACAACATTCCAGGAAGTATCGGGTAAATCAGCTCAGGACACAGAAGTTAGAAAAGTGTCATATCCTTATTCTATTCAACTTGAATCTCTTAGTAGCCGTGAAAATGCACAAAGAAACGTCACATTTTATAAAAAAAAGGGCCTTTTACCATATTGGGTTAAGGTTAATCTCGGTGATAAAGGTACATGGTTTACTCTTTATGCGGGTTATTTTGAGAACAGCCAAAAGGCCCAAGGGATAATTAAAAAGCACAGATTACAAGAGGTATTGGTTAGAAATACAAAGTATGCTTCCCTGGTCGGTACATATTCATCAAAAGAAGTGTTAGATGCCAAGATCTTATCTATTAAGAAATCCGGCTATTCTCCTTATACAATTAAAGGTAATAATGGTAAGCATTACTTATATGTTGGAGCATTTATCACCAGGGAAGGGGTTAAGAATAAGTGTTCCGAGTTAATTTCCAATGGAATTCCGTGTCAGGTTGTTGAGCGGTAACAATTTGGGGTATCACTAAAAATAGAACGAAATTATGTACTTAGATTACTGGGGATTTAAAGAACCGCCTTTTGGGAACGCGCCTAACCGCAATCTATTCTTTCGGTCACCACAACACGAGGAAGCGTTAATTAGATTGTTATATGCGGTTGAGCACCGCAAAGGTGTTGCCATGATGACAGGTGAAGTAGGCGCCGGGAAAACAACTGTAACAAGAGCCTTAATAAAGCACCTCAGCAAGGAAAGATATGAAATAAAAATAGTTATTAATCCGGCATTAACTCCCTTGGATCTCATCAGAGCCATTTTGATAAAATTTGGCGAGGAATCAGACAGCGATTCCAAAACTATTCTACTTTCCCGACTTCAAAACCGGCTTGTTGGGAACACCCAAAAGGGGCTTAACACTGTTCTGGCCATAGATGAAGCTCATGTCATCAAAAATCAATCCACATTAGATGAGTTAAGGATGTTGCTCAATATGCAATCAGAGGACCAGTTCCTTGTCACATTAATCTTATTGGGACAGCCCCCCTTACTGAAAAATATTTCTGCGCTTCAACCCTTGAAGGAAAGGATATCCATTAAATATAACCTTGAACCTTTGGATTTTCAAAATATTATTTATTATATCTTGTTTCGCTTGAAAAGCGCCGGGGCTACGCGGGGAATCTTTACAAAAAAAGCGATTTATCCGCTTTATGACTATACCAAGGGGATACCGCTCAGGATAAACAATCTCTGCGATCGGAGTTTGCTTATAGGTTTGGCAAGGAAAGCCAGGGTCATTGATTCAAAAATTGTGATTGAGGCCATAGAAGATTTAAGATAATGACCTCAGACATTTATGCGATTTGAAATTTAACAACTGATGAATTCGACTTTTTACGAATTCATCAAAATAGATTTACAAAAAAAATTGAAATGCTTTTGAGATTAACAAAAATTATTAAAAAAACAACTCTTGCCATCTCGAAAGTTCTTTTACTTAATGCAGGGCTTTTGGGAATGTTATTTCTGTTTGGATGTGCTCAAAATAGTGGTTATCAAAATAAGGACCTTGACAGCACACACCCACTGGCCGGCGAAGGCGGTCTTGTCTCATCAGGCCGGTATTATGCAGTGGCTATAGCGGATATGGACAATGATGAAAATATGGATGTTGTTGGAGGTGGTGATTCTCCCGGAACTGTGGCGATATGGTATGGAGATAACAGCGGAAGACTCTCCGAACCCCAATTCCTTCCCATCAAAGGAGATGTTAGATCTATAGCAACTGCCGATTTTGATGAAGATGGGCTTAAGGATATCGTACTCTCAATACAAAGAGAATCCTCAGGTATTGTGGTGGTGAAGAATCAGTCCAATCGCAAATGGGCCAGGGGTATAGATCCCATCAAAATAAATAATTATCAGGGTGTGCGCACAGCCGATGTTAATGAAGATGGACATGTGGATATCATAGCTGCCAATGCGACCTCGGACATCCATGGTGGTATCCAGATATGGCTTGGAGACGGTAAAGGAAACTGGCTTGCGGAATCAGGGCCAACAGTAACCGGTATTTTCATGGATGTAGCTTTGGCGGACTTTAATGAAGACGGTACTTTAGATTTAGCCGGCGCAGGCTGGGGAGCTTATGGGGCTCTGAAGATATGGCTCGGAGATGGAGCAGGAGACTGGTCATTCACTTCATCTTTAAATAAAGGAAGCTATTATGGTCTTAGTGTAGAAGATGTTAACAGAGATGGACATATAGACATTATAGCAGGTACATATAGGACGGGAATCCAAATTTTTTTAGGAAATGGTAAAGGTGGATTTATTAAGGGGTCAAGCCCGAAAGAAGATGGTAGTTTTTGGCAGGTTCTTCCCGTTGATGTGGATGAAGATGGACATGTCGATCTTTTGGCCAGTTCCCTGAACTCTAATGGAATCTTGGCCTGGAGAAGCGAAGGCCCCAATGCCTGGTCACCCATTAAAGGAAGATTTCCGACTATAGGAACCTTTTATGGATTGGCAACGGGTGATTTGAACAAGGATAATCATAATGATATTTTAGCCGCCAGTTTTGGTGAAGGCGTAAAGTTATGGATTGGGAAAAGAGGACCTCCTGTTCAAGCTGCGGCAAAAGAAAAGCAACAAATGCCTGGTTCAGATATTCTTGCTTCTCTATCAGAGATTAAAGAGAATGAGGTTTTCACTATTATTTCCGGATATCCGGAGTATAAAGTTGGTCCCAACGATATCCTCGAAATCACATTGTGGAAAGGAGCTGTTGGAACGAAAGAGCTTGCAACGGTTCGGCCGGATGGCAGGATATCCTTTGGTTTGATGGATGATATTTATGTTAAGGGGCTTACAGCTAGTGGTATAGATGATATTATAACAAAACACTTCAAAGAATATATAAAAGCCCCCAGACTCGATGTTCTGGTAAAAGAGCATAAGAGCAAGTTCGTAACAATTCTTGGACCGGGAACCGGTGGTAATGATAGAGCCGGAAGAGGTAAATACCCGCTTACGGGCAGGATTACCGTCTTGGAAATGTTGTCTGATATGGGTGCCTTACACAAGGATACGAATCTAAGCAAAGTGAGTCTTCGTCGGAAAAACGGAGAGGCTTTAATATTAGACCTATATAAGGCTATATTTATGGGCAAAACCGGTCAGGATGTTGTGCTGGATGATGGTGATATGATTTATATCCCAATCATTTCCAAAGAGTCAAATCGAGTATATGTATTTGGCGAGGTAAAAAAGCCCGGTGTATATAGTTTTAGCGGATATGAGATGCGTCTGATGGATGCCATTTCAAAGGCGGGCGGGGTTACAGCATTTGCAACCGAAAAAAGCACAAAGATTGTAAGGGGTGATCCAACCAGACCCGAGGTTATTTCTGCAAATCTTAAAATGTTGATAGAAAAAGGCGACCAGACCCAGAACCTGTCCCTGGCAAACGGAGACCTGGTATATGTACCGAGAAGTTTCATAGGGGATATAAATCTCTTTGCCAAGCGGATCTCTCCAATTTTGAGACTCCTGTATATCCCTGCACAATTTAGGTATGAATACATGACAGGGGATGCATGGCGGCTTCCTTAACCAGTGTCCATACAGAAATGGCATTTTTTGGCCCAATACTGCGTTCTCGCCCTTTTGCGATCCTCGACGTAGGTCCACTACGACTGCGGTCGCAAAAGGACTGCGGCCTTGTCTTGAACCAAAATCTACCATTTCTGTATGGACACTAACCAGATTTGAATATATTGAAATAGAGGGGATGCTTTTTAAAATTTTTAAAGGGACTGTATAGATGCCGCAATACGATGTAGACTTAAGAGAATATTGGAGAATACTTAAGAAGAGAAAGACCATTGTTATCATAATGGTTTTTCTGGCCGGACTCTCCAGTTATGGTTTTGCGAAGTTAAAAGAACCCACTCCTCTATATGAAGCCAATTCAGCCATAAAGATCGAGCGTATTAACACTATGGCAGACTTTTTTACGGGCGGTTTCTGGAATCAAGGCGAGAATTTGGATACCCATGCTTATATCATCACAAGTTTTCCTGTCCTGGAACAAACGGCAAAAGTAATGGGCCGAATTCCCAAAAATTTTACAACAAAAGAGATTCGAAATTCCAAAACCCTCTTATCCGAGATACAACATTTGAAGTCTATTATTACCGCCCAACGGGAGGTTGGCACAAACATCATTAACATCCGGGTCATATCAAAGAACCCACATGAATCAGCAAATGTGGCAAATGCTTTAACGACAGCATATCGAGATTACAACATTCAGGAGAAAAACAGGAAGACATTTGAGACCAAGGCATTTATTGAAAATCAACTTCGATTAACCTCAGACCTACTAAAACAGGCGGAGGAAGAACTCAAGGATTTCAAGGAAGGCTATGAGTTGATTTCAATGGATGATCAAACACGGAACACATTGGAAAGACTGTTTGCCGTTGAAACAGAGTATGAAAAGGTGAAAAAACAAAGAGCTGAGATTGCGTCTCAGTTGAAATCAATGGAAGAAAAGATAAAGGGGTCTCCAGAAAATCTCGAGAGAACTTTGTTTTCCCCTACCAAAGACTCTCCAGCCTTTAAATTAATGGGCAAACTGAGCGATCTGTTTTTGAAGAGGCAAACTCTACTTATTGATTTTACAGAAAAACATCCGCAAGTGGTGGGGATAGACGATCAGATACAAGCCGTGATCATTGAGACTGAAAAAGAACTCAATGCATTTTACAAAACCTTTGAATCACGCGAAGCCGATCTTTTGAAAAAGCTGAATCAATTAAAGAAAGAAAACCAGCGCCTACCGGAAAAGGCTCTACGATTGGTAAGACTGCAAAGAGAGTTGAATTTGCAGGAATCCCTATATTCCCAACTGAAGACAAAGTACCAGGAGACCCTGATTCAGGCGTCGGGCAAAGTGGAAGAGGTGACCATTGTTAAACCTGCCATAGTACCCACATATCCGATCAATATCCCCTCCAACGTAATGATTGTCGTCACAGGTGTCATTATGGGACTGATTTTAGGGTTTGTTTTTATCTTTGTTGTCGAGATACTGGATACCTCTATCGGCACCATAGAAGATGTGGAGAGTTTATTGGAGGTGCCTGTTCTGGGTGCAATCCCATTTTTTGAAAAAGATGAAAAGGGCCGGGGTTATAGCATACGAAATCTTATCACCCATTTTGACCCGACATCGATAATAGCGGAAGCTTTCCGTTCTCTGAGAACAAATATTCGATTTATGGGTTTGGAAAAGAAAGGAAAAACATTTTTGGTTACGAGCTCTTTTGTACAAGAGGGAAAAACTTTTAACATAGTCAATCTATCACTCAGCATAGCTCAGGCCGGAGATAAAGTGCTTCTTGTGGAGGGGGATTTGCGGAAACCCATGATCAATAAGATGTTTGGACTGCCAAAAGAGCCAGGATTAACTGATTATGTGCTGGGTAATTACCAATGGAAAGAGATAATTGTTTCTATGACCGATTTAATATTAGGCGATTTTGATTTCGAAGATATTATGAAAACACCGGGTCTTGAAAATATCAATATAATGGTTGGCGGATCGATTCCTCCGAATCCATCTGAAATATTACGTTCACCAAGGTTTAATGAGTTTCTGAAAGAAGCTTGCAATGATTATAATTACATTTTTATCGATGCCCCTCCCATATTGCCTGTGGCTGATGCAACCGAAATAGCGCCTTTTGTAGACAGTGTCATCCTGGTATATAAAGTGGGGCAAATAGCCCGTGGCGTTGTAAAACGGGCTAAAGTTTCCCTTGACAATGTCAATGCTAAAGTATTGGGTGTCATCTTGAACAGTATAAGGCCGGAGACAGGTCCTGACTATTTCAAATACCAAACTCAATATTATTATGGGCCATCAAAGAAAGTAGAACATACTAAAGGGAGCATTTTTGATAATTTAATTCAAAGCATGGAAGGACCGATACTTCAAAGTACATTCTTTAAACTTATGATGTTGTTAATGGCAGTTATATTGTTGATATTTGGAATTTTCTGGAAAGATTTATATCCCCTTTTATTTCCATAGTGCTCTAATTTTTATTTTCGATGACGTATTTTATATCAAAATGAAATCCACCTTCGCTCCTGCTTTTCATCTTCTTTTTCTTTGTGGTCTCAAAATAAAATCGCTTATATGGAGGTTATGATTTAGCTGTGCGGATTAACTTCACATCAACTGGAGGATCGTTTTTCTTCTTTTTATTGCTTCTTGCAGTTGCTGTTTTCACGGGGATGCTGGCCTCACAATATTCTCCACCTATTTTGATTTGGGCGGTTATTGCCGTGGCAGTTTTCACGGTCGCTTTTGTTAATACAATGTTGGCTTTATATATTTTGATCTTTTCCATGCTCCTGTCACCTGAATTCGTCGCAGGCGGGATTAAAGGCGGTGCTGCGCTTGGAAGAGGTGTAACACTGCGGCTGGATGATTTTTTGCTGGTCGTCGTTGGTTTCAGTTGGTTTTTAAAGAACGCAGTTCACAAAGAATTGGGTCTTGTTTTGAAGACGCCATTGAATAAACCCATTTTTTATTACGTTTTGGCATGCATCGTATCAACCGGTTTCGGAGTTATGGCTGGGAGGGTCGATGCGAAAACAGGTTTTTTCTTTGTGTTAAAATATTTTGAGTACTTTATTGTCTACTTCATGATGATTAATTACCTGGAAGACAAAGAGCAGATGAAACGGTTTGTATTTTGCATATTTCTTACATGCTTTATCGCGTCTATATACGGCATGATACAGATTCCAGGAGGAGGCAGGGTGAGTGCACCCTTTGAAGGCGAAACCGGGGAGCCAAATACCTTCGGCGGATATCTTGTATTTATCGGAGCAGTCGCTGCAGGATTATTCGCCAGGTCTGAAGAATTGAGGGCCAAGTGGATCCTTGCCTTTCTGCTTGTTTCCATTATCCCCCCTCTTCTTTTCACTGAATCCAGATCATCTTATCTGGCCTTTATTCCAGCGTGTCTTTTTCTGGGTTTAATGTCTGAAAGACGTGTCATTGTCGTCGGTTTAATCTTGGTTTCTTTAGCCTTGAGCCCCCTATTTCTTCCATCAACTGTCAAAAACAGGATCCTTTATACGTTCACACAAAGGGAACATCCAGGGCAGCATGTTATGGTGGGTAAGATGAGACTGGACACCTCTACTTCGGCAAGGTTAAAAAGCTGGAAAGATGGAGTTCAAGCATGGACGAAGCATCCCATGCTGGGACACGGCGTTACCGGCTACGGATTCATAGACGCTCAATTCCCAAGGGTACTTGTTGAATCGGGTGTTATCGGATTAATAGCATTTATATATCTCTTATATTCTATCTTTAAATTGACTATTTTGAATCTAAAGGAGTTGAAAACCCCCTATTTTAAAGGGCTAACTATCGGTTTTCTTGCAGGTTACATTGGCCTTTTATTTCATGCCATAGGGGCCAATACGTTTATTATTGTCCGCATTATGGAGCCTTTTTGGTTATTAGCCGGTATTATTACCGTCTTGCCCATGTTGGAAAACGAAGAATTATCAAGCGTAGAATTGCAAAAAACGTATTAGTTCACCGCAGAGGCGCAGAGAACGCAGAGAGAATGAAAGTAATAAACACCCCAGCATCCATGGATCTGGCTATAACGAATAGATGTAATCTCCGGTGCAAGTATTGCAGCCATTTCACCAGCGCAGCCGATGTGGGGCAGGACCTACCCAAATATGAATGGCTCACGTTTTTTGAGGAATTGAATAGTTGTGCGGTTATGAATGTGACACTTGGAGGAGGAGAACCCTTTTGTCGAGAGGATCTGAAGGTGCTGATTGAAGGAATCGTCCAAAACCGTATGCGTTTCAATATCCTGAGTAATGGAACGTTGATCACCGATGAGATGGCGGCTTTTCTGTCTTCAACAGGACGCTGTGACGGGGTGCAAGTCTCCATTGATGGTTCTATTCCCATGACACATGATGCCTTTAGAGGTGAAGGAAATTTTATCAGAGCCATGGATGGCATCAAGTTTCTCCAAGAACATGGTGTCCCTGTTGATGTAAGAGTGACCATCCACAGGCAGAATGTTAAAGATCTTGAAGGGGTTGCTAAGTTACTTTTGGAAGATGTCGAACTCCCGGGTTTTTCCACCAACGCGGCATCTTATATGGGGCTCTGTCGAAAGAATGCCGAACAGGTCCAGCTTACCGTCGAAGAGCGCTCCCTTGCGATGGAGATACTTTTAAGACTCCATAAGAAATACAACGGGTGTATTAGCGCATCAGCAGGTCCTTTGGCTGAGGGCAAAGCATGGCTTGAGATGGAACAAGCTCAACTGGAAGGGATAGAAAGTATACAGGGGTGCGGTTTTCTTACAGGTTGCGGAGGGCTGATGAAAAACATGGCTGTGCGTGCCGACGGTGTCATGGTTCCTTGCTGCCAGATGAGCCACATTGAGTTGGGACGAATCAATAAGGACGATCTAAAAGAAGTATGGCAAAACCATGTAGAACTGAAGCGGTTAAGGGAACGGAACAGCATACCATTGAGCGATTTTGAATTTTGCCGGGGATGCGATTATATCAACTACTGCACGGGTAACTGTCCAGCCCTGGCCTATACGATTTTTGGTGATGAAAATCACCCAAGTCCCGACGCCTGCCTCAAGCGATTTCTCGAAGCAGGGGGAAAATTGCCGGATGATAAGTAGGCAAGAAACAGTCAAATTCATTAGGTGTATATCTAAAACGCAGCTCAGACAGGCGGACATGGACCATATGCTGCAATTTTTAAAAAAGGATGTTCCCTGGGATTATCTTGGTGCGCTGGCAGAAATGGAAGGGGTTGCCGGATTGCTCTATAAGCATTTGAAGACTCTAGATCTATTCGGCTATTTGCCGAAATCGCTTATAGGGCGACTCGAAAACACCTATCATCAGACGAAAAAACATACGCTTGCCATTCTTAAAGAAACAGAGGACCTCTCGTCCAGGTTCGAACAAGCAAGTATTGCTGTTTTAGCTCTCCAGGGTTTATCCCTTATGAATATTTACAAAGATCCTGGGTTGCGGCCTCTCGGAGATGCTGATTTGATGGTCAAGCCCGGTTATAAGTGGAAGCTCAGGAGGTTGTTGTTGAGAATCGGTTTTCAGATGCCGGATTTTTTATATCCAGATCTTTTTAATAAAGACGATATCTGGGTGGACATTCACACCCATATTCTGAACCTGGAACGTATCCGAAGCAGGCAGTATCTTTTTCCTGAAGACTTGGCGCCCATGTGGGTAAGGGCCATCCCCTTCTTTGATAAATCGGGTGGTCTATTACTGCTTGATCCTTACGATAATTTTATTGCTCTTGCCGCCCATGCCCTGAAGCACAGCTACTTTCGTCTGATCTGGCTGGTGGATCTGCACGAATCCTTAATGAAATGGTCCGGAAACACTGATGGCTGGGAAGGGATGGTAGAACGGGTACGCTTCTGGCAACAGGAGAAGGTGGTACTTTATGCCCTTATATTGATGGAAAAGATTTTTGATTTGAAAGTGCCCCTGTGGGTTAAGTACGATCTGGGAATAAATCAGTTAAATATCCTGGAAAAACAAGTTATAAGGTTGAAACTTAAGGGTTTTTCTTCAGGAGAACTCTGTTATCCATTATGGTTTTTTAATATCAAGGGGACAGGGAAAAAGTTGAAATTTTTAAAAGAAACGCTTTTTCCTAAGGGTAAGATTATGAACCAGATATTCCATTATAAATCTGAAAAAGGAAATGGGCTGATTTATCTTAGAAGGGTTATAGATATGTTTGTCTTAGTATGGAAAAATCTTTGCCGGGCCCTGATTTTCTCTTTAAAAGCAGGTGGAAGTGGCTGATGGAATATTATTTTGTAGATCCAACTTTACAACTAACTTGAGGAATACCCCCGTCTTTGCAATCTCCTGATGAAGCAATACCTCCTGATTTGCATGTTGCAGGTGTGACTGGATTAGTCCCTGCAGCACAATCTCCTGTCGGACTACCGCCGGGCCTGCATGGTTTAGCAGCGTGAGCAACACCGACTCCCAGATCAAATAGTCGGGGCGGTTCATAAGGGATTCTGGTTTTTTGATTGTTATCTTTTTCGTCTGCCATTGTTACCTCCATAGATTACCTTCCATACATCCTGATCTTTTCCAAAATGCAGATTATATATAGGTATATTATTACACACATCAAAGAAAAGATCAAATAATACCGATTTGGCTCGAGCCGACAGATAGGAAAAAAAATGGATGTGCCGTTTTAAGATCATAGAAAAAGCCATTTTTTTTGATATATTTTTCAAGAACACCCGGCTGTCCTTGTTAAGAAAATACAACCCCTTTACCCTGGCATTCATTCGAATGATCTTTTTATCCAGACCATTTATAGGGTCAATTTGCTGGAAAGGGGATGGATAGACCCGGTATTCGCCGTTTTGCCTAAAAAAGATAGGACCATCATCGGAAAATACACAACATTCCAGGCAAAGTCTGGCAATCGTGCTTTTTCCAGCTCCCGAATCCCCCATCAATAAATATCCTTCTTCGTTTTTGGCCAGTGCCGTCGCATGGACAAAACAGCCTCCCTTTTCTCCCAAGACTTGAGCAAAATAAATCCAGAGCAACTTATAAAGAGAGTTGAAACAGTCTATTGGCTGTTTAAAAATATAGATACGCCCGGCAATTGTGTCAGGGTTGAAAAAAAGCAATCCGTCAGGGCAGGATGAGTAAATGGTTTTTTCGTCTATGGGGAAATCCTCCATCGTCTCCGGGAATTTGTTCAGAAATGCCTCAATCTCTCCTTTGGGAAGCAATCGTTCAAATCCTGCATTTTCATCTACCTCCCGGAAGGATAGGTTGCTATTTGTATTCTTAAATATTTTTATACTAATTTTTGGATTTCCTTTTTGCTCCGGGCCAAGAAAATTCCGAAAAAAATAATTACACAAATGCATCGCCTTTTTTGCCTGCCCCAAAAAGCTTATGGTGATACCTGTACCGGCCAGGTTCAGTGTCATTTTCATACCATGCATACTTGCGTTGAAAAATTGCTAATAATGTTTTTAATTTTTTTAAAATACTTAGATATCAATTGCATATCAAGTTCTTCCTTGAGTTTATCACAGAAATATTTAATACAATAAAAGCTCCTGCAATCAACAGGAAGGATGCATCCGTCTGACCAAAATGGGCATAAATTATTTTGTGCATTTTCGTAATAAGGATTAGGCAAAATTGTATCACACCTAACCAACAGGTAATCAACATAATCAAAACAGCCCAGGGACCCTGCTACATAGATCGATAGTTCCGGAGTATGTAATTTACAACAATTATATATACATGTTGGACAATTGCTCATTATAGAGGGCAGGATTATTTTTTGAATATCTGATAAAATATTTTTGTATTCTCTGGATTGAGACCTAAGGTACTCTTTGGCGTTTTCACTTAGACCGAGATAAAATTTTTCGTATAATTCAAATTTTTCCCTGGCTTTTTTGAAATCTGCCGTTATTCTGTTTATTTGAATGTCTGTTTTGCTCATACTTAAGATGTCTTAACGCAAACCTACCATGGACAACATCGACATTGCACTTCTAAACTCCTAAACATATCTAGACATTGGGAAAAGTCCGGACTCGTAAAATTCCTGGCATAGAAAATAGGGTGCGTAAAGGTCTCCTGTCATTGCGTAGGCGTTCGCCCGGCAGGCGCCCAGACATTGAAATTTAAAGATGCAATGGTGGCAAATACCTTTGAGTTCTCCAGGCAGGGATTGACGCAACTCTTTAAGAACCGGATTGTCCTCCCAAACCTCACAAATGGAAACCTCATGGATATTACCCATGCGAAGTTCGTCAATGGTCTGGCCTATGCCGCAGATGGAAAAATCTCCATTGGCAAGAATTCCCAAGATGTTCAAAACCCTGCATTCATTGATTTCCTCGCGTTTAATCTCTTCAATGGATCTGAAGGCTAATGGAAGATCGAAAAAAATTTCCAGACTATCCGGCTTGGACCATTTTTCTTCCACTAATCGGTAAAGATCGAGCAATTCATCCAGATTCAGGTTATCCCCGTGTTTGAAGGTATCGATTGCCCTGCCGCAAGGTTGTAAAGGGTTTATCTTTAATGAACCGGCCCCGATCTTTTCGCTCAATCGGATAAGACCAGATATTTCTTTACTGTTTTTACGCTGGAGTGTCATAATGATTTGGAAATTCAAACCGTAATCAGAAAGGAGACGCATGCCTTTCAAGGTTCGATGAAAGCTGCCTTTTACTCCTCTGATTTCATCGTGAACCTCCTCTGAGGCCGCATCCAGACTAACAGAGATCTGTTCCACTTTGCAGGACTGAAAAGATTCTATCATTTTTTCATCAAATAGAATTCCATTAGTCTCCATAAAGATAGACAACTCTTCTGAGGCCAGAAATTCGATAAGTCCATTTATGTCCTGATATAGAAGCGGCTCGCCACCCGTAAGCTTTACATTTTGAAGCCCCATGGACTTGGCTTCTAAAATTGTTTTTTTTAGGGCACTTAGAGAAATGCTGTTTTGCCGGTTTTGAGAGAATCTGGGTGAGATCCAGCAGTGGGTACAACAGAGGTTACAATGATCGGTTATGTAAAGATAGAGATCCGTCAGCGCATAACCTGGTTCCTGGTTTAACATTTGATTCACAATATCTAAGGTCTCTTACCCTCTATCCTGGGAGGATATAAACCCATTTACCTCCAGTTGCTCTATAAAGCTTCCAATGTCCTTCTGGATTTGTTTAAAATCCACATCAGGATATAACTCAAACAGGTATTGGATCAACCGGTTTACATCCTTTTGTCCGTTTAGCATCAAAAAGGTCTCTTTGGCAGAATGGTTCATATACTTCAGGTTGCCGGTTTCGGGGTCGAACAGAAAGGCCCCATCTTCTTCCTCCCTGTAAACTATAGAAGGATTCTTGACAAATTTCTTGGTTAGATCCATAATACTATATCTCAATAGCCCCTTTTTTCTTGAGATGGGCAAGGAAGGTTAAGCAGTCAAAGTATGCCTCATCAGCAGTGATCTGATAATGTTGTTGAAGCAGTCTGGCAATGTCCCTGGGAGTATTCTTTCCATTACACCAATCCAAAACGATTTTTCCTGCTTGGTTTATGACACACATTGGTCTGAGTTTTCCTTTTTGTTCTTTATAAAGGCGTATGATCGCCCCTTGAGTTTTATGTGTAATCGAAGGGTGTTTTAAAGGCCTAGACCTTTCCAGTATGTCCGTCTCAATGTTCCACAGAAATTTCTTTATTTCTGATTTTGTTGCCTGGACACGGCCCGGTCTTGCCAGAAGGAGCCCGGAAAATATCCCTGACAGCATCGAAATAAAACCTCTTCTGCATTCTAATGTTCTTTTATTTGTTTCCATACTGTTTCCTTTATGGTCAGATAGTTACAGAGATTCAATTTATTATTCATAATAATACCAATATAATGAATAAAAGTCAATGAATAAATTACTACCAATAGGCCCTCGGACAATTACACGGCTGAAAATTTGACTGTCTCTGAGGCAATACTTATGGAGGAAAATTATGAAACCTGTATCAATCTTTTTCGAATCGATAGAGGTGAGATTAAGAATAGGCCTGGATATCTATGATATTACGACCGAATTAAAGCACTTGATAAAGAAATCCAACATTGAGAACGGAAGTCTATCTGCAACAATGATCGGTTCAACCGGATCGCTTACAACCATTGAATTCGAACCAGGGGTTGCGGAGGATCTGAAAAGGGCCATAAACAAGCTTGCCCCGCCCGGCCAAGAATATGAACATGAAAAAGCCTGGCACGACGGCAACGGACACAGTCATGTCCAGGCTGCATTGTTAGGTCCTTCCATTGTATTACCCGTTAGAAAAGGGCAGTTGAAACTGGGAACCTGGCAACAGGTTGTTGCAATCAACCATGACAATCACCCACGGTCTAGAACTATAGAGGTGACAATTACCGGGGCATCAGGGTGAGACCTTTGCAAAACGCCCCCTTTTGCCCAA
>Ga0114923_10001068_pt1 | contig 19354 bp, 17 predicted proteins | sample SumtaG_FD_89578 | JGI IMG/M metagenome (GOLD analysis project Ga0114923, IMG submission 89578) | Deep subsurface microbial communities from Indian Ocean to uncover new lineages of life (NeLLi) - Sumatra_00157 metaG | ecosystem: Environmental > Aquatic > Marine > Oceanic > Sediment | place: near...
ATATGTCTCATTTCTTAGCTACGATAACTTGAGCCGCAGATTCTACCTCGCTACTGTCTACATTCAATAGTCTGGAAAAGATGATATAGGTATTCGCCGTTTCCATTACCGTTCCGGTCATAATGTAATCCGCGGCCAGTGAACGTCCCACTGCCACGGCATTCAGTTTGTCCGTCAGATCCGGAAGCGTGAAGCCCTGTTGCCGGATCGTAGAGGCGAGGAGCTCCTGCCTCACCAGAGATATCGTGTTAATCCGTACGATCTGGGCAAAAGCCATGTTCGATACCAGGTCGGTTATGTTTTGAGCATTGGTTCCTTGCGGGGCAAAACCACAAACAGCAACCACGCCACGAGCTTTTAACTGCAGATCCAGTGCGATTTCCGCACACAGGTTATCGATATGGTTCTGCAGGGACCGTTTTGGTGCCAGTGGTTGTATCTCTACATCATCGACGATGTCGTCGATCCGGCGCTTAGCCAGCTGCATCTCCTGCCCCAGTATTTCCAGATACTTGTCGAGAATCTTTATTTCTTCATCAAAGCCCCGGTTGTCCAGCCGCATCTTGGCGTTGACCAGTTCTTCTTGGTGTTCGAGGTCAGCTGCATCGCCCGCTCAAGATTTTTCTGGCTCCTGTTGGCATAGTAGAGCTCACCAACGGTTTTCAGATTTTGAGCAAAGTGCAACATGGTTCCTGAACTGAGCACCATGCCGTCGGTAAATCCGGTCACCGGAAAGGGCATGTCAACAAAATTGGCCTGAATGATATGGGGTCCTGATTGAAATTCGTTGCCGTAGACATCCTCGTATCGAATTGTAAAGCGAGCCAGCTCCATTTCGCCCGTGAATCGTTGCGGCTGGATCCTGATATGAACCAGGATGGTCTCATAGTCACCCTGGTGGAGCGTTCGCTGGTAGTAGTGGACGGTGTCACCACTGCGCCGGTTCTCGTAGCCCCAAGTATCGAGTACATCTACATCGACCAGAAACTCCAGGGTCATCTCAAGGTTCCGTGCCAGAGGTACGACCATCCGGTCCAGCTCACTGCCAAAGGTTTCCTCCATCTCTTCTCTGTCCGATATAAAACGTGAGCTCCCGCCCCCCAATCTGGCCATTTTAACCATGAGATCAAGATCAAAGGATTGGCCCACGCCAATCGTAGAAATCGTGACCCCCTGGGCACAGAATTGCTCCGCCACACGCAGGATATCCTGATGGCTGTTGCCACAGGTGTCCTGTCCATCGGAGAGAAAGAGGACGCGATTGGTGTATTCCCGGTTAAGGTTCTTCACCACCTCCAGACAGCCGAGCTGGAGCCCGTCCCGAATGTTGGTACTCCCCTCCGGCCGGATGGCACGCACCGCTCGTTTGAATTGCAGCCGTTTCTGGTTGGAGTTCATTTTCGTGGTAGGGAACACGACCTTTGCTCGATCATCAAAGATAACCAGGGAAACATAATCGACACTGCGTACCTTTTCGATGAAAATGTCGAAGGCGTCTTTGACCCAGCTTAGTTTCTCTGCATCGGACATGGAACCGCTGTGGTCGATGACAAAGGCCAGATTCATCGGGGGCAGATCCTCAAAATCGGTTTTTCTCCCTTGAATCCCGATCTGAATGATCTCCTCCTGTCCGTGAACGGAAACCTGCCGGTATCCGCAGTACAGAGAAACATCCATGATCGATGATGAGGGTAGGGCGTACCTGTAATCCACGCTGGCGATATACGAATTGATATGTACCTCTTCCGGCGGAACAATGGTTCCCCGTGCGGCCAGATATTTACCCCGCGTGGCCGACCCGGCGGCTTCTGCCTCTCCCCCAGCCCAAACCCCAGGGGAGCTCAAACAAAGTAGGATGACAAAATACAGTAACCGTTTCATAACAATTCTCCTTCCTGTAAAAATACCGAGTGCCCGTATGGGCTCTCAGGTATTTAAGTACAAGAACTGTGCCATGTGAAGGAGGTCTGTTAATTCCATGCAATTTAAGGAATTACGGTACAGTGCGTGAGGATAACCGCTATCAACTCTTGTCTGTTACTGACTCCCCGGAGCTTAAGATAATTTATTATCAAGTAAAGAAATAATCAGAATTGTATCTGGCTGAGCAACATACAATAGTTGATGGAGTTCCTTCTGAACCTATTCCACTACCTCATTGCGTCTTCTTTTTTACTGGCGATATAATCGTCAACGATCCGTTCAAGGATGTCCAGCGGTACGCTGCCGTTTTTCAGCAAGACGTCGTGAAAATCCCTGATGTCAAAGATCTCGTCCAGTTCACGCCGTACCCGCTCGCGCAACTCAAGAATCTTGATCAAACCCACCTTGTAGGCACATGCCTGGCCCGGCTGGACCATGTATCGCTCGATCTCGGCAACCACTTCGCTCTCGGGCATACCGGTCTTCTCCAGCATATAGGCAATGGCCTTATCCCGAGTCCACTTTTTATAATGAAGCCCCGTATCTACCACCAGGCGCACGGCACGGAAGAGTTCGGCCTGCAGACGTCCCAGATTGTCGAAGGGATCTTTATGGAAGCCTATTTCCCAGGCCAGTTGTTCGGCATATAGGGCCCAGCCTTCCGCAAAGGCGGTAAAGGGATACACCCTCCTGAAGGTCGGTATGCCCTTAAGCTCCTGGGCGATAGCCATCTGAAAGTGGTGCCCCGGAATGGCCTCGTGATAGGCCAGGGTGCGCATGCCGAATTTCGGTATTTCTGCCACACTCCGCAGGTTGGCATAAAAAATACCGGGCCGTGCTCCATCCAGTGACGGCGGATTGTAGTAGGCTCCCGACGATGTTTTTTCCTTGAAAACCGGAACGCGTTGCACCTCAACGGTTTGCTTCGGCCGGAACGTGAAGTACTCGTCCAGCCCGGCATCGATTTCCTTGATCATATCCGCATAATCGGTGAGGATCTGTTGACGGCCCTCATCAGTGTCGGGATATAGAAACCGCTCCTCTTTGGTCAGCCGGTCCATAAGCACGGCCACGGTTGCACCGCGGTAACCCTGTTCCGCCAGGATGCTCTGCATCTCTGTTTCAATGCGCCCTACCTCGCGCAGCCCAAGGTTGTATACCTCTTCAGGGGTCATATCAGTGGTGGTGTGAAAGCTGAGAAGCCAGCGGTAGTAGTCATCGCCATTTTTTAGCTTCCATACGCCGTGGTTCGTTACGGCCCTGTCTTCCAGGTTCTTCAGATAGGCCAGGAGTTTTTGATACGCAGGGTAGACGCTGTCCTCGATCTCGGAAATTACATTGTTTTTGAGTTTTCCACGATCATCTTCGTCGATCTCTTCACAGTCGTCGATCTTCTTCTCGAAGGAAACGTAGAGGACATTTTCCATGGGTGGAGCGGTAATGAACTGTTCCACCTGGGCGATTACCTTGGTAACGGCAAAACGAGGAGGGATTACATCCATTTCTTCCCGTACTTTGAGCGACTCCAGCACCTGGTCAAACTTAGCTGTAATGGCTCGCAAGCGCTTCACATAATTTTTGGCACTTTTAACGCTGACGATCCGGTGCGACGATTCAAGAAATGACGGCACCTCGCTCTGGACACCATGGAGCTGGTTCACCGGGTACGGCCCGGGGTGCATCACGTTGTTGAGATGATAGGGAAAAACCCCTGAGTCGACGATATCCTGCAGGTAGGTGCTGAAGATATCATAGGTCAGCTGTTCCTGGTATGATAGGCGGCCGCGGTCATAGCTTGTGATGAGTTTGAGGTCTCTCCTGGCATTAGCCAGGATTTGATTTTCAAAGGCGGGCGAGGCGTCGGTGAGCCTGTGGCTGTGAAAATCCACAATGGTATTGTCGAGGAAACCGAGAAAGGTGAGCGTTTCCGGATCGCTCAGCAGTGACTTAATCAAAACCCGTTCAACCGCATGGTTGAAGCTGAAGGGTTTTCCCAGGATGAGCTTATACACAAAAATTAGGCCTGAAAGAATAACGACGCCAAGGATAATCAACACAATCCGTTTCATATAACCACCCCTTCACCCTTTATAACGAGGACTTGTGGGGCAATAGAAGACATAAGTGCTCCTCCGCAGGCTTTGTTTCCTGGAACTAATCCAGGATTCTGCCACAGGGATTACACAAGGAGGAAAAGCATTTCCCGTAAAGGCCGCAGTACAGAAAAGATAAGTTATGACTGCTGAAAAATTTAGATGCTATTGCAATTATAGAACATCAGTGCAGTCAATGCAAATCGAAAACTGCCTTGGGTGCGAATACCAGAATAGGTTTTTAGCGTTTGCCCTGCCGCCTCTCCTAATGGAGTTGACATAATATTTCATATAGATCATAAACTAAATGACATCATTCAGGAGGACTCTTATGCCGGGACCAGGTGCATTTTTAGCAGGTGAGGAAGAAAAGAAAGAAGTAGCTGATGTAATGGAGAGCCAATATCTCTCCAGATATGGAAGCGAAGATGACCCGCGGTTCAAACGAAAGGTTATAACCCTGGAAAAGGAATTTGCCGAAAGAAGCGGCACACAATATGCCGTTGCGGTAAATGGTGGTACCGGTGCGATTATGGCTGCTTTGACCGCCCTTGGTGTGGGTCCCGGTGTAGAGGTCATAGTCACCGGTTATACCTTCGTGGCCTCCATTTCCGCAATTATAGCTGTTGGCGGCACACCTGTACTCGCCGAGATCGATGAATCTTTGACCATGGATCCGGAAGACCTGGAGCAAAGAATTACCGACCGGACAAAGGTTATCATGCCGGTGCATATGCTTGGAAATCCGGCGGATATGGACGGCATTATGGCGGTTGCCGGAAAACATAAGCTTCTGGTACTTGAGGATTGCTGCCAGGCTCTGGGCGCATGCTATAAAAATAAGCCGATAGGCTCAATCGGCGATGTGGGCGCCTTTTCCCTGAATATCAACAAAACGATTACCTGCGGCGACGGCGGCCTGGTTATTACCAATAGCAAAGAATTCTATGAACGGGCGTTCGGCTTTCACGACCAGGGTCATCAGCCCCTGCGATCGGGAGTTGAAATAGGCAAACGTTCTATTATTGGCATAAATCTAAGAATGAACGAGCTTGCAGGCGCCTTTGCCCTGGGCCAGTTGAAGAAACTGGATACAATTTTGCAAAAGCTGCATGTTAGGAAAGATAGATTTAAAGAGCTCATTGCCAGTGCCGGAATCAAGGGGATGTCTTTTAGAAAGTTAAATGACCCACAGGAGTGCGCTACACTACTTACCCTTATTTTTCAGCATAGAGACACAGCAGAAAGCATTGCCGCAGCTCTGGGAACAAAAACGGTCTCTGAAAGCGGGTGGCATGTGTACAACCATATGGAACATATTTTACGGGTGACCGACAACCAGGGCAATCGACTATTCCAAAAGCACATGCTCCCACAGACCGATGACGTCCTGGAGCGGTCGATAAACTTAAGTGTCGGTGTGGTCGATTCCGGGCTGGGAGCCGGCTTTGGTATCAACATACTCTCCGATGATAAGGAGATCCAGAAAAAAGCCGAAACCTTTATTGAGGTTGTTCAACGATTCATACATTGAGAAATAACAACGGCAGCTTGCATTATAGCCGGTCTTTCAACGAAATTCCCTGAAAGACTGGAATAGAGCCAGCAGATTTTCAATAGGGACTGTGGCCTGGATATTATGGACTGAGGCAAATATGAACCCCCCATCTTCACTTAAAATACTTATATTGCTTTTAACTTCCTGCCGTACTTCTTCAGGTGTGCCGAAGGGCAGGGTCTTCTGGGTATTCACGCCGCCGCCCCAGAAAACAAATTTATCTCCATAGTTGCTTTTAAGAAAAGCCGGATCCATTCCGGCAGCCGATATCTGGACCGGGTTTAGAATATCCATTCCTGCTTCAGCGAAATCATCGAAAAACTCCACGATCGCGCCGCAGGTGTGATAAAAGGTTTTCCATTCCGTATGCGCATGAACCCAGTTATTCATAATCTTGTGAAAGGGCTTGAACATTTCCCTGTATGTCTGCGGGGCGAAAAAGGGACCATTCTGAGAGCCGAAATCTGTCCCTCCCATAACAATCACGTCCAGCCTGTCGCCGACAGCTTCTCTATACATCTCCAGGTTTTTCATCTGCAGCTCATGCTGGATGTTGAAAATATCCTGAATATACTGCTTTCTGCTGATAAAGGAGATATACCACTCTTCCGGATCGCGAATACCAACGGGCCGGCTTATATTTGGCCCGGGAACAAAGGCAATATCCCCAAATCCGGCGCCCCAAAAATTGCCAACCAGGGAATATTCCGTGTTTTCATAATAGTACCTGACAGCTTCTTCCAGAAACCTCAGATCTTCGTCACTGTACAGGCTGTAGGTCTGGTTTACCCATGCCCCGGGATCCAGTGAATTCTCCTCAATTGGTTCCTGGCGGACAATATTGTCAAAGTAAAAACCATCCCTGGGCATTTTTGCAGAAGGCGGCGCCGAACGACACCCCTGAGGATACTGCACAATGTCCCCGTTGGGCAAAATATCATATTCCATAAGACCGGAGACAAGCACTTCTGTTCCGTCAAACATAGTAAAGGGTTTCCAGTTTTCGTTTTTATATCCGAACATAGTCTGCGGAAAACTGATGCCCACAATATCAATGGCCAAGGCCCTTCTGATTTCCTCCTCTACCTCGGCCAGCATCTGAAATGGTTCATAGACCTTGACCAGCCGGCCCTTTCCCACAGCAAGTGCCTCCCTCAGTTTGTTGTAAAGAAGCGCCTGAATACCGGTAACCTGGGTACCGCCAAGATCCAGGGGAACCTTGTCCGGTTTTTGGTGGTTTAAAGTGAGTCTGACTCTTTCGCGGGATGTCATGTTTTTCTCCATTCGTGAAGGCAACTGTTCCGGCCAACAGTCATTACTCTTTCGGGGGTGCTGTCGAATTACGGATTTTCAGCTTTGTCGGAATAAGGACTTTCTTATTAGGATACCCCTTGCCTTCGGTAATATGTAATAACCGGCGCACAGCCATTATACCCATAGTGTGTTTTGGAACGTTTACCGTGGTCAGGGACGGTACCATTTGCCGAGCCATGGCAGTATCATCAAAGCCGATAACGCTGATATCTTCAGGCACCGCTAACCCCCTCTGTTTGATGGCATCCACGGCCCCTAATGCAAACACATCGTTGTGCGTTACTACGGCTGTCGGTTTAGCATTGCTGTCGAGAATTCTATTCATTGCTTCATGCGCCTGATCGATTCTCCCCTTGCACTCAGCAAGTAGCGCCGGGTCATCCAAAAGATTAAAAAGCTCTTTAGCCCGCTGGTAACCGAACAGACGTTCTTGAGCCGAACTTAGGGTTTTATCACCTGAAATATAGGCAATACGGCTATGGCCAAGCTCTGACAGGTATCTGCAGGCTTTTAGAACACCATCCGTATTGTCAATGAGGACGCTGTCGATGTCCTCTGTAGGAAGATGGTAATCCAGCAGAACAATGGGAATGCTCCTGTTTTTCAGCTCCAGCACCAGGTTATCATGATAGAATCCGACAAAGATCACCCCCATAATATCTGAAAAGTTCAGGTTCATATCTTTCAGATCGAAATTTATTCTGTCTACCGAATTGAATTGAAAATAATACCTGTTTTTAATCAACTCTGTCTCGATTCCTGAAATAAGGCTGCTGTAGAAATTGCTGCAGTCGTTAAACAGCTCCCGGTCGATAACAAAGGCAACATTCTTGCCCATTGTTCTACGCCGTTGAACGCCGTGTTTCCTGGCCAGGGTCAGAATTGCATTTTTTGTATCTTCGGAAACCTTGTCATGCTGTCCGGAGAGGGCCCTGGAAACAGTGGAAACACTGATATTCAATTTTCGGGCAATTTCCTGCATGGTCATGGGCATAAGTTTTAGTCCTTAAAAAATATCTTTTAAATATGCTTGACAGCAATTTGCATAATATCTTATAGTTTTTTGCAGGCTTATTCAAGACAAAATGTAGACAATAAAGGTGGCTTCTGCATACTGAAAGGGGATTAGATGTTAGCTGCTATTTTTGAGGGCAAGGGCAAACTTGTTCTACAAGAGAGATCCACGCCCCGAATTACAAAAGACCGTAATGTCCTGCTGAAGGTCACCGGTGTGGGCATCTGCGGCACAGATTTACATATTCTTCAGGATCCGCCGGCTCATCCAGCAACCAAAGGTATCGTTCTGGGCCATGAATTTACCGGGAAAATTGCCGAAGTAGGCGATGGAGTTGTTGAGTTCAAACCAGGAGACAGGGTCCTGGTAGACCCGCATCCGGGATGCGGACTCTGCATGGAGTGCAGGAGCGGACATCCGGATCGCTGCATTCCCCTTTATACATCGGCAGAGCCGGGACATTGCGCTACTATCGGTATTTTCTCTGACGGCGCTATGACCAGCTTTGCTACAGTACCTGCCCACGCTCTTTATAAAATCAGCCCCAAAGTGCCCCCCCATATAGCCGCGCTGGCCGAACCCCTGGCCTGTGTGGTCAGTGCTGCGCAAAAACTAAAGGTACAGCCCGGAGACACAGTGGTTGTACTGGGAGCCGGGCCCATCGGCTTGCTGTTCACCTCCTTTTTCAAAGCCTGCGGTGCTGCTAAAATTATCGTGTCAGAGATCTCGGCATATCGAAGAGAAGCGGCTGAAGAGTGCGGCGCCAGCCTTGTTGTGGATCCCAATCAAGATGATCTGGCAGCCGTAGTGGAAAGAGAGACAGGTGGAGGAGCTGATATTGTGGTTGAAGCTGTCGGCCCCCTTCTGCCCCAGGCAATCAGGCTGGTGCACAGCGGCGGTAAAATTATGCAGTTCGGTCACGACGAGCTTGCCAGGCCGGCTATACCGGTGGCGGAGATCGTACGTAAAGAGATAAGAATCTTCGGAGCCTTTATCGGAAAATTCAGTTTCAATAAACTCCCGGCAATCATGGAGAGCGGCGTGCTGCCGTTAGAAAGAATCGTTTCCCATCGCCTGCCTATATCCGGGGTTCATGAAGGATTGAAACTGCTGAAAGAGGGTAAGGGCATCAAGATCATTCTCCATCCGGAGGATTGAATTTTTTAAGGAAAGGAGGCGAGACATGCGATTAAAAATACCGTAAGGCTCCGGACAAGGAATCTAAAAAAGAAGGGTTTTCAAAAAAATACTGTATGGAGGTAAATATGAAAAAAATCATTATTATAATGATGTGTGTTTTTCTGCTTTCTTCTTTCCTGGCTTACGCCGGTGCTGCGAAAGAAGTCGAACCGGCAAAAGAAGGGAAGCTATTCGAAGGGGTGACGGTTTCTGTGGTCGCTCACTCAGGGCACCATGCCACCCCCTGGTATAATGAAGCGCCCGTGCTCAAAGAGAAGTATGGTCTGGAATTGAATGTGATCGAGATCACAGCCGACGAGATCTACTCACGGGTTGTATTGGAACTGACTCAAAGAACCGGTGCCTATGATATTATACAATACAACTCGGCCTGGATCGGCGATTATGAGCCCTATATCCTCCCCCTGGACGATTATGTGGCCAAGGACAATGATGCAATCGGCTTTGCCGATCTTCTGCCTGCCTTTAACAAAGCCCAGAACCTGTGGGGCGGAAAAAAGGTGTCGGTAACCCTGGATGGGGACACCTTCCTGTTCTATTACCGGAAAGACCTGTTTGAGGATGCAGGAGAGCAAGCTGCCTTTAAAGCTAAATACGGCTATGCTCTGCCCGATCCCCCTGACACCTGGAAGCAGGTTGTTGATCTTTCCCAGTTTTTCACCAGAAAAAAGGGAGAAAAACTGGCCGGCCGTACACTGACCAAGAATTTCTACGGCTATGCTGACCAGGCTAAGCGCGGCAGGGTATATTACTGGTATCTCTTCCGCTATGTTCCCTTCAGCGCACCAGATCCCCACTATTTTGATGCCAATACTATGAAACCAAAAATCAATTCCTCAAGTGCAGTTGCTGCCCTGGACAACATGAAGGAGCTGCTGAAATATTCCCCGCCGGGAGTCCTTTCGTGGGAATGGGATGAACTCTACGCTGCAGCTATGAAGGACGGCACTGTATGTATGTGGATCCACTGGACAGATGAGGGGCGCGGCTTCAATACCGTACCGGCGCTGCCTGTAGAGAACCCACCCAAGGCAGTTCTGGGAATTTCCGGAACGCCCGGGGTTAAAGTGGGCGGCAAGGTTTATAAGTATACCATAGTTGATTCCGCCTGGGTGGCTTCGGTGGTCAAGGAAAGCAAGAATCCGGATGCTGCCTATGCCGTGCTAAAGCACATGTTCGGGCCCGGCCCGGTGAACCTGGGCTACATTATGGATCCTCAGATTGGCTGGGACCCCTCAAGGTACTCCCACTTCAACTCCAAAGAGTGGCGGCAAAAGGTTCCAGGCATTGAAAATTATCTTGAGCTGGAGCTGAAAGCCCTGGAGCAGGGATATCCCATGCTTAAAATCCCCGGGGCCTTTGAGTACAACGATGTGCTCGACTTGAATGTGTCCAAGTACCTGGCTGGCGACTTCCCAAGTGCCAGGGCAGCTCTTGATGCAGTTGCTAAACGCTGGAATGAGCTGAACGAGAAGTTCGGAGTGGATAAACAAAAGGGATTCTACGCCAAAATCTGGCAGTAATTATGTCAGGTCCTCACCGGAATGCTGCCGGTGAGGACCTTTTCTTCTATTAACCCCAAGACCACCCTAACTTTGAGTGCATGCGCGGCCGTAGATGATGGAGGAACCTTAAATGACTGTCAGAAACAGAGCATTATTGCTGGTACTGCCAACCGTGATTGTACTGGCCTCAATTGTGATTTTCCCCATGATTTTCTCACTCAGCGTCAGTGTCCAAGCCTACGATATCCGTATTCCGGAGCATCCCTTTATCGGTATTAAAAACTGGATCAACCTGCTTAAAAACCCCGACTTCCTGAATGCGGTATCGGTTACCGTCACTATGATTGTGACTGAGCTTTTCTTTGAACTGGGCCTGGGTTTGGTATTGGCCTTGCTCCTTCTGCAGCTCCCTGTTTTCAGGGGGATCTTGCAGCCGATTCTGCTGATCCCCATGATGGTAATGCCGGTGGTTGTCGGGTATATGGGTCGATTAATCTTTGAGGTGCGATCTGGTCCTATTAATTATTTCTTGAATCTTCTGGGCATGGAGGGACTGGAGTGGCACGCCTCACCTGATCTGGCCCTGGTTACCATCCTTATATTAAGGATATGGAGGTGGACCCCCTTTGTCATGGCTACTCTCCTGGCCGGGCTGCTCTCCCTGCCCCAGGAACCCTACCAGAGCGCCCAGGTTGACGGGGCTAATACCTGGCAAATCTTTACCAGGCTCACCCTGCCAATGCTTAAACCGATTATCACCCTGGTGGTAGTGATGCGCACACTGGAGGTACTGCAGACCTTTGACATAATGTATGTATTAACCATGGGTGGTCCGGGAAACAGAACAACGACCTTGAGCCTGTACACCTATCTTATAGGCTTCAGGTATTGGGATATCGGGCAGGCAGCGGCCGCGGCCTGGTTTATAATGATCCCTCTTTCCATACTGGTCACATTCTTTGTCAAGCTTATGCAGAATGAAGGAGGAGAAATTGAAAAAGCGAAATAAAGAAATTATCAGGAAGTCGCTTATTTCTCTGGTTATGATTCTTATAGTTATCGGCAGCCTTTTTCCTATTTACTGGCTGCTCCTAACATCAGTACAGCCCCGTGATGAATTGATGATTTCCCCTCCCAACTTCTACACCGCCCAACCGACCCTTCAATACTGGCAGTTCACCTTTCGGGAATCAATCCCTGAGTTTATCAATAGCCTGGTAGTGGCATTTTTTGCAACTCTCATAGCTATTATGGCCGGCGCAACCAGCGGTTATGCCTTCGCCCGGTACGGAATTGGTGGCAAATCCCTGCCCTTCTGGATCTTATCACTTAAATTCTTTCCGCCTGTAGTGGCTATTGTTCCCTACTTTTTGATGATGCGTACCCTGCGGCTGATCGATACCCAAACGGCAGTCATTATTACCCATCTGATTATCACCGTGCCATTTGCCGTGTGGATGATCAAGGGCTTTATTCAAGAGGTTCCCAGGGAATTGGAGGAGGCGGCAATGATCGACGGCTGCACCCAACTGGGCGTAATACGGATTATCACCCTGCCGCTGATCGCACCCGGGTTGGTGGTTACTTCTCTCTTCTGTTTTATTTGGTCCTGGAATGACTTCATGTTTGCCTTGATCCTTACCCGCAGTAAGGCTATGACCATACCGGTAGCTATTGCGGGAATGCGGGAAGCCCACGGCTTGATGTGGGGAGAAGTATCGGCAACCGCTGCCCTGGGAACGATTCCGATAATAATTCTGGCTATTTTTCTGCAGAAGTACCTGGTGCGCGGGTTGTCCCTTGGTTCCATAAAGTAATGCCGACTGGGAGGTAGATATGCAACCAGGAGTAGCTGTAGGTGTGATTGGTGCAGGTCGAATTGGCCGTGTTCATGCTGAAAACCTGTCCTGTCGTATTCCTGATGCCCGGATTGAAGCTATAACAGATGTCAATATTGAGGCAGCCAAAAGGTGCGCGGCCGAGTATGGTATTGCCACTGTGGTAAGGGATTACCGGACCATTCTTGATAACCCGGACATAGAGGCTGTTTTGATCTGTTCCAGCACTGATACCCACTCCCGGATCATCGAAGATGCAGCAGAAGCAGGAAAGCATATCTTCTGCGAAAAACCTATTGATTATAACCTCTCCAGTATTGATAAGGCTTTACAGAAGGTAGACCGTGCAGGTGTAAAGCTTCAAATTGGCTTTCAACGCCGCTATGATCCAAATTTCATAAAGGTTCGCACCCTGTCTCAGCAGGGAACTCTCGGCAAGCTCTATATCCTCCGCATAACCAGCAGGGACCCTGAGCCACCGCCCATTTCCTACATCAAGGCATCCGGCGGCCTTTTCCTGGACATGATGATCCACGACTTTGACATGGCACGGTACCTGATTGGTAGTGAAGTGGAGGAAATCTACACTGCAGCAGGGGCTATGGTTGATCCGGAAATCGGTAAGGCCGGAGATGTGGATACCGCTATGGTTACCCTGAAATTCAGGAACGGCATCATTAGCACTATCGACTGCTGCCGCAGGTCCGGCTATGGCTATGACCAGAGGGTTGAGCTGTTCGGATCGGGAGGAATGGCAAGGGTTGAAAATGAGTTACAGAATCGAACCAGGCTGACAACCGGAGCAGGTGTGCAGGAAGAACCCCCGCTCTTCTTTTTTGTGGAACGCTACCGGGAAGCATTTATTCTTGAGATCAAGGAGTTCATCCACTGCATTTTGAATGATGAAATCCCCGCAGTTACCGGCATAGACGGGCGCATTTCCGTTGTTATGGGCCAGGCCGCCAAAAAATCCCTCGAGCGGAATCGGCCGGTGAAGCTCTCTGAACTCAGTCCCCTTTTGACTACAGATTACCAGCGCTGATGTACATCGGTTTTGATGTACTGTGCATATATCTCTTTGATCCTCTTTAGCTGCTCTGAATTGAGCGCCGGTAGATCGGAGGCTTCGACATTATCCGCCGCCTGCGAAGGACGCTTACTGCCCGGAATAGCACATGAGACAACATCGAAAGAAAGGATCCAGCGCAACGCAAATTGAGCCATGGTCATCCCCTCCGGGAGGATCTTTCTTATTTCTTCGACCGCTTTAAGCCCTCTGTCAAAATCAACCCCTGAAAATGTCTCACCCCGGTCAAAGGCCCGGCCATCTCTATTATAGTTCCGATGGTCATCCTTCTCGAACGTACTGCTACTGCTCAGTTTTCCGGTAAGCAGACCGCTGGCAAGCGGTACCCGGGTTAAGATACCGATCTTCCTTTGCCTGGCTTCCTGAAAGAAAAGCTCCGCAGGCCGGTGCCGGAACATATTAAAAATTAGCTGAACGGTCTTTACCCCCGGGTACTCAATGGCTTTTAACGCCTCTTCTATCTTCTCCACACTGACCCCGTAATTTTTCAGCTTCCCGGCTTGAACCAATCGATCGAGTCCGGCAAAGATCTCCGGACGGTAATACACCTCTGTCGGAGGGCAGTGGAGCTGAAGCAGATCAAGGGCCTCTACCTGCAGGTTTTCCAGACTATCTTCTACAAAACTGGTGATGTTCTCAATTGTGTATCCGGCCGCTACATGGGGATCGAGACGCCGCCCCGCTTTAGTGGCAACGTAGATATTCTCAGAACGCTCCTTGCATAGCCGACCGATTAATTTTTCACTGCGCCCCATACCATATACATCTGCGGTGTCAATAAAATTAACTCCCAGATCAATCGCCCGGTTCAGGGCGGCAAGTGACTCTTTGTCATCCACCCTGCCCCAGCCGCCGCCTATAGCCCAGGCACCAAAGCTTATCTCAGAGACTTTCATTCCTGTCCTGCCCAGTTCACGATATCTCACAGTTTCACCTCCAGTATTTTCATCTTAAACAGGCAGTGGCCTGCAATAGTTTAAATCCCCCCTCAAGACTTCCTCTTAAGCTAAAAAGAAAGGGTTTTCAAATCAGTTTTATTAAAATCATTTCCTTTAAAGAGCAATGGTTCATCTGAAAACCTCGACAGGGCATAAGAACAGCAGTCACCGATGTTTAAAGCAGCAGCATGTTTTCCTTTGCCATACCTTCTCCATGCCTCCCGCGCCAGAGTGTATTGATCTGATGTAAAGGGAATTATATCGATAGCTGCCTGGTGTAATAGAACATCCCATTCCCGTGCGCCTGCCGGCCCCTTCCTCGCTTCTATCACAATTCCTGTTTCCAGCGCGGAAAAGGTGCTCATAAGCCTTTTATGGTCAGCGGCAATTGCCTTAGCGAACTGCTCAGCTTCCGCTTCTCCCAGTAAAACGGCCAGTACTGCTGAAGTGTTAATAACCACTGTTGATCATCCCCTGTTCATTATATTCCAGTATCTCATCTGCAGTTCGCATATCAATATCAGGCAGATTACGGCATCTTGAAGAAATTTCCATGATGCTTTCAAAGGTGGTGTCTACCATCTTTCTGCCGTTTATTCGTTCCAGTTTTTCTTCCAATGCTTCAATAATTACATGGGTGATTGTCCGGCCGCATTCCGCGGAGAGTCTTCGGGCCAATGCTTCCGCTTTTTTATTGCGTATACTTAATGCCATTGCTAAACCCCCGATTGTATATATTCTATATAAACGTATATAATATATGCACCAAAATCAAATCCTGAAATTTTTAACAGCTTCAGGCTGCCCCCCTGCTCCCGGGCGCTGATTTACAGCCGGCTATTTAGCGGCAATTTCTATGTGCCATACTATTGCCCCTTTCGCCACGCGGGTCATCCCTTCCTTTTTGTCTTCAAGGAAAAGGTGAAGGCATTAGTATATGAGGGGAAAAGGATAAATGTTCGGCGACAGGGTAACAGCTGAATAATTTTGCAAGGCAATAGCATACTATAAGATTCTAAAACAAGGCCGGATCCTTATTATAACCGGTCAACTTCGTATGCTCCGTTCATGGCTTGTAATGAGAAGTTCCAAATGCTAATATTGTTTCGGATGATGACTATGGAGGTTGCCATGGGCTTAATCTATATTGATATAGAATTAATAAATCCTATGAAATCCGCTTTGAGAGCGATCGCAGTAAAAGCGCTGGTTGATACAGGCGCAATGACTATTTGTATTCCGGAGCACGTTGCTGTCCAGCTCGAACTCCATGAAATAGAGAAACGGGAAGTCACTACAGCAGACGAGAAGGTACATGTAGTGCCTTATGCCGGGCCAATTCAGATTCGATTTGAAAACCGCACGTGTTTCACAGGGGCGCTCGTTATCGGTGACTCGGTGCTACTGGGAGCAGTGCCAATGGAGGATATGGATCTTGTTATTTCACCGTCGGGACAATCGGTCACTGTCAACCCCAAAAGTCCCAATATTCCGTCAGCCGTTGTTAAATAGAAGCGGACCTCGGTAGAGCGGGTTAGCAGCCTCCTGCACAAACAGCGGGAGAGCCCTGTTACCAAACATGTTTAAATAGCCACAGATTATAGCTAACCACGCTTCTGTCACAATTCCTGTTTCCGGCGCGGAAAATATTCCAAAGCATTCTACAAGAGACTGAACTTGAATCTTTGTAGGGTACTTGAGGATTGATTGGATAAGATAAAATCAGGGGCTCCCTTGACAGGTGCTAAAAGCGGTTGTAGAGCCATTAAGTGTTGGCCTGCATGGCTGCAATAGAGCTGCAGTTACAGGTAGCGATCTTGTCCTGGTAATAGGGTGCGGTGTTATCGGTCTCGGTGTTATTCTTGCCGCAAGCCATAGAGGCGTAACCGTTATTGCTGCTGATATCAGCGACAATAAGCTTGAGAGAGCAAAATCTGTCGGGGCGAGTATGGTAATTAACCCAAAGGATAATGATCTTAAAGAAATAATTCCGGAGCTCACCCGTGGCAGGTGGCCCAGTGTGGTAATCGAGGCAGTAGGATTACCTCAAACCTTTACTCAAGCTATAGATGTCGTTGATTTTTCCGGACAAATTGTTTATATAGAATATTGCAAAGAACCTGTCAGTTATGAAACGAAATATTTCGTTGCCAAGGAATTGGATATCAGAGGTTCGCGTAATGCCTTAAGAAGTGAGATGGAAGAGGTCGCTGTTATTATAGATAAGGTTAAGCTGGATCCCGGATTGCTAATTACTCACCGGTTTACACTTGGTGAAATAGATAAAGCCTTTGGTCTCAGGGACAGACATCCGGAAGAGGTTTGCAAAATCGTTATAGATTCATAAGGAAGAGGAAAGAATGAAAGCATTAGTATATGAAGGAAAGAACAATATCGAATTCAAGGAGTTCGAGCAACCGGCGCCTAGGGCCGGTGAAGCCCTTATCCGGGTTAAGGCCGCGGGGATTTGCGGCACCGATCTTTCAATACTGGCCGGTAAGCATCCCAGGGCAAAGGCGCCGCTGATTATAGGCCATGAATTTTCGGGAAATATAGTCAGTATAAATTCAATAAAAGATGAAGGTTTAATAGTGGGCGACAGGGTAACAGCGGAGCCGTTGATCTCCTGTGGTGAATGTATTGCCTGTAAATCGGGATTTGCCTATGTATGCCAGAATCTTAAACTCTATGGAATTGACAGGAATGGGGCTTTTGCCCAGTACGTAACTGTAGCAATAGACAGGCTCTATAAGGTGCCGGATTCAATTGACAATCAAACTGCAGCATTGATCGAGCCGTTAGCGGTTGCAGTACACGCAGTTCGTTTATCCAGCCTCAAAGTCGGTGACAGTGTATGCGTGCTGGGCGCCGGGCCAATAGGTCTACTGACCGCCCTGGTGCTTAAGCATTCCGGAGCAGATAGAATACTGGTTTGTGAGCGTGAACCCTATCGTATCAAGCTAGCCGAGGAATACGGATTCCGGATAATTGATGTAGCCAGGGGAAATACAGTTGCAGAGATAATGGAATTAACATCCGGACGGGGAGCGGATATTGTCTTTGAAGCCGCCGGCGGCGCCTCCACCTTTGTTACGGCAACACAAATTTGCCGGGTACGCGGTGAAGTTGTAATGATAGCAATGCCCAAGGATTTAGTTCCCTGCGATATTGTCTCCCTGACTTTCAAGGAGCTTATTGTTAAAGGTGTCCGCGTCTATGCGCCCTATGATTTTGAAAGAGCCATAAATATTATGTCAAATTCCGGCATCGATTTCAGCAAACTACTCTCTTCGCCCTTCCCCCTGGAAAGGGGTGTAGAGGCTTTTGCTAAGGCTAAGAGCGGAAAAGAGGTAATGAGAGTTCTGATTGATACCAGTGCTGAATAATTTTCCAGGGAGACCATAGGCTATAATAGCTAAAAAGTTTATTATTTTAATAAGAAATATTAAAGTCCAGCGCCCGAATATACTGAGTTGGGCTTCTGCCTTAAGAACTTCGGTTGCGGATGTAATTCGTAGACCGTAGGTGCCCGTACAGGGCGGCCCGCAGGGTGCTGGGCTGGGAGACTGTTTTGAAAAATTCTTTATTCGATCTGAAAGGTAGAGTTGCGCTGATAACCGGTTCCAGCAGGGGACTCGGTTTTGCCATTGCCGGGGGCCTGGCCCGGGCGGGCGCCACTGTAGCTTTAAACGGCCGCACCCAGGAGAGGCTTGCTTCAGCCGTTTCGGAATTAACCGGGCAGGGATTGGCTGCTCACGGATTCGTATTTGACGTTCTGCAAAGGGAGCAGATTGAAAGCCAGGTCAGAGAGATAGAAACGAGCATCGGGCCTATCGATATCCTGGTGAATAACGTAGGCAACAACATAAGAGGGCCATTAGAGGATTTTAAAGAATCAACCTGGCATGAAGTTATTGATATCAACCTTACCAGCGCCTGGCTGGTCAGTAAGGTTGTGGTAAAGGGAATGATTTCCCGGCGCAGCGGCAAGATCATCAATACCTGCTCCCTGATGAGTGAGCTGGGCCGAAACTCCACCGGCCCCTACACGGCAGCCAAGGGCGGCTTAAAAATGCTGACCAGGGCCATGGCCGTGGAGTGGGCCGGCCATAACATACAGGTTAACGGTATCGGGCCGGGATATTTTATCACTGAATTGACTCAACCCCTGGCTGATAATCCTGAATTTGACAGCTGGCTCAAGAAACGCACACCTGCAGGCCGTTGGGGCGATGTTGACGAGCTGGCAGGCACGGCAATATTCCTGGCTTCTGCAGCCTCAAGCTTTGTCAGCGGGCAGATTATCTATGTTGACGGCGGTGTACTAGCCTCGCTTTAATAAATAGAAAGCGTTAGCAAAAATTACTTCTGAAACCGCCTCAAGCTTCCTCTTCCAGGCACTTCAATATTGAAGCCGCAGTATAGAGGGAACCGGAAGCAACCAGGCAGAAGGAGCGCCTGCTGCGCGCTCTACAATCCTCCATAACCCCTTTAAGCCAGGGGCCAGCCAGTGAATCCGCCTTCAGAATAGTAAAGCCGATATTCCTGCTGTTCAGGCCCTTGAATATTTCAAGGTAATTCTCCACCTGGCACTCCCGCCAGGTATCAGGCTCGATAAAATAGACATAATCCAGCAGGGGCACAATAGCTTTCAGAATTCCCTGATAATCCTTATCCTTTAATATGCCGATGATCCCGACAATATCCTGATCAGCTATTATGGAACTCCCCTGTAGATTGATCAGGGTCTTTGCCAGTAATGCTGCGGCTTCTGCGTTATGGGCGCCGTCAACAAAGACATCCACCCCCTCTCTGATATAGTGGCTGAACCTACCCTTGAAGGTTAGATTCTCCAGGGCAGCCAAATCACTCTCCAGGTCAAC
>Ga0114923_10001069_pt1 | contig 19353 bp, 28 predicted proteins | sample SumtaG_FD_89578 | JGI IMG/M metagenome (GOLD analysis project Ga0114923, IMG submission 89578) | Deep subsurface microbial communities from Indian Ocean to uncover new lineages of life (NeLLi) - Sumatra_00157 metaG | ecosystem: Environmental > Aquatic > Marine > Oceanic > Sediment | place: near...
GAGTTTGTACTATTGCATTATGTAATGGTATTACTACTTATGGTTTCACATTAGAACATCCAGATTTTAGAAATAATTTAGATCGAGATTATGGTAAGCATATTAAAGAGATATGGAAAGTATTAAATGATCCTACTATTACTCTTGTTGGTCATTGTGTTGTGGAATTTGATACTGTGTTTTGTGAGTTGTATTTTAATAGACAAATTAAATGTAAGTTCTTTGATACATTAGTAGCTTATTCTTTACTTAATGAAAATGCAGATCATAACACATTAGATAATGTAGCAAGAGAAATTCTTAATGCACATAAAATAGTTATCGAAAGTAAATATCTTAATGAATACAGTATTAAAGATGTAATAGAATATAATATGCATGATGCTTTATTATCATATCAACTCTATAAACCACTTAATAAAAAGTTAGATAAAGAAGATCAAACATTTATTTTAGATGTATCATTGAATGTATTAAAAATCCTTAAAAATATGATGGTACTTGGTACAGCTCAAGATATAAAATGGTTAGATAAAGGATTACACGATAGTGAATTAGAGTTTATTAAATTAGAAACAAGTCTTAGACAATTTTTAACAGATTTTCTTATACAGTATTTTAAACGGAAATCACCAGATGGAATAGATGCTTGTCATGTACTAGCTAAAAAATTTAATTTTAATAGTCCACAACAATTAAGTGATCTTCTATTTCTTAAAATGGAATTACCTGTTATTGAAAGAACACCTACAGGTAATCCTGGTACTGGAAAAGATATTTTAATTCAATTACAACATACTCGTCTTATTGATGAACATGGAATAATGAGAAGTATATCACCTGATGGTAAACAATTTGTAAAAACACTTAATGAATATCGGAAAGTAAAAAAATTAATTTCTACCTATCTTATTCCTTTGTTAACTAAACATAGTATAAGTAAAAGAGTTCATACTAGATTCCATATGGGTAGAAAACAGTTTGGTAAATATGATGTTAGTGGTACAAGAACAGGTAGATTAAGTAGCAGTAATCCTAATTTACAAAATCAACCTAGAACAGAAGTTATTAGGGGTAGTTTTATACCTACAAAAAAGTATAAAATGTTTGCTGCTGATTATAAGCAACTAGAATTGCGTATAGCAGCATGGTATTCACAAGATAAAGAAATGTTGAAAGCATTTAAAGAAGGATTAGATATTCATACTCTTACTCTTTCAAAGATAAAAGGAATTCCGTATGAAGAATGTATGGACCGCCTTGCCGCCGGGGATGCCGGTTTAAAAGAAAATAGAGTAGTGGCTAAGAATACTAACTTCTTAATTTTATATGGTGGTGGTGCTTGGAGATTAACAAAAACAGCTAGAGTTGCAGGTGTGTTTATGTCTAATGCTCAAGCAAAACAAATTATTGACAGATGGAAGTTTGGTTTTCCAGAGTTAGCTAATACATTAGAACTTTGGGAAAAAGTTATAAGAAGGTATGGATTTAGTTCTACACCAGTTGGAAGAAAAAGGAGATTACCTAATGCGAAATTAAGTGGTAGAGAGGGATCAACAGCAATTAGACAAGGTATTAATTCAAGGATTCAATCATTTGCTTCTGATATTACACTTATTGCTATGATGATTTTAGATAAAAAATTTAATGGTAGTTACATTTTAGATTCTCGTAAGAAAAAGAATGCAAGATTGTTACTACAGGTGCATGATGAAATCGTAGGTGAATATAAAGGATACACACATACGGAGATTAAAAACATTGTCACTAAATGTATGACTGAAGATGTTAATAGGTATTTAAAACTTCAAAGAGGAGTTAATATTCCTATTCCGTTAGAAATAGATATTGATACTAATATGAAAAGGTGGACTTAAATGTTTAAACGCGATATATTAGATTTAGTTATAGAAATGTTACAAAATACAAAAGAAAATTATTTAGAAGCTAATACACATTGTGATTTTAATAGAAGTATTAATAGAGCTATTAAGTTATTGAAAACATTGGATACATCTTATGACTAAATATGAAAAGTTAGAAATTATTAAGCAGCTACAGTTTACTGAACCAGTTACTATTTCTGTTAATATTAAACAACGAAGTGATAATGAACCAATTACGCATAGTGCAGAATTTAGAAGTCCTTCTCAATTGCTAGGATTTATGAATACACTTATTATTAACTTGGTGTATGTACTTTTGCATAACACCACAAAAAAGAGAGAGGTGTAGTAACATGGTAACAAGAAAAAAGAAAGCACCAGCAAGAAAAAAGGTTCCTGTTAAAAAAGTTTCTGTTAAAAAGGCAACACAAGATCCTTTTGATGTACTAGCTGCAAATTTCCAAGAACAATTTGCTAGAGATACAAGACGTAGTGATACTAGTGGTGGATCATTTGGGGATAAGGTTAGAGTTACTTGGTTCAGTATTCCAAAAGGAATTAAACAAGCTACATTAAGAATTGTTCCTGATATGCATACTGGATTATTATTTCTTCCGGTGAAAGTACACACATTTCGTAAAGATGGCACATTTCGTTCTTGGATTGATTTTGATTGGTTGTTAGGTAGAAATGATCCTAATGTAGATAAAGAAATTATTATGTTAAAAGAATATCTGCATGGTGAAAAACGTCTTACTAAAGCTATGATTGATGCATGGAATGAAACAAATGATCCTGCACAAGAATTAGCTAGAACTATGAAAAAGGGTGGTGCAGATGGTAAAGATATTACATGGTCAAGATTAAGATTTCTTTGGAATGTTTATGATAAGGCAGATAAAACTGTTAAGATTTATGAGAGTAGTAAAGCATTTAAGGAAGCAGTTGAATCTCTTATGAGTGCTGTTCCTGCATTAGCACATCCTATCAAGGGAAGAAATCTGTTAATTAATGTTAGTATGGCAGATGGTAGGAGAGTATTTGCAGCACCTATGCTTGCACCTAGAAAGACTAGTATTAGACTTGATCCAGAAGATACGATTAATTTATTAGCAGTAGCTAACAGTTATAAATACTGTGATTTTAAATATAAGATTGATAGAACTTTTGATGCATTAGGTGATGTTGCAGAAGAATATAATGTTACTGCTGACACCTTCTTTAATGCACTTCAAAAGTATGAAGATGGTGCAACATCCGATGAGGTATTTTAAATGGGAAAGCAAATAAAAGTTGCAGCTATTAGTTTAAGAGAAGCTGCTCGTCGTGCAGAAGTATCATATCCAACTGCACTTAGATACAAACATTTAGGATGGTTAAATGAATACATTGTACCAGGATTAGATAAGCGTATTGTTTTTCGTCCTAGTGTAGCAAAATTAATTACTAAGTTAAGAGACGAAGGATATAATAAAAGAGGTAGACCAAGAGAGATACTTGTTAATGAAGATGGTGCGTAGTGGTATATTCTAAATATCAAAAAATTTCTAAATCTAAGGCTGAGATTAAAAAGATAACAATCAATTATTGTAAGAATAAAAAACGTAATTGGTTTGTTGCTGATGCAGAATGTTATAATGCTCACAGTCGTAGATATAAAGATTTATTTGGTTTTGGAGATTTAATTGTTATTGATGATATTGAATTACCAGGTGTTCTATTTATTCAAATAACTACTGAGACTCATGCAGAAAATCATATTGCTGATGTATTATATGATGTTAAAAAACGTGTATATGCTAAAGAATTATTGATAAAAGAAAATAGAATCTGGTTCTTCTTCTTTAAGAAAGATAAGAATTCTAAATGGACTTATCGTATTCAAAAATTAACTCTTAAAGATTTTTAATTAATAAATAACTTAAGGGGTGAAATTCCCCTTCATTTTTTAAAACTTATGACAGACATAACAAAAACTCGTATTGGTGTAGTAAAATATTATTGTTCTGTATGCAAAAAGTATTCATGTTCTTTATATGAAGATGAAAAGTATACACATCTTATATGTGATTATTGTGATACAGAACGTAAATTAAAGAAAGAATCTAAAAATGTCATTATTAAACACGATCTCAACAAGAGTTAAAATATTTGGTATTAGTCCTGAAATGGTATGGGCAGATACTCGTGTTTTAAATGTTTTTAATGCCTATAATTATCCAGCACACACTACTAGTATTAATGATAGAAAACATAGCATAACTTCATTACATTACTCTGGAAATGCTATTGATTATGATTTAAATGCTGTAGATATTAATGAACATCTTCCTATACATGATGAAATTAAAGCTCAATTAACAGATGAATTTGATGTTGTGTATGAACAAAGTCAAGATGATAATAACATATGGCATTACCACATTCATGTAGAATTTCAACCTAAAAGAAGATCATAAAAGGAACACACAATGTTAGGACAAATATTAATTCTTATCATGTTTGGAATATGTTTTGCTTTGGGTTGGTATGCTTATGAATGGCGATATGAATATAAGATATTAAGTACAATTAAACTAATTCAAGAAACAACTAAAGAACTAAACATGGTACTTAAAAAGGATACATAATGCCTTATGGTCCTAAGTGTCCTACTTGTGATAGTATTGGATCTAAAATAATAGACACTAGAATAACTAAATTTGGTGGTAAAATTCGTAGAAGGGAATGTAAAAAATGTAACACAAGAACGTCGTCCGTCGAGTTACCTATGAATCTATTCAAGTTACTAATTGCTTCACATTATACATTGAAGTTATTGAGAGGTTATAATTCAGAAGGACTTAAGAAAGTATTAAAAGAAATTGAAAATCTTGATATGCCTTCTCCTACTGAAATATTAAAAAATTAAGATGTCTAAATACATGCATCCTGTTTATGATTGGAACCTTGTTACTAAAATAATATTTGATAAATCAATAGGTTGTATTGCAGCAAAAGATAGATGGTTATTTTGTAATAGAGTTGATAAAAATCTTAAATCATTTAGTGAACATAATGTTAGACTTTTAAATGATAATGAAAAAATTCGTTCTATTAACTACAATCTATCAGGTGTATTAGCAAAAGTTAGAATGGAAAGAGATCAAGCTAATGCAGCTTTAGTTCATTGGAAAACTAACAAAACAGAAATTGAAAAGATACAAAAGAATAACTATGATGATCCTGAAACTAAGAAAGATAGAGGAGATCATAAACCTAGAAAGAATCAACCACCTACTGATTGGTTAAAATCGGAATATTAATTATGGAACAAATATACACAGTACAAAGAGTTTTTGAACTACAAGGTAAAAGAGCATACACTATAAATAAACATGAAAAAAATAAAGATTTTATATTAGTACGTAAAATATTTTTTCAACAGAAAAGATTAATTATTGAATTTTTGGATAAAAAAGTATATTCTTTTTGTCCTTGTGCTTTTGGTTATGCTTATAATAAACCTGTAAGTTTTATGAATTCTAAAGAATCAAAACTTACAAAAGCATCGGGTAATAAACCAATAATAACATCAATTGTTTTTGACCATTAAGTAGGTATATAAAATGACTGTTAAATTATTAAGAGCTTTTGAATTACAAGGTAACAGAGCATATACAACAGAAAAAGATACACCTGTATATGATGAATTTACACAAGTTATAGAATTATATTTAGATAAAAATGAAATTATTGTACAATTTCAATATAAATTAGAACTTTACCATTTTCCTAAAAGTGCTTTTGGATATGTTATTGAACCTAATGCTACCGTGGTGGAATAGGTATACACACTAGACTTAAAATCTAGCGATTAAAAGATCATGCGGGTTCGATCCCCGCCGGTAGCACCATTTTCTTTCCGAGGAATAAAAAATGTTTAGAATGATTTGGATAACTTGTTTTAGATGTGGTAATAAACTTTTTTACATGTCTAATAATCTTCCAAACATGGAAGTGTGTAATAAATGTGTTAAAGATATGGTAAAAAAAGGAGAGATATAATATGCAAGAAATTAAAATAGATAAAGGTAATAAAAGTAAATCAATTAGAAAAATTCAAATAATTATTACAAGAGAAGATGCACTTGATCTTAGAAATTTTCTTTCTTTTCCTAAAGTAAAAAAATTAATTCCTAGTACCGGGTATACTAAAAACTTTAAAATGGATTTAGAAAGAGTATTAAATAAGGATTAAAATATGGATGATTTAGAAGAACTATTAGGTTTAATTGTATCTTTATATTTTGTTATTAATCTTAAGAAACCTTGGGAGAAAGGACCAACAGAATCAGAAATATTAGAACGTGTAAATGCTACACTAGATAATTATAATACAGGAGCTTTTCTTAACACAGAAAAATTTAATACACTGCTTCATAAATATTATTCTAAAGAAGTAACTTATATTAAGGAAAGTATATGAAAGATTTTGTAGAAGGAGTAAAAAAACTTGTCAGACCCTTAGTAACATTAATGTTCTCTTTAGCTTTTGTATCAGTGTGTCTTATATCCGATGATCCAGTAAGAAATCTTAATGCTATGACTGGTATAGTAGTTGGATATTGGTTTGGAGAAAGGACTAAGAACGGAAATGATACCTAGAAATACAAGATGTTTATTAGATTTATTAGCAATTATACATAGGGATGGTGGACATTATACAGAAAAACATGGAATAGAAAAATCTGCTAAAGATGCTATGCAACTTTCTTCAGAGAGATTATCAATCATAGACAAAAAAACTTCAGTAGACAAAAAAACTTTAATAATAATTCTTAAACTAACTATGAAACAAGCTAAAAATTTAGAACAACTTTTACTTCAAGTTAATAACAGTCCTCAATATTATTTTAAATATATTGAAATAGAAGCTAAACTTATTAAGGCTATTAATCAATGCACAAATTAAAAGTTATAATTGCTGGTGGTAGAGACTATCATTTTATTCTTGAAGATATTCAATTTCTTAATAATCTTCATAATGAATTAAAATTCACAGCAATAATATCAGGTGGTGCTAGAGGTGCAGACACAGAAGGAGAAATATGGGCTAAAGAAAATAACATTCCAATAGAAAGGTATCCAGCACAATGGAATCATTTTGGTAGAAGTGCAGGATTTATTAGAAATAAACTTATGGCTAAAGAAGGAGATATGCTAATTGCTTTTCCTGGTAGTAAAGGTACTGCACATATGGTTAGAATAATGCAAGAAGCTAATAAAAATGTAGTAGAAGTGTATGAAAAATTAGGAGCATAATAATGGATGAAGAAAAAAAGAATATAAAAATTGAATACACAGTAGGATTTACTGATAATGGATTACAGATAGTATTTAAAGAACCTGTTGAGTTAAAAGATTTTACTTTAGGATTTGATGTGGTATTAGGAATTGTTCAAGAGTATATTATAATGACTGGTAAACTTATTAAAGCATGGTTAGATGCTATTAACACATCTAATGATAATACACCTAGAATTGTAATTACAGACAAAATGCCAAGAGGAGATAACTAATGTTACGTTATGATCTAACTATTAACAATCTTTCAGATGAAGATGTACAAAGAATAGTAGCTTTAATAGGTGGTAATGTAGAAACAGATAATGATACCGATGATGGTAGGGATGATGAAGATGATAAGGATGATGAAGATACTACCGACGAAGATATTAATAATCTAGAAATTACAAATAGAGAAGCATTACAAATGACATCAGTAATGTTTCTTAATTTAAGACAAGCTATTCAAGATAAGGTTGGTAGAAAGAATTCTAATTGGGCACCAAGAATGGATGATTTTGGTAGATTGCATTTTGATGCACATATTGGTGATAATAAACTAGTATTTAATGATCTTCAAGAACTACTTGATTATGCCTATGATGAATTAAGAAAGTAAGAATGAGAAAAATATTATGAGAGGAAGAATACTAGAAACTTTTAATTTAGAAAAACGTTTAACTGCTGTTGAAGATGCAGTTGAACAACCAACAGATAAAATGTTTAAACAGATTCAAGAACAGAATAGAAGACTATTGCATCTTGAAAATTTGTTATTGAATTTAAGTTTAGAAATAAGAAAAGAACTAGATATTTCATATGAAGATTAAAAATTCTGACGTTGCTGCACAATAGACGACCGGCGGATTCTGGTAGGTAGGTATAACCCGGTAGATTTTCGTCCGTTCTAGGCATCATTCTGTTAGATTCTGATAGCAGAAAATCCCCTACCCGATTTACATTTCGGGTAGGGGATTTTTTTGTCCAGACTATAAACGTTTATTATAAACGTTTACTATTAATGTTTATATAGAACTGTATTTTTTATTCTTATTTCTTATATGTGTTTTTTAGCAATATGAACAGCTATTTGTTTTTCAATATTTCCCATTCTATTAATTGTATCAAAATGATCTGTTGCTATTTGTAATCTGATAGCAGAATGAGCTTGTTCCATTTCTAACTTAATATCTGATATATCTTCTTGTACATGAATAGCTATATTTTTTTGTTCATTTGTTAAATACAATAACCACGGTAATAACAAAAGAAAAGCTATCTTCCAAATCCAATCTGTTAATCTATCCACATCATTTGGAACTCTACTCATTATATTATTCACTTTTTCAAACATATGAATATACTCCGCATAGAAGATTCTTTTATATATAAAATTCTCCGACTGAAGAAAACATTTTTGAGAGGCGCATCATGGCAGCATACTAAATATGTTACTACCAATTACATTGTCTCCAGCCGGAGAAAAAATATTTTGTATATTAAACCAATTACGGTTGCCTTCCTCGTACTAAGGCTGTTTTCCCCGTATTGGATTTTTATCTATTACCTTAAATTCCTGTTCCATTTGAACAGTAAATTCTTGCAATTCCTCTAAACGAAGTCTATAGGCATCTGTTCTATCTTTTCTAGATGCTCTCCTAACCTCACTAACTAAACGTGATCTTTCTCTAGTAAAAGCATTTATTGTTCTACGCTTTTGATCTACCAAATTTACCTTGCTAACACCAATACCTAAAATGCCTGTCATTACTTTTTCAATAGGAGTCTTATCATCATCGGCTGCTCTAAATACTTCATTAACAACCGGAAATACTCCTGTAGCTATATTAAGTACATAAGCATTTACAAATACTTGTTTTTCTCCTGTCTGTGGATCAATTCCTTCTTCCCATCCTAGTATCTTTTTTACAAATTGTTGAATTGGTTCTCCTGGTATTTCACCAGCTAAAGCACCAACCGCCCCGCCGAGTGCAGCACCAGTTAAAGCACCAAATTTATTACCACTACCAGCAGCAGCACCAATAGCACCAGCTAATAACACTAGAAATTTATCTGAATCTAATTTACCCTTTCTTTTTGGTGCATTAAGAATTTCGTCGGGTAATTTTCCACCAGTAAAGAAGTTCTTTTTTGCTGCAAATTCAAGAGGTATTTTTTAGAATGGGGATATTTGTGCGATAGATGCTTTTGCCATCATACCACGAACATCTATTTCTCCATTCTCTTGAGAATCTAAAAACCCCATTACATCTAAGAAAGAGAAGTTATTAAATGTGTTAAATATAGCATCTTGACTACCTTTATCAAGTCTACCAAATGCTGTAGGTTGTTCTAAAAGGTATCCAGGTATTAATCTTCTTTCTGAATCATTAAGTGTATCTCCACTAGAAATCTTATTCCATACTTGATAGAACTCTTTTCCAGCTTTAAAAAATCCTGCTGCTCTACCAGGAGTAGTAGCTACTGTACTTGCAATTAAAGGAATAGCAAATCTATTAAATGTGTAGAAAGGAATAATTCTTCTAACAAGATTAGTTTCAATCTCACCTAATCCATGAAGATAATCAAATAGTCCTTTTTCTACTAGTCCTTTAGCATCTTCTGGAGAATGACCTAATTTTCTAGCATTTAAATACAAAGATGTTCTACTTAAATCTTCTACATGAGAAGCCCAATCTGTATATCTTGTAGCACCAGTGATAAATTTACTCATTCCTTCTGCTGCTGATTGACTACCACTAAACTTAGTTAGAAATGTATTTAAATCAATTTCATTTGCAATCTTTTTTGCACCACGAAAACCTGTTACTCTACCTTGTGCTTCAATTGTTACATTTCTAATAATACCTTGTTCAAATAATTCTTCTTGAAATTCTTTACCAGTAATTACATCTCCTAATGCAGTTCTAATGTGTTTAATAGAATCACTTTTACCTGTAACAAAAAATAATGATTCTCCAATTGTTCTTGGATCAAATGCTTTTATAGTCTTTGCTCCTAATATAGCAAAACTTTGTAACTGATTTGAGAATACTTGTCTAACAGCAAATGAAGGTCTTAATACAGTTGCAGCTTTTCTAAATACACTAAGAAATTTATCATGGGCACTTAATAACTTTTTAACTTCTGGAATTCCACCAGTATTATAAAAAGTATCTCCTACAAAATGTAAATCTCTACCAATTTCTTTAGGTAATTGATCTAAAGATTTAACTCCAAAGATACTTTTAACACCTGCTTGAAAATTTGCTGCTTGAAATGCTTGCTTTGATTCATTAGCTCTAATTGCATATAACATAGCAGCATCAAATACTGGATCAAAACCAGCATCTTGAGCAGCAATTGTATCTGCAAACTTTCTAGCATTATCAGGAGTAAATGTTGCTCCTACTCTATTAATCCAATTTCTACGAAAATCTAAAAATCCTCTAACACTACTAATTGCTTGGTATCTAGCTGGAAGATAATTAAGAGTTACATGATTTAACATTCCAGCATTCACTTCTTCTCTACCTAAACGAGACATTGTATCTCTTAGTAAAGTAAATGCTTTAAATGCTTCTGGATCTTTTCTTAATCCTTTACGTTCAATAACATCTTCTGCAATTAATCTAGCTTCTTTAGGACCAAGAATAATAGGCGCTCCACCAAAACCCGGAGGATCAAATTTATTTATAAATCTACCTGCTGCATCACGATGTTGTTCACCTCTTGTAAATATACCTTCAAATGCTTTTGGATCTTCTAAAGCTCTTTTAGTATCATCCCTAATTTGAGCAGCTACTGTACCAATTTTCTCTCTTTGATCCTTAGTTAAATTTTGAAAACCATCTTTAGTCTGTTGATATATTTGTCGTTCAAATTGAATAATTCTATTCAATGATGCTTGTCGAAAAATAATGTATTCATGCTTCTTTCCAACTAAACTACTTGCCCACTTCTTAGCAATTTCTATTTCTTCATCAACTAAACCAGTTACTTTTTTAACTTTATCAAAAGGCATCTTATCTAATAATTCTACAGACTTAAATTTACTACCTATAATTTCAGCACGTGATCTTGATAAACCTTGTCGTGATGCTAAACTAGTTAATGTATCACCTGATATTGAAGTTAATCTATCTCTACCTACAAGTGGTAATTCATTCATTCTTTGAACAAAAGGAATACGTTTAATAGCATCTTTTGCATCTGTTAATCCAGTCATTTTACCAAAAGCAGACAATTGTTCCGAGGTTACAAGAGTCTTGCCGCCAATTTTAATACCACCTAAATCAAATAAAGACTTAGCATTACCAGTAAAAGTATTAACCGCTGTATTAGCTTCAATAAAAGCACTTACTTTTTTATTTGCAACTCCTAATACATCTTGTGCATATAACGCACCAATAGCTTCTTCAGCAGTTCTTCTATTTTCTACTGTCTTTACACCTAATGCTCTACCTTCTTTAAGAGCAGCATTTAAAAGCTCTTTACCTTCTTTTGTTAAAGCTACTTGAAATTTATTTAATCCCTTTGCACTTCCAACAAATCGTGCTGTTTCTTTAGCAGAAAAACTTAATCCTCTAATTGCTTTAGATGTAATTTTAATCCCACCGCCTACTCCAAATGTAAGATAAGTAGTTGGATCAAGAGCAACATCAAGAGCAAAACCTAATACACTAGCAGTAACAGATTCTCCTGTAGTTAAAGGTCCACCTTTTGCTTCTGCTTTTTGTACTTTAAGAATATCTGAAAAACTAAGTCTTTCTTCTGGAGCTATAATTTCTTTAAATGCTCCTGATAATGCTGCTCCTATATCAGATGCAGTTTCAGTTTGTAATAACCCATCAATTAATTTCGCTGCTCCAAATTGACCACGAAGAAGAAGATCAATAACAGAACTAAAAATACCAGTGGGAGCATCAGTACCAATTTTATCATTAAGTCCAGCATCACGCGCACGTTGAGCTAAAGTTAATCCTTTAACATCAAACCGTTCTTCACGATTAGTAAAAGGATTAATTCTTGCAACTTCTGTTTCTCCCGTAAAAGGATTAACAGGACGTTCTAATGCTTTTCGACGTTCTTCTTCTGTTTCAATAAGAACATCTTTATCCTGAAATGGATTTTGAAATTGTGGCATTTTAATTACTCAAATCTTTATCTGCTTTTCTTTTTGCTGATTGTCTTACACCAAAAGCAAATGCTTGTCCAGGCCAAAAATTAGGTAAATACTTGTCTATTTTTTCTAATTTTGTCCAATATACTCTAGCAACAAATAAAGCATCTTCCCAAAACTGATCTTCTAAATCTTCTAAAGTTATATCATCATTATCAAATGCTTGTGATGCAATAAGAGCATTTGTTGCTACTTCTTCTCTAAGAATATCTATACCTCTATCAAATGCTTTAGCAGACAATCCATTCTTTTTTAATTTTTGTAACTCTGTTAATGCAGAACCTATAGTTGGTGCTAACTCTCCTTCAAACATACCATCCATTAATTGTTCCATATCATTAGTATCTAATTGTCTAATCTGTTTTTCAGTCATTAAACCACTAGATGTATTAGGAATAAGATCCATAATAGTACCATCAGCTTTTGTTCTTACTTCACCATTTTCATCAACTAATTTTTCTACACTTCTCATCTTAGCTGCCGGTCTACCTACAGTATTAATATCCATACCATCTAACAAAGCTTGTTTTTCTGCAATAGTAGCTTGTCTAAATTGAGTTTCACCATTAATATTTCTACGCTGCTGGTATTCTATTCTACCAGTTTCAGGATTCTGAATTTCTTCAATATCAGGAATTAAAAACTGTCCTTGAAGAAATGCTTTATGCAATTCACGTAAATCATTTGCGTCTCTAGCATTTTGAAAACCTAAAAACGCTTCCATTAATTGAGCATCAGTAAAATCCATTGATCCTAAATCATCATTAGCAATAGCATTTGATACTCTACTAGCAGCACTAGGGTCCATTCCTAATGTTACAAACTCTCTATTAAGCTGTACAATAGTTTCTTTAGTTCGTAATTCTTCAGTTATTTCACCTTGAACTCTAAGACTTTCTCTATTTTCTTCTCCGGCTGCTCTAGTTCTTGATATTTCACCAGCTACACGAGCATCAGTAATTTTAAATTGAGCTAAAATACCTTCTCTATTTCTAGTTGTAGCACCTAATTCTTGTATTTCTACAATTTCTTTTTGAACAGTTAATCTTCGTTTAGTTTGTGCTGCTCTACCTTCAATTTCACTTTCTGCAATATCTTTTGCACCTTCAACCCTTAATTCTGCAATAGCTTTTTTATTTGCTTCTGTAGCTTCAGATGTTTCTTTAATCTGAGTTAATCGGTCTCTTTCTAATTCTTGAGACGCTTCAAATTCTTTACTACTCTGAGCTAATTCAGAAGCAATTTGTTGATCTCTTAACTTCTGTCCAACTAATGTAGTAAAAGTTTGACCAGGATCATTAGATGCATAGATAGCAAGAGCATTAGCAATAGCTTCAAGAACATTACTAACATTAAATTTATTACCTTTAGCATCTACTAATTCATCATCTGGTATTCCTGCTCCAACTGTACCTTCAATTTGAGCTTGAACATTATCCCCATCAATACCAGGACTAGGTTGTGTTCCTGCATTTGTTATTCCAAATTCTTCAGGAATAACAATTCCACTTCCACTACCATTATTAGGTGGTGCTACATTACTAGAACCAGCACCTTCTGTTCTAGAAAGAAAATCAAACAAACCTTCAAACGTAGTTCCAGGTGTATTAGCCATTTATTTATCCTTTTTATGCTGCTGCAATAGCACCAGTAGCAGCAGCCGCAGCCGCTATACTTGCACCACCTGTTGCTGGTGCAGCAGCAATTCCAGCAATACCAATTGCTAATCCTGCAATAGCACCAAATAAACCTCTTTTTGCTCTACTTCTTTGCGCTCTTTCAGCTAACGCTAATTCTCTACGACGTAAATCAAGATTCTGTAAAGCAAGTTTATAATTTCGTTCATTATCAATTTTAGTTAAATCAAGAGACTGCTGTTGTAAATTTAATCCAAATCCTCTTAATACTGCATCAATCTCTGCAATCTGTAATTGAGTATTAGCTTGTAATGCAGCAGAAGCAAATGTAACATCCGCATTAATATACGTACTTAATAGCTGTACTGTCTGACCTCTAATTGCAATGAACTCATTAGATTCAATCTGCATTAAACCAAGAGCAATTTGTTGCTCATTAGTAATAATATTAGCTTGAGTCTGTAAACTAGCTAATTGAAAGTCTCTAAGATTTTCTCTTAATGTTAATCGTGCAGCAGAATCATCTGATATAATTTGCTGTCTAATTAATTGTTGTCCTCTAACAAGTTCTGTACTTGCAGTTGCAGCAATAGTTGAACGATTAATATTTCTTCCAAATAGTCTACTTAAAAGTGCTGCTTGGTCACTCTCAAAAGAAAAGTCAGCTTGAGCCAACCTATTATTTAAAATATTATTTAATTGTTTAGCTGTTTGCTTATCAAGTAAAGGTAATCCACCACGTTGTAATGCTTGAATTTCAAGAAGAATACCATCAATTTGACTATTCAAAGTATCTAAACGCTTACTACCTTTACCAGTACCACCACCCAAAGTATCTAGTTCAGCAAGTAAAGCTTCAATCTCTTTACCAAATTTACCACCAGAACCCTTTTTATCTAACTGTAATTCTTGACCTAAACCATCTAAAAAATCTTGCAATTCTTCATCAATTCCACCAGTAGCATCAGGTACAGTATCAGGATTTTTTAATTCAGCTTTTAAACAAGCTAATGCTTCTGCTGGTGGCAATCCAAAACAAGGACTTTTAATAAGTTCATTCTCAACATTTGTGTTTTTATCTTTTCTTGTTTCTAAAACCATTTTACATCCCCTTTATCTAAGGCTCCTTTATATAAAATACCTATTATCCAATATACCTATTAATTACCCACCAATCATCATTACCAGCACCATCACTTACTAAATGCAAAGTTGATTTGTTAACTGACAAACTTTTAGTACCATCTGTTTTACCTGCTTCTTTAATAGTACCAGAACCACCAGCAGTAATAGTAACTGTATCAGCATTAAAATTCTTAATTATCGTAATATTATATCCTAATGTACCACTAGGTAATGTAACAGTGTAATCACCAGCACCAACATTACAAAAAATCAAAGTTTCAGGATCAAGAATAGTATAATTTGCAGTAATTAATTTTATATTATTATAAAGACCTAAATCAACAGCATGAAGTCCATCAAGTAAATCTGCATTTAAATTATCACAAAGAGTAGTAGAAGCTACATTAAAAGGTTTAGTACCAGTAGCAATAAATGTTTGTAACACACCATCATCTGTAAAAAGGAATTTATCTGCACCACTTTTTGTTAATTTAAGTATATGCCCTGTTGATTGTTGATCTAATTCTAATACAGGATCAGTACCACTAAATGCTATTTTTCCACTATGCGTAGTAATAATACCAGATAAAAAATCATATAACCTTGATTCATTATTATTTTGTCCAGCAGCAGTAACAACATTACCATCTACATACGTAGATACTTTTGCAATTAAAGTCATTTATAAACCCTCTAACTAATACTTAATTGAACATCTGAAGATGTAATATACTTATCACTTTGAACAGATAAATCAATTACAAAAGAATTAAGAATAAAGTTAGTATCCGTACTTCTTATTAAAAATAATTGTATTTGTTTTGCTAACCTACCACCAACTCCAGATACCTTCATTTTAAAATCTGCACTAATATCTAAACGTGTTCCATAAGTATCCGTACCATAAATAGCAGTACCATAAAGAGCCACACCTACTTGCACAGGATTAAAAGTTAAGTTAAATACTTTATCTCTTAATTCTTCTTGACTATCTAAAGTATATCCAAAAACTAAATTTGCAACAGCATCTAAAGCTGTTATACTTGATCCTACTTTATAAAACTTCTTTCTTAATAAAGGTACTCCAAAATCAAATGTTTTAGATTTTATTCTAACTATAAAATCATTTCCATCATCTTGTACTTCAGTTAAAATATATTTAAATAATTTAGCTGTTCCTGCTGGTTTAGCAGAACCAATAAATAACACGTGTTCATTATTAAAATCTATAGTAGATAAATATGACTCTCCAATCATATCTCCATCAAATCTATACCAAGCAATTGGACCTGTTTGTTTACTTAGCCCATCAAAATCCATTATGTAACAAAAATCATTATCTCCAGTACCAGAAAGTTTACCTGAGATAATGTACTGAGATTTTCCTGGAATTACTTCAGAACAAAAATTATCATGACTAACAGATAATCCATTAAGCTCTTTAATATTACCTGAAAGAATAGCAGATGTAATATCTTGTTCTCCAGTTACTAATAATCCTTGTAAAGAAATAATTCCATGACCGGAAAGAAAAATAAGATCACCCATTACTTCTTGTACTGATCTCATTGACAAACAACCTACTTTTTCAGAAATTACATTAACTTGCCATATCGTTTCATTTGTTGCTAACGGATCACCGCCGGCTGCCGCCGAAAGTGATGTACCAGAGAATTGTATTTCATAAGTCTTTGTAGCAAAAAATACAATCAATGATTCTCTATATGGTACAATACCTGTTATATCACCAAGAACATTATCTCCAATTACAATAGTTCCAGCCGCAATTCCAGCGGTAGTTGTTGTCCAATCTTCTACATTACCTAATGAACAAAAATCTACTTGATCCGGTAATTCTTCTGGAACAATAAATACTCTTTGATTTATAGCTGCAATATACCTACCTTTAGGTGGTGTACCGCCAAGTGCAACTGCATTTGAAGATGCATTCTTAATTACTACTGGATTATCATTTGAACCTGTTCCTCTATTAACTCCAATTAATACTCCACCTAATGTTACATCATTAAATTGTACCCAAGACCATAAAGTATCTGTTGGTAAAGTTAATGCACCTTTTATACCAACCCAAGTAGCGGAACCAGTGTATCTTCTAAGTTGAGAAGCTTCTGTAACAACAATTGCATGACCATTTGTATGGTCATTTAATGAAGCAATAGAAGATACTCTATCAGTCCATGTAGAATCACCAGTTTGAAAATCAACTGTACCGCCTCTTGGACCTAAACCCGGTCCAACAGGTTGACAATTTAATACTTCAGCTAACTGATTATCTAAAATTTTATCAGATTTATTGAACGTGTTTAACCCACCACTAAAATCAATAATCCGAATACTTTGTTTATCAATAGGCATAGTATTTGTCAACAGGCATGATAATTATAAAAAACCATAATTACACTGGAAAGTTATCAGGCCATCTTGGTGCTGGTGGAAATGATGAAGAATTAGGTATATCTGAATATTCATGTCGCAAATGACCAGCAGAATTATACTCAAACCTTTTAACTAACTCATCTGCTTTCTTTTCATATATCCCAAAGTAATTCAAAGCCTTACCTGAATTAAAAGCACCTTCATCTGGTGACTCAAACATAGCTTGTTCAAAATACATATACTTAATATACGTTTTAACAATTAAGTACCATGCTTGTGGTAAAGGAAAAATATCTGTTAAATTTAACTGTGCATGGTCTGTAACTATAAATAAATCATACGCTCTTACTTCTGTAGGTATAGGCCAAAATCTTATAATTATTCCACCTGAAGTATCAAAAAATGATACATCTTGATCTGCTACTATAAACACATTAGGAACAAAACCTATATTCATGTATACTAAAGGATTACCTGTTTGATTTAAATGAAATCCTCTACTAGTAAGCCATTCTTCAGTAACATGACTAATTCGTTGTCCAGTTGTTGAATCTGATATTCCAACAATCTGTTTATACTGAACTCTATAATCAGATACAGTTGCTACTGTACTCAAAGAAGCAATAGATTTTGAAAAGTCTATTGATTCACTTCTGTTACTTAAATCTACAATACAATCTTGAATCCACTCTTTAAATAACTCAAGACTCCCGACAGTAACAGGTTCACCTAACTCTCTTAAAAGTTTGATTATAAAATCTTTAATTGAAATATCAAGTGGCATTATTATTCCTTAACCTGTATTGTTTCTTAACTTGCTTCTACTTGTAACATACGTAGTTTAGAATTTCCATGAGGACTAGATAAACGTGTTCCTAATACAAGAAGCTGTTCAGCAAACTGAGTATTAAATAATTCTGCTTCTTCTGTATTATTTTCATGCTCATGGGATAATGCTCTAATCTTAAGTTTAAGAATATCTAATACACCTCTAGTAAAAGGTAATTCATCTGTTTCACCAAAAGAAGATGTAGCAGAAAAATAATGAACATAAAGTTTAAGAACTGTTGTACCTGAACCCCAAATTGATGCAGGACTATCCCAAATACCAATGTCTAATTGTCCAGTAGTTTCATCTTTATCACCTAACCAATAATACACCATACCATCAAAAAGAGTTTCTGGTGTTTGAAAAATTTGAGTGCTTTCATGGTAATTAATTCCTAATTGTAATAAATGCCGTCTTGTTGCAGGAACTAAATAAGAAGATGATCCTATTAATGCTCCAGTTACTAAACGTTTTTCAACGTGTTTAATATCTAAGAAATCCGCAGGGAGTTGAAAAATTCTATTTGAAGAATTTGGTTGAAAATCAACAACTTTTAAAAACTTAGGATACTTTAAAAGTACAGATAGCTTATCAATTGCTTCTTGCACAAATAACAAATAATCACTTTTCACTGCAAGATCAGTAAAAAAATCTCCAAATTCTTCAGCACATTCTTGTGCAAATATAACTTTTGTAGGCATCTTTAACCTTCTAAATTAATTACTTATATACCCTATTGACTAAGATTAGAGTGTAACATTTGAGAAGCTGATACTATATCATTACTAGATGTAGGATGATATAAAATCTTATGTTGTCTAATAGCCTGTTTTAATTGTAATTTAGTTTCAGGCGGTAAATCTTCATAAATACCTAAATTATGGTGTTCACAAATATCAAATGCACACATATTACATACAGCAGGAGTTAACCTAACTCTCTTTCTAAAAACAGTATGTGTATCAACAA
>Ga0114923_10001071_pt1 | contig 19340 bp, 13 predicted proteins | sample SumtaG_FD_89578 | JGI IMG/M metagenome (GOLD analysis project Ga0114923, IMG submission 89578) | Deep subsurface microbial communities from Indian Ocean to uncover new lineages of life (NeLLi) - Sumatra_00157 metaG | ecosystem: Environmental > Aquatic > Marine > Oceanic > Sediment | place: near...
AAATCAGGGACCTGATGAGCTATTCGGAGGACTCGGCGGGCGGGATTATGGATCCGGTGGTGATAAACGTCCCTGAAAGTGCCACCGTGTCTGAGGCTGTCAGCAAAATCCGTGCGGCTGAAATAGATGAGGACTTCTATTTGGTCTATGTCGTTGACAAGTTCGGCAAATTTCTCGGTGACGTTCGTATCAGGCTGCTGCTTACTTCACCTGAGCAGACGACGATAAGCAGCCTGGTTGACGAGGACACTATCTACGTTACTGCCGATGCCGACCAGGAAGAGGTGCGGAACATATTCAGCAAAAACGACCTGATAGTCATGCCTGTGCTGAATAAAAGGCACAAGCTCATCGGGCGAATTACCGCCGACCGTATAATCGAGGTGGCCGAAGAGGAGGCCGCGGAAGATATGTACGCGATGGCCGGCACCGACGCCGACGAGCTTGAAGATGTTTCCGTATTGCACGCTGCAAGGGTGCGCATGACGTGGCTGCTGCCCTGCCTTATCGGTACCGCGGTTACCGCAGTTGTACTGATGCTTTTCCACAGGAAATTCGATTTTGAGAACCTTGCCCTGATTTATACCGCGGCGATTGCTTTTGTTCCGATGATAGCGGCGATTAGCGGCAATGCCGGCCTGCAGACTTCGGCGATTGTTGTCTGCGGTTTGGCGACCGGCCACCTCGCCGCGCAAAAGCTCAATCAGGTGTTTATGCGCGAGGTGCGTGTCGCGCTGCTGGTGGCGATTTGCTGCGGTGTAATAGGCGGTTTTGTCTGTGCGTTTTTGCCACAGATGCTGGGCAATTCGGCTTATTCAGGACACGCAGATTTTGCGGGGCATTTTCGGATTGTTCTTGCCTTCGGTATTGGGATGTTTTCAGCGATTATGGTGGCCACGACGCTTGGCTTGTTCCTGCCGTTTCTTTTTAGGCGAATCGGCATCGACCCTGCGATAAGTTCCGGCCCGCTGGTGACAACCGCGAACGATTCGATAAGCGTCGCGATTTATATGACCCTCACACTGCTTTTGGTAAGCTAATTGCATTAAAAGCGATACCTACGCGGCAACAGCTATGTTTTGGAACCAAACTTCGTACTGACCCGGGCGATAAGAGCGACTATGATAATCCGCAGTTGTTAACAAGCCTGCTCCAAACTGCTATTTTTCCGGCGAAAAAAGGAAATAATTGTCAAATCAAGCCTGTTGACAAAAGCGTATAAAGTCTTATAATATCATTATATAAGGGTTTGTTTTTGCAAACCTTATGCTAAAAAGGGGTTTGGAAACCTTGGCTCGGCGGCAAGAGAAACGGGCGAAAGTCCTTTTGTATTAAGACTTTAGGTAAGAGGAGATTGTGACGACATAAGAGTCGGTTAATATGCAGAATCCCGAAGCACAATTAAACCGTTTTTTCAAAGTTGCGGCCAAGACGTTGGCGAGCGACCTTCATCTGAAGGTTGGTCAGCCGCCCAAGCTGCGTATTCAGGGTGTACTGAAGGACACGACCGGCGAGGTGCTGACCAACGAAAAGATGGAGAAAATGGTCTTTGAGATACTTACTGAGCCGCAGAAAAAGACCTTTCTTGGAAATGGCACGCTCGATTTTGCCTACGAGATGGATGATGAAAACCGCTTTCGAATCAGTATATTCAGGCAGCGGGGATTTGTGAGCCTTGCAGCGAGGCGTGTGAGTTTTGAGATATTGACATTCGAAGAACTGAACCTTCCGCCGATTCTTGAAAAAGTGGCGGACGTAAATCATGGTCTGGTTCTTGCGGTAGGACCTACCGGCTGTGGCAAAACCACGACCTGCGCATCTATGATTAACTATATTAATTGTACTCGTTCCTGCCATATAATTGCGATAGAAGACCCCATTGAGTATTTGTTTAAGGACCAAAAGGCGATTGTATCTCAGAGGGAGGTAGGGATTGATGTCAAGGACTTTGATGATGCTTTAATGTATATGGTTCGTCAGGACCCGGATGTGGTTTTTATCAGTGAGATGCGTGACGCGGCAACTGTTACAGCTGCTATGCGGGCGGCAGAGACGGGCCATCTTGTTTTCGGCACGATGCACTCGGCCAATGCGGCCCAGGCGGTCCAGCGACTTTTGGACCTCTTCCCGCAGGGCGAACGGGACCTGATAAGGCAGACATTGAGTTTGTCATTTAAAGCGATAATCCACCAGTTTTTGCTCCCGAGTATAAAAGAAGGAGTTGACAGGGTTCCGGCGGTTGAGATTCTTCTTGCCACCCCGACGGCGCGGAAACTAATTGCCGAGAAACGAGAAGCAGAGTTGCCCAACCTTATTCGCAGCTGTGAGGAAGAAGGAATGCGGGATATGACATCAGACCTTTGCAGGTTGATTAAAGAGGGTATTATTGAGCCGAGAGAAGCATATAAACATGCACCGAATGCCGAGGAATTAAAGATGGCATTGAAGGGCATACGAGCGGATACAACGGGTATATTGTGAGATTGATTGTGGAATTAAACGGAGTGTTTTATGCCGGAGTTATTATTGGCAACTGTCGAATACGGCGGCTATATATCATTAATTGAACTTGTCATATTTTTAGTTTTATTCTTCGCATGGTTGCCGCTGGTGGGGTGGGTATATCGAGACGCCGGCATAGTAGGCACAAATGAAGATTTCTGGACGGGAATTGTCTTTGGTGCCGGTATCATTGCATTGATAATCTGGCAGTTCATGCCCATTTTCATTATCGGGATGCTGCTGTACATGATAGCGGTTGGCGCGACATCTATCAGTTATGTGATGCATCGCAACGCAAAAGTTCCGGATTTTGACCGCGTGCTGACAGCTGACCACATAAAGGGGCTTTTGAGCAATGAGCAAAAGAAGGTTAGTGCCCTTCAGGACTTTATTTTTATAACTTCGAACAACAACGAAGTTCCAATCCCTGAAGCCCGGACACCGGATTTTTTCGGGTTTAAAGCAGCTTACAATATCTTTGCCGATGCGACGTGGCGTCGCGCCAGCGATGTTGTGCTTGCACCGACGCAGCAGGACTACAATGTTACTTACTATATTGATGGTACGGGATTAAAACAGCCGTCTATTCCCAGAAACCAGATGGATTACTTTATTCGCTTTGTGAAGCATCTTGCGGGGCTGGATCCCGACGAAAAACGCAAACCTCAAAAGGGCAAATTCAGGATTTACAAAAACAAAGAAAATGCCTATTGGGAGGTAGCTACTGCAGGCTCAACCGCAGGGGAACAGATTTTGCTGAAACACCTTACCCAGGAAAAAATTGATAAATTGGCAGACCTCGGTCTACTGCCGGACCAGTATCAGCTGCTTAGCAGTTTAAATCAGGCTAGGCAGGGTGTGTTTCTTGTGGCCGGGCCGAAGAAAACCGGTGTGACAACTACTTTTTATGCTCTTTTGCGGAGTCACGATGCGTTTATGAACAGTATCAGCACTCTGGAAAAGAAACCCACGGGTGAGCTTCCGAACATAACTCGAAATGTTTATACTCTGGGCGACACCGGTACCACTACCTATGCGAAGAAGCTGCAGAAAGTTGTGAGGATGGAGCCTGATATAGTCGGGGTTGCCGATTGTGAGGACGCCGAGACTGCCAAAGTTGCCTGTGCTGCTGCGAAGGACGGCAAAGTTGTATATGTTACTCTGGATGCGGAAAATGCCATAAAGGCGGTGGGCAAATGGATGAAGCTGGTCGATAACAAAGCTGCCGCTGTCAGGAATCTCATAGGTGTAAGTAATCAGCGGCTTCTTCGGAAACTTTGTGAAGAATGCAAGCAGGCATACGAGCCGAACAAGGAGCTTCTGCGTAAGTTTAATATCCCGGCGGACAAGGCGAAAGTGCTGTACCGTGCGGGCAAAGAGATATATGACAAACGCGGCAAAGCCAGAATCTGCGAGGATTGCCAGGGCACCGGTTTTGTCAGCAGGATGTGCGTGTATGAAATTATTTTGCTGAATGACGAGTTGCGAAAAGCGATATTCGAGGCCAAGTCCCTTGCGGAGGTGGGCACTCATTTTCGACGTGCCAAAATGTTGTATCTGCAGGAGCAGGCATTGAAAAAAGTTGTCAGTGGTATAACGGCGATAAATGAAGTAATCAGGGTATTGTCAGGAGCTAAAAAGCAAAACCGGACGAAGCCAAAATAAACAGGTTAAGATTGCAAAGGTTCAGAAGCGATTTGCAAACTTCTGATAGATAAATTGGAGGCGTTTTAATGGCCAACTTAGGAGTGTTAGTGATAGTTGCCGGCTGTGCTGCCTATTTATATCTGAAGGGCAGTTTTGTCAAATCGTTCGCTATACTGATAAGCACGATTTTTGCGACAGTAGTGGCGTTCAGCTATTTTGAGCTTTTGGCAAACGTTCTTATTAACCGTGACACTCTTGTGAATTGGGCACAACCCATTAGTTTTATTGCGTTGTTTGTTGTAGCAATGGTGGTTTTGCTGACGATATGCCTTTCACTAAGTCGCCAATCTATAGAACTGGGATATTTGCCCGAGCGTATCGGCCGGATTGCCTGTGGGATTTTCATTGGTTTTGTGGTATCAGGCTGTTTGCTGACGGCCCTTTCGATGGCGCCTTTGTCAGGTAAGTGGCCCTATCCGCGTTTCGCGTCATCAAACCCTGACGTGGATAATCCGACAAAACTTTTGCTTAACGCCGATGGTTTTGTGACAAGTTGGTTTAATATGATGAGCAGTGGTAGTTTCAGTGGCAAAAGGAGCTTTGCTGCAGTACATCCTGATTTTTTAGACCAATCGTTTTTGAACCGATATAAATACCAGGACGGTGTGCCGCTTATCACCAGTTCCGGAGCGATAGAAGTACCAGAGAAGATAGCTTTTTGGCCTGCTCCGGAGGGCCTGAGGGGTTCGAATGAAAAAGCAATCCCAACGAAACGAGGGCATAATCTTACGATTGTTCGTGTGGGACTGACTTCCAAAGTAATGAAACCCAGCGGCAAATTTTCGTTTTCACAATTGCGGCTGGTTTGCAAGCAGAAAGATGGCGCTAAAGATGTTTTGGTGGGTAAAGGTACAAATGCTTTTCCGGTCGGTTATCTGAAAACCGCTGACCAGCTGCAGTTGAAGAAGCTGGATGAAACGATACAACTGGAACGAGCCGATTTGGGCAGCAAGACGAAATGGATTGATTTTGCTTTTTATGTGCCAAGTGATTCTGTACCTGTGCTTGTTGAGTTTAAGCAGAATAATGTGGTGCAGGTGCCGCAGTCCAAGCCGGGAGAAGAAATTCCGCCGGCGGTTTCTTTTGTGCCGTTGTCCGTCTGCGCAAAAGGTTCGGTGGAAGTTTTGCCTGACAGCTCAGCGAGGCTCTATGGGGTTGAACTGGGAACGACTAACAAGTTTCTCTCCGGCCTGACACTGGAAATAAGCGACGTGGACCAATGGCAGAAATCGCAGACAGACAGAAGTATCAAGCCAGCACAGTTTGAGGAGGACAACATAACTTATGTCAGAGCTGAATTAAAGGTTGCAAAACCGGCGGAAGAAGAAGACGAACAAAAGAAAAAGAAATGGGATGAGCAGAAGATACTTTCGAAGATGCTAAAGCCTCTTGACGGCTACAGGTTGGTTTCATTGAAGTGCAATAACCCCTCGACCGGTGCTGCAATTAATGCCGAGCAGTTGCCGGTTCTTGTTGATGTTTTTGGTCTAATCCACCGACCTGTGGGTGTTGTTGCCACGGGAGATGTTAACGGTGAAGTTGTTCATGAGGTGGATTATTGTGGGGTAGTAGCTAAAGAAGGTGTCCAAGGCCTTACTATTGCAGAGGACGAGACTATCGCACAAGCGTTTCCTGATAGTGTATGGTTAACGGAGCAGGCTCAAAGCATATCTGAGTTTTATGTTTTGTATCTGGTCAAAGGCGGCAAAGATACCATCATATTGTCGGTTCAGCCGGCCGATTCGGAAAGAGGAGCAGGCTTTAAGGGGGCCGAGGGTTTCTTCATCAAGTAGTTTTGCCTTTGCGGCGGGTTTTATAAAATGTCTGGCGGCAGGATATGATGCTTGCGGGGAGCTTAAACCTCATCGGGCGCCGACCAATTCCTCCAAATCCAGGTCCATCAGGTGTTCAAGATAATCGTTCAGGTCTTCTTTAGAGAAGCCGGCAAGGAACTCAGGTTTGGCACTTCTGTTAATTTCGCGAATACAGTCTATCAACTCCCTTTTACTCATAATTCTACGCCCTTCAAAATTTGCATAAGCCCCATTAACTTAACCGCAATATCGACAGGGCAAACATTTTTTCTTTAACCGGTCGGGCCTATCGGCAGACAAGGCCCTATAACAAGAACTACTATATAACAACCTTATTTCTGTTGGAGCCACAATATATAGAGTCTCGTTTTAGAGGTGTTTGTAAGTCGGCTTCAATGTCCAATAAAATCATTGGCGTCGTGTGTGAATCGGAAGCAAAAATTTTTGTTAAATTTTTGCTTTTGGTTTTTGTAAATTTGTGTCTGGTTGAGAATAGCTTGTTAAGTTAAAAGCTTGAGTTTCTGAGTACGGGATTGGCTGTTTTAAACCTGATTAGTCGGGCGACCGGCGGTTTTTGCTGACAAAGGTTAAATATCTGTCCTGTGAAAAAAAGCCTTGTCCTATGTGCCTGAATTGCTTATTATTACCTGTTTTAGAATTATCTGCGAGAATTTAATATTAGGCTTTTTGGAGGTGTAAAAGTGGCCAATACTAATGATATTCGTAATGTTGTGCTACTGGGTCATGGTGGAAGCGGCAAAACCTCACTGGCTGAGGCGATATTACACAAAACCGGTGCTACAAATCGCCTTGGGAGTGTTGATGATAAGACGTCGACATGCGACTACTATGATGAAGAAAAGGAGCATCAGCATTCAATACAGTCGTCCGTTGTTAATGTGCAATACGGCGGCAGGCTAATCAATGTTATCGACACGCCTGGGTATCCTGACTTTATTGGCTCTGCCATCAATGCGATACCCGCGGCTGAGACGGCGGTAGTTGTAATCAGTGCGGCGGCCGGCATAGAGACAAATACGAGAAAACTGTTTGAACTGGCCACTAAAGCAAATATGCCGCGGGTCATTGTGATTAATAAAATCGATGTTGAGAATGCCGACCTGCCGGAGTTGCTAAAGAATATTCAGCAGACTTTTGGTTCCAAGTGTTGCTGCGCCAATCTTCCAGCGGGGGACAAAGCTTCCGTTATTGACTGCATTGAGAACGACTCGGGCGACTCGCCTATCGGTGACGTTGGCTCGGCCCATACGGAGTTGATTGAGAGTGTTATAGAAGCTGATGATGAGCTTATGGAAAGCTATCTCGGCGGTGAAGAAGTAACCGCTGACAGGATAGCTTCGGTATTTGTCGAGGCCCTAAAGGCCGGAACGATTATCCCGATAGTATTTACCGACGCCCGAAATGAAGTGGGGATAATTGAACTTCTTGACATTATTGTAAAATGTACGCCATCGCCTGCTCAGGTCGACGCTGTCAAGCTCAAAGACGGCGAAGAGTTGAAAGAGATAAAGGCAGATGCAAGTGGGCCTTTGGCGGGTTTGGTATTTCGTATCGGCTTTGACCCCCGGTCCAATATGAAATATTCGGCTGTTCGCATTTTCAGTGGGACAATTACGTCTGATACTAATCTTGTGCGCAACATTGAGAAAAAAGGTGTTAGGCCCGGGCATGTTTTAAGACCGCAGGGTGGAGAGAATAAGGAAATTGAGGCCGGCGTCGCCGGGGACATTATAACGCTTGCCAAGGTTGAGGAATTAAAAGTTGGTGATATTGTTCATGACGGCAAAGTCAGGGGCACGATGGAAATACCGGCTGTTCCCGAGCCGATGTTCTCTTTGGCAATTGAGCCGGCAACCAGAGGTGACGAGCAGAAGATTGGCGTTGCGCTGGACAAACTCTGCGAAGAAGATACCTGTTTTAAGGTGGCGCGGAACCAGCAGACCAGGGAGCTTGTTATACGCGGACTGGGCGACCTGCATTTGCGGATAATGCTCGAGAAGATGGACAAACGCTTTAAGTTATCGGTGACAACCAAGGAACCGAAGATACCTTACCGTGAGACGATTACAGTCAAAGCAGAAGGTCATTATCGGCACAAGAAACAGACCGGCGGAGCCGGCCAGTTCGGCGAGGTTTATCTTCGAGTTGAGCCGGCTGAACGTGACTCTGACCCGCCGCTGGATTTTAGCTGGGACATTTTTGGTGCTTCGATTCCCGGCCCATTTGAGCCGGCCGTTCTTAAGGGGATAAAAGACGTAATGCAAAAAGGGGCAGTAGCGGGTTTTCCGGTGCAGGACATAAAAGTTTCGGTCTATGATGGCAAGCACCACCCTGTTGATTCAAAAGAAGTGGCCTTTCGTGCGGCGGGTAAAGGTGCATTCATAGACGCGCTTCAAAAGGCAAAACCCGTGTTGCTTGAGCCAATTGTAGATATGGAAGTTACAATACCTGCCGAGAACGTCGGCGATATCGCGGGCGACCTGGCCTCCAAGCGGGGAAGAGTGCTCGGTCAGGAGATGCTGGCGGGTAATTTCATTGTTATTAAGGCCCAGGTGCCGTTGGCTGAGGTTACGCAGTACACCGGACAGCTAAAGAGCGTTACCGGTGGACGCGGCAGTTACTCCATGACACTTAGCCATTATGAATTGGTTCCGGCCAATGTCCAACAACAGGTTGTTGCGGCCTATGCAAAGAAAAAGGAAAGTGAATAATTCCTTGAATTTGTCGGCATAAGTTTTCAGCGTTTGGGCGTTGCTGTTGAAGTTTGGGTGACAATCCGGCTAATTGCCTGTTTTAGTTTTTTCTGGTTTTTGTCTATCCATTGGCACTTGCGCCTAATCATTATCAAAAAGCTCAATCCGCTGAAATGTCCGAAGAAGCCGGTTGCTGCTATCGGCAACACGGCTTCAGCTATCATTGTCTCAATCATCAAATCGGGCAGCGAATAAAGCCTGTTTTTGTCAAGTGTGATTAAATTAAGATAGCCGTTCAAAAACTGCAACAGTTTAGCCTCGTCGAGGCAGTCGGGCCAATCAGCCGGATTTGGGAGGTCTCCGATGATTGAGAACTGGAGCATCCCGTTAGCCAGGTCGGTTACATTCGAGGCGGTTTTAACCGAGTCAAAATCCAGAACTGCAATAAGTTTGTTTTTTGAAAAAAGCATATTTCCCGGATGCCAGTCTCCGTGGACAACCTGCTCAGGCCACGAGTCGAAACCAAGCTCATTTACACGAATACAGGAGTTGTTGTAAAGCTGCATCAATGCTTCGCCTGTTTCCTGCAGCTTCAGGTTTTGTACGGATGACTTGTTAAATCCGATTGTTTTAAGATGTTTGCGAACAATTGACGAATCGTGAAAGCTTTGTCTTAAGGGTTTGAATTGGGTGATAAATCCGGCTAAATGTCGGTGAAATATTGCCAATTGTTTGCCGGCATCGATTGTAGCTTTACTGGTACCGTCATAGCGATGGCCCGTTACAAACTGGAAAAACTCGTAGATGTGATTGTCCAGCTGTAGGATGGTGCTGTTCTGGTCTAAAGTCGACATAAGCATCGTAACAGGGAAGTCCTTTTTTGCCAGATGATTCTGTATTGAATGGGCAAATGCGACATGATAAAGGTCGTCCTGGCCTCTGGGCCTGCGTTTGAGCAGGAATTTGCCTTTTTCGGATATAATGACCATTTTCGGAGCGCGTCTGTTACCCGCCGACAGTGGCGTAATCTGGTGGATTATGCCAACATCATAATGGCTAAGGACCTGAGCCAGCTCCTCGGAGGAAAAATGTGCGCCGCCCCTTGGCATAAAGCACCGTGCTCCACAACAATCAAATCTCAAAAGTCAGCTACTGTTGAGTAATGATTATATTTGACGGTAAATTAGTCAATAAAAATATAACGAAATGTTTTCCTGTGCCGGAACTTATTTGCACCGATGCGCTTTTACTGTCCTGGATATCTCAGGACTTCAGCAGAAACAGAAGGATGACTAAAAGTGACACCACGGTTGCAGCACTTAGAATCAGGACGGCAATTTTATAACGTGCGATGGCTTCTTCTCTGTAAACTCTTTCGTCGATGACAGCGTTTCCATTTTCGAGTTCTCCAAGCATGGAAAGGTCGAATCTTTTGTGTGCTCTCAGTGGCGGCTGGCCTTTACTGATTGCATCTAAATCTGTCAGCAGTTCTTCGGCATTGTTGTAACGGTCTCCTTTTCGCTTGGCCATCATAATTTCGATGACTTCTGAGATTCCGGCAGAAAGAGATGTATTTATGTGGTCTGGCGGAATCAGGGGGTCTTTGAGATGTTTTCTCATTACATCACTAGGGTTGTCTGCCATAAACGGCACACGCCCTGTGACCATATGATAGAAAGTTGCGCCGAGCCCGTAGATATCAGCCCTGCCATCGATGTCAATTTTGCCCCTGATTTGTTCTGGTGCGATATAATACGGTGTTCCGTAGGCTTTTCCTGCTTCTGTTTGTGCCGCTTCGATATCGGTTGTTTCACGAGCCAGGCCCATATCCGCCAGCTTAACGACGCCGGACGGGTTGATGATTATGTTCTTCGGCTTTACATCACGGTGAATCAGGCCACAGGAATGTGCGTGATGAAGTGCCCGTGCAATCTGCATGATTATGTCGAGAGCCTCTTCTTCAGAATAAACTTTTCCGGCCGAAAGGCTGTCATACAAAGTGGGCCCTTCGACATATTCCATAACAAAGTAGTGATAGTCCCCCGCCTCACCAACGTCATATGCCTGTACAATATTGTTGTGATTTAACTTTGCTGCGGCCCGTCCTTCTTTATAGAATCGTTCCACATATTCCGGATTTTCAGTGAACCGCTTGGGCAAAATTTTTATAGCAACGGTTCGGTTCAAGCTTAACTGTTTGCCTTTGTATACAATGGCCATGGCGCCTGCGCCGAGTTTGCCGAGTATTTTATAGCCGGGAATCTGATGTGCAACGGCCTTGCTTTCTTTGATTTTGCCTTTTAAGCGTTCGGCCTGTGTAGTTGTGACGTAGCCGAGGCCAATCATCAGGTCTTTGAGTATTATGGGGTTGACTTTACTGCGTGATTCGAGTTCCTCAAGAGCACGATGCAATTCTGCATCCGTGCAGAGGCCCTGTTCCACGGCCAGTTTGCCGAATATTGTGTCGTAATTAGTTTCGTTTTTCATTAATCTGCTCGAACAGATTTGTCCTGCGATCTTTGCTGCCGAATGCGTATACCTACTCCAAAAAGACCGATTATGTTTTATATAAAATGCTTGTCAAAGAAAATTTATTCATTTAAGCCGTAAAAACACAAGTTATCCAATAGAAATCGACTTTTTTTACAGGCAAGTTTAACGGATTTTGACCAAATCCCGGCGTCGTCCTGAGTCACTTTAGGGTTGACTTGGCGATGAATCCCGCTAAACTAGTGTCTTTTTAAAGGTTCGCGTGCTTTGAAACGATAGCTTTCAAGGAGACAATAAGTGGGATATAATTGTGTTGTTCTGATAAAGCAGGTTCCTGATACTAAAAGGATTACAGTCGATGCGATGAACGAAGATGGTACGGTGAACCGCTCAGCTTTGCCTGCGATTTTCAATCCGGAAGACCTCAATGCCTTGGAATTAGCCCTTTCTATCAAAGACGAATTTGGTGGAAAAGTTACGGTTATCACTATGGGGTTGCCTGCTGCCAGTGAGATTCTTCGGGATTCTCTCTTTCGTGGGGCCGACGAGGTAATCCTGATTACTGACCCTCGATGTGCTGCAAGTGATACATTAGCAACCAGTTACATCTTAAGCTGTGCCGTTAAAAAGCTGGATTATGATATCGTTCTTTGCGGCCGTCAGGCAATCGACGGTGATACCGCTCAGGTGGGCCCGCAACTGGCCGAGAAGCTTGGTATTACGCAAATTACCTATGTTGAAGAACTTATGGAACTTAGCGGCAAGACCATCACAGCCCGCCGGAATATAGGCAACGGGTGGCAGCAGGTAAGGGCTAACTTGCCTGTGCTGTTGACGGTTACCGGTGAGGCAAATACATCGCGGGTCGAAGCTGCGAAGAAAATTATGAAATATAAAAACGCACGGTCGAAAGTCGAAGTTGAGCAGGAAATCAAATCAGCGAACACTGATGCGGACGAACAAAACCCAAAGAAACTCGTTGAGGAAAGATGTAATTTGTTGGACAAAAAGGGTTTACTGATTAAACAGTGGGACCTGGACTTTCTGGAATCTGATTTGAACTGGTGCGGCCGAAGTGGTTCACCGACCAAGGTGCACCGTATCCAGAGTGTTGTTCTTACTGCCAAGGAAAGCAAGGATGTTGAGCCAAACGAGAAGGGGATATCGGATATGATACACGAGTTGATTAAGGACAAGACAATAGCGTAAGTAACAGGGCAGAAGTATGATAAATGTTAACAGGGAAGGTGAAGTTTGGGTTTTTGCCGAGCAGCACAACGGCCGGCTGGAGGATACGCCGATTGAACTGATGAGTAAGGCCAGGCGCCTTGCCGATACACTCGGGGTGAAACTGGCTGCTGCTGCGTTGGGCAATAATTTCAAGGGCCTTGCAGAGAAGCTAATACACTATGGAGCTGACAAAGTATATCTGGTCGAACATCCGCTGCTTGAGCACTATCAGACGAGCAGCTATTCAAAAGTGATGTATGATTTGATTCATAAACATGAGCCCCAGATAGTTCTTTATGGTGCTACTGTAACCGGCCGGGACCTAGCTCCAAATATTGCCAGTGCCGCAAAAGCGGGACTTACAGCGGACTGCACTGACCTTCAAATTGGTGACCACAAAGTGGCTGGAAGCGATGAAGTCCACAAGAACCTGCTGTTTCAGATAAGGCCGGCTTTCGGAGGCAACATAATTGCCACCATTATAAATTATGACCGATGGCCGCAAATGGCCACGGTTCGTGAGGGTGTTATGCCCCAGCCGAAACCCGATACGAAACGAAAAGGCGAAATTATCCGGGAAGGTGTGAAACTGTCCCAGAAAGACCTTACACTTGAAATTCTCGATGAGCATAAACGCCCGAAGAAGGTGGACCTTAAGGCTGCGAGAATAATCGTTGCCGGTGGCGCCGGTGTTGGCAGCAAAGAGAGTTTCCAGCTAATCTGGGATTTGGCCAATTGTCTCGGGGCTGCGCCGGCAGCTACCAGAGCAGCGGTTGACCTGGGCTTTATAGACCACGACCACCAGGTTGGACAGACGGGCACCACGGTGAGGCCGAGTCTGTATATCGCCGCCGGAATCAGCGGGGCTGTCCAGCACCAGGCGGGCATGTCCCAGAGCCAGAAAATTGTAGCGATAAACAACGACCCAGATGCGCCGATTTTCCAGATTGCTCATTACAAAATGCTGGGCGACCTGAATGTTGTTATACCAGGAATGATAAAAGCGATTAAAGAAAAGGGTATAAAGGAAGGAAACTCAGAAGATAATTAAACAACGGAACCGATTTTATGGCTAATTTCTACAGCGATAACGATGATATAAAATTCTTATTCAGGCACATGGACCTGCGCAGCCTGGCTTCGGTTTGTGAAGACGGATTTAAGTTTGCCGACGAATTCGATTATGCTCCGGCTGATGCCGCCGAGGCCGTAACAAATTATGATATGGTGCTGAATTCGCTTGGGAATTTAAGTGCTAATTTCATTGCCGAGCGTGCCGAAGATGTTGACCGCCAAGGTAATACCCTTAATGAGGATGGTTCTGTAACCTATGCTGAGGGTATCAGAGAGTCGCTCGAACAACTTGCCAAAGCTGACGTTATGGGCTTTATCCTCCCCTACCGATTTGGCGGACTTAATTTTCCAAATCTTGTCTATTCGATGGCTATTGAAATTATTTCGCGTGCGGATGCCTCACTGATGAACATATTCGGGCTGCAGGGAATCGCCGAGACAATTAATGCTTTTGCTTCGGAAGAAATCAAACAGAAATACCTGCATGATTTCGCCGCGGGCAAAGTTACCGGGGCTATGGTTTTAACCGAGCCTGATGCCGGTTCGGACCTGCAGGCGGTCAGTCTGCGTGCGTTTCAGGATGACGGTGGCAACTGGTACCTGCACGGTGTAAAGCGTTTTATAACCAACGGCTGTGGGCAAGTTCTGCTGGTGCTGGCTCGCAGTGAACCGGACCGAAGCGGCGGCCTGGGGCTGAGTCTTTTTGTTTGTGACCGGGGCCCGACCGTTCATATCCGCAGGCTAGAAGACAAGCTGGGCATTCACGGCTCGCCAACATGTGAAATATTCTTTGACAATACGCCGTGTCAATTGATAGGAGACCGGCAGCGAGGCCTGGTTACTTATGTTATGAGGCTGATGAACGGTGCCCGCATAGGCATTGCGGCCCAGTCGGTAGGCATAGCCGGGGCTGCTTTTAACGTTGCTCGTGAGTATGCGGCCAGCAGAAGGCAATTTGGCGTAGCTATTGAGAAGCTGCCTGCTGTTAGAGATATGCTGATTGATATGAAGATAGCCATCGAGGCTGGCCGGGTGCTTTTATATGAAACGTCGCGTGTAGTTGATATGGAAATAGGTTATGCCAAGCGGCTTGACTCCGGGCTACCTGATGATAAGGAGCAGGGCAAACAACTAAAGAATGATTTCAGAAAGTACAAAAGATACGCGGCAATGCTGACACCGATGTGCAAATATTATTGCTCGGAGATGAGCAACACGGTTGCCTACGACTCTCTGCAGGTTCTCGGTGGCAGCGGTTATATGCGTGATTATGCCTCTGAACGACACATGCGCGACGCCAGAATTACGACTATTTATGAAGGGACAAGTCAGTTGCAGATTGTCGCAGCGGTCCGTGGGGTGTGCAGCGGGACGGCGGAAAAATACATCTCCGATTTAGCCGGGCAGCGGTACGTACCTGAGGTAAAGGACCTGCTTGAAATACTTGCAGAGGGAATGGAAGAATTAAAAAGTTCTGTTGCCTTTGTAAAAGAGCAGGGTACCGAATATATGGACCTCTACGGCAGAGCTCTGGTTGATATTGCAATAGACCTGATTAACGGCTACCTGTTCTGCGGCCAGGCTGGTACAAATGTGGAAATGGAAGTTGGAAAATCAGTCGGGGCTTCTTCTGCTGGGAATGATGATAACGGCACTGTCAGTGTGAGAGAACGCAAGGCGATTGTTGCCCGCAGATACGTTACGAAGAACGCACCAAAAATCGAAGCCCTGGCTAAGGCTGTTCGCAGCTCAGGCAAATCAACGTTCACTGATTATGAGAAGATAATTGGGCCCGTATTGGCTGATTAGGAAAAAGGTATGCTTCGAGCGGTTATATTTGATTTCGATGGGGTTATAACCGATACTGATGTTTTGCACTTTCGCGCCTTCAATGAAATATTGGCTTCATACGGCATCAAGTTGACATTGAGAGATTACTACAGAGAATGGCTTGGTCTGAACGATTTGGACCTGTTCAAAATGCTGGTTAGTAAGGGGCAACTCAAGGTCGATTTACAGGGCATCGATGGGCTTATAAAAAAGAAAAACCATTTATTTGAGGAGCTTGCGAAAACCGAAGGCCGCATAATAGATGGCGTACGTGATTTTCTCGAGTTGCTTCGGCAAAACAATATAGCAACGGCCATATATTCAGGGTCGTTGCTTTCTGAAATTGAGCTGATACTTGAAGAAGGCCGATTGCGTAACTACTTTGAACAAATAGTTTCCGCCGAGCAGGTTAAAGTGGGCAAACCTGACCCAGAGGGATTTTTGCTGGTTTTAGAAAGACTTAATCGAACAAGACAGGATGCTGTTACCGCAGACCAATGTGTTGTGATTGAAGATGCCCATTGGGGTATTGAAGCAGCAAAAGCCGCACGGATGCGCACCGTGGCAATAACAAATTCCTATGATGCTGACCAGTTGGCGATGGCGGATAAGACCATCGAACATCTTGATGAATTGAGTATAAGTGACCTGCAGGAGCTTTGTGCCTGACGGACGTTCAGCGTCGATGCTTACCGTTTCATTTGTATTATGCCGGGGGCGGTAATTTTTGTTTTGACCCTGTCTTTTTTTAAGTCGTACTGTATTGCGTTGACAATAGCTCCGTTCAGCAAACATGGCTGAAACTCATTGCCCTGCACAATTAGTATCGACCTGTCGGCGCTGTAGAAAAGACTGCTGCCTACGAATTGTTTGTCCTGGTCCTCATAGGTAATTCCGCCTGTGGTTTTCAGGTTTGAGAGTTTATTTCTCCCGTCCTCTGTTTTTTCAAGCATGGCTTCTATACAGGTTGCGGTCACTTTGGTTTCCTGACCGTATTGGCCGTTGACGATGGGTACGTAACCGATAAAGATTTCGTTTATATCGGAATCGGCTACGATTCGGTTAGACTCGAAAAAGTACTCGAGCGTGTCAAAATCCTGCACAATCACATAACACGGTCCTTGCAAATTAAATCTGCTCGTTGCTGCTTCAGGTTCCGGGGCCTTTGAATTGTCGACGGCGATAAGGCCGGGGCCGGTAGCTGAAAACACCTGTTGAGTTCTGTCATAATCGAACCTGGGGCACTTTAGTTTGGTAAAACCGAGCAGTTTTCCTTCCTGCCATTTTGAGCTGTCGAGTTGGACTACACCTCCGTCTGCAGTGAAATGTTCAAGGTCGGTTTTGCCGGTATCGTTGCTTGATAAATTAACGGTAAATTTCGGGCCCGAGAGAGTGTATTTTGTTTCGAGGTTCGGGACCTTGCGCGACATCGTGCACAGGCAGTCACCTTCAAAGGTAGCTTTGTTTAATGTTGGCATGAAGGATGCCTTTTCCTGTGAGGTTATTTTTACCGGTACAGGTGACGGGTCGGCTTCATTGGCAAATACTCCCTCGGGGTAAAAAATCAGTTTTGATGGGCCGGTAGCGGTGATGTCCTTGTTTGCATCGCTATAATCATAATCTATTTTTTGGGCTATAAGTATATCGCGGCCAACAAAATCATCCGCGCTTTCAAGACTTTCGTTTTGGGTCACGCTTTTATAAGAGTCGGATTCGGATTTGCTTCTGTGCGTTATGGTTGAATCCATCAGCGTAATGAAAATACCATCGTCACAGGTGATTATGATATCAACAGACTCCTGTTCCGGTTGTTCCAGCGGCTTTAACGGTGGACCCTTCGGCGAGGCCTTATCCTGTCTACTTGTATCGGCTTTGCCTGTTGAAACGCCGGCATTGCTTTTGGGAACCTCGGATTTTTTGTCTGAAACTATATTGTTAATGAAAAGTTCATCTGCGAAAACAACCTGCTGCGGGCCTTCTATTGTCACATTTTCACTGAACAGACATCTATAATAGTTTTGCGCAGCTTTCTGTGGTGTCTTTTGGTCGGTGGTGTGGGGCTTGGGTTTGACCTCGCGGACTTTTTGGCTCTTTTTTTCTGCTGAAGCGGCGCTCCTGGGTCGGCTTGGCGAAATTGAAGACCGCTCCGGTGAAGTCTTTAGCCTTAATGTATCTAAGTGGGTTATTCTTAGATATTCAAGGCGGTTGGCCTCATCATTATAGACGAACTCCAGTCCCCTGCCGAGCATTTGAGCGTCTTTTGAAACGAATTTGACAGGCCCAGCCGTCGAAAACTGTGACCTTTCACTAATATAAGTAATATCATCGAGGTAGATGAAACTTTCCTGGACGCTGCTGCCCTGTTCGGGCAAAATATGAATCACCACGTTGCCCGTAAATGTTGCGTCTTTAGGACTGGTCCCGCTGACGGCGCTTTCAAACCGAACATTACCTTCGTCTGCTGTGATATAACATTTTAAGGTGTCCCTGAAGATATTCATGTATGGTTTTTCAACTTCCCACTCGTCTCCCTGCTTGTGCCGTACTTTTTCAAAACCGGTCTCTCTGTCAATCTGCTGTTGCTCGTTATAGTGTGGGAATCTGGCCATTTTGACCTCGCCGATGCCCACGTCACCTACTATGCCGACTTTCTTGTCGAACTCGACCGTCTTATCAGTGGTTTCTACAGGGCTGGAGATCTCTATGGGAGGCCTTTCACTTAGCTGCAGATATAGCACATATGCAATAAGCACGGCAGAGAACGAAACCAGCCATACAAACGACTTGCGCGATTTAAGACCCATATAAAAGCCACCCCTGCATCAGGACGAGTATCTTTGCACCAGCTCCGACCACCTGCCTGAATTTTTTAGAATATATTCAATTACTTCGCGTACGGCCCCTTTTCCTCCACAAGCTTTGGTAACGTAATCAGCCTGTTGTTTGACTTCATCGACAGCGTTGGCTACCGCAGCTCCAAAACCAACTTTTCGTATTGCCGGCAAATCCATTAAATCGTCACCAATAAAAGCTGCTTGTTGGGTGGAAAACCCCATTATTTCAAGCAGTTTTTCAAGTGCGGTCAGCTTATCGTGACAGTCCTGAACGCAGTGGTCGATATCGAGTTGTTCGGCCCGGTGTCGTGTCGGTTCAGATAACCTGCCGCTCAAAAAAGCTATCTTTAAGCCCGCCCGTTTCCACATCCTTATTCCATGGCCATCGAGGGAACTGAAAGATTTGCTTTCGCTGCCATCGGCGTTAATTGTGATGGTGCCGTCTGTCAAAACACCGTCAACGTCAACTACCAATACCTGTATGTCTGCCGGATTTGCTTTCGATTTTTTTGCCACTTATTAAAGTCCTGATTAATAAATTCATTTTTTGCTTCAAAGATGTCTCGGTTCAACACCCCCTGCTATCCGACCACTTTTATTGTTAAGATATCCTGTACGTCAATCAAACCAACAGGTCTGTCGGAGGCATCGACCACCGGAAGCTCATCAATTCTGTATTTATGGAAGAGGGCGGTTGCTTCTGCTGCGAGAGAATCGGCCCTTATCTTTTTGCATTTAGCCGTCATAATATCACCGGCTTTGAGATCAAAACTGTCGGCTCCGTGCTCGGTCATGAAACGTCGAAGGTCTGCGTCGGTTACTATTCCTGCAAGTTTGCCCTGTTCGTCGACCACCATTACCGCGCCGTGTCGTTTTACATCCGCAGTTTTTTCGAACAGTTGTTTGACCGTATCGTTAACTTCCGCGATTGGTAATTTCTCTCCCGGTTTGAACATCATTGACTGTTCGACTGTCATAAGTTTGGCGCCCAGTGAACCGCCGGGATGAAACCTGACATAGTCCTCAACACTAAAGTTTCGCGCTTTCATAACCGTAAAAGCAAGCGCGTCACCGATGGCCAGTATACAGGCGGTGGAAACACTTGGCGCAACACCGAGCGGACAGGCCTCAGATATCTTTCCCAT
>Ga0114923_10001072_pt1 | contig 19320 bp, 20 predicted proteins | sample SumtaG_FD_89578 | JGI IMG/M metagenome (GOLD analysis project Ga0114923, IMG submission 89578) | Deep subsurface microbial communities from Indian Ocean to uncover new lineages of life (NeLLi) - Sumatra_00157 metaG | ecosystem: Environmental > Aquatic > Marine > Oceanic > Sediment | place: near...
GACTGATTGAACAAACATTGCAAGGTATAGACTATGATGCTTCATTTGTTGTCGATACGAAAGAAACTTTGAAAATCAGCGAAGATGATATTGACATCATCATACTTGAGCCAAGTGTGTCGCGATGGGCGTGGCTTGATCTAATTATAAAATTGACATACGAATATCCTGATCTGCCTGTCATTCTTTACTCTCGCGAGATTACCGTGGAAAATGACTTTCAGCCACTGTCTGAAGAGGCACATATATTTCTTGTTAGCGATGTCATTGTTTTGAAGGATAAATTAGGAGGCATAATAGAAAGCATAATAAGAAAAAAGGGAGCGGCCACAAAGAGCATTTTGTTTGTTGATGATGAGCCAAATGTCTTGAATTCGTATCGCCGAGTTTTGCGTAAAAGTCCCTGGAAGATTTTTACTGCTTCAAGTGGTGAAAATGCTTTGAAAATATTAATAAAAGAACACATCGACCTCATCGTTACAGATATTAAAATGCCACAAATACACGGAATAGAGTTAATTTCAAAAATCAGAGAGAATCATAAGAAAGTCCCAATTCTTGTTTGTTCGGCGTATCATGGCATGAAGGATGATCATAGTTTACAATTTCATAAGGTAGCTGATTTTCTTGAAAAACCTGTAGATCCCGCTGTCCTGAAAGGCAAATTAAAGGAGCTGTTACGATAAGGGACAAAGATTGGGTCGTTGCAATAAAGCCGGAGTTTTATATTTAAATCGGACATTAGAACTCCTGTTGAGAAGAACACATGAAGATTAGTTACCAATTTACGTTTAGAGACCGTTCCCTAAAGTGCATTTGGAATGAAGCTTGAGTACAAGGTTTTATGAAGGGCACCAAATACAAATACTCTGTATTAGTGGTAGATGATGAGCGGGAGATTTTAAACTCCCTGAAGAGGATGCTACGCGCCGAGCCGTATGAGTCGTTTTTTGCTCAAAGCGGGGAAGAGGCCCTCCATCTCCTGGAGAAGGAAAACATCCATGTCATTATCACCGACCTGGGCATACCGGAGATGGATGGCTTCGCATTGCTCAAGCAGGTCGAGCAAAAGCATCCTGACATTATTCGCCTGGTATTGTCAGTTCATGGTGATAGGGATTCCATCCTTGATGCCGTTAACAAAAGAAGCGTATACCGTTACATTCTCAAGCCCTGGGATAACACGGAATTAAAGCTGATTGTGAGGCAAGCCATCGAGCTGTTCAATTTGCAGCAGGAAAGAAGGGACTTGCTCAAAGAAGTGGAGGAACATAACCGGTTATTGGAAAAGAGGGTAAAAGAAAGAACCAGGCAGCTCCTGGCCATTGAAAGTCAGGCGGAAATTGGCAAGTACGCCTCACAAATTGTTCATAATATGAATAACCCACTTCAAGTAATGCGCGGCGGGTTGGATCTTGCTGACATAATACTATTCGATGATAATCCAAACTTGGATAAGTTGCGAGAACGCCTTAACCTTGCCAAAGACGGCGCCCTTGATTTAGAAAAGATCATTGGAGGAATTCTGACACACGTAAGGGACAAGTCTTTATACCAGAAAGAACAGATCGACATAAACCAGATCATTGAAAGAGAATTAGATTTCTTTGAGCTAAATCCTATCTACAAGTACAAGATAGAAAAGCATGTTGACCTGCCAGATAACCTGCCGTGCATTGTAGGAAATCCTATTCAAATCAAGCAGATTATAGATAATCTTGTAAAAAATGCTATTGATGCCATGGAACATTCCCCGCAAAAACTGCTGACTGTAGAGACCCGATTGGAGGACAAGACAGTGGCCATAAGAATATCCGATACAGGCGAGGGGATTGCAGAGGAAAACCTCGCCAGAATATTCTCCCCAGACTTTACCACTAAGCCGGTCGGTAAGGGAACGGGCCTAGGCCTGGCAAGCGTAAGAACCATGGTGAAGGCTTATTCAGGTGACATCCAGGTGGAATCTATGAAGAGTGAAGGGACAACGTTTACGGTGAGAATCCCCGTAGGACGGTCCGTATTCCATAAACTCAGCTTTGTTGAAGACAATGAAGACGACTGATTTCGCAAAAATACTTATTATTGATGACATGGATATGGCAAACAATCCTAATCGCGCTTATGTGGTTTTATTCGGATAATCACACAGCTCGGACAGGGAACATTCAGGACACTTTGGCTTGCGTGCCGTGCACAGGGCTCTCCCGTGTTGGATCATCTGGTGCGAAAAGTCTATCCAATCCCTTTTTGGAATCGCGGCCATGAGGTCGAATTCGATTTTGACCGGGTCCTTCTCTGTGGTAAAACCTATGCGCTGAGACACGCGTTTTACGTGTGTATCGACAACGATCCCTGGAATACCAAAAGAGCTTCCAAGTATCACATTGGCCGTTTTTCGTCCGATTCCGGGGAGCTGAAGCAGGGCTTCCATATTATCCGGAACTTTCCCACCATGTTTTTCCAGGAGCGCCGAACAGCACATCTTGATGTTTTTTGCCTTGTTCCGATAAAAGCCGGTGGAACGTACCATCTCCTCCAGGTCGGGCAAGGGTACCCCGGCAAAGTCTCTTACTGTACGCAACTTGCTAAAAAGCTTTCCAGTCACCTGGTTGACCCGTTTATCCGTGCATTGGGCCGAGAGAATCGTGGAGATCAAAAGCTCCAGTGGATTGGTGTGGTGCAAAGCTGTCTTGACATTAGGGTACGTTCTTCTTAATATTTTCAAAATTTTCTTAACACGCTCCTTTGCTATTTTATCAGCCATGATTTCTGTCCCCTACCAAGAAAAGTCATTTAACGCAGCAACCCGGGAAACAGGGCCTGCCGTGGTACGGGCCCTCGGCCTTGTCTCCGGAGGGCTCGACAGCATCCTTTCCGCATTGGTCCTCAAGGAGCAAGGGATCGAGGTCGTCTGGGTTAATTTCAAAACCCCATTTTTCGGCCCAGACAGGGCTATCCATGCGGCCCGGATGACCGGGATCCCTTTAAGGGTAGAAAATATAACCGAGACCCATGTTCAGATGCTGAAGAATCCAAACTGCGGCTACGGCGCGAACATGAACCCGTGCCTCGATTGTCACGCCCTTATGCTTGAAATAGCCGGTTCAATAATGACAACAGAAGGGTTTGATTTTCTTTTTACCGGCGAGGTGCTTGGCCAGCGCCCCATGTCCCAGACCAAATCGTCGCTCCGTTATGTTGAAAAAAGGTCTGGTTTTGCCGGTTACATCCTTCGTCCTTTGAGTGCTAAACTTCTCCCGCCCACGATTCCCGAAGAACGCGGCCTGGTGGATCGTGAGGGCCTCTTAGACATCTCCGGCCGCTCCCGAAAACAACAAATGCAGCTGGCCGAGACCTTTGGTATCAGCGATTACCCCTCGCCGGGCGGCGGATGCCTCCTGACGGATCCCGGCTTCTCCAGGCGGCTAAAGGACCTGCTCGAGCACCAGGATGACACCAAGGAACGAGACTTTGAACTTCTAAAGTACGGCAGGCATTTCCGCCTCAATGACAACCACAAGGTTGTTGTGGGTCGCACCAGGGAAGAAAATAGACAAATCTCAAGCCTTATAGATCCCCATAAAGACATCCAGCTGCGCATGATGGATATACCGGGGCCGACTGTTTTGATCCCTTTCGGCGCCCCGGATGAGATCGTACATGAGGTGGCTACACTCTGTGCCGCCTATAGCAAGGCTAAACATGGCCGGCCCGCCCGGGTGTCTGTTAAGGGCTCGGGGGGGCCGGGTGTCGTTACGGTCCAGGGCGGCCCACGTGAGAAATACCATCCTTATATCATCTGAACGATATCACCTGAGCGCGGCCCATATTTTTTCAGCCTTGATCACGCCCTCGCGGAGGATCTTCGGCGGGTCAACGGTCACATCCACTACTGTAGATCCTTTCACACCCACAAGCGTTCCTGCATCCAACACCAAATCGACCTGGTCCTTTATATGGTAGTCCAACTGGTCCACCGCAGTACAACCCCCTTTTCCGGAAAGATTGGCGCTCGTTCCCGTGATGGGACCTCCAACAGCGCTTACCAGGCTACAGGCTACGGGATGGCTCGCAAGGCGTATGCCTATTTTCCCAGTATAACCGGTAAGGTTGGAAGGGAGGAGGCCTGAGGCCTGAAAGACCAGTGTCAGGCTGCCCGGCCAAAATGCTTCCATTAGTCGCGTTGATGTCTTTGGAATCTCTCGGGCCAAGGGGGCAAGATCGGCTATGCTGGCAATAAGGATAAGAACGGGTTTGTTGGAATCACGCTTCTTGACTCGAAAGACCTTATCTACGGCTTCGGCATTAAACGCCTCTGCCCCAAGACCGTAAAAGCTGGTGGTGGGAAAGACTACAAGGCCGCCCTCTTTGATCAAGTCGGCGGCCTTGCTCATTGTGTCCTGATCAGGAGATTCCTGATCTACGGAAAGGATTTTGCAGTCCATCTCAGACGGGTGAAGGCGTCCGTTCTCACACATTCTTGTGTAAGGTTTCGGCCTTTTGTGCCACTTGGTCGGCCATCTCCTTTTTGAATTGCTCTAACCTGCCCTCAATCGCAGGATCGCTGGTTGCCAGGATTTGCGCGGCCAATATGGCGGCATTCTTTGCCCCGGCAGCCCCTATGGCCATAGTGGCTACCGGCACGCCGGAGGGCATCTGTACCGTGGCCAGCAGTGCGTCCAGGCCGCCTTTTATGGGGGAGGAATCGATTGGAACGCCGATCACGGGCAGTGTAGTCAGTGCCGCAATGGATCCCGCCAGATGTGCCGCGGCACCCGCTCCTGCAATAATTACCCTGAGTCCCTTGGCCCGGGCCGAACGGGCATAATCGGCCGTCCTGTCCGGGCTGCGGTGGGCGGAAGAAACAGTCACATCAAAGGGTATGTTGAGCTGGTTTAAGACCGAAACGGCCTTTTCCATTACCCCCCAGTCTGAATCGCTGCCCATGACAATACCCACAACCGGAGACTTGTTTTGACCCTCTGCTTTTTTCATGCTCGACTCCATCTCCTCGAGACCTTTGCATAACTCATTTGAGCGGTAATTATGAACTTTTTTTGGCACCCATCCCGGGCGAAGCGAACGGCCCGCTTTATCTGTTGGCAGTCAAGGGGGATCTCTTTTCATAATCCTATTGTGTGGCGATACCTCATACAATTTGCGCCGTTGTTGTTGTGATCCAGGAAGGTGAGCTTTTCTATATTTCTATAGGCCTTCTCCCTGGCCCCCTCCAGAGTCGGGTCTCCGGCCACCACGTGCAGAACCCTGCCCCCGTAAGTAACCAGACCCTTTTCTGAATTATCGTCAACACCTGCGAAATAGACGGCAATCCCCTTTTCTATCTTGTCCAGGCCGATAATCTTATGGCCTTTTCCGTAACGGCCGGGATAACCTTTGTTCCACCCTTTGGAGGCCTTTGAGCGGCCCTCCATGGCAATGACATCCACATAGTGCTGGTTATTCCACACCTGCTTTATCCGGTCCAAAGATCCTTCCCATATTGCCGTGCCGATTTCAAAGAGGTCCGCACTCAATTTTCGGGCCAACACCTCCCATTCGGGGTCTCCGTGTCTTACATTGATTTCAAAGACATCAAGGTTGTCATAAGGGTCCAGATTCAGGCCGAAGTAAAGGACCCCTTTGTACTGCCAGCCCAAATGGTTGTAAATCTCATTTACTGTTGGATTGACGATCTCTTTTATGATCCTGTTAATCAACCATGGGCTGACGAGCTTGTGGGGACAATAACATCCCGTACCGCCTGTGTTCAGGTTCCCGCCGAACTGCTCGATCGATTCTTTGTCATCCGGATCAAATGCCGGCTTATAGTCCTGGGCAAACATCTTGAGAGGCAGCACGTGTTCACCGTCAAGGTAAGCAAAAAAGGAGAGTTCTGTTCCGTATTTTCTTTCCTCAATAACCACCCTGTCGCCTGATGCCCCGAAGATCTTTTCGATCATGACCTTGTCAATGGCAGCTATGGCGTCTGGAACATCGTCGCAGACGATGGCCCCCTTTCCGGCGGCAAGCCCATTTGCCTTGACCACCACCTGGTAGCCGATATCGCGGACATATTTCTTCGCCTTTTCAGGGTCGTCAAAGACATGATACTCCGGCTTGGGAACCCCTACTCTTTGCAAAAGATCATCGGTAAACGCCCGGTCGCTTTCAATTTTTACATATTCCTTCCTGGGCCCGACGGTTCGTATCCCCCTGTTGTTCAGTACATCAATGAGTCCCTCTCCCAAAGGATTTTCAGACCCCACATCAACAAGATCGACTCCATGCTCCACACAAAAATCCGCAGCTTCGCCAAAGTCCTTCAAACGGACGAGTTCTATGAGCCTTCTGCCCTCACGGCCCTTTGGCGTCTGCAATACCCCTGGATTCCCCGGTGCAAAATAGACCTTGTCAACATGCTGGCTGTCTCCATATTTGTCGGCAAGGCAATGGTCTCTGCCGCCTGATCCGTAAACAAGTACCTTCATAATACCCCATTCATCGATCTGAACTGCAAACTTGAGGTGCTTGTATAATAGAAAGGCAAATAGTTTCAAGGGTAAAATGGGCTGTTCGCAATTTGACTTGGCCGGCTACCTATCCAAAACCTCCCTTGAATCTTCTCTTATGGATGTGTTAGTAACCATTAGATAGCTTCCCTTGTTGCCCAAACAGCTGTGCGCCTGGCATGAGGAGAGCCGTCAAGGGGGATCTCTTTTTGAGTCGGGTCAATTCTCATCTTGCTTGTTAATGGCATAATGTATCGAACCTCACGAACCAGGCACACGTCAATGTAGCCTACAAGCTCAGTAGCTCATTTGTAAGTGGGTCAGGACCGTATGCCGAATATGGTGCCGTTGAGGAAGCTATCAGGCAATATTCAGTGACCTGACCTCAAAAAGAGATCCCCCTTGACGGCTGATAAACAGCAAAAAAAGCTGAAACTTAAATCGTCACGATTTGAGCAACAGCCCGTTAATGGGTAACCTCCCGCAAGGCGGGGTCCTGCCTTGCGGGAGTGCTTCGCCTGGAGAAAGCAGGTCGGTCGGTTTAACAAAGGAGGAGAGATGAAAAAACGGCTCAAGGGAATACTCTGCCAATGCCTGGTCCTGATGGTGTGGGTTGGATTGACCCAGGCCGCAGGGGAAAAAGAGGCTGTACCTGTCATTGAGATAGAGGCGCCGACCCATGACTTTCATCAAGTAACGCAGGGAAAAGCTGTAAAACACGACTTTCGGGTCTTTAACCGCGGCAACGCACCATTGGAGATTAAGAAGGTCAAGCCCGGTTGAGGTTGCAGTGTGGCCCGGTTTGACCGGACCATCCCGCCTGGAGGCGAGGGAAAGATTTCACTGGAAGTGCGGACCAAAGGACACCAGGGCAAGATCCACAAAACGGCCCGGGTGTTTAGCAATGACCCAAGGCATCCTCAGGTGACCATCGGCCTGAAAGGTAAAGTTTGGGTGCCCATCCATTTAGACCCGCGTTATATTCACCTCAGAGGTATGGCCGACGAGGAGATCAGAAGTGTCGTTTGTCTGCGGGGGGAAAAGAAAGAGCCTCTGATCGCCAAGCTTGCCTCGGTTTCCATCCCGGACAAGGTGGAGGTAAAACTGCAGGAGACTGAAAAAGGGCGCACATATCAGATCAAGACAAGAAACAAGGTCAAGGGGGAGGCAATATACAGGGGAGAGTTGAAGCTGACTACCAACTATCCGGAGAAACCCGAGATTGTCATTCAGATTATCGGCGACATTAGAGGACATCTGGAGGTAAGACCCAAAATCTTAAACTTTGGACGCATGTCAAAGGAGCGCCTGGGGCAATTGAAGAAAAATTCCAAGACCATGACCCGCTCGGTCACGGTCCTCTTGAATAAAGGGAATGACTTGAAGATTAAAAAAATAGAACTGGAAAAATCTCTCTTCAGGGTTTCAACCAGGGAGGTCAAGCCGGGCCGGATGGTGCAGATCCTGGTAGAGCCTGTTTTGGAAAAACTCGGGAAAGGCGTAAACCAGGACCGCCTGAAAATCTATACAAACCAGAAAGGTCGTGAGGTTCTGGAGGTGCCTATCCGCCTTGACCTCCTATAAAGAAGCTTTTAAGGAATCAGCATCTTGACATCGTAAAACAGCTCTTGAACGGACTCCGTGAATTTGCCGCCCTCGGCAAGGATGGGCCCCACAACAGGCTCTATGGCAAGCAGCCCGGGTGTGTAGGGAAGGAAATAGGTAGCAGGGCTCTCGAACCCGGATTTTTTCATAAAGACCTTCACCCTGTTTCGGTCTTCTTCTCCTTGCACCTTGTTAACCACCAGCTTCAGATGCGGGATGGACAGTTGTCGGGCTAAGGCCATAGATTTTTGGGCGACCTGAAGCGCGGTTAAGGTAGGCTCTGTCACGACCAGCAGCAGGGAGAAGCCTTTGAGTACGCCGCGGCCGAAGTGCTCAGGCCCGGCCGGGGTGTCCACCAGGATAAGCTCACCCGGCTTCAGGACAATAAATCGCATAACCGCTTTCAACAGGTTGTTTTCCGGACACAAACACCCGGCGGCCGCCTGATCAACCGATCCCATAGCAAGGAGAGAAAGATTAGGCTTTAACTGAAAGCCAAAACGCTCCACCACATCATCTACGTTCGGGTTCAAACGCAACAGCCCACCCCGGCCTGAACCGGGTTTGGCCCCGGTCTTTTCCTGAATATAGCCCTTGTTATGACTCAAAGGGATGATCTTTTCAGCCTCTTCTATTGGGACCCCGAGGCTCACGGCCAGATTCATCTGCGGGTCTTCATCTGCTGCCAGCACCTGGTACCCGCTGCTGGTAAGAAACTCCGCCAGCAGGGCGATCAAGGTAGTTTTCCCCACCCCGCCCTTCCCGGCAACCGCAATACGAAATCCGCTTTCATCCGCTTTATTTTTCATCTGTGTACAACGGTCCCGCCCTTTTTAGATCCGCTCGCTAAACCCGTATCAAACTGCTTGGAATACGCTCAGTTTTGCAGTTCAAAGGGGGCTTATGGACAAATAACCTGCGAATTCAAAAGATTAAAAAGGCCCAGTCTGTGAAACCGGGCCCTTGTTTTCAGCTTGGCTCCCCAGCACGGACTCGAACCGCGGACCCGATGGTTAACAGCCATCTGCTCTGCCAACTGAGCTACTGGGGATCAATAAGTCTTAAATATAGCAAGCAACCTTTTTAAGTCAAGCCAAACTCGAGATTTTTCGGTTTATTTTTTTGTTGTTCTAAAGAAAATTTTATTATATATAGTTTACTTTTGAAGCGCAAATTACACTAACATCCAGGTTGTTGGAAACTCTTCGACAATCCCTGCGATGGAAAGAAAGGGGAGATAAATTTGAGAGAGTTTAGTGGCTTGGAGGTCAAGGTCGTTAACAATGACCTTGAAAGGGCCATGAGGGTGCTTAAGAAAAAAATCCAGAGTGATGGCCTGTTCCGACGTCTTAAAATCAAAAAAAGCTACGAAAAGCCGAGTGAGTATCGCCGTCGCAAACGTCGCGAGAGCGAAAGGAGGCAAAGAATAGCCCGCTTGAAACGCTCTAGACACTAATCGCATCCCTGTTATCCTCAAAGCCCGGTCATGGATCATGGACCGGGCTTTTTTTGTTCCCGCTATCCTTATTCTCTGATCGTTTATATAGCCCTGCCCCTTCTTTTCTATACGATTTCATAACGTTTCGTGTTATAGAAAGGCCCATGTTCTTCAGGGTATATTTTTGGGGTATTCTATTTGCGGTGGCGCTTTGGTCACTATCGACATTTGCAGGCGTCCTGTCGATTCACGAAAAATCTGATCTTCCCAGTCGCATCAAGGCGGATTCTTTGAGTTACGATGACGCCGCCAAGACTTATAGGGCCAGGGGTCACGTAATGATTACCAGGGCTGATCAGTCTTTGTGGGCGGATGCCGTCGATCTTAATACCGAAACCATGGAGGCAGAGGCCTGGGGTAATGTTCAATTCATGTCGGGTGAAGATCGGCTCACCGGCACCCGGCTTGAGATAGACCTGGATGCAGGTATCGGCACCCTTTACGACGGAACGGTCTTTATCAAGGAGAGCCATTTTTACATCAGAGGTGACAAGATTGAAAAGATCGGCAAGGATTCATATAGTGTTGCTGATGGCCGCTTTACCACCTGCGACGGAGATTCTCCGGCCTGGGAAATCACAGGCAAGGACTTAAGGGTCACGATAGACGGTTACGGCACGGCCAAACATGTTGCATTTCGGGCAAAATCGATCCCGGTGCTGTACACCCCTTTTCTTGTCTTTCCGGCCAAAAAAACGCGTCAGAGCGGTTTCCTTGTGCCCCAGGTCCTCTATTCCAGTCGAGACGGCTTTGAGTACAACCTCCCATTTTTTTGGGCCATAAGTGATAGTAGTGATGCCACCTTTTATCAGCACTACATGGCCCACCGCGGATTCAAGCATGGAGTCGAATATCGGTATGTATCGGCGCCGGAGAGCAAAGGCACTGTAATGTATGATTCCCTTTACGATCGACAGATCGATGACAACACCACTCCGATAGACACCACAGGGTACCACTATGAAGGGTTCAAGGGCGACAACGAAGACCGTTTGAATAGAAAACGGTGGTGGTTCAGGATGAAAAACGATCAGGACCTTCCGGCCGGATTCGCGGCAAAACTCGACATAGACCTTGTAAGCGATCAGGATTATCTGCGCGAGTTTGACAGCGGCTATTCAAGCTATGAACACTCCAACAGTTATTTCCTTAAAGAATTCGGCAGGGAACTCGATGATCAAACCGACACCGTTCGTATGAACCAATTGAACCTGAACAGGAACTGGGATCAGTACAGCCTGAACGCCAATCTTCGCTGGTATGACAATGTGATCATACGGAAACATGATCAGGAAGATAACACCCTTCAGAACCTGCCGTCGGTGACGTTTACCGGTTCCAAACAACAAATTTCTGATTCCCCTTTTTATTTCGATCTATCAACTTCCTGTGACCATTTCTGGCGGGATGTGGGAACCCAGGGATACCGGGTGGACCTTTATCCAAGGGTTTATAACCCAATAAGACTCTTCAAGTATTTTGATTTTGAACCCTCTATGGGTGTGCGGGAAACACTGTGGCAGGCCGAAAATTATGAGCCCGCGGGCGCAAAGAAAGAAGATCGGTTGGAATCACGGGGAATATACGACTTGAAAGGGGATCTCTCCACTGAGCTCTCAAGGGTTTTCAACGTTGGAACCGAAAAAATCGACAAAATAAGACACGCAATCAGGCCTCAAGTGGTGTACGAGTACGTTCCCACACTGGAACAGGAAGACCTCCCAGACTTTGTCGGCAGAATAGAGAGGAAAAATATAGTGACCTACTCGGTCACGAACAATTTTACCGCCAGGATGTTCGAACGGCCAAAACCGGGCCCTGAGACAGAACTTGAACCTGGCCAAGAACAAGGACCACTGCCGCCTAAATACAGCTATCGTGATTTTTGCAGGGTTAAGCTCTCACAAAGTTATGATATTATAGAGGCACGCCAGGACAATAAGGCTGGAGAAAGAAGGCCTTTTTCTAATGTGACGGGCGAGGTGGAACTCACACCCTCCCGCTTCCTGGACCTCAAGGGAGATGCTGCGTGGTCGCCGTACGATGGGGAATATAAGAGCTATAATGCAATCCTCGCTGTAAATGATGAGCGGGGAGACAGTGCTTCAGTGGATTACCGATATACACAGGGCAGCAGCAAAAATATCTTAACCAAGATCTTTATCAAGCTCTCTGATCCTGTGTCCGCCTATTGGGAAAACGAACGAAACCTTAAAGAGGGGCGGGAGGTAAAAACGGTTGTTGGGTTCAAATATGAACCCCAGTGCTGGGCATTGACCTTCCGCTACACCAATGATAGGGCGACGGCTGAGCAAGAGTATTTTATTGAGATAAGCTTGTACGGATTAGGCAAATTCGGGCATGGCCAGTACACGCCTGACTAATGAGACAGAGCAGGATAGTCTGTAAGTACTGCCCGTACAGAAGATTCCGGTTCCGGGAAAAGACTGATGACAGCATTGATTGACATGCATCGTTCCTGGTATGTGCTTCACACCCGAAGCCGCCATGAGCAGGTGGTCTTTGACGGCCTTACAAATAAATCTCTAAAGGCCTTTCTTCCGAAGATAACAGTCATGAGCAAGCGCCGTGACCGGCGAAAGAAGATCCGGGTCTCTCTGTTTCCCGGCTATCTCTTTATAAAAAGTGATCTCAATGTGCATGAGCGTCTCGAGATCGTGAAAACAGTGGGCGTAGTCCGTATTATTGGAAACAAGGACGGCCCGCTCCCCGTACCGGATGAAGCGATTGATTCCCTTCAGATCATGGTCGCCGGGGATAACCCAGTGGAAACCGGCACACGGTTTAGAAAAGGTGACCGTGTCATGGTCGTGGAGGGGCCTTTTGCGGGTGTAGTAGGAACCTTTGTGAGGTATCGTGGTTTCATGCGCGTGGTGGTGGCCATCGAGGCCCTGGGGCAGTATGCTGCGGTAAATGTCTCCGAAGAAGATGTGGAAAAGCTCCCGGAAATTGCGTAGAAGCGGTTTGAAAACCCTTCTATACCTTATTCTTCGGTAGAACGACTGACCATACGGCTCAATATACGAAAAAGATTGGTGGCCAGCAGTATGCCGCTGAACAACATCAACACGATGGGTACCCAGCAGTAATGTCGGTATAGGTCGTTTTCCAGGGCAAGGCTGATTCCTGCAGTGCTAAAATAAAAGATAAATGCTGCACAGATCGATATCACAAGACAAAATAGGTCGGAATCGTACCAGGGGATGATCACCTTTCGGAACGAGGGGTTTTTATGTAATTTCATAGAATATATCTTACCGGAATATAGGACAAATAATCAAGGGTATGCAGTCTAAAAGTGAAACAAAAACCTGAAATCTATCGGAGGCCCTGCCTTAACCTACATTTATTAATCATGGCGGCCACAATTTTTTTATGCCTCTGCGTATCGGCCTGTGCCGTGATACAGAAGTTGAAAATGCCAACCGAGGTACATATCAAAGGGATATCAAAAGGATTTGAGATAGGGACCATTGTTCATACTGAAACCGGTAGGGTCGTTTCCTTTGAGGAACTCATGGCCGACCTTGAAGACGTACGGATTGTTTATGTCGGTGAGAGACATAGCAATGAGGCGCACCACGATGTACAACTCAGGATACTCAAGGCGCTTTATGAGAAAGATCCAGCGTTGTTGGTAGGCATAGAGATGTTTGTAAGCTCTGACCAGGAGGTACTGGATCAATGGAGTGCGGGCCGGCTGGACGAGGAGACCTTTTTAAAGGAGGCAGATTGGGAGGAGAAGTGGAAATTCGATTTCGGCCTCTACCGCGCGATTTTCGATTTCATAAGGGAAGGGGCCTTGAAGGTGGTAGCTATCAATGTGCCATGCTCAATCGTCGAGAAGGTTGCCAGGGTGGGACTGGACGGCCTCGCAGATAAGGAGCGGGACCAAATTGCACAGAAGATTGATACCTCCAGGGAAGAACACAGGGTCTATGTTGAATCCATTTTCGGCACCCACGAATCTGATGAAATAAGCGCATTCGAATTCTTCTATGAGGCGCAGTGCGTTTGGGAGGATTCCATGGCAGAGGCGATCTCGCGGGCACTGAATAACAAGCGGATGGTAGTGATCACAGGGAATGGACACATAGCGCACAAGTTCGGCATCCCCGACCGTGCATTCAAGCGCACAAACGCCTCCTTTCTAACCGTCATGCCGCTGGCCGTCGGCACAGAGGTGGAAAGTGATGCAGCAGACTACATCTGGGTAACCAGGGCTGAAACACAGACGCACGGGAGCCGTATGTTCCATGGCGGACCGGGGAGGCCTGTGGTGGGGCTTAAGCTTAAGCCCCTGGACCGGGGAAAAGGCGTGCTCATAGTAGATGTTGTGCCAAAAAGCCCGGCAGCGCAGGCTGGAATTAAACCACAGGACACCCTAACTGCTATTGACGGGAATCCGGTATCCCGCTTATCCGATCTTCACAATTCCATTGCCCGGTCAAAAGGGGTCTCAAGCTTTGTGTTCAAAATTGACAGGCAGGGAAAGCTCCTGGAATTAACGGTCCGGATCAAAAAGGCGAATCCCGCCGGGACTCAGACCGTAACGGATCCTTTCTGAGTAAGGTCAGAAGAATGGACAAGAGCATCTTAAACATGTAATACACCGGCTTTAACCCTGCGTGCATGGACTGTTGCTGGTTCGGATACATGGTCACGGGTATCTCTTTGATCGTCAGACCGGCACGATAGAGCATGATGATGACGTCGGCATCCGGAAAATCGACCGGATAATAATCGCCGGCATAAAAACGGATAGCATTGCTATTTAAGGCCTGGTACCCGGATGTGGGGTCACTGACCCGCTGACCGATAATTACAGAGGCAAGCCAACCAAAGATCAGCATACCGGCCCTCCGGATAAGGGGTGCCTTATACGATCTACTATCCAAAAACCTCGACCCGATAGCAACGTCTGCCTCTCCGGCTGAGACCACATTTAGGAGTCTGGGCATGTCCTTTGGATCATGCTGTCCGTCTCCGTCTATCTGGACCACATATCTATAGCCGTGCTTTAAGGCATATTTGAATCCGGTCTGCAATGCCGCCCCATAACCCATATTGTAGGGCAGATTGACGAGCCTCTCGCCCAGTTGCCGGACGATTTGTTCCGTACGGTCCTCTCCCCCGTCATTGATGACCAGAATAGCAACACCAGGAACGGCATTTCTTATGCCGTTTATTACGCCCGTGATGTTTTCTTCTTCGTTATAGGCAGGAATGATGACGAGGGTTTTAGTTTCCATACTATTTTTCTTTTGAGTTCTTCTTTTTTATGCGATAGTTAATCTGTTTATATAATATATAATTTCGGAACTCAAACAATAATATATTGAAGCTTTTGCAGTTCAGGAGGGGATTATGCCAATCAGACAAAAAATATTTGCTTTGGCAATAGGAATAGCAATATTTCTTTTTATTCTTGAAATGGTACGTAGAAGGAAACTACGAGAGGAATATTCCTGGCTCTGGCTCCTGACAGGCCTTGGAATCATTGTGCTTGCGGCCTGGTACGACCTTCTCGTCTTTATCACCGACCTCATTGGTGCGGCCTTGCCCACAACCACTCTCTTTCTCTTTGGTGTGGTCTTTTTAATGTTGATCGCCCTTCATTACTCGATTAAGATATCAGCCCTGACGGACCAGGTAAGAAAGCTGGCCCAGGAACTGGCCATTCTCCACGAAGAGGTAAAGGAGCATAGAGATAAAGATTAAAAGCAAAGTTACTAAAAAGCACATTAACTACCCGACGTCACAGATATGGCACAATGATGTCTTTTCCGGAATGACTGGCGGGAAAGGGAGACTCGGAATAGAGGAAAAGACATCATGTGCCCAAACCAATGTCGAGTAGGAAAGTTTCTCATTAGTAAAATTTGGTTTGTTGGGTTATGAAAAGATGAAATGGAGGTATTGAAGGTATGTCCGGCACTCGTAAAAATATTATAGCCGTTCTTCTGATAGGCATCGTAGCCGTAGCGATCTACTCAAATTCGTTTGACTGTTCATTTCATTTTGATGATCAGCATGCGATTGTGGAAAATTATGTTGTCCACAGATTTGATCTAAAGCAAATCTTCTCTTCCTCAAGCCGTCCCGTATTAGACCTTACATTGGCGATCAATTACCATTTCGGCAAGCTGAATGTCTTCGGCTACCACCTGGTCAACCTGCTGTTACATATCTCAAACGGGATTATGCTCTATTTTATCCTGCTATGGACTGCCAACCTCCCATCGATAAGAGAAAAATACCGGGAAAGGTCGTACAGGATAGCCCTTTATGCCTCTTTAATCTTTATTGCCCACCCGATCCAAACACAGGCCGTCACGTACATTATCAGCAGGTCCTCGGTCCTGGCCACGACGTTTTACCTGCTCACCCTTTTGTTATTCATTCGGGCCTACTCAACAAACTCAACAAACAAGCTTTACCTCGTCGGTGCTTTTTTTGCCTCCTGCCTCGGTATGGGTACAAAGCAGATAGCGGCCACCCTTCCTTTAACCCTTTTGATCTACGATTTTTATTTCATATCCGACGGAAATTGGAAGACCCTGAAAGACCATTATAAGGCCCATCTTGCCATGTTCTCCACCATCGGCGTAGCCGTCTATTTGAGCGCATCCGGGCTCCAAAAGTTTGTCTCCTTTGATTATGCCAAGGGGGTGCCTATGCCGTCCGGCGTCGGGGACGCTGTGACCTCCTGGCAATACTTTCTGACCCAGCTCCATGTGATCCCGTATTATATCAAGCTCCTTTTCATCCCCACCAACCTCAATCTCGATTACGACTGGCCCGTCACCAGGAGTATCGATCTTCCCACGGTTCTGTTTTTCATCCTCCTTGCAGCCATCGCAGCCTTTGCCGTCTGGGTATACCGGCGTTCCCGCTTGCTCTCCTTCGGCATCATCTGGTTTTTCGTCACCCTCTCGGTCACCTCAAGCTTTGTCGTCATCTACGATGTGATCTTCGAGCACCGCCTTTACCTCCCCTCTATAGGCTTTGCCATATTCGTGGCCCTTATGATCAGCAGGATATCCGGGTGGAGGTTTGGGCAAAAAAAAGCGGGATGAGAGATGCAACTCTCATCCCGCTTGGGCTAAACAGCCCTCTAAAAATTAACCATCCTTTTGAGTATGACAGACAAAACAACTCTTTCCCTGGCCGGCACCCGTGGTGCCGAGTACCATCAGGTCGTAATCCCATCGTAACATATCGGGATATAGGCTTCCATGGGCCACGTGGCAGGACAAGCACATGACCATGTCCGTACCCGGTGTTACAATGTTGGTGACTGTTCCTGCATTGATAACAGCTGCAGGCCGTGCCACCGGGACGGTCGGGTCCCAACTGTCAGCGCCACCGCCACCAAAGGCACTATCATATTCCCCTGAAGCCGGGATCACCGCATCTGAAGGGTGCCTGGTCCAGCTTCCGGTGCCTGCGGCCTCGGTATTTTGAATATGGAAGTTCCCGTGGCAGCCGGAACAGAAGGCACTCATATTATGATTCGAGATGCTCTGGGTCGCATCATGTCCCCCGTCAACGCCCAGATACTCGTTGTGGTCTATGGTAGTCTCGTAATCCCAATCGTCATCCTCAATCCCTGCAACGCCGTGGGTAGCATCAGCAACACCATTATTACACTTTGCCAGCCAACGGAACCATGGGGCAGCGGTAACTTTACCTGTTGAGTTATTATGGTGCGCCGCGCCCAAATGGCAGCCCTCACAGCCGCCTGCTGATGTAGCTAAGGTCTCGTGGCAACTGCTAGCACATATATTTGCGTTTCCGGGCGCCCCTTCAGCTGCTGTGATATTGAGATCCTGGACTGATATGCCATATACATTATGCCCTTTGGTGTCATCATCGCCGCCGGCGTCAGCCACCCAGTAGAAATTGCCGCCGGCCAGGGTATTGGTACCAAACGTTGGCGCACTAGTAGAGTTAACATAAGGCTTGGAGCCGCCTGCATTGGTCCCCGTGTGGCAACCAATGCAATCGCCTGCGAGAAGATGGGCATATGGTCCATCTGTGACCATCTCCGACCCGCCCTGGCTGTTGTGCATGGTGTGGCAGTCGTAACACGCCCCCTGGATGGCCGCGGCCGGGCTGGAAAAGACCGCGATCAGGGCTCCAGCCGCCAGCATGATAGTCAATGTTATAATTGACTTCTTCATTTTTACACCCCCGTCCTTATCCGTAAAAAACCCACTCTCGATGTGCGAGGCGGGCATTTTCATCTTCATCTGGCAGCCCCGCTGTCCGCCTAAACCGGACCGGAGGCTTTGCGCCCCGCCCTCACGAGAGGTTAGCCCTTTGATAAAGTATCTATTCTAATTCATATATCGGCATTATTTCTATAATATATTAATATTTTTGATTATTTTTGCTAAGTTACTGTACTCCCTGATATCCTTCATCTTTTTGGCTATGGCAGGCAAAGCAGCCATCGTCATTTTCGCCGCCGTCTACCAACATAGAATCGTAGTTCCACCTTAGTAAATAGCGATGGGGTGTCCCATGTGGGCGGTGGCAAGAAAGGCACATGATACGCGCGGCAGACCTTTCGGGTTTGTTCGGGTCAGGATAACTCACCGGAACATCCTTCCTGTAAACATAGCCTGCATATTCTCCACGCATCGGGATCGTCGTATTTGTGGGGTGGCGTATCCATTTGCCGTTGGCACTCTGATTCTCGGTGCCGCAAAAATTCGGATGACATGTCACACAGTAGTGATCGCCGCTCTTATATGTGTTATGGCCATCCCCATATTCGTATTGGGGATCTCCGATCCCTTCGATATCCGGCCCAAGAAAACGATACCCCCCGCCGGTACTGTGGTGCCTGACATTCCTGTGGCACGAGGAGCATGATCCTCCTGCTTTTTCAAGGTGCGACTGTCCTGAAACATAGTAAAAATTTCCGCCGGCCAGGGGGATTTCCGGTTCTTGACCATTCTTTACAATCGGTACGGTATTCAGCCCCGCCTTACTAAGGGTATGGCTGTTTGCATCCGCGTGGCACCCCTCACAAGTCTCTTCCAGGCCAGATGCATACAACCTTCGCGAGCTCTTGCCCTTAGATGCGTACAGCTTCCGCCAGCGCTTGCCCTTGCTTCCGAAAAGCCCCTCTAATTCATCTTCATCCTGCCAGGCGTGAACGACATGGCAGTCAACACAAGACTCTGTCATGAGCTGGGCTCTTCCCACGGTGGAAAAAGCAATAACCATGGCAGCGGCTGTCACCACAATCAAAAGGGTGAGCCCTACTTCCCCAGGGTAACTTCGGCTTTGTGCTATGGCGTTAATCCTTTTCATGTCACATCTCATGTCACATCTTCACATAGTCCGCGTCCGCAAAAAACCCGCTCTCGATGTGCGAGGCGGGCATATTCATCTTTTTGTCTGGCAGCCCCGCTGTCCGCTTAAACCGGACCGGAGGCTTTGCGCCCCGCCCTCACGAGAGGTTAGCCCTTCGACAAGACTAATCTATTTGTTCTCAGCTTGTATATCGACATTCTTTCAATAAAACTTTAATATTTCATCGTTTTCCGATTATTTTTCTGTGGTGTCCATTGACAATCAGTCGACACTATTTTTTGATCACATAACTCTATTTTGTCAACACCAAAACCGCTGTCGCGCCTCAAGTGTCCCTAATGCTTCAAAAAAATCCGC
>Ga0114923_10001073_pt1 | contig 19313 bp, 19 predicted proteins | sample SumtaG_FD_89578 | JGI IMG/M metagenome (GOLD analysis project Ga0114923, IMG submission 89578) | Deep subsurface microbial communities from Indian Ocean to uncover new lineages of life (NeLLi) - Sumatra_00157 metaG | ecosystem: Environmental > Aquatic > Marine > Oceanic > Sediment | place: near...
AGAGACGATCGAAGGAGGAGTACGCTCACCTGCTGATCGAGACGTTCGTCAAGGCTGTGAGTGAGCGGACACGTGGTGCAGACCGCATCGGTATTCTGCTGAGTGGCGGCCTCGATTCTAGATTCGTCCTCGCGGCAGATCGTGGCCGTCGAATTACTGACACGTTCACGGTGGGCGATTCGCGGAATCAAGAGGTTCGATTCGCCAGCAGAATCGCCGCCGTCTTGGGCCGCAGGCACCACTTCCTGCAACGAGACCGCAGCTACTACTGTCGGATCGCCGAGCAATCCGGCGCCACCGGGGATGGAATGACCAGGTTCGACCATGCTCACTTCTCCGGGTTCGCTCGGCAGCTCCGTGCGCATGCCGACATCCTGCTTAACGGATCGGGATTCCAGGTGCTCTTCCGCGGATACGAGCTTCCCTATCGCACCGTGATGATCGGCAGGCGAAGGCTGCTGACGCTCCCGCTTCTCGCCAAGGTCGAGAGCGGCGATCTTGCCGCACAGATTGTGGAATCATCCCTCGGATCGAGAGGGATGACCGAGACAGCAAAGATCTTCCTCCCGGCTCACCGAAGAAAGTATACCGAGGCTGTGTCGGCGACAGTGAGGGAGACGCTCGCTGAGTATTCGGGGAGGGCTGACTTGGGGCTAAACGCTTGGAGTCTCTTCGGTTTGGGAAACGGGCGGTGCAGGGACCTCGCGTCGCTAAACATCCTCTGTCTTCGACCGTTCATCGACGAGCGAACGATCGCCCGCGACAATGCGCTCTTCGACATGCAGCTGCGGATGCCTCATCGGTTCCGGGCGGACCAAGAGGTGTACAAACGCGCGGTCAAGTCTGTCGCTGGAGATACGCTCCAGATCCCTAATGCCAATACGCTACTGCGGTTGGATGCCCCGCTGTGGGCAGACTGGCTTGCCTCCCATCTCGCCATAGCAGCTCGGATCGGCCTGCGATCCCTGCGGCCCCGAAACGCGGGATCCTACGTCAGCGGGAACTCCTCGTGGCCGAGATTCAATCAGCTGATCCGTCAGGACCCCTGCCTGCGGAACCTCATCCGTGTGACGCTCGACGACCCTCAGTGCATCGATCGAACCCTCTTCGACGTAGCGTACCTGAAGAGGGTCTTCGAGGCACACGTTCGTGGAGATGTCGATCAATACGAACTCTTATTCCTCATACTGACGTACGGAGTCTGGCATAAGACGTTTGGGCCAACCTAGACATCGAACTGACTCCGGTCCGGGAATTCACGCAGCTCGAAGGAGCACTCAAAGGGGGTGCTACACTGCTCGTCCGTCTCCGTCCTCACTGCCCTGCATCCCTTGAAGTGGATCCATCTTCCTTCGTCCTCTCACTGGGCAGCTAGGTAGCCCACGAAACCATCGTGCTGATCGACGACGACGTATCACGCTCCACAGTGCTCTATGAGCGAGCCAATTGGTGGAGCAGGTCAATCGGTCTAGTGACATCACGGGGCCTGAAGGGACCCGAACTACTCGCCTTGGGTGACTCCATGACCCAAATCAACTGAGAAGGCCGCTGTTCACCTCTCCCGCCCTGAGAGGTGTCGAAGATAGGCCTAAATTGGCCTGTTTCGGAAGGGCACATCGGGAGAGTTTGTCCCGGAAACGTTCATTTCGAACTCGCTACTGCGAGGAAGCGAGAGATCTATACTGCTCAGACAATGGGCGTCCCACCTGCCGCTCAGAGCACAGGTGGCCGCCAAGCAGCTGCCTCGGTCTCTCGCGCGAAGTCCATCTTAGCCGCTCCGATCTTCCCCAAGGAGAACCTCCAGATACCGGTCCACTATACGCTCCAATGAGAAGTCCATGGTTCGGCGCAAGAGCCCCTCGGGGTCTGGCGGGTCGTCAAGGGTCGAGCAGATCGCCGCTGCAAGAGACTCCGAGCTGCCAACAGGTACCAGCTTCCCCCACTTTCCATCCTCCAAGATCTCTGCCGGCCCGCTGGGGCAATTGGTGGAAACAACCGACGTACCCATAGCCATCGCCTCAAGCAGGACGTTACCGAACCCTTCCCACCTGGACGAGAGAACAAACACCCCAGCCCGCATCATGTGCTGATGTGGGTTCTCTACGAAGCCCGGTAAGGCCACGTCCTCCTCCAAGCCCAATTCCCTCACAAGGGCTTCCAATCTCGGACGCTCCTGCCCTTCTCCCAGGATCATCAATCGGGCTCGCCGTTCCTTCCGAACCCGAGCAAAAGCTCTAATAAGGGTGCAGAAGTCCTTCTGCTGAACTAGACGCCCAACGCCCAGAACCACCGGAGGTTGTCCCGGGGAATACCAGTGTTTCTCCAAGGATTGCTCGGCCTTCGCAGACATCACTGTTGCGACAGCAGGATTGTATATGACCCTGATCTTCTCGACAGGAAGCCCCAAGGTTGCAACGAGATCCTCTGCAACACCTTTTGAAACCGCAATTACAGCATCAGCCCAGCGATAGCAGCGGTTCATTAGGTGGGGCATGACTCTTTCACGCACAGTGCGTGAATTCAAGGCCACTACGTTCACCATATTTGCCTGGCGAACTACGAGCCTGGTTCGAACGCCCGTGAGTCGCCTGCAGCAAAGGGCGATGATGTTGGCATCGTTTAGTGTAGATAGCAGGGCGACCGGCTTCTCTCGCCGTAGATAGCGTACCAGAGGGGCAAGCGCTAACATCGTGCGAGAAGCCCTCAAGTCAACAACACGCACCCCCTCTGACACTTCGGACAGGTAGGGCCCTTCTGCCCTCACCAGTACCAGATCCACGCGCAGGTCCTTCTCGGCGAAGCTTCCCGCGAGGTTCACCATGACCCGCTCGGCCCCACCCCCGTCAAGCGTGGGCACAAAAAGCGAAAGAAGCGGCCATCTAGACTGGACCTGACTCCTGTTCAATCAGTGTCTCCCTCCAGTGTTGTTGGCAACGTCTTGATCTTGAGCCGTTCGACGTTCTGTAATTGAGTCACCCCAACGACCGCAGTGTACGATGATGTGTACCCCCATAGCTGATCTACTTCTAGAGTTAGTCTAATCGACTACCTCCCACCATTGCCAATGCCGGAATCAGGATTCTGGCCCGATGTGCAGGTGGTTTGCAGCCAAGACTTCCATGTGGGCGGATCTTATTGTGCTCTCTGCGCCAGTTCTCAACCAGGATCTTCATTGGAGCAAGTCGATGAATCAACGAGGCTCGATTCCCGACATTATGACTGGACCTAATAATGGGGCAGGTCAGTCAGTTCCAACACCGGAACCCAGACCAATCGCTCGGTAAGTCAGGCTCGATGCCCTTTCTATCGCTGGAACTAGGCATCGATGTCCGTCGATGATTATGCAGCCAGGTACAACCTTCGACTCGATCTCAGCAAGTGAAAGGGCCGAGTATTCTGGATGATCTGCAAGAATCAGCACACAATCCGCATTCAGCAAGGTATCCAGCACGCAGATCTCCAGACGCATTCCCATGTACTCCTGAGTTTGCCTGCGAACCCACGCGTCGTGCAGTTGGAGCTGCGCTCCGCGGCTATGCAGATAGTCAATGATCGGCCGTGCCGGAGACGCTCGCGTGTCCGCAGTACGACCCTTGAAAGCCAGCCCCAGCACAGCAATTCTGGCCCCAAGCAGACGCTTCCCCTGCCTGGTGAGTTCGCTTTCGGCGAGTCGTGCCACACGTAGACTGGCATCATCGTTCACTCGCCGACAGACCTTCGGCAAGAGGAGGGTCAATTCCTCTTGCTGTGCGAAGTAATCAAGCATGAAAGGGTCCTTTGTCAGGCAGCTACCTCCAACTCCTGGACCGGGCTTAAGGACATTCACGGTACTTGATCCCTTGACAAGCGAGTTTGCGGCAAGAATGACTTCCTCGGCATCAACTCCAATTGCCTCACAAAGAGGTGCCGCTTCATTGGCAAGAGCGATATTCACATCAATCCAGAGATTGTCGATCAGCTTCGCCAATTCGCCCACTTCCAGTGAAGACACTGCAAGCGTTGGTACATTCATCGCGCGCCAGAAACCCATCGCCTCGGAAAGGGATCTACCATCGATTCCACCAACGACTGTTGGGCTGGAGTTGAACATCGAGGCAAGTCCCACTGCATCAAATGAGCCGCCTTCAGCTATCCGCTCGGGGCAGTAGGCAATCCGGCACGCATGAGAAGCCCCCTTTGCAGCAGCACGAATTGGCTTTGCGAAGGTGGACCGCGTTGTCCCAGGCGGAACCGTGCTGCGTAGCATGACAAGCATATCCAATGATGACGAGTTCGCTATAGAACTCGCTACTTCTCGAACAGCTGTCAGATCTGCGGCACCGCTCTCCGTGATCGGTGTTCCGACACACACAAGCACCACATCAAGCCTAGTAGTGCTTAGATCGTCCAGTACATGGAAAGTCAGGTTCCCTTCCCGCAAGGCGCTCTTCAATTGCTCGGCTGCCTTTTCCTCTTGAATCTGCGGATCTCCAAGATTCAGTTGTTCCACGACATCACTGGATTTGTCAAATCCGAAGACTCGGCATCCTTGGCTGGCCAAGTAGAGAGAGTTTGCGAATCCTACATAACCCAATCCGATTATCCCAACCTTGTCCACAAGTTCACGCCCTTCTTCCTTGACTCGTGAATCAGTAACAGTTCGTGAGGTATCAAGCCGTATCATAATTCCACCAACCAAGTAGCGCCAAGTCTTTCTCCGACCGGCTGCGGGCAGCTAGGCAGGATAGCTGAAAACACGGCTGGACGAAGTGGTGCATCACAAGCTCGTAACGGAATCGAGACCTGGAAAGCTCTCCATTCTGATCCGCCACCTCTTGGTGACTGAAGCTGAACTGGCTACTCTGAGGTCCAAAAGCTACACACACAAGAAAAGAAAACTACGGGGTGCTTGTAGGGAGTTGAACTATGGCCCATATGAGCACAAGCAAGCGCGGATTCTCGACACGCGCTGAATACGCGCCCTCGAAGCCTCATGCATGCGGCACTACTACGACTTAGAAGACTTCGCCAAATCGCTCAATCTGTTCTATCTGGCATGGGCGATGAAGTCGCTAAGCCGCGCCCTGCTGGCTCCAGCACAATTGAATTCTCTTTGCTGGACCAGTCGGCAAAGTTCTAAGCGCGTCCGATACTCCACCCCCGAGAGGATTCGAACTTGCTCAGCTCCAAGTTCGAAAGTAGTCCACCAAGGGGGACCAGAAGGGACGATTATCGAACTCAGACTCGAGTTAGCAAGTAATCCACCAGGTGGTACCTTCAATTTGCAGCCAACCCAGCCTACTGAGGATCCGTCACATAGGCCGTGATGATTTCGCCGAGCACGATTTGGTGTAGATCCTTGGACTCGTACTTGCGAAGCACGTCGTCGGACACAATATCGGGCACTTCCAGCTGAGATCGAGCCAGGATGTTGCATTCATAGTGCAGACCGCATTCGCCGATTATCGACGTATCGACGGACTGTCCGTCAATCATAGTGAATCCGCAGGCTCGGGCCTTGTCGAGGTCACGCCCCGATTTCGTACCGCACAGCGTCAGCTCGTCAGCCAGCTCGCCAAGACGCGGCACGCTGACAGTGAATGTGTCGGCACTTTGTAGACACTCGAATGTGTAGCGGCTCTTTCGAACGTACACAGTGAATACGGGACGACTCCACACGATGCCCACTTGCCCCCAACCAATAGTCATTGGATTGAATTTGCCCTCAGATGTTTTCGCGTTCAGGAAAACGCCATTCCCCGCCAACCCGGCTTTCAGCCACTCTGTTTGCTGATCCCAACGAATTCGTTCGCTCATTCCACTCCCTTCAAACCTCAGTCACCGGACGCACCTTCTGTGCGACGCCTTGCGGTCATTTTCGGTATTATGCTGTGGGAATCACGTTCCCCCCAAGGAGGCTCAATGAGCGAGGCCAATCGAGAGCCCGAGGCACAATCCCCTGACGTTGACGAATACGTCGCAACAACAATTCCCGTCCATATCGAGATTGACGTAAAGCAGACTGTGCTGGACTTGTCCGAAGCGGAACGGATCCTGCGTGAGGCGTCGTCGATCGCGTTGGGGCCCTGCAACTGTCGGTCAACTGAGCAAAATTGCGATGCGCCCGTAGACACTTGCCTATCCCTCAACTCCGCCAGTGAGCGAACGGTCGGGAATGAGGAAGGATTCCACTACGTCGATGTAGACAAGGCTCTCGAGGTTCTGAGGGAATCGCATCGTGCGGGCCTCGTTCATCTGGCCTTTCGACAGCCGGACGCTGAGGTTACTGAGTTTTGCTCCTGCTGCTCCTGCTGCTGTTGGTTCCTCAGCAGGCTGAAACAATTCGACTATCATGCCGCCGTCGTCGAATCGTCGCACAGTGCCCAGCATCTTCCCGAGCAGTGCGTGGCTTGCGGAACGTGCGTCGATAAGTGCCAGTTCGATGCCTGGCTTGCGGCTGAAAATGGTGGAAAGCCGACGCTCAATCCGGAGAAATGCTTCGGGTGCGGCGTCTGCGTGTCGGCCTGCCCAGCCAATGCCATCACCTTCCTTCCTCGAGAGAACTAGCAACACGTCACGTAAGGTTCTTCACGGAGATCCGTTGGCGTCCAATGCCGGACCCCGAAGTTGCTTCGCCAACCAACTTCCATTGTAGAATGCAACGCGAGAGAGGGAATGCGATGACAAAGGCACAACGGGCATGGTGGATATCCATATCCTTTTCTGTTCTCCTGCTGGGCCTGTTCTCAATTCTTGCCGTCTCTCAAGATCTGCCCGTTCTGCTCGTATATGGGTACCAGCCGGTTCCCGGATTTCGCACGACTCAGTTGTGGGAAGAATTCGCCGAATACTTGTCAGGGAACGACATCGTCAACGCGCAAACGATTCAGCTATCCGACGATCACAAGTTCTACTATCTGCCGGCTGCCGATGCACAGCACCGCGACGTGTTCATGAGCAACTACGCTCTCTCTTTCGAGCCGACTGTACGAGATATCTTCTTCTACACGCGGCGGTTTGTGGATGAAATCGATGCCATGGACTCGCGATTCGGAGTGTCGGAACTCGATGTCGTCGGACACTCAGTGGGTGGCTTGATCGCCCGGACCTATGTCGAGATCAGCGACTTCGAGAGCGTAGTCGCAATGGATGATTTCGAAGACTATGGTATCGCCTACGGCGGAGAGATCCGCACCCTGATCTTGCTGGCCACACCGAACCACGGCACGATGGTTGCTTCACTTGGCGAGTGGTTCAGCACGATGAGCCGCCAACTGGCGCCAGGATCAGAATTCTTGAAGCTCCTCAACACAGAGCACTGGCTGAACGGCCGGCTGGCCGCCCTCAATCCTTCCGTCCGCTACGTCTCTATGGCGGGACAGACATGTTTCGGATGCGGCCTTCGTCTCGACGAGGACATCTGCCTGCGCGAATGCGTGGAAGAAGGCCTCGCATGGAACGGATCGGATCTGGTGATCATGATGGCTTCGGCCTATCTGCCCGAAGCCGAAAATTGCGCCCTTATCGGATTCGATCATGTTAAGAATCACACCGATAGGATCATCGCTGCAGCCATCGAGGCGATGCTGGCCGGGGAGCAACTCCCAGTAGCCATCTACGCATCCAAATTCCTGGAATTCCAACCCGAGTAAAGGACCCCGCAGAGAGAACGTCGCACACAGATTGCGACGCGACGGAACCACCCAAGAGAGTACCAGCAGGCATTCTCTCATCAAGCTCCAGGAGGTGATTACACCGTCCTTCACCAACACTGCACCCTATCCAACACGAGAATGCATAAGCATTCTCGTACCAACTCAACGCAAATATCTAGAGAATGCCAGTTCCCGCATTCTCCCAAGCAACCCGAAGGGTTGCCGAGTTCCCACTCTACATGAATCCGACCCGGGTCAACGGCCACACCCGCAGATAGGGCACGCCGACGATGTCGGCATCCGAGACGAATCCCCAGAACCGGGAATCGAACGAGTTGCCGGAATTGTCGCCCAGCACGAAGTAGTGGCCCTCGGGAACCAACGTCGGCTCGACAGCATATTGGAAGCGGAAGTCATTGGAATAGTAATAGCGATCGAATCGTTCGCCTTCCAGCTTCTCACCGTCGATATGGATGTCGCCACCGAGAATCTGTATCGTTTGGCCACCGACGGCAACGAGACGCTTGACGTACATCTGCTTCTTGATCCTTAAGCGAATGCCAAAATCCTCAAGGGATGTTGTGTCCGCTGTCTTCTGTCCCAGCTCATACGTGCCGCCCTCGGCCGTTCTCAGGACAATCTCCGCCCCTTGGGACAAGGATGCCATGTACTCATTGACGATGTCCTCGGTATACGCAGGCACGTCCCCCACATACTTGATATGCTCACCGAGTACAACGTCAGCTTGCTCGGCCGACGAGCCGGCTTCAACCGACTTGATGCGGATGTACACCGTGTGGCGAAACACCACAATGTCACCCGGTTTGGGATTACGGAAGTAGTACGTGATCCGATCGACGAAGAACGAATCCTTGATTTCGATGCTGGGGATCATCGATCCCGTCGGTACATGCATACGAACGGTGATGAAGGTCATGATCAACACTGCCAGGGTGACGGCAACGACAATCACTTCGGTCCACTCAAAGATTTCGCTCACTACGCGGCCCGGCTTCCAGCCATAGTGCCAAACCAATCGCAGAATCCAAGCCGGTCGCTTCTTCTTCTTGCGCTTACGCCACATCAAGCCCTCCTGCAGATCCCAATCAATGGCTTCCATAGTACACCATCCCCAGCTGCCACCGCGGCACAGGAGCCATGCAACAGGCTGCCACAGGATGGCGTTGCGCACCATCCTGTGATACCCTGTCGCCAAGGTATGTTAGGCACTGCCACCCAGCCTTGCTGGGTGGCGTTTTGCTTTGGAAGGAGTGAAATGGCTGTACGAGTTGCCGTTGTTGCGGGGTATTTCTTGGTTCTGTTGGGAATCGGCTGGGCGGCACGTCGTCGTTCCCGTCCTGGATTGACGGACTATTTCGTGGCTTCGCGAACTACCCCCTCGATCGTCTTGTTCCTAACGATGGCCGCCACCAACTTCAGCGCGTTCACCGTGTTCGGCTTTGCCGGCGCCGGGTGGGAATCCGGCTACGCGTTCTATCCCATCATGGCTTTCGGTACCGGATTCATGGCCCTGACCTTCGTTCTGATCGGCCGCCCAGTTCAAAGACTGGGTAAGGAGTACGGGCTCATCACGCCACCGGAATTGGTATTTCACTTGACGGGCAGCCCCACCTTGCGGCTGTTGTTCTTTGTGGTGATGACCGTGTTCACGCTTCCCTACCTGGCTATGCAACCGATGGCCGCCGGTTATGCACTCCAATCGCTGCTTGGGATTCCGTATTTCGCCGGAGCGGCGCTGATCACGGGAATCATGCTGGTGTACACGTTTCTCGGCGGGTTCCGAGGCGTATCATGGACCGATGCACTTCAGGGCGGGATGATGATCACGCTGCTGCTGGTTGCTGTAGCACTCATAGCCGACAAGTTTGGTGGCCTGTCTGCCGCAAATCAAGCGGTGGCGCTAACGCATCCCGATCTGTTCGCTCGGCCGGGTCTAGGTGGTTTGTATTCTCCAGGCATCTGGTTCGGCTACATGACGTTGTGGTTCTTGTGCGATCCGATGTTTCCCCAACTCTTTCAACGCTTCTATGCGGCTCGTGATTCGCGGGCTCTGACGACGACCATGTCGCTCTATCCGCTGCTGACCGGATTCCTATTCCTCCTGCCGATAACCATAGGCGTGTTGGGACGAGCCACCTATCCCCAGCTTCCGGCAGGCACGTCAGCCGACCAAATCCTGCCCCTGATGCTTTCGCAGCATGTGCCACCCGTGATCGAAGCCCTCGTCCTGACGGCGGCCTTGGCAGCCTTGATGTCTACGCTCGATTCGCAACTGCTCACACTCTCGTCGATGTTCGCACGCGACGTTGTCGGACCTCTCCGACAACGTCGCGCGGGACGAGGAGGCAGCAAAGCTGCCTCCTCGCAGTCCGATGAGGTGCCACCCTGGGTAGGCAAGGCGTTTGTCGTCGGGCTTGCTCTTGTCGGGTTGGCGATTGCCTATCGTCCACCGGCCACGTTCCGAGTAATTGCGACCCAGACGTTCACCGGCTTGGCGGTGTTGTTCCCGACCATCATCGCTACCCTGTACTGGAAGCGAATGACCGCTTGGGCCGGTATCACTTCAATCCTGGTTGGGGAAGGCCTGGTCGTTGCCTACTACTTCAAACTGCTCCCAACCTTTGGCACCCTGCCCGTGGTGTCCATCATCCTCGTTTCATCCGCCGTCCTCATCCTCGTTGGCTTGATCCCGGGCCAACGACGGAAAGCACCGACCACGTGGTATCCACAAGCCCTGAAGCCATGGGCACGCGCTGGCTGGACAGCTGCATTCGCCATTCTTTTCTTCGTCGGACACGATGTCTGGAACTGGGGTGACGCTCGGATGTCTTTCCTTGGGTATCCTTGGTGGGTTTGGATGTTCGCTGGACTGTGTGTGCTGACGTCGATTGTCTTCTGGATCTTCGGTCGGGTGCTGAACAAGCGACCTTCCTTGCCAGTCGTAGGAGCTCGTGAAACGCTGCCGTAACGTTGATTGGGAATGCTGTACGCAACGAACCGGGAGGCCGTAACATGAGACGAGACGAATTCCGCAAACTTCTGACTGGGCATCAATACGACGATCAGCAGATCAACGACTGCATGTCCGGCGTGGAGTTGTTGGAAACATTCTTAAGTGAATTGGCACAGCCCAAGACCCTCGAATCCGCTTTTGCTGAGGATGTCCCATCCTTTTCTGCAAGCCTGATCGAGCGGGAGCTCAACGAGCGGAATCGCTTCGTGGGGCTCTATCACTACGCCGGCATGATCAAGAATTATGGCCTGCAAGTGGGCGTGCTCGAACTGCTCGACGGGTTCGAGATCCTTGGGAATCTGCATGAGAAGATCAGTGAGGAGCTTGGTGAAGAAACGCAAGCCGCCATCTTCGAAGGGGTTAGGCTTCCTGCGTTGGGCACGACACCCATCGAATGGACTCGAGTCAATGCCGTCGTGTTTCCGCGTCTTCAGGAGGCTGTCGATCCGGATACCGTCAAACGGATTCTTCGCTCCGGATTGCGCAACCTGCCAGACGAACGCTATCTACCTGGCAAGGAGCGTTACGATGGGTTCGCTGATATCGATGCGTTTCTCGAGGATCGCGGCAAGCGGCATCTCGACAACTTGATCAAGCAGCGAGACGATGGAACCCCCTATTTCAATCAGTTCATCGACGATGACGTGATCGAATTCGTTCGAGCGACGCCGGAAATCGGACGCGGCGTCCGCCGGGGTAACACGATCATTGAGATCAAGATCCCTCATCAATCGATCGAATACCTGGCGGCAACGGAGGTAGCCATGAAGCAGTACCACGTTTGCCATTGCCCGGTGGTCAAGGAATCCATTCTTCGCGACGATCTAACCATCTCGCCAGCGTTTTGCGATTTCTGCCCCTCGTTCAATGCCAAGCCGTGGGAAGTTATCTTCGGCCGGAAGCTCAGATACGAGGTACTGGAATCGGGTCTTCGCGGCGACGTCTGGTGCAAGTTCGCCATTCACTTGCCTGAAGGCGCCGCATAGGCCCTTTCCTACATCGGCGGTTCGATGACGATGTTCTCGCCCACGTCAGTCAATTCCATCGTCCAAGAGATGGAGCCGCGGTCCCCGTCTTCGTCTACGCCGGTAGCAGTGAAATTGTAGCGAATCGGATATCCGGCCTCTGCGATCCAAACGTCGCCGGTCGCATCGAGCACCTCGCCTTGCCAATACCCGGCCCACTGTTGATAGGCTGATGTGTAATGATGGGCGAGCATGCCATCGATCGTTTCCGACTCGACATAGGTTGACTGCGCCTCGAGGCTACCGAACAAGCCACCCCACACGACGGAGGGCGCGAACACCAAGACCGCTTGGGACATTGCGTCCGCCACCAGTACAGGAACGGATTCCCACTCCCCATCATCATAAACCCAGGCAGCATCCTCGAGCTGGATGATCTCGAAGTACTCGCCGTCGTCGAGGTTTCGCCACACGAAATGCTTGTGCTGGGCATCCATGATTTCCCCGGACAACTCGATCGACCCGGATTCGATTTCTCCGCCTTCTTCACCCATGAACAAGAATGTCGTCGTGAACCGATACGATTCCAATGCCTCCAGCGCGGCCGTGGCGCCCGCGAAGATGCCTTCGGGAGCCAGATCGATGCTCAGATCCACATCAACGTCCACCTCGACCTGCAACGGCATGTCAGGCTCGCTTGGTTGCGGTTGCTCAACCGTTCCCAGCTGCGGCGTTTCGTCGGGCGCCGATTCATCAGTCGATGCAACTGTGGCCGGTTCAGTTGGAACAGGATCCGTGGTTTGCGCTACGTCTGAGCCGTCATTCGATGAACAGGCCGCTAGGACGAGACAAAACGCCAGCATGAATGCGAACAAGCTCCAAGTTCGTGTCTTCATCATCCCTCCTTGAATCTCAATCCCCGCTAAGTGCACGACACTTTACGTCGAGATCTTCGCCAGGGCAAGATCCTGCCTTTCGGCAATGGTAAGCCATAGGGTAGACTTCGCGCATGAGTTTGAAGCTGTGTGCTCACGTTGAGAAATGCTCCGGCTGCCGAGCTTGCCAACTTGCTTGCAGCGATGCTCACGGAGACGGATTCAATCCTGCGCGATCACGGATGTTCGTGATCAAGCACGACGTCTCGGGACACGATCTTCCCAGCGTTTGCCGCCTCTGCAAGGACGCTGTCTGCGTGGCTGCTTGTCCGACCGAAGCGCTGACCCAGACCGTACAAGGATGGCTCGCTCTGGATGCCACTGCCTGCATCTCGTGCGGCGATTGCATTCGGGCCTGTCCATACGATGCACTACGGCTCGATCCTTCGTCCCAGCAACCGCTGGCCTGCGACGGCTGCGACGGAGTGCCGGCTTGCGTCGCAGCGTGTGTTACGGGTGCATTGGAGGCAGCATCATGAGCCCCGTCGCTCTGCACGTTGATCTCACTGGAGCAAGATTCGAGCGCAAACCGATATCAACAGGGTTGCTGCAGACCTACATCGGGGGCCGTGGCATCAACATGTCTCATCTGCTGGCCACGCTGGATCCAGGAATTCCAGCACTCGATCCACGCACTCCGCTGTTGTTCGCCGCCGGTCCATTGGTCGGTACGTCGTTCCCTGGAGGCGCGCGCTTTAACGTCAGCGGACGTTCTCCCCAGACCGGCATCTTGGGCGATTCCAATGCAGGCGGATTCGTTGGCCCCGAGCTTCGATTTACCGGCCTCGACCAACTTATCATTACAGGCAAAGCTGCTCGTCCATCCGTATTGTGGATTGATGACCAAGTCGCAGGTCTGATCGATGCCGGCGAGCTTTGGGGGCTCGATACCGTAGAAGCGACGTCAGCGATCCACGAGATGCTCGGTGATCCCGATATTCAAGTCGCCGTCGTTGGCCCTGCAGCCGAGAACGGCGTGGCTTTCTCCGGTGTGTTCGCCAACCTTGTGCGGGCGGCTGCACGCACGGGCATGGGCACGTTGATGGCATCCAAGAACCTGAAGGCCATTGCCGTTCGCGGAACTCAGGGAGTGAACGTTCATGACTCCGAGCGTTTCCGCGCTGCCATCGATCGGCTGCAGGAGAAAGTCCTTGGCCATTCCGAGTACAAGACCCGAGTGCGCTTGGGTACGACCCAGCTGATTATGTCGTTGCAGAAGATCGGTGGACTGCCCACACGCCATTTCCAGGCGACCACCTTCGAGAAGGCGGAAGCTGTTTCCGGAGAGATGATCGAAGCCAACTACAAGGTGCGTTCAAAGGCCTGCTTCGCTTGTACCATTCCCTGCAGCCGCTATCTGAAGGTTGACGACGATCGCTTCCCGGGATTGCGGCTAGAAGGACCCGAGTACGAGCCGTTGGCCGGATTCACCGTCCGCGTCGGGGTCGACGATCTTCCACTTGCCCTGCATGCCGTCAACCGCTGCAATCGGCTGGGAATGGATGCCATCTCCGTCTCGGAAGTCATCGCTTGGGCGATGGAATGTTCGCAGCGTGGACTGCTCCCCGCATCCGAAGTTGACGGACTCGATCTGAGGTTCGGGAACGGAGGTACCGTCCTGGAACTGATCGAGAAGATCGCGTCTCGCGATGGGTTGGGTGACGTGCTTGCTGACGGCGTCCGTGCTGCCGCTCAACGCCTGGGCATAGGCGCGGAATGGGCCATGGAAGTCAAGGGGCTAGAGCTGTTCCAGGCCGATCCGCGCGCCATGAAGGGATATGCGCTGGGTAACGCCGTTGCCAGCCGAGGGGCCGATCATCTAAGATCCGAGCCATGGTTCGAGTTCTCGGGAGATCGTAAGGAAGGCGTCAGGCGCTACGGCACTGCCGATTCGGCCGATCGATTGGCATGGCGTGGGAAGGGACTCCTTGTGAAAGATTTCGAAGAGAAGGCGGCCATCGCCGATGCGCTCGGTGTCTGCAAGAACACCTACAACAACATGGAAGTACTCGATTGGGATGAAACCGCTGAGTTGCTGGAAGCGGCAACCGGGGAGTCCTGGACCGGCGAGCAGATACGAATGGCCGGAGAACGCATCGTCAATACGGAGCGGATGATTAATGCGCGGTTTGGAATCGACCGTCGGCACGACACGCTACCGAACCGGTTCTCACAGGAGCCGGCGGGTCCGGTGGATTCACCAAGCGCGGGATCGGTGGTCGAATTGGATCAGATGCTGGACGAGTACTATGTCGCCAGAGGGTGGGACCTTAAGACGGGGCTTCCCACAGAGAGCAAGCTGCGCGAATTGGAGATTGGAGCCTAGATGCACGAATTGTGGATAGAGGTAGAGAGAATCGAAGGCGCCTGCTCAAGCGAACATCCGATGGGCATCGGGACTGGGTTTCTCGTCCGCAATGGAAGACTCGCCTTCCCGAATGGTGGCCCAATCTGCCTGTTCGCGCTGCAGTCCATCTTGCCCTTGATCCCGGCCAAGGAGCGTATTGTAGACGGCGATCCAAACAGCGACTGGATGGCACAGGTTCATCAGGTTCAGTGCCCCGATCCCAACGGTCGTACCCTCTGGAACATCGAACAGCGGCCGTTTGGCAGCACCAAGCTCGATCCACCGGCATTGCCTGAACCAATGCCCGGAGATCTAAAGGTCTTCGTGGAACGCATCGACGGCCGCTGCAACGAAGGCATGCAGGTCGGACACTGGGCGCTCCTCAGAGACAGTAGCCTCTATCTGGCCCAGCCATTCTGTTTCTATGCCCTACAGGCTGTGCTTCCCATGCTTCCGGCCATGGTTCGCCCACTGCAGCCTAATGACTGGATGGCCACCGAAACGGCCTTCATTTGTCCCGATCCACTGGGGAACGTAATCCTGCGAGTAGAGAAGATCTGACGTCACTCGACGGACGCGGAGACGCATGAGCATCGCCAGTAGCCGATGACCCACTGTCTGGGTCTCTCGCCCGCTGGCTGGGGGGCAGATGTTCGTGCTGGCGTAGGGACATTCCTCGCCTCGCGCCATTACCCCTGAGCAAGCCTCCATCGCAGTTCGCCCCTACGCTTTGATGTGAGATGAACACAAACTACGTTGGCAAGGGAAGAGACATCTTTCGCAGCATCCTTCTTGTCGTTTCTTTGGCTGCGATCGGCTCATCAGCATGCCTCGCGGACCAACTCCAGTGGAATGCTCGTAGTGTCTGTGCGGAAGCCGCGCAAGCAATTGGGCGGGAGTCACTAGTGATATCGTACTGCTCGCAAGCGGACGCGGACTATGTCGAGGTGTGGCTAGTGCGGGGAGCCTACGTTGTTGAAACGTCTGCCGAAGATCTGTTTGAGGTCTTTGTACTCGCGAAGCGTTTGTACAAATCTCAACAGATCTTCTCCTCTGTGGAATTCCCTGTGCGGGCTGATCAGTGGCACTTCAACGACACCCACGATTTCGGATGGGTTGTTGAAGGGATCGACCTAGCCTACACGTACATCTACACAGGAAGTGGCTCCTTCCAATGCCTGGGCAAGGTACTTGAACTCGACTGCCACGTAGGGGTGGAGACAATCAGCCTCCCAGATGATGTGATGGGAAAACTGATGCCCAGAACACACCTTGGCCACTACATGAACCTTCAGTCGTTCGAATTCCTGCCAGCTCGACCACGTGGAAGCTTCGAACGCATCCCTTGAGCGGGTGCATCACGGTGTAGTCCACCCAGATCTCGCCGTCGCAACCGCCTCTCGAAGCCCAATCTTCTGCATCGAGAACGTCGCCTAGGCGTCCACACACTCATCGTCCAAGAACCCAGCGTCGATCAAACGCTGGAACAATTTCGAACGGCCGGAGATTGCTGGTGCTCGATTCGACCAAACCTCAAAGAACCAATCCAGGAAGTGATTGAAGCCTTTCTCTCTCCAGGGAGCAGCCGGACTAAGCCCTGTGCTTGGGTCGTCATAGGCCTCGATGATTGCCTGTAGCTCCTCATCTGTGGCTGTACGATAGGTTCCTTGATGAATAACGCCTGGACCTGTGAGGCGTCCGCGCAGGGTCTTTGGCTCGTTTTGAGCATATCCGAGAATTAGGGCAATGAGGGGGAAGCAGTACTTCTCAGGGAGCTTGAGCAAGTCGTAAACGCGCTGCACATCGCCTCGATGGATGCCGTTCGTAAACAACGAGTCGATTCCCAGAGACGTCGCTGCGATGGCCGCTGTCTGGGCGGCAAGAGACGTGTCGATAGCACCGGTGAGGAATGGATCCACTCCGCGAAGCGGGTACTCATGTCCCAAACGCGCGGCTGTTCCCGCTAGTCGATTGAAGTCCACGCAGAACAAGAGCAAACGGCTTCCCAGATAGCCCGTCAGTTGCTTCATGATCTCAGGATCATCGACAACGACGATCGAATAGCTCTGGCGATTGGAGGCATTTGCTGCCCTCGTCGCTGTCTCCAGGATTGTCGCCATATCCTGGGAGGCAATCGGCTGATCAGAGAAATCGCCGTGGATGGTTCGCAAACGTTTCAGCGTGTCAAGTGTCGGATTCATAGATGTTCTCCTTTCGGTTCGGGGCGCACTAGCATCTCCATTCGGGTTCTGAGTTGCTGTGCCAATCTGTGCAGATCTGCCGTCTCTTGTCGAGAGAACCCCTTGAATGGCTCCTCTCGCTTGGGAAGCTGACTCTCGAAAGCTCGTAGTTCCTCAAGCTTCTGACGTCCCAGCTGGGTGATGCTGATCCACACGAATTTTCGATTGGTCGTGTCTTTGTCTCTTTGTATCCACCCGCGTTGGGTCATCGTCTGAAGCATGACGCTGACAGTCGCTCGATCTGAGAAGAGCAGGGCAGCAATCTGGGAAGGGTTCAGATCAGATTGCATGAGCTGTTGCAGGATGAAAGCTTGTTTGAGTGACAGCCCCAGCGGCTTGATGCGAAGCTGGCAATACCGCCTCCACAAGAAGAACGACTCTGCCAAGCACGCCATTGTTGACGAGGTCTGCCCTGAGTTCATCGTAGTCGAGCTGTCTTGTTCTATCATAGTTCGTATACGAATTATACACATATTGAGGAGCCCAGCAATGCATTCGTTATCAGGATCTGCCATTGCGTTTGCGCGGCAGCAAGCACGGCTACGCTAAGGACCGAACTCCGTCTCATCGAGAAGGTTTGACGTCAATCTAGGTCTTGGCTTCCGGTGATTGTCCTAGGGGCGCAGACTGCTCGGCACTTCTTGTCTCGATTTCTGCTGGCAAGAACCTGGCAGGAATTCAAGAATAAAGATCTGACCCCCCATCCTCGCCTTCTTCGCCTATCAAACAGCGAGCTGGTCGATGCCGGACAACGCGTCTGAGGAGCTTCGGGAGCAGGTTGTTGCCCACATCGAGCGGATGAATCGGGAGTACAAGGATCGCAACGTTGTGCGGGCGAGGAATGAGATTAGGGACGCGGAAGTCATCATCTACGAAGACACCAGTCACTACTGCTTCCTCGACCCGGAAAATGATGCGATTGTGGCGATGAAAGCATTCTGAGGCTAGAGCTTGAGGTAATGGCGGTTCCGTTCTATTGGGCGCTTGCGAGAACTTCACAGGAATTCAGGACTGGAGGTTCGATTCTGAGGGCTGTTCAGAGGAATGGCCGGTGCCCTGCTCTCGGTCCTACGAGCGACTCGATGATTGATCGTCCCTGAACCGGCGGGCTGTCAGCGGATGCATCATTGCCCTTCGTCCAAATTTGCCGTAAACTACATGAACGTTAGTGCAATTAGGCAGTAGGAAGGACACACCAGCGTATGAACGTGTCACAAGTACGCTGCGACAACGAATTCGACCGTACTCAAGAACGAAGAAGACGAGCGTGATGACATGAAGATCATTCACACATCGGACTGGCACATCGGACGAACGTTGTACGGTAGGAAACGCTACGAAGAGTTCGAATCGTTTCTGATCTGGCTAGCAGAGACGATTCAGCAGAATGAAGTCGATGCCCTGCTGGTGGCGGGCGACATCTTTGACACCAGTGCCCCGAGCAATCGTGCCCAGGAGCTCTATTATGGTTTCCTGTGCCGGGTGGCTGCTTCATCATGTCGGCACGTTGTGGTCGTTGCGGGTAACCACGATTCTCCTTCATTCCTCAATGCACCCAAGGAGCTGCTCAAGGCTCTTGATGTCCATGTGATCGGCAGTGCGTCCGAAGCCCCCGAAGGCGAAGTGCTGGTTCTCCGCAGGGAGGATGATACGCCAGAACTGCTTGTCTGCGCCGTGCCATACCTTCGGGATAGGGACATCCGCGTGGCTGAAGCCGGTGAAAGTGTTGAGGACAAAGAACGGAAGCTGATCGAAGGCATCCGCAATCATTATGCCGCCGTTTCCGCCCTGGCCGAACAGAAACGAAAGGAGCTCGAAGCTGATATTCCCATTGTTGCCATGGGACATCTTTTTGCCGCCAACGGACTGACTGTCGATGGTGATGGCGTGCGCGAACTCTATGTCGGCTCCTTGGCCCATGTGACAGCTGGGATATTCCCGACATGCTTCAACTACCTTGCCCTTGGGCACCTCCACATCCCGCAGAAGGTGAACGGCTCCGAAACCATACAGTACAGCGGATCTCCCCTGCCCATGGGGTTTGGGGAGGCAGAACAGCAGAAATGCGTTTGCCAGGTTGGATTCCACAATATGGCAGCGTCCGTTCAGCTAATCAATGTTCCGTTGTTTCAGACACTTGAGCGCGTCAAAGGGGACT
>Ga0114923_10001074_pt1 | contig 19270 bp, 41 predicted proteins | sample SumtaG_FD_89578 | JGI IMG/M metagenome (GOLD analysis project Ga0114923, IMG submission 89578) | Deep subsurface microbial communities from Indian Ocean to uncover new lineages of life (NeLLi) - Sumatra_00157 metaG | ecosystem: Environmental > Aquatic > Marine > Oceanic > Sediment | place: near...
ATCACGCTCGAGAGTCTCGTGAACATGATGGCGTGGGCTGGCACGTCCATCGGTCTCGGCTCATGGCGCATCGAGAACAACGGCAATTATGGCGCGTTCCACGTCGAGTCTGTGAAGCAGCGTGAGCTGCCGAACTACTCGTGGGCAATCGCGTCGTAGAGGGTAAGTGTGACCAGGCCCGGGTGGGGAGTACAGCCCTGCCCGGGTCGATTAGTTCAATGGAAGGTTCATAGCGAAGAGACGTACAGGAATTCACTGATCAGTTGTTTCGTACGTGTCGTATTGAGGTTCAACAATCCAATGAAAGGTTCGTAGCGAAGCCTGTTTCGCCCTGGCAACGTAGTGCCAAGCCTTACACCGCACGACATATTGTTACACGACAATCCAATGAAAGGTTCACAGCTGTGTCGTATGAATCCAAGCAAGTTTGAAGCTTGGCGTTCAAATGTCTTCCATAACGTTGCCATCCTATGGGGTTCCTGATAATCCAATCCTATGAAAGGTTCATGGCATTGCTTGCCCCGGATTACTCGTGCAATCCCCTCCTTTCCTGTACATGCCGCAACAGAAAAGTACACGGCAATCCAATGGGAGGTTCGGTCTGGTTCGGAGTTGTGACTAATAACGTGAAGCGTTGGTCTGCGGATACGTGCAACCAAATCCAATCCAATGAAAGGTTCACAGTTGTGCTTAGCCAAGCCGATCTCAGATGACCACCATGAAGCCCTACGAGACGATTCAATGGAAGGTTCCAAGCCGAGTTGAGCACAGTGTGTTTTAGTGGAATGGTCCGGATCGGATCTTGACGGAATGGAGCGGCACAATCCAATGGAAGGTTCGCAGCTCATCCTAACATGACGCTTCTCTGCATTGCCACTTGGTGTTGACCGAATCTATGACGTGCTCACTTGTCCACTATCCGACAATCCAATGGAAGGTTCGTAGCCGACCTGTTCGCTTCATGGATAAGCACATTCGTCCAGCGCGCAATACTTTTGAAACAATTCAATGAAAGGTTCCATGTCGATTGGTCCGGTGCCTGGTCTGTCATTTTGTACTGAAGACGTCCAATCGTACGACAGTCCAATGAAATGAAAGGTTCTAAGCTACACACTGACGTTCGGACTAATGCGAATCCATGTCGTGTGAACTACCATAGTCCAATGGAAGGTTCGTTGCATTTGCAGACTGATTGCTCTTCAGAACGCAGTTGTTTCTTACCGACCGCTGCACAACCTTTTGATCTGTGATCATCCAATGGAAGGTTCATAGCGAACGACACCAATCCTTTGTTGTCTGGAGTGGAGCACATAGCAGTGAATTACTGAGACACCAGGCTATCCAATGAAAGGTTCAATGCATATCGCAGTCGATAGCACCCTTGTCTGCCCGAGCGACTTCTGGCGAGGTCGAGCCCTATGAGACGATTCAATGGAAGGTTCAATGTTGTGACGAGCAGTTACATGAAATGTCATTCCTGGCAAGACAATCCAATGGAAGGTTCGATTTGGTTCCTGGAGCTTTTTGGCCGACTCGAGCACAGCCTGGCGACTCGGGATCGTGTCTAACACGGCAATCCAATGGAAGGTTCGATTTGGTTCGATGTTGTGGAGTGTAATCCCGTCACTGACACAGAGGTCCGGATTCTACTCGTCCACTCCAATGAAAGGTTTCGTGCAATCTCGCGCGTTGATTTGAAATGCCCTGTTTAACCCTGCAATCGAATGAAAGGTTCGAGGCTATGCCTTGTGGAGAGAAGTTGTTCCAGACTCTTCCATGACCGACAATCCAATGAAAGGTCCGTAACACGTCGCAGTCTGTCGAGCCGGGTTGTTACTAAGATCGACAATCCTAGATCGTCCAATCCCATGAAAGGTTCGATTCTTTGCTTGCCGAAGCCTGCAATGACATTGTGTTGTGAATTGATGTGGATCAATGAAAGGTTCGCAGCAATTTCTTACCCTTCTTGGCCTTCCCTATCGTTGTGGTACCGATCCAACTGGAGTATCCCGGTGCAATCCAGATCAAAGCGCTGGAAGGTTCGCAGCGGAGTCGTTTCGAACCATGCTTGGCTAACTATAGCCGTGCCCACCCTGATGATGTGACTTAGATCAATGAAAGGTTCGTAGCCCTGTTTTGCTTCTAAGAGCCTTGTCCAACGAAGCAGATTCAGTCCAATGAAAGGTTCAATGTAGGGTTTTGTAAGGAAATGAGAAACGTACAGGTTCTATCCAATGAAAGGTTCGATGCCTAATCGTCCATTTCACTATGTGTCGGATCAAGACTTGACAGTCCAATGAAAGGTTCGATGCAAGGCCCATTGGTTTTGCTCCTAACAGAGCCTAATGCTGCGATTCCATCCAATGGAAGGTTCTCTGCCATTGCCGTCAGGAGTCGAACTTTACATGACATAGCGCGACTGAACGCAATCGTCTATGGAGATCACGTGCGATGCCATGAAAGGTCCGGTTCGGATTTATGCCCGACGTCTTGATGTGTTTCCGTCCAATATTTTTCCATCCAATGGAAGATGCACAATGCTTGGCTGTGCAAAGCTGAGCAATGACAGGTTTTATGCGGCGCACGACAATGCCTGACAATTCCTCTGCTATGAAATGAAAGGTTCGCTGCCTATCTGTATGGAACGCTTTTGTGAGGAGTCGAGTCCTCCGTGTTTCTCCCTGACCATCTGCTTTTGTCCAATGTAAGGTTCGATGCAAGGTTGACCCTTGTGTGGCTCAGCAATCGAAGGCACGCCAATGTATGACAATCCATTGTCTGACATTCCGACCCTATCCAATGAAAGGTTCTCAGCAAAGAAAAGAGAGGCCGATCAGACTACTACATGTCCCAGTATGCTCTGACAGTCCAGTCCAATGAAAGGATTTGTGCCTGGAAAATCAGAGTTGTGCCATCAGTAACAATCCCAAACTTTATATGCCACTGCGATGGAAGGTTCAATTCTCAGTTCAACATAGTAATTCCCAGTCCAGCTTTGAATGTCGTAGCCAAGTTCGGCTATCCAATGGAAGGTTCGCTGCAAAGAAAGGAGATGCAATAGTAGTTCATGCTCCGCCCCAGCATTACCTTGCGATGGAAGGTTCAATGAGTAGAAATTCCGCGCCTTGTTTGATCGAGTGTAACAGTCCTATTCTTATCCAATATCCTATCCAAGTTGGTCCCCACCGCTTAATAGCTAAGGCGGACGGTGGGTATTACGATCAGATGAAGGACCCGCCGCCTTGCAGGTTCAGGCGAAGGGAGTACTCCGGACTCTCAGATGAAAAAGCCAACATCATTATCGAGGTGCTTAACGCTATGGCGCAGGAGGAACGAACGGCAAAAGCAATTTTGAACGTGGCTCGCGATGAGTCTTCACCTCTTTATCCATTGTTCGAATGGGATGACGCGATTTGCGCCAGCTTGTACAGAAAGGGGCAAGCAGTGAGTCTCATAACAGAAATGGTTGTCGAGGAAATGTCAGCAGAGGAACTTTTGTCACAAGGGGGACGATATGTCGAAGAAGAAGAAAACAACGAAGAAGAAGAAAACAACGAAGAAGAAGTTCCGACACGAGATACCGGAACACCTGAAGAAGAAGGCCAGCGGGAAGAAGGCCAGCGGGAAGAAGGCAGCCAAGAAGAAGGCTAAGGCAAAGAAGAAGGTCGTTCGGATCAGGAAGAAGGTGTGGGGTTCCAGGCAGGGATCACGAATCAGCGATCGTGACGCTGCGATCATTGGTCCGATTATCAACGGCCTTCCAACAGGCGCGGCGACAGCGAGGAACGTCGTCAACATTGCGCGAGATACGAAATCCCAGCTCCATCCCTACTTCGAGTGGGATGATTCGGTAGCCGGCGAGAAGCACCGAGAGGAGCAAGCTCGCTACATGATGCGTAGCGTGATTATCGTCGGAATTCAAGGCTCGAAAGGCAAGATCGAACCGCGTGCTTTTCACGCCATCTCTTGCTACGACGAATCGGATGAGGAGGAGGCGCACGTCCCTCCCATGAAGAGTTACACGCCACTCGACATCGTACAGACGACACCTGACTACATGGGTCAGGTTCGACAAGAAGCCACCAAGGATATTCGCAAGTTCAAGCACAAGTATGCTACTCTTCTCGATGTGGGCCACGCAGTCGATGAAATCATCGCCATCCTTCAGAACGTTCCGCCGAGGGGACAGACTGGAACAACCCCCATTACTCCTTGAGAAGACTGGCGCGAGGCCGAATGATTCCAACCCTGTTCTCGAACATCCTGTTCTGGTATCTCGTCCTCGCGTTCATCTTCGCCTGGGAGCACGAGAAAAAACGGCGGAACATCTGAATGGAAGAATTCGATCTACCTGACATCGAACCGGTCGTTCAGACCGACGAAGAAGAGCAGAAGGAGAGAAAGCTCCTCAGGCTCGACATGCAGCGTCAGGAGGTGGACGATGAGCGACGCTGGAAGGGGATCGAGCTGGCTCCCTCTGCCAAGGCAGAAACGATCAAGGAAGGCCCCTACGCGGGCTTCAGGATAGCCACGGAGGATCATTCGCCAGACCAGGCACGTGTGAGAAAATGCTCGGAAGAGCGCAAGAGATACGTCAAGCTGAGAGACAGGTGGGTAGAACGGGTCGTAGGACCCATCCACTCGAAGAAGAAGAGCAGAAAGGATAGAGAAAGACTGGAGGCGGAAAGAGAATGACGGCAAAAGACGACTTCTACAAAGATGGTGGCAAAATATCCAACATCGGCAGGCGAGGTAAAATTCTCTGCGTTTGCATCGGCTGCGGAGAACGGGAGTACCTTCATCAGCGTGTTTTTGACCGTGCTTCAAAGCCGCACTGTTCACGATGCGGGTGGACGCTCGAACGCAGTGTGGCTGCACACAACAAAGCAATCAAGGCCGTTGAAGCTCGCGGTGCTGAAGGAGAAAGTGGTAGCATTCGACGACAAGCAAAACACTGAGTTTCTCTTCACTTCTGTCGCCCGGTCAGGTTCGCCAAACCCGTTCCTGGCCGGGCACTTTGAAGGACAAGAATGAATACCCCCGGGCGACTTAACGAACTGTTTGCTCACACAACACACAGAAGCGTGGCCCACACTCGCTCGGGGGACTTTTGAAGGAACACCGTGTCGATCGATGTGATTTACCAAGGTGTCGAATGAACAGGAGGGCTACATGGGTATACCACCGGAAGGATTTGACCAAGGTAGGTTGTCGCTCGGCGATGAGTTCGACGGCTACCTCGAAAACAAAGAGCCGAGGGAAGATCTCGATATCTCCATCGGCGATTCAGATGGCAAACTCTACGTCAAGTTCAACAAGAGCATCAAGTGGTTCGGCATGGAACCGAAAGATGCCGTGATGCTTGCCCAGACAATGATTCAACGAGCCATCGACATCGCGAACAAGGAGAAGAAAGGCTTCGATTAGAAACGCCCCGGGCAGCGGGCCCGAGGCGCTTTTCGTTTTCTTCCCGAGAGCAGTGTGAATGGAAGAGCAAAAGAAATCAAGGAAATGTCCCGACTGTGAGAAGATGTTCCCGATGGCAGAGTTCAGGACGCAGGGTGTGTGCCGCACGTGTAACTACGCTCGAGTGAAGAGATGGCGACTCGAGAACCCAGAGAAAGCGCTTGAGCAATGCAGGAGGAGGCTCAGGCACCAGAAGCTTGTGAAGCAGGCTCGCACAGACGCGGGTCTGCGCGAAGATCTCGAGTTCTTCAGGGGTGATAAGTGATAAAGGCCAGAATCAGCTACTACGAGTATCGAGAGAGGGGGGGTGTTCAGGTCACTGTCGACCTGAAGTGCTCCTACATAGAGAACCTGGTAGAATTCCTCGAGAAACTCAGAGGCCCCGTCGTCGCTCCCCCTGAGGTGGGTGAGGATGGAATGCTCAAAGAAAAGAAGGAAACATCATGAACGCAGATGTCATCGTCACAGTCCATGGACGTGATCACACAGACTTCGGTCGTAAGGTCGAGGCTATCGACGCCATCGCCAGAGCTCCGCAGGAGATGCCGCCTGGGCCGACCGTCCCCCCAGTCATCCTCCCGCCGATCGAAACGCCTGTCCCAGTCCCACCGAAGCCCTACTTCGATGTCGGAGACGGGAGTGGGAAGCCTGGAGACACCGTCGAGATCTCGGTCGAGGGGGGCTCTGTTGGAGCGGTAAGCGGCTTTCATATAGGCGGCGGAGTCGGGCGCATCCCGGACGAGCCGCGCACGGGCTATGGTAACTTCCAGGCCGTCGGGGTGACCCTCGGCAAATACCTTCACGACTACTTGCTCGCCCAGGGAGCCATCACCGTCGACGACCAGGGAAAGGAGACCGCCCACTACTGGAGCATCTTCCAGTTCGTGCAGCACGAGCCACATCGCCCGTTCCCCGAGGAATGGTGGGAGTACGCGCTCGGCTTCTTCTCGATCTCTCAGGAGCGCAGCATCCCGCCGATCCCCATTCCGAACGGGACAGAACTCTTCACCCTTCAGGTTAAGATTTTGGCGTTAACAGATCCGGGTGTCTACGATCTGACATGTGAGGATGAACACTACTGGGTTCATTCACGCCCACGTCGACGAGACTTCATGTACACAAATGAACGCCAGGGTTACACGAAAATCGAGACCTTCGGCGGGAAGCTCACAGTGACTGGATGATAGAAGAACCGACGGCGGAGATGGCAGTCCTCCTTGCTGTTCGTGATCAAGTGAGACTGATGGAGGTCGCGTACAACGATTTTCCAGACAACTGGCGTGAAGGAGAGTCCAGGGAAGAGTTCCACAACTGGCTTCGAGACTTTGCAGTCGATTCCGGGCAGCGTTTGGTTGTGGAGTTGGTAGCCGGATGGATCGGCTGTGACAGGGCACTCACTAAGCTCGACGGGAAAACCTGAGGAGTGGCGGAAGGGCAGACGCGCAGTACAGCTGGCGGGACTGGAGGCCGGCCGATAGGTCCCGTGTGCAGGTTCGAGTCCTGCCTCCTCAACCAAACCAGAAGGGACAGGGATGGACACGAAGAAGCTTCTTGATTCGCTCAGTACTGAGTGTAAACGATCAGGCAGATTGAGAGACGGTCTGACGGAGATCTTTTTCAAGTGCCGCGATGTTCTCACTCATGACCAAGCCGGGCACAGCACGCCTGACTACATGACCTTCGTGAAAGAGATACAGGACCTCGCGTCTGATACCGTGCATCCTCCGGAGGACAATCCATGACCCTCGAACTGAAGATCTTTGATTACCTGGACCGCGAGAACGGGTACCGGACGGTGCAGGAGATCACCAAAGCAGTAGGGTCGACCGAGGTCCGGGTTGGCAAGCTCTGTGACACCATCTACTGGAACATGGGGAATGGTGGAATGCTCCGCAGCATTTTGAACCCGGAGCTCGGTCATCCGGGTAAGATGATACTCTACGCAACGAAGTACTTCGTTGAGGACAACCCGCATAGATGAGCGCGGCCATTTTCACGTTCGGAAAATATCGTGGTTGTCTGTTGAGTGAAATCCCGATCGACTACCTCGAGTGGGCAGCAGAGAACATAACGTTTCGCTCAGCGTTCTTGAACATGCGGTCAACGCGCAGATCGATTTGGCCTACAAAGAGCTAAGCTTGCCTTTGGATGACAGCGTTGTCGGACGTGTCTATCGTCGATTGTCGGTGAAGCACCACCCGGACAAGGGTGGGAAACCAGAGGCATTCAAGGCGATACAGGAGTTCTACGAATCGATCCAGGAAGAATCAAATGGAAATTATTCGCTATAGCAAAACGGTTCAAAATTATTTAGCATAGCTGGCGAAAACCGAAAACCTGGAAATTTGGATGTTAGTGGGATGTTAGGGTAGTTGGATGTTAGGGTGAACATCGCACTAACTAACATCGCACTAACCTAACATCGCACTAACCTAACATCGCACTAACCTAACATCGCACTAACCTAACATTCAGCTATCAACAGAAGCCGCCGTTTTTCGCCAGGCCCGCTCGAGACCACCAACTCGAGCGGGTCTTTTTTTTTGAAAGATTTCTCTTGATCACATAGACGGTATTCGATATAATGCTATTGACGATTTGGTTTTCCCAACCGCTACCTGGAGGTCAGAACGATGGTAGACGCACGACGAAGGACGATTCGAAAGAAGGTTGCGCTGGAGTGGACCCGCACGACGGCCGAGGTAACTGCCTACCTCCCGTTCAAGGGCTTCCTCCACGTCACCATCTGTCAGCAGGCTCCGCCGAGCCCAAGAAGTCGGGACGATATCGTCTGTCTCGATGAGAAGGATGTACAGATCCTGGTCGAGACGATGGACAAGGTCCGCGCGGAGGCAGAGAAGGATTTCGGAGATGCCGTGTTCGACGACCTCCTTCCGCGCAGGGGGGCGAGCTCGTGAAGGCAGCCCGCCGCGGTCCCGCTAACTTCACTGTCTCAGGCTACTCCGCCGCGTTCAAGCGTGACGTGGTCTGGAAGATCACGGTGACCGAGTCAGGGGTCAGCGCCAAGCGGACGGAAGACGGGCGCGACCTCAGCATCGACTGGCGCACCCTCCTCGGATCCGCGATGTTTTATGGCTGCGACTCCCTCAGGGGCGACAACGCTGGAAAGGCGAAGCTATGAGCTACCGAACCTACCCAAACGGCGAAGTCATTCACTGTGATCTCTGCGACTCGAACCCATCCGTCTTCGAGATCGAGCTGATGATCGGAAAGACGTACGAGCCTTACGAGATCTGCGGAAGCTGCAACCAAAACCTGGAAGGGATCGAAGCGTTCCGCCTGCTGGAGGAAAAGAGGATCCAGAAAGGACGTAGACCATGAGTGACTTCCCCAAGAGCTACTTCATCAAGATCAAGGCCCGCAGCGGGCTGCTCGTCGGCGGCGTCGCGCACACGCAAAGCAGCCGCTTCGAGTCCCGGCGGGACGCGTGCGACTGGGCTTTCTGCGTGCGGGACCTCAACCGAGAGGCCAAGCGCGATGTCGATCCGAACTTCGAGGTCGTGGCGTCGGAGCTCGAGCCGGAGATCCCGACCCCGGACTACTACCCGAAAGGATCCTGAGCGTGAGCGGTGACTACCGACGACTAATCAGGATGCTCCGAACCGGCAAGGCAAAGGAGATCAAGGACAGGATGAACGCGTATCCCTACGAACCGTACGATGACCATCTTTTTTCGGAAGACGAAGACCGCGAAGACTTCGAGCCTCGGATGGAGTTCGCCGAGCCGGGCGGCAACTCAGCCCTTCGCGCGGAGACAAGCTCCAACCCGCGCAACCTCCCCTGTCCCACGTGCGACGCGCCCAACCGGCTCACCCCGAAGGACGTAGACCTCGGCTACCAGTGCAACGCCTGCGCCGATCAGCAAGAGAGTGGGTGCTGATGAGGGCATACACCGAAGAGGAAGTACGGGACCTGTTCCTCGAGGTCGTCCAGTCTTACGTCAAGGAGTGGTCGTCCGATTCGCCAGCCATGCGCAGCAAGACAACAGAGGAACGGATATCCGGAGCGGTCTTCAGCCTGCTCGTTATCCTCGACGGCGAATCCATCGACCTTCCCGGCTTCTCGGTGACGCCGCTTCCCCATCCGGGAGACGAGGAGTACCACCGAAAGAGAGGCGAGAAGTGGTTCCCCTTCAACATCGACATCGCAGGGGAACTGCATGATCTTTGGGCGCGAAGGAAGTAATCCGGATTTCCCTTGACCATATAGACGACATTGTATATAATGCTATTGACGATTCGGACTTGGTTCCACTAACCCTACCTGGAGGTCAGAACGATGGTAGAGACAAGCATCAGGCCAGTAGCAATCGCCCGGGACACAATCGCCCGATACTGGCGATTCATGCGCCTGGACGCGAGCTCCTCAGAGATCATAAAGACGATGAAGACGCCGGGCATCGACTGGCGCCGGAGCTCGAAGTCACGAATCGCCGAGGCGTATGCGCTCGACAAGTACGACGACGCGACCGGCAGCTGGCGTAGCGGCGTGAACGAGGCTCAGTACAAGATCCTGCTCGAGAAGTTCGGAGAGAAGAAATGATGGACCGAGAAGAGAGGAACGAGCTTCGGCTTCAGTCGTTCGAAGCGATCGTGGAGCGGCTCGTAGAAGCCGCCGAGAGCTACGACGATGTCGAGGACTTCGTCGGAGCCCACATCGAGGGCGAGGACTATGACGCGGTGATCGACGCCGCGGTCGACGCCTTCAACGTCTCGCGGGAGTCGGCAGAAAAAGAGGCAGACGGTTGGATCAAGGCACGCTCCGACAATCGCGCCGAGAGCAGAGCCGAGCGGCAGGCCTTTGGCTGTGACCTGTAGATAAAGAGTCGGTTTCACTTTTTTCACCCTTACCGGAGGTCAGGACGATGACAGAACAGATCACGACGACGAGTTTTCGCGGCCGAGGCAGTCTCAGCGAGGTCGTCACCGAGCTCCAGCGTCAGGTCGAGTCCCGCGTCGACGTCGTTTGTGATACCAGAGACCTGGCTATCACAGTCGACAACGGGGGAAACTTGCGGCTCGCGCCCGCGAACGACCATCTCACCGAGTTCCTGCCGCGCGATGGAGTTAGCGTTCTCGACCAGGCGCTAACTCAGCTCGGCTCGAAAGCCCCCGTGACGAATGGCATCCCGACCAGATTCATGCGCCATGCCGCCAGGGAGCACCCCGTACGCACCGCGGACTTCCTGACGGGTATCATGCACGACAGCCCGGAGAGGCGCCTCGTGAGGATCCTGGACGGCTCGGTGAGGGCGTTCCTCTCGGACAGCTACAAGGTCGTCGACTCACTCGACGTCGCCAAGTGTGTCCTCGAGCAGGCTCAGAAGGTCGGCGCCAAGGTCATCGAGGCATCGGTCACCGACTCCTCGATGCGCCTCAAGCTCTTCTCCCCCGAGGTCTGGGATGTCCTCGAGCGCGGCGGCGACAACGGCCCGAAGGCGACCGTCGGCACCCGGGCGTCACGGAGCTACATGGACCAGGGAGTTCGTCATAACATCCGTGGCGGGTTCACGATGCACGGCGGGCCCGACACCGTCTGGCCCGTCTTCACCGCGGGGAACTCGGAAACCGGTCACGGCAAGTTCTACGGTCGCGCCGGGTTCCTCGTCCCCGAGTGTACCAACGGGATCTCCGTCGAAGAGACCTTTGCCCACATCCACCACGGCGCGAAGATGGACATCGGCGTCTACTCGCAGTCGACCCGCCAGAAGGAGGCCGATCTCCTTTTCTGCCAATTCAAAGACGCGATCGGCGCAGCATTCACTCAGGAGTCATTCCAGGCCCTTTGCGCCAAGGTCCGCGGCTCAATCTCGAAAGAGGTCAAGAGCCCGAGCACCGCGGTCGAGCTCATCATCAAGAGCTCAGAGGTCCTCTCCGACGACGACTTCTCGTCCCTCCTCGATCACTTCGTGGCCGAGCCGGGTACCTCGAGCCTGTACAACCTCGGTCAGGCCGTTGCCAGGTTCAGCCAGGATGCCTCAGCCGACAAGGCTGGCGACCTGGAGACACTCGCGGGCGAGATCGTCACCGGGAAGCACACGGGCAAGCTGAAGGAGGCCCTCGTAGCGTAGACACTTTGCAGAGCGTCTCGGCGGGGCGTGAGGGTTAGGCTCACGTCCCGCCACTTCACCGCACCGAGAAGAGGCCTGAATATGAAGTATCGAAACAAGTACGAGTTTTCAGTCCAGTTCATGTCCCGGGAGCATAGCTGGACAGTGATCGGTCGACACCTGGCCATCCAACTCCACATCTCGGAACTGAAAGATCACAAACCATCCGGCGGGATCGAATACCACTACCGCCAGCCCCCAGAGCATATGAAGGACGACGCCCCGACCCAGGACCAGTGCTGGCTCCTCAAGGCCCCCTGCTGGCACGACGGATCCAGCGCGCAAGTGACCGACTACTGGCTACCTCGATGGCAAGAAGCTCCGCACGACCTCGAACGGATGTTCGCGCTGCTGGAGACCGCGATGGAGGAACACAAGATGACGACCATGGAGGTCGTCTTGAAGGCCATAGGGATCAAGGAAGAGTGAGGAGCAGAGCGTCTCGGCGGGGCGTGGGAGGTACCGGGCCCGCGTCCCGCCATTTCACAACACTACAACCAAGGAGGTCAGAATGGATCAAGAAAGAGTAAGCTTCGGCAGGCTTCACAGCGGCGACTGGGGCGTCTTCGGCGCACTCAATACCCTCAAGCCAGGTCGGCTCGTCACCGTCACCAAGAAGTCCGGGGAGACCACCCAGGTGACCGTGGGTGAGGTCGTCTGGGATAACGGCATGGAGGGTATCGCGACCATCAAGAAGAAAGAGAGGGTGCCAAACGGGGGGAAGCTCCAGGCAGCTATCAATCACGCCGTCGAGGACAAGCCCGAGCAGCAGCCTGGCACCCCGTACCGGCCCGATCCGAGCTGGGGCGCGTGTAACGACTGCGGCGCCCCGGGAAGCCTCGACTCACGCGGCCTAGGCCTTTCCTGCGGGTGTGCGTTCTGAGAGAGCACGATCAAGGCGATGGGTGGGATCAAGAAGGAAACCAAATCATGGCTGACAAGACGACTCGCGCCACGACCGCAGGCGAATATCCAGACCAGGGAGTGACTCTGTCCAAGATGAAGGCCGAGGTTTGCGGCGTGAAGATAGAACTCCGCAAGGAGAGGCTCTGTGATCGACATTCCGTCTACCGACAAACGATCTCTATCTGGGGGGACCTGTACAAGGAGAACTGGGATCCTAACGACGTGGAAAAACTCGGCATGGCGTTTCTCGCCGCGGCCCGTCTGGCAAAGGGAAACCCATGAACCTCGGCGACACACTCATCAAGGCGCTCGAAGAACGCGACGCGGATGTCATCGGGCGAATCGCCGAGCACCTGCGCTTCGGGCTCGTCCAGCGGAACTATCGGGAGACCTACGATTTCGTCTGCCAGGCTTGCCAGAAGCGTGGCGTCGAGCCGCCCGAACTCCCGGAGTGGGATCAGCTACTGAGAGAAAGCGAGGGATGATGAACAAGCGAATCCAGAACGAAGGCAACGAGTACGCGGTCATCACGCACAGCAGGACGCACGTCTCCTTCTGCGGCATCGGGAAGAACGGCAGCTTCTCCGGCAGCGAGCCGCTTAAGGAGCAGAGCCGCCAGGCGGCCATGTTGCGAATCTACGAGATCTTCAAAAAGCACGGCGTGAGCGAGTACGAAGTCCTCGGACCTCGCTCAGGAAGCAAGGGGAGGCCATGAAAACGAACACACAGCTTATCGCGATCCAGATATCGAACGTGATCTCCGCGCTAAACTCATTCATGAGCAACGCGGACCTCCCCCACGAGGTCCGCATACTCATGAGCCAGGCGCGGGAGAAGGCCTGCCAGGCTCAGACTGAGATGGGCAATAACGTCTCCCTCTGCGCCGCGCTCAAGCGGGAAGCGTTGGACCAGGATGGATACCCAGACTGCTTACAGTGCCGAGAGATCGGCACGGGGATGGGGCCCTCACACGACGGCTCGAAGAGCTGCGAGTCAGGCTCCATCGCCTCGGGCGGGAAGTATTCTCATTGCACCTGTGATGTGTGTTTCTGAAAGGTCACAATAACGTGTTTCGCGTTCAACAGAAGATGTGCAGCACCTGTATCTATCGGCCCGATAGTCTGCTCGACCTGGCGAAACTCGAGGCCGAGGTAGCTGACCGATACGGAGGATTCTCAGGCCATCGAGTGTGTCACCATTCGGATGATGCTTGCTGTCGCGGGTTCTGGGATCGGCACAAAGACGCTTTTGCGTTGGGGCAAATCGCTCAACGCCTCAATGCCGTTGAGTATGTCGACGTCGACGTTCTGGGCAGTCAGGAGTTCTGACCTTTTGGAGGGGACGCGGCTTGTTGTCGCGTCCCCGCTTTTTTCCCGTGAGGGATTAGAAAGGAGGAACCGTGCGATACCACATCCAGAAGCCCGGAGTGACCCTCACAGCCTACTGCGGGCGACGGGTCGGCACCCCGGGCGGCAAGATCTATCCAGGCGTTCAGGCTATGCTGCCGTCCTGGTTCAAGACTCACCGGTACCCGGAGATTATCGACGCGGCTACCTGCAAGGCCTGTCGCAAGAACTATGGGAAGGAGCCGGAACGTTGAATATGAGCAGAAAAATCAGCCTTCACCTGGACAGAGGCGAACTCAAGCTGATCGCTGCCAGTAAAGAGGTCGTTCGCTGCTACGCGGGTCATCCACCGGCTGAGAGCGTCGAGATCTGCGTTACGGGCGACCGGCCCGCAGGCAGCAACAGCAGCGGCGATATGACCCTCGAAGATGCCGCGCAGGCCATCCTGGAGCTCCACGATGTCATCCTCTTCGAGGAAGGAAGAGACGGACGCGGGAGCTTCGTCGACGGCTTCTCTGAGCTCACGCAGCAAGACGTCTGCCAGGCTATCGACTTCCTGTCGTTGGCCCACCACTCGATGGTCAAGGCGCAGCTCAACCACGCGCGGGAAGTCGCCGAGAGGGGGGCGTCTTGAAGAAGACGCCAATCGCAACCGAAGTGAGCCGGCCCGGCGATAAAGAGAGCAAGTTCACATACAGTCTCAACGTCAAGCTGCTCGTCGAAGAAAATAACGCCAAAGACGCGTACCGCAAGATCTCCCAAGCGATGCTGCTTGGTGGCTTGGGCTGGGAACCTCGAAAGACACTCACTAACGACAACAACGGGAAGAAATACTCAATACAAGATATCGAAGAGAGCATCTGTTCCGATGGAAAGGCTCTTGTTTGGCCAGGGGTAGCGGAGCTGCTGGAGAGGCTTGGATACGAGATCTGTAGTCGGAAGGAAGTTTTCACCTGTGAGAGGAGGGAGTCGTGAAGACGATGAAGCACGCGCGTGACTGCCTGGTGAATCGGCTCTGGCTGCCGAGGGACGACGACTGCACCTGTGGCGCGGCCCTCGAGCGGGATCGAGCTCGGATGCCGGTCTGCGCCGGCTGCCGCAAACGGTTCAACCCCCAGCTCGGGGTTCTTGTAGATGGTGACCGTCGGTGGTGGTGCGTCAACTGCAACCCGCCAGCGAGGAAGGCATGAAGCTGATGTAACCGACGCTCAAGGCGTTCCTGACCGTATGCAAGACGCCGCCGGGAAAGCCCGTGGAGGAGGAAGGAGACCAAGATGCCGGTTAACGCTATCACAGAGGGGACGCTCGTCGCCACCGTGGCCAGGCGCTCGGGGCGCTCGAAGGGAGGCGGGAAGTACCCGGTGTGGACTGGGGCCGTCTACATGGCTCGTACGCGGCTCCGGGACGGGGCCCTCACGTGGCGACGGGTCGGCAGCTTCGGGGAGGCGCGGACAGGCTACAAGCCGTCAGGCAGGTTTTTGGCCGAGTTGAAGGCCGTCGCCGAGCACCCGTGGCTCGATGGCGTGCGCCACGGGGATACCGTGCCGGCTTTCGTGCCGGCAGACTGGGGGGAGGCTGCGAAGAATGACTAAAGTTGAGCTTGTGAACAGGATTAGGGATATCACAGGCAAACGGGACCTGGCGACGAAGGCGACGCTCCTGGACTGCGTGGACGGGTTCGCGGAGACGCTGCTCCTCCGGGTGAGGAACCAGGCCGAAATGGCGCTCCAGGAAGGTATCACAGAGGTCATACTCGAGCTCCGGGCCCAGGGGCGGGGGAGTGGCAAATGAGGGGGTCGAGGGCCGGATGGGGGGTCGAGTAGATCTTGTTGGTACGATTGTTGCTGTGGGGCGCTTTGGTGGTTTGCAGCGCAAACTGCGGAATATTCCCCTCGGTTTGCCGCGCAAACTGGGATCGGATGGGAGGTTTTGTAAACGATATGTTGAGCATCACCATGCATCGGGGGTGGATGGGGCCTGGATGTTGGCTGTTTTAGGGCAGAATTAACGTTCCTTTAGGGGGCCTGTAGCGGATCGATTGACATCTAAGTCACATGAGGGTGGTCTGTTAGGGCTCGGTTGCACGGGCTCGGTGGCCTGGAAATCGTCTTCTTACGCCCACGCACGGAGGATAAAAAAAAAAAACTTTATTTATTTCTACTCCATTCTCGTTAAAGTGTTAAAGGGATTGTCATAAACAAGTACAAACAAACAACTTATCCCTTTAATTACAAGAAATCGGCAATTAAAGCCCGCTAAAATCGTTACAAAAATAATCAAATATTGAATAACTGATACTCGTCTCTTTTTTTGAAGTTACTTTTTTTTTTTTGATCTCCGTGTACGCGTAAGAAGGAGATTCACGAGAAACTTTTTTTCTGTGAGCTGTGAAGGAGGTCGACGATGGCGCAGAAGCTCGGCTGCCTGGGAACGGTCTTCTGGCTGCTTGTGGGGATGCAGGTTATCGCTGGTTTGCTCAGCAGGGGTCGAGACTGGCTTGTGGAGAGCGTCGCCGGTATCTGGAAGTCCGATCCAGAGCTCGAGGCTCCGGGGCCTGTACGGGGCCCTGAGGGGGCTTTATCGGGAGGGAAGTCGGCAGCTCAGCGGTGGGATGAGGAAGTTAAGCGGCGTGTGAAGGAGTCTGCCCCGTGGATCCGGTGAGGCTGTCAAAATTATCTACTATAGGGGTAAGGGTTTAGGTTCAAAATTATCTACTATAGGGCGCCGGGCTTGAAACCCGGCGTTTTTTGATGTTCGGGCGATGTTAGGTTTGCCCGATGTTAGGTTTGCCCGATGTTAGGTTTAGGTTAGGGCGATGTTAGGGTTAGGGCGATGTTAGGGTTAGGGCGATTCGGGGAATGTTCGGGTGAGGAAACCCATCAAAATTATCTGCTATAGGCAGCTGGAGGATTCCCAGATTCGGAGATTTTCGGTGTTAGTCCGATGTTAGGGTGACCCGAACATCGGGCCGACCCTAACAGGACCCTAACACCCGACCCTAACAGGACCCTAACACCCGACCCTAACAGAACCCTAACACTCGGCCCTAACAGAACCCTAACACTCGGCCCTAACAGGATCCGAACAAGGCGTCCAGTCGATGCCAAGTCATCCATCGTATCATACAAGACGCCTCTACGTCAAGACTTATGTTCGAATCTGTCCGGTCTGCTGTTGTGCTGATTTTACAACATGGGACAAATTCGCCCACATCCCGGGAGATTTCTGGGTTGTGAACAGACCGCGCCCGCGCGTCTGCCCTCACCTATCTACTGCTCCCATAAGGACTTATGACTCTTGATCAAATGCATGGTACGCTATTTGCTCTTCTTTCCCCTCTATTTCAGGTTTTTAACCTTTTCAGGAGGTCAAAAGCGATGACGTACCGACTGGACGACGAAAGGGATCACGGCAACCCGACCGATGGCGAATATTCGCCAGATGCCGACGATGGAACGTATCCATCGGCGACCGGACCTGGTTCCGATGTCTGGTTTGAGAAGTTCGGGACTCCCAACCAAATCGATCCCGGAACTCCTGTTTTGAGGCGCCGTGAGATTCGTGGCAAAGAGCAATGGGCGCTTGGTTGGACGGTCATTCGTCCCGCGGAATTCCATCCGACAGTCGGATGGTTGTATCCGTTGCATCGCTACGGGGTCGGAACCGATCGGGTTTCGGTTGATGACGTTCGAATCCCGATCCCGGGTTCCGTTTCGGTCTTGCCGTCTGTTTCGGGTCCGAAAGAGGGCCGTTTCGGATGGCTACGGGGGAAGGTATGAACCTCACAGATTACGATGTCATTCTGGTCAATACAAGCGGCGGAAAAGATTCGATGGCTATGCTCGATTTGATTGTCGAACAAGCCACAGCACAAGGCGTGAGGGATCGCGTTAGACTCGTTCACGCTGACTTGCGCCGTATGGAATGGCAAGGCGTTCGGGAGCTTGTAAAAGAACATGCAAGTCACTACGGATTGCCTCTGGACATCGTGACTCGACCGCAGGGTGATTTGATTGATCATGTCGAGTCCCGCGGAATGTGGCCATCGGCCAAGGCACGATATTGCACGTCCGATCACAAACGGGGTCAAGTTCGCAAGGTAATGACGCGTCTGGCGACCGACTGGAGAAATCGATGGTTGCAGAAGGATGGAACCATCGACTGGAAAGGTCCGTGTCGTCCCTGTCGTATTCTGAATTGCATGGGACTCCGTGCGGAAGAGTCACGAGCTCGTGCAAAGCGCCCAGTCCTATCCAGGTCGAATGCATCGACCAAGACGACGCGTACAGTCGATGACTACCTTCCGATTCATTCCTGGACGACTGACGAGGTCTGGACGCGAATTCGCGAAAGCGGGTTGAAACATCACAAGGCATACGACCTCGGAATGCCGAGGTTGTCTTGTGCGTTTTGTATTTTCGCGCCGAAGTCCGCGTTGATGGTTGCAGCGAAACACAACCCGGAACTTCTGGATACTCTCTGCGATCTTGAGAAGAGAATCGGTCATACCTTCAAGGTCGATTTGTCTCTGGCCGAGGTCCGCGAATCGGTGCGCCAAGAAGACTCTCCGGTCAAAATTGAAAACTGGACGATGTGAGCTGAAATGATTGTAACTCGTGAAAACCCGTCAATTCGAGCTGGGAACCCTAACACGGAGATGTTGCGTTTAAAGGACTTAGATTTTCACCCTAACAAGAAGGGACAGACGATGAAGACCAAAGACACCAAAGACATCCATCCTACGAGTACCTTGCGCAAGGCCTTGGATGCGCTCTGGGGAGAGAAGGCAATCAGCGCTGCGATCCTGTTTCATCAACTCGCAGAAGAGATGGCCTTGCTCTATATCGAGAACAATGGAGAACAGTTTGCGCCCGATGTTGTCTCTGCTATCGAGGATTCGATTATCCACCCGAGGATACTTCAGAACGTTGACAGCTTGGATTTGATCTAAACGAAAGAACGAAAGGTTAGAACGATGTACGAATACGACATACCGGAATCTGAGGCACGATACAACGGGAGTTTCGCTGAAGCGCCCGAACTCGAGATGCCAGACGTTCTCAAGATCAAAGTTCATCTAACAAGGCCTTGTCCGACGTGCTCGCGTGAGAACCGCCTGACGATTCGCGATGTTCAACTCGGATACCATTGCTCCGATTGTTCAGATGCGATGGAAGGGTCAAGATGAGAAAAGCGATTCGCGATGGCGTTGAATTGACTTTCCACGGATCGGACCTTGTTTCGGTCATCGATGTCGAGACGGGAAAGCATATTCCGTGGAATGGAACAATCGGCCACGATGCTTTGGCTCAAAGTGCGATGCTCGAATTTGTGGCATTCAACAATCGGATGGAAAAGGAACGATCAGAATGATGTTCAGAAACCAGAAGAATTTTCGCTACGAAGTGATCGCGGACAATTC
>Ga0114923_10001076_pt1 | contig 19267 bp, 18 predicted proteins | sample SumtaG_FD_89578 | JGI IMG/M metagenome (GOLD analysis project Ga0114923, IMG submission 89578) | Deep subsurface microbial communities from Indian Ocean to uncover new lineages of life (NeLLi) - Sumatra_00157 metaG | ecosystem: Environmental > Aquatic > Marine > Oceanic > Sediment | place: near...
ATCTTCGTCAGCCTTCTCCCGAGGAGGGTTGCCGCTATGACAAGGGTGGATGAGAAGAAGATCATGATGATACCCAGGGCCGACAGCCTGCCCCACAACCCGTCCTCGGCAAAGCGAAGGATCTGTACCGCCAACACCTCGGTGCCCGGCCGGGACAGCACCACCGAAAGGGACAGTTCCCGCACGAACATGGTGGACATGAGTATCCATCCTGAGATTATTCCAGGTATCAGGAGGGGGATGACGATCCGGCGCATCGTACGGAAGGGACTTGCGCCGGAGACCCTGGCGGATTCCTCCAGATGGCTGTGTATCTGGACAAAGGCGCTGGAGATCGGCCTTATACCGTAGGGCAGATAGGTGGCAATGTACCCGATGAGAAGGGCCCATATCGTGGCGTAAAGGGGCGTTCGAACGAAGAACCACATGAACCCCACACCTATGACGATACCGGGGAAGGAGAAAGACAGGAAGCTGAGCGATTCCAGGATGCCGGAAGCCGCAGAACGCACTTTCACGATGACATAGGAGATGAAGATGGAGAGAATCACTCCCAGGGTGGCCCCCACTATGCCGAGAAAGAGGCTGTTTTTCAGGGCCAACAGGGATATGGGGTCCTTGAGCACATCGATCCAGTTCTTCCAACTCATCATCGAGAACGCCTTGGCGCTTGGCGCCATAACGTAGGGGAGCATGGAGGTGTAGAAGAGGACCAGCACCGGCAGAACTATGAGCACGAAGGAGAGCAGCCCGACGACAGTGAACATCGGGTACTTGTATCCCTTGAGGTCGACGAGGGCCGGTTTGAAACCGCGGCTCGTTATAGTGACATACTTGCTGCCTTCCGCGGTGAGATAGCGGTACAGGTAGATCAGGACGATGGACGCGGCCAGGGCGCTCATGCCTATGGCGGCAGCCTTTCCGTAGTCGGCGGCGAACCCGGTGGAGATCGCCCTGTAGATGTGGGTGGCCAGTACATATTTCCTGCCAGGCATCCCGATGATCGAGGGAACGGCAAAGGAGGCGAGGCTTCTGACGATTACGAGTATCACCGAAGCCAGGATGGCAGGCCTCAGCACCGGAAGGGTCACCCGAATCAGGGTTCGCATGGCAGAAGCTCCGCACACCTTGGAAGATTCCTCCAGTGCAACGTCAAAAGCGCTCATTGCCGGAGCGATGATAAGGTAAGCTATGGGCAGATCCAGGAGTCCCTCCACGAGGATCATTCCCGGCAGTGTGTAGATGTTGAAAAACGCGCTTTTCAGGCCGAAGATCTCCATGACAAGCCGATTAAGGATCCCGTTGCTGGGGTTCAGGAGGAGAACCCAGCTGACCGCGAACAGGATGTGGGGGATCATCATGGGGATAATGGAGATGATACCGAAAAGGAACTTGAAAGGGATGTTGGTCCGGGTGTTCATGTAGGCCAGAAAGAGCGCAAGCATCGTCGCCAAAGCTGCTGACCCGAGGGTGAAGATCATCGTGTTTAAGAGGATATCGGCGAGGGCCGGGTCAGTATAAGCCTCCACATACTTATTAACCGTTAAGACGCCGAAGGTTCCAAACCCCTCCGAAAAGCTCCCGAGGACGAGCATGAGGACCGGGAAGATCGTCAGGAAGCCAACTATGAGGATGAGGATCGGAGTGAGGGTCAGTCGTTTGGGCATAAATACCTGCCGGATTCAAGATTCAAAATTCAAGGTTCAAGATAATGATCCAAGATCCATCGTCTATAAAATTCCATCTAAAACCAGAAGGTTTTTTTACCGGGTCTTAGATGGGGAGCAGGAAGCAGTGATCCGGATCGAAGGATACGAACACTTCATCCCCTTCCCCGATGTTCACCATAGGTGAGATAGTGGTCGTGAGCAGGGTTTCGCCGATCCTGATCTCCCCTTCGTAGGCTTCACCAATGAAGATGAGCGTTTCCACCTTCCCCTTGAACACGTTCCTTTCACCGGCCTCGCCGGTGGAAGCAAGCCGCATGAACTCGGGCCGTACGCACAGCATGGCTTCCCGGCCGGTCTCCAGGTCCTGGCTGTTCAGGCCCACGATATGACCGATCCCGGTTTCGATGACAGCGTGAGAATCCTCGAGGCTCTGGACCGTGCCCGGGATAAGGTTGGCCCGGCCGATAAAGTCCGCCACGAAACGGTGATCCGAGTGAAAATAAATCTTTTTGGGATCGCCCACTTCCACGATAGCGCCGGAACGCATCACCGCGATACGATCGGAAAGGGCCAGCGCCTCGATCCTGTCGTGGGTCACGTAGACCGCTGTAATCTTCAACTCGGTCAGAAAATTACGGAGTTCCTTTCGGGTCTCCTCCCTGAGCTTGGCATCGAGGTTGCTCAGGGGCTCGTCAAAGAGAATGACCTTGGGCTCGGCCACCAGCGCCCGCGCCAGGGCGACACGCTGTTGCTGCCCTCCGCTCAGTTTGGTCGCGGGGCGTTTTTCAAAGCCCCCCAACTGAACGAATTCGAGCACTTTCTCAACACTCTTCCTGATCTCATCCTTTGTGGTGTTTTGGTTCTGAAGGGGAAAAGCCACGTTGTCGAACACGTTCATGTGTGGCCAGATGGCGTAGGTCTGGAAGACCATGCCCAGGCCCCTCTTTTCCGGCGGAATGAAGATACCCTTCTCCTTCGACCAGACGATCTGGCCCCCGATGATGACCTCACCCGCGTCGGGGGATTCCAGCCCCACGATACACCGGAGCAGGGTGGTTTTACCGCAGCCGCTCGGACCCAACAGGGTGAAGATATGGTTGGCGGGGATGGTGAGATCCACATTATCCAGAGCTCTGATCCGTTTGCCCTCGGAATAGTAGTCCTTTGTCAGGCCTATGATCTGTATTTCCATATGTCCTCAACTTGAAACTCCCAGGGCCGAGCTACCCGGCCCCGGGAGTAGAGTATTTCGATCATAATAAAGAGCGGGGTCGCTTTAATTGATAACCTCGCAAAAAGTCTCTTCGAGGCTTATGAAGGGCGGTCACGGCAATCACGCCACAGGTGGGATGACTCCCCCGCCTGTCCCGCCGATGGCGGGATCGAGGGAGCGATGTGAATCCTCCCCACGCCATCAGCGTGGTTCCCACCCCAGCCCCCGCCTAATCGGCGTGAACTGCCGGATGGATTTTTTGCGAGTCCATCATTACTACATCTCGAAGATCTTCTTGAACTTAGCGCCCCAGCTCTTGATCTCGTCATTGGACAGGGAGCGGATGGGTAAGACCTTGGCTTTGTCCATGCCCTCGATGGGTGATTTAACACCGGGAGTCAGCACGTATTCACCGACCTTATCCGCCAGAAGCTGCATTGCGTCCTTAGACAGCCAGTAGTCTATGAAAACCTTCGCGGCTTCCGGATGGGGTGCCTTGGCGGCGATGGCTATTCCGCGTGGGGTCCCCAGAATGGTGTCCACCCTGACCCAGTCCAGGGGCGCAGGCGCGTGGGTGATGATGTACTTGGGCATGGAAATGGCCAGGAGCTTTTCGCCGCTTTCCACAGGGCCCGGGGAGGGACCGAAAGATCTGACAAACATGGGTTTGTTGGCCGCGAGTCCCTTGACGAACTTCATCCACTCGTCCTCGGAGGCGAAGATATTCGATTCCTTCAAACCTACCAACCAGGAGATTGTGGTGGCATGCGAGGATGGATCGGGCATGACAATCTTGTCGTACCACTTCTTATCGGTCAGGTCCATGTAGCTTTTAGGAACATCAGCGGGCTTGATCAGCTCCTTGTTGTAGATCGGCGCGACATACTCGATGCCGAACTGCATGATAGTGTCGTCCTTCTGCGCCCAGTCGGGGTAGCCGGCGCCAGAGGCCGACCTGTAAGGAGTGAACACCCCCTTGTCCTTGAGCATCTGCATGATCGGCATGGGGGACTGGAGGACATCGGCCATAAGTTTGCCCGCCTCGAACTCGGTGAGAACGGTGGCGAGGTACTTGGAGGTAGAGATACGGGTGTACACACCGTTCACCCCAGTGGCTGAGCCAAAGGCCTCCATGATCGGCTCAACGGCAGTAATATTCGCGTAGAAAGTAGCTTTTCCTTCCGCTTTTGCCTTGGCGAGATCAGCAGCGAAGGCAGGTGTGGCCAAAAGAACAACCATCAATACGACAACAAGTTTTTTCATGATCATTTCCCCTTTTCTTGAGACCATGTGATAATTCCCTGCAAAAATTCCCAGATTCTCTCCTCTTTTCAGTACAGCAGACGATGACGCAATGTTTCCAGCACCTCTAAGACCCCCTTGAAGACCACATCGAACTCTTCGCCACCTGAACTATACTAATTCATTATCCGCTCACACAAACGCCCATGTAAACAAAAAAAGGCCGGCAAATGCCGGCCCGGGATGCTTAAATGGGGTGAACAGAGGGAATTTAACCCTCGGCCTCTGGAACCACAATCCAGCGCTCTAACCAACTGAGCTATGCCCACCATAAAGCCTCTCCGTTAAGCCTTTCCATTGGAGAGAGAAAAACAACTAACACGGCTGGAAATCACTGTCAATGGAAAGGCCGTACACGGTTCACGGTCATCGGTGAAAAACAAGATTACCATTAATTCGGTGGTGTCCTTTACCGATTACTGATTACCGATCACTGATCACCAGTTCAACGGTTCCCACCTGGAAGAATTTGAGTCCCCGGGTGTATGCTCAGATCGACCGGGTCGTCCGAGATCACTGACCGGCTGTTCGCCTTGCCCTCCGCTTTGCCGGGCTGGGAGAAGCGCTTCCCAGCACCCTGCCTGGAGTTGAAGTTCTTGGTGTGACTGGCCGTGTTCTTGTGTTCGTAATATTTGAGACCCAGGTCATCGGGGTCCATAGTCCACGCCTTGCCCTTCTCACCGAAATTATCGGGACCAGCGTAAACGATGCCAGCGGACAGAATAACCACTAATGACACTATCAGGATAGAGATTCTCATTTTGCCTCCTATATCTATTATAGAATATTAACTCAGGTTGGATCGAGAGTATAGAATGTCCGCCGGCATCCGGGAAAAGGGGAAGATGAGCAGAGGGGAATGGGGGAAAGATCTTGCGTATTGTATTGTTTTTTATCGCACCGACTTGAGTACGATACCGATCGTTTTTTTTCTCCTTTTCCCCTTTTCTCCGTGTCTCCCCCTCACGTGTCACGGGGATTCAAATCAAGTAGTTTTTATTGGGATTTGAATCTCCGTGACCAGATCCTCCTCCTCCGTCTGCATGGGGTTGGTCAGGTACAGCTCCCGGCTGGAACCGGCCACCTCGTGGCCGTTATCACCGATCCATTCAAGAAGGAAATCGTAGGTCCTGCCCACCTCACCGAAACCACCCTGGTGCCGTGTGAAGGCGACGGTGCACGCCGGCAGTTGCCTGATACTCACTTCCTCTCCCGGTTTTATTTCGGACTCCGGGTCGATGGGAATACAGGCTTCGAACCGGACGCCCTCGGCCGGAACTTCTCCTGGCGGGGCCGGAAAGAGAGCCATTGGATAGGAGGTCACCCTTCCCCCTTTGAGGAGGACCCAGCGAAACAGGTCCATAAACACCTGGGTGAGCCGCTCGAATGAACCGGTGGACTCCACGGACGCTATGGTGAGAGCGGGAACTTCTTTGAGGGTAATGGCTTGTTCGGAGTTATTGTCTGATGGTGCCATCGGTTGACTCCTCGCGAATTATTACGGATTACGGATCGAGGATAACAAAAAAATTAATGCTTTCAATCCGGAATTCGCAATTCTCAATCCGTAATTCATTTAATCCATCCCTTTCCAGAGTTGGATTATCCGCGTTATCGTTTCCTTCTTCACTTTCAGCATCTCATCCTTGCTGCGGCAGTCGATCCTTCCTCCAGCGGCGCCGGGGTGCCCGTCGCCGATGTTCAGTTCCCGCATGATCTCCCCAATATCCTTTTTATGCTCCCTGGCGTTCATCAGGAAAGAGAGGGACATGGAGAAAGTAAGGTCGGTGGTCTTTTTCCCGCCCCGGAACTGGTTGCCCACCACGAGGACCGCCAGAGCATCAGGATACCGGATGAACGCCGTGTTGCGAATGATCTCCGGTTTCCGGTTGTGCCGGGTCATGTCGATGACCACTATTTCCCGTCCCGTATCCATATCATGAAACGAAGCATCCTGGTCGATCAGGGCGAGGCTCTTCTCCTCCATCATGGCGTAGGCGTCCACCTTTGCCAGGACCACGGGATCTTCCAGGGCATCGGACATGGAGCCTTCCTTTAGAAGAGTGACCATCTTCCTCAGAAAGGTGTGGTAGGTTCTTTGGTCCGAGTGGGACGCGAAAAGGGCATCCGCGAGCTTCCTTTCGACGGTGGGCTCCCTCCACTCCTCCATGGTGCGGTAGTCAAAAGAGTCCACACGGTCCGTTCCGGCCACGGTATCATCCATGAAAACCGGGAATTCCGTCTCCGGTTTGAAGTATTCGTAGACAACCCTGGCGCAGGAGGGCTGAATGTCAAACCGGCCCGGTATCGTTTCCGGCTCGACATCCCTCAGCTGCAGGTCTTCCAGATTCCCGGGATGATGATCGAACCACATACCCACTCTGATGGGACACGGCAGATCGCAGACTATGTCTGATACGGAGGTAGGTATACGGCCCTGCTGGATGGAGACCGGGCCGGTGAAATAGACGCTGTCTATGCCGGTGGCCAGGGATACGACCGCGGCGCTGACAATACCGTCAAGGTCATCGTGGGTGATGATTCTATTAAATTCCACAGGGTCTGGGTTCTGGGATCTGGGGTCTAGGTAAACAATTATTCGATGGCCTCAATTTTGCACATCCTCCACTATGAATAATCACAAGAATACACCACGTTTCGAAAACCTTATTGTCTGGCAAAAAGCCCAGAGGTTAGCATTGCTAATTTACGAAAAATCGGCAACTGGTCCCTTCGCAAATGATTACCCGCTCAAAGGCCAGATACGACGGGCTGCCATATCAATCTTTTCAAATATCGCTGAGGGTCAAGGCAGGTTCAGTCTTAAAGAATATCGCCATTACTGATCTATTTCAAATGGTTCCGTATATGAATTGATATCACAGGTCCACTTTGCCCGAAAACTTGGGTACCTGACGGTTGTGGAATCTGAAGACATATTGAGTCTATGTTCGGAAACCAGCAAAATGATCAAAGGACTGAGAAACAGTAAGATGGTCAAGATTCTAGAGCCCAGAACCTAGACCTATTTCCTACGATGCCTTTCTTTCTCCCGGCGCGCCGTTTAAATTCATGACGAAAAGCTCGATGCACTGGACAGTGCAAACCTTGACGCAGTTACCGCAGGCGACACACTTCTCACGATCGAGAATCACTTTCTTGTCAGGACCGTCAACGAACAAAGCGTCGGTCGGGCAGACCGCCGTGCACGCGCCGCAGTGGACGCAGCTGTCATCGTCCTTCTGGATGTTCTCCGGGACCTCTTCAATGATGACGTTGCACGACCTCAGGTAATCCAGACCCTTCTGGTACTCCTCCTCGGAGCCCTCAAGGCCCATGATAACGTATGCCTCCTGGCGAGGCAGCACCTTTGCCTCCAGGACGTTGAATATGAGGTTTGAATTCTGTGAAAGGCCGTGAATGACCGGCTTGTTCCAGGTTTTTTTGGAGAACTTTAAAATAACTATCTTTTCCATTATTATCCCTCCGGGATAGTTTATGCGGCCGTCCATAGCACACCATCTACTTCGTTATCGGGCCTCGGCAATCCTCGGCGTATGTCATCATATACGCCTTCCGCCTTCGCTAACGCCTGTCGACCAGCTATGGCGGACAAGCCGGTTTCCTCAGCCCTCTGGCCTCGCATCTCCTCGACGCGTTTCACTTGCTCGGGGCCTGAGCCTGTCGAACGGCTGGCGCACCCTGAACAGCCTCGCTTTAATTCCAAATATCAGATTCCAAATTCCAAAGGTTTTTGTCGAAGATCAAATGAAGGAACAAATACCTCCAATTCGCTCAGTCGCCCAGTCGCTCTGTCGCCAGATCAGAAGGTTTTTCCTCACACTTTGGACTTTGGACATTGGACATTGGACTCCCAAGTGGAACCAGTTCCACTTGGCCTTTCGCCCCTATCGTTTCGCCGAGGATCACTACGGCTCCCGTAACGCCGGTCACCGAAAGAGCCCAGTCGAGAGCCTTTTCCATATCATTGGAGTGACGTATCCTGTTTCCAAGTTCGGTGGCGGCAGCGTCGGCCAGGGCCCCCGAAGGTGAGATCACCGTGGCGGCATCCGCCATGCCCAGGCTCAAGGAGGGGCCAACTGTTCCGGAAGAGGTGCAGACCGCGACACCCTGGGACGGATTCACCGACAGGGCGACCCGGCCGCTCAGAGGCGAAGGTCCCGCCCACAGGCCCACAGAACTATCGGAGCCTCCGATCATATACAGGTCCCCGCCGTTCTCCACCATGACCCTGGTAGTGTAACCGATGAGATCTCTTGCGACTGTCTCGGCGATACTACCCGCAACGGCAGCCATGGGACCTATCCCAACGGCACTCGCTGCATCCACCATGCGGGACACAATGGAACGCGGCGGTACAGGTTGCTCCCAAACCTTGAGAGTAGTGGCAAATAAAGGGTGGGCGGCAATATAATCCTCAATTCCGGCTCGGTGAGTGTTGATCGATTCCATGGCTTTGTCCGTCAGGTCTCGATCCGCCGCGATCCAGAGATCGGTTTCGCTGACAACCACCCTGAAGGAGAAGAGCCCTTCAGGGACAGCTTTTTTCCTGTACGTACGATCTGTGTAACCTGTCTGAGTCATCTCTTATCAGGCCGCCGGTCCCGGCAGTGTGCGCTGCGGTACTCCAAGGACGAAGCCATCTTCCAGGATCCACCTTTTCAGCTCCTCGGCCACTTCCAGCGCCATGGAGTAGCTTGACAGGGGAGTCGTGGGAATTTCCTTTCCGTTAAAGCGCATGGTTCCGCTACGAAGTTCCTCATAACTGACCTCACCGAGAATTTTGCCGGTGCCCTCGGGATAGTCAACAGCGTAATCCACTATATTTGTGACGATGTCCCTGTCCCTGACCCCCGTGAAGCGGGCCATCTCCTCATCCAGGATAGGGATGGGGATACCCATGCCGATGAAAAGGCTGATGCCGTAGCCGAGCATGCTCGCACCCCGCAGGTATCGCTGCTTCATTCCTTTGAGTTCCCCGAGGACCGATATAGTCCCGGCAGGCGTTCTCGTGGTGCTGTTGTCGGCTCGGGGAGCGTTGGGGTTGTGCTGGGTCCCGTGCCAGATAACGTGGCCCTCTCCCCCTCCCAGAAAGATTCTGGTCCCGAGGCCGATGGTCCGGTAGAGCGGGTCGTTGAGCAGGGGCGAAAGCTGCCCCGCGCTGGAATAGTTCGCGTTGCCGGCGTCCGGTCTCAGCACACCCATGTAAGTATAGATCGTACGATCACCCTGGTTCACCGCGCAGTTGTAGTTCTGGTAGGCGTTCCTCGGGTTTAACAGAATGGCGTAGGGCAGCTCCTCGAGAGTCTTTTCCATCTCTGCCTTTTTGGCCGGATAGCAGTCCGTACCGTAGGCGTCGACCCTGAGGTTCACCGTTTTGCCTGCCACCAGGTCTTCTATCACATGGGCGCCTCCGTAAGGGAATCTGCCCGGGTAGACCTTGTTTAAAGGATCGTCCTCCCTGGCCTCTGTGGCACCAAGGTAGGCATCCACTGCGGCCATCCCGGCGTAGGCCGGCACGTCGTTGAACCAGACCTTGGCCGATTTTATCTTGGGGGCCGTATGACCGAAATTGAACATGGCGCCGGAGGAGCACATCATCCCGAAGGTTCCGGTGGTGACCACATCCACCTCTTTCGCGGCCTGGGCCGGTCCCACGTCATCCACCAGGTCGGACATCTCGTTAGCTGTGAGCACAACCGCCTTACCGGACCGGATACGTTCGTTGATCTCCTCGAAAGTTTTCGATGTTTTAGCCATATTTTTTCTCCTTAACGTTTGATAGGGTCGCGAAAAGTCCATTACTGGCTTTTCGCTCAACGGAAAGCGAAAAATGTCATTTACGCTTTCCTCACAAATCAATGACTAATTCAACAAATCACACCACCAGTCATTGATTTGGGCGCCCCGCCCGGGGCGCGTTGATGACTTATTGCGAAGTCATCAACTATTTGTTCTCCCAGATTTGAGTTTCGCTGGTGAAACTCAAATAAAAAGGCCCCACCTGGCAACAGGAGGGGCAAATGCTTTTACCCAACTCCTTATCTCCCAAGGATACTTGCGGGAATTAGCACCGGGTGCCTCGCTGTAAGCGTGACCGGTTGCTGTGGCTTCAAAGGGCCCGTCCCTCCACCACTCTGGATAAGGTGTCTCTATGTTAGGGGACAGGGATCGCACAATTTAACCGGAAAAGTCAATATTTATTATCATCAGCCGGACATATGCCGGACATTGACCAACATATACACTTGAGCTTAGACTAAGGAAAACTGAATAGGGAAAACTGAATAGTGAATTGGGAATAGGGGATAGGGAATCAGGAAGGAAGGCATCAGTTGTTCCTTCCGCTTTCCACTATTTCCACTTTCCACCCGATTTTATTTCCCACCTTCCCTATTCCAGCCATAAAGGACTTTTTATGACTTCGGATGAAAAACCTATTGCCTACTGTCCCCTCAACGATGTCGAGACTTATGAATTTCCGTTCTTCATCAAAAAGGGCGTGGGGGTGGAATCCGACCAACTGCTGCTGGAGATCCACCTATGGCACATGACCCCTGAGGAGAAGGCGGTCGCCGGAGAACTCCTCCAGATCAACGAGATTAAAGATCTGGAAGACGCGGGATATACAACGGATGATAGGGGAGTGTATATTATCGGGGAAGAAGAGGCATGGATGCCTGGACCCGGATTTCCGGATGAAGAGTAATCGGTGATCGGTGAACGGTAAATGGAGTGGGAAGCCAATTGAGAATTACGAATTGAGGATTGAGGATTAAGTGCAAATGTCGCACTTTTATTCGCAGGTTTTTAATTGAGAGTCCCCTTCATTGTTCACTTAAAATTTGGGATCGGAGATATGAGATTTGAGATTCGACATACTGGCTCCTGGATACTGGCTTCTGGATTCTGCTCTATTTAAAGGGGAACCCTTTTATGATCTCCGCTAAAAAGATCAAGACCCACTACGATTTCACCATTGAGGAGGAGAAGATCCTCGGTGATCTGAGCACGCGGATGAAGAACTACCGCGACCGGTTCGGCCAGGAACTCATGGCCTCATTCATGATCCACGAGAGCATGGCTGAATTTTTCCCGACTGAAGAGAAGGAAATGCACCATGCCATGACCTTCGCCGGCTGGTTCATGCGCCTCTTCTCGGGAACTTATAATGACCTCTATTTCCAGAAACTGCGAAAAGTGGGTCAGGTGCACGTGGACATCAAGTTGGACGGCCACCTCGTCAACGCCGCCATGACTACCGCCCGCCGGCTGTTAGCCGACTACATCGAGCAGGAAGTACCGCCCGAGGACCTGGAAAAAACCAGATTGGCCGCCACCAAGATCCTGGACATCAACCTGGACATCATGACCAGTTCCTACAGGCAGGCTGAGCTTAAAAGCTACTTTATTCACGCCAGGGCGGAGAGGTTTCTCATCAACCTCCTTGAGCGATTCACCCACGGACTGAACCTCGTTCTCGGCCTCGCCCTCGCTGTCGTGTCTGTCGGGGTCATCGGCCTTTTCATCAATGATGTCTCCAAAATTTTCCAAAGTTCCAACCTGGAAAACGGTGTCGTGGCAGCCCTTGGTTCCCTGCTCATTATCTGGATGATGATCGAGCTGCTCGGAACAGAAATAGAACACCTTCGGGGTAAAAAAATACCCATCAAAATTTTTATCGGCATCGTCATAATCGCCTTCATTAGAAAGGTACTCGTAGGGTCACTCGAACACGCGTCCCTTGTGGAATACGGGACCAAAGTCGGGACGCTTTTCATTCTGGCCCTGGTCTACTGGCTGGTAGCCAAGGCCGACCCGTCATGAGCTTGCCTGCGGCCACCTTTGAGAAGGTGACCGGGGCAATCCTTACAGGGGGAAAGAGCGAACGTCTTGGGCGCGACAAGGTTCTCCTGCCATACGGTAACAGACCCCTCGTCGTACATCTGCACGAACTGCTCAAAGGACTTTTTCCAAGAGTGATCCTGGTGGGACACCTCAGGGCGGAGTTGGATGCCTTCGGGTTTGAATGTGTGGAAGATATCATCCCCGGAAAAGGTGTACTCGGGGGGATTCACACCGCTCTCAGCGTATCAGCCACTCCCTTTGTATTCATTGCCGGCGCTGACATGCCCTTCCTTTCCAGGTCTCTCATAGCGGAAATAGCAGATCACCGATCAGAAGCTGACGCGGTCATACCCAGGGGTTCGAGGGGTTTGGAACCGCTTTGTGCATTGTACTCCTCCTCATGCCTTGCAACCATCGAGAAAAGCCTCGAAAGTGGCATCCTCAAAGTAATGGCGGCGCTCGAGGGCCTTACGGTTGTGTCGCCCGGGATAGAAACCGGGCATAGCGAGGCTGACCCCTTTGCCAACATCAATTACCCGGAGGATGTGGAAATATTAAAAAGCAGGGCGAAGGACGGAGCGCGAAGGGCGAAGAAGAATGGTTCCAGCTTTTGATCTTGCACTTTCGCAAGGTCGCTCAGCCTGCCCTGAGCTTGTCGAAGGGTCGCCAAGTCGAACTGTTCCCCATATTGCGGTTGTCTATGCCTCCTCCCCGCGTCCCCGCGTCCCCGCGTCTCCGCGTCCTCGTGTCAGCCTTTCCCCCATTCCCCTCTGCTTTGCGTGTTTTACCGGAATGTATTCTTGACTATATATAAGCATATGCTACGCTTATTTAATTAAGCAACCCCGTAGCTGAGTACTTCAAGTTCCCCCCCAACCACCTAGGAGAACAATATGGCGCGTATGTATAACGACATAACTGAACTTATCGGTAGGACCCCCCTGGTGCGGTTGAACAAGGTCACCGAGGGCGTGGATGCCACGGTTTTGGCAAAATTGGAATCGTTCAACCCCCTTTCCAGCGTCAAGGATCGCATTGGGCTGAGCATGATCGTAGCCGCTGAAAAGGCGGGTGCCATTAAAGAAAATACAGTCCTCATTGAACCCACATCGGGCAACACTGGAATATCCCTGGCTTTTGTGGCCGCGGCGCGGGGCTACCGTCTCATCCTGACCATGCCGGAAACGATGAGCGTTGAGAGAAGATCCCTGCTTAAGATCCTGGGTGCGGAACTGATCCTGACCCCCGGTGGCGAAGGTATGAAAGGAGCTATCGCAAAGGCCCAGGAGATGGTTGACGCAGACCCCAACGCCATCATGCCCCAGCAGTTCGAGAACCCGGCCAATCCCGAGATCCACCGGAAAACCACGGCAGAAGAGATCTGGGAGGACACCGACGGCCAGGTGGACATTCTCGTCTCCGGCGTGGGTACCGGAGGAACCATCACTGGTGTAGCGGAAGTTATCAAGGAAAGAAAACCTGATTTTAAGGCCATTGCTGTCGAACCGGAGGACAGCCCTGTCTTGTCAGGCGGCTCTCCCGGGCCTCACAAAATACAGGGGATCGGGGCCGGTTTCGTCCCGAACGTGCTGAACACCGAGATCATCGATGAGATCATACAGGTCAGCGCCGATGACGCGTTTGAACTTGCGAGAAGGCTGGCCCGTGAGGAGGGCTTGCTGGTGGGTATATCCGCCGGCGCAGCTGTATCAGCTGCCCTGAAGGTCGCCCGGAGACCTGAAAACAAGGGAAAGGTCATCGTCGCGATTATCCCCGATACGGGGGAAAGGTATTTATCCACTCCCCTGTTTCAGGAATAAGCGATCCAGGATTCAAAATTCAAGGTTCAAGATTCGAATCTTGATGACTTCGCAAAAAGTTATCAATGCGCCCCGTGTGGGGCGCCCAAATCAATGACCGTCAATGTAAGTCATTGATTTGTAAGGAAAGCGAAAACCACGCTTTTCGCTTTCCGAGGAGCAAAAAGCCACGAATGGACTTTTTGCGACCCTATCAATCTTGAACCTTGAATTTTGAATATAAAGTTACCCTACCCAGGAAAACCCAATGAAAACCCTTAAATTGTCCATACTAGTACTGTTAATTCTTACCGTTTCCTCCTGCCAATCCAGCAAGGATGCCCCCAAATCTTCCGTGCTGCTGGATTCGGACGAAGCGCGTCTGGCGGCGGAGATACTTGCTCCCATGAAAGAGCCGGTCACCATTCAGATCATCCGCGGGGGCATTGGTGAAACCAAGGGGGAAGAAGCCCAGGCCCTCGTGGACCTCATTGCGGAGATCTCACCGAAGGTAACCGTGAACAGGCTGGATATCGAGACCTATCCCGACTTGCAAAGCCTGGGCGTGTCTCATGGCCCTGTTATCGAGATGAGGGGAAAGGCGCCTGGGACTTTAAGATACTACGGCTACCCCGAGCGCCGGGAGGTGCGTCCTTTCCTCGAAGGTATCCTTTCGGCATCGGGCCATCCGACGGATCTGTCGCCGGCAGTGAAATCCTATATATCAGGACTGAGCGAGGAGGTCTGGATCCGAATCTTCGTCACCCCGGACTGACCGGCCTGTCCCGAGCCGGTCAGGCTCGCCTATGCATTCGCAGGTCTCAGCGATCAGTTGACAGTCATGATCTACGACGTATACGAGTACCCTGAGTTGAGCCGGAAGTTCAGGGTTCTCTCTGTCCCCAAGACCTATGTTAACGACAAGACCTACTTCGACGGAGGGGCCCCCAACAGTAATATGATGGCCTGGACGCTGGCAATGATGATCCAACAAGCATTGGACGATTCAATTCCCTCAGGCAGATTCCAATTTAGAGGGATTGATAATAGCAAATTGAGGACTGAGGATTGATAATTTGAGAATTTAAGCGTAGCTGCTGCTCTGATTTAAATCCTTAATCCTCAATGCTCAATTCTAAATTCTCAATTGAAATATCCGGTCTAGCTCCCAGTTCCATTATTACTGCCGCTGCGAGCGCATTCCCCCATCTCCCGCACTCATCCACACATAGCCCCTTTTCAAGGCCGGCCAGGAAACCGGAAGCGAAGGCGTCGCCCCCTCCTGTACGATCCACCGGTTCCAGTTCAATGGCCGGGACCTTATGGATATCGATCCCCTCCGAAACCAGGCAACCTCCTGTGGGGAGGGTCACCGCCGCAATCCTGGAATCGAGGGCTCTGATACCCTCAACAGGGTCCTCAAGACCTGTGATCGTGCGAACTTCGTCCGCGTTCAGGATAAAACCATCCACAAGACCGGTCACCTCACTCTCACGAGGGCCGTACCACCCGCAGATCACAGGGATATCCTTTTCCTTTGCCGAAAAAACGTAGCGTGCAAGTGTCCGTGTATCGCCGCCGGAGAGATAGACCAGATCACATCCCTCCAACAGGCCGGGATCGGTCCTTCCAAACAGGTTGGCGCCGGGAGCCCGGATCATTCGCTTTTCCCTGCCGAGGGAGAAAATGACCGCAATGCCGGTAGGTCCATCGACCCGGTGAACTCCATGGGTTTTAACCCCGGCCTCCCGGAGATGGGCCAGGTGAGCATCGCCCAGAGGATCATCCCCAACCGCGCCGGCCAACGTTACCTGAACACCGAGCTTTGCCAGCCAGTAGGCCGTGTTGGCGGCGCTGCCGCCGAAACCGGTACGAGCCTTATCACAGGCCATCTTCTCGTGGGGGCCGGGGAGGCGGTCCAGGGGGAAGAGGATGTCGAAGTTTATGTTGCCAACAACTAATATCATAAGAAAATTGAAGGAGGGAGGAGGAAGATAACCAGGTAAAGAAAGCAAATCTTGATCCATGAAACCGTTTTCTTTTTCCCTCATCCTTCCCTATTCCCTATCCTGATCCTTGGGGACGTTAGTCAAAAGTCAAATATCACTGACTGAGTCATCCTAAGGAATATTTGACTTTTGACTAACGTCCCCAAGTGGTGGGTATACGCCTTCCGCCTTCGCTAACGCCTATCGACCAGCTATGGCGGATAAGCCGGTTTCCTCAGAACTCTCCTTCGACAGGCTCAGGACGGTGAGCTACGTCGAACCGTGGCCTTGCATCCCCTCGACTAAGCTAAGCTCGGGGCCTGAGCCTGTCGAACGGCTAACGCACTCTGAAAGGCCGTAAAAAGCCTTTCTTCTGGCTCCTGGATTCTGGATTCTGGCTCCTGACCCTTTACCTGGCCACCACAAACGCTTGATCAAATTCCCGCGAATCGATCAGCCGGTTCCGGAACTTTTCCGCCTCCTCACGTGTAGTGTACCTGCCAACGCGCACCCTGAAAAAAGTCGAGTCGCCGCGTTCGAAGAGGGATAGATCGGCTGCGCCGATTTCATCCTTCATCCGGCGTACCAACCGCTGGGCGTTTTCCCTTACAGTGAAAGCCCCGATCTGGACAGAAAAAGCACCCTTGTTGTAATCGAACCTGGGCCGCAGAGATATCTCGTCAGGTTTCCCCCTGAGGATCTCCTCCCCCAGCGCTGTGACTACTACAGGAGCTACCCCTTCGCTCAGCATGTCAAGCTGCCGGGCGGCGGCTCTCGAAAGATCGATAACACGATTATCAACGAATGGCCCTCTGTCGTTGACCTTCACCACAATCGATTCTCCCTTTCCATCAGTCCTTTTCACTTTTACATAGGTGCCCAGGGGCAGAGTCCGGTGGGCAGCTGTAAACTTTTCCATGTCATAAATCTCTCCACTGGCCGTGTTCCGACCGTGGAATTTGGTTCCGTACCAGGAGGCCATGCCCCGCTGAACAAAACCTTTGGATGTCCCCATGACTCGATAGGTCTGACCCATGACACGGTAGGTCCGCTCACCGGAGGGTGGAGGGCGAAGGGTGGTGGGCGAAGGCTGGGTTGGTGAGAGCGGAGTGGTTGCTGAAGGCGATGGGCGAAGGGCGGAGGGCGAAGGACCGATAGAGCAACCCATAGCCATAAAAACCAGTAAGATGACTGTGGACAAATTTAACCTTCTCATATCATTTCACCCTTCCTTGGGGACGTTAGTCAAAAGTCAAATATTCCTTAGGATGACTCAGTCAGTGATATTTGACTTTTGACTAACGTCCCCAAGGGGCCTCTTTTAATCGTCCTTATTCAACTACCGTGACTTTCTCCAGTACTATATTCTCAGCAGGCACATCCTGAAATCCCCTGAAGTTCCCGGTCTTGACCTTACCGATCTTATCCACTACGTCCATCCCCTCCACCACCTTACCGAAAACGGCATAGCCAAAACCGGCCGAAGTCTCATTCTTGTGGTCGAGAAAACCGTTGTCCGCAAGATTAATGAAGAACTGGGCCGTCGCACTGTCCACTACCGAGGTACGGGCCATAGCAAGCGTCCCTTTCACGTTCTTCAGCCCGTTCCCAGCCTCGTTCTTGATGGGAGGCAGCGTCTCTTTCGTTTCCATATTCTCATCGAATCCCCCACCTTGAACCATGAATCCGTCGATCACTCTGTGAAAGATCGTACTGTCATAGAAACCGTCGCGGACATAGTTCAGGACGTTTTGGACTGTGACAGGGGCTTTTTCCGAATTCAGTTCAGCCACAATAACCCCTTGTGATGTCTCGATTCTGATCATCGTCATCTTTTCTCCCTTCACTGGGGGCAAGGTTTTGCCTACCTTTGCCCCGGTCAGATTAACTTGCGCTTTGAGAGTCTTCGCCATGAGACCGTACGGATGGTCCTTTAGAAACTCCCAGTAGACATTTTTTCCCTTTCCGGGAGCCACAGCCTCACCGATATCTCCTGACAGCGACTCCAGGGACACCTTGAGCGAGCCCTGCTCGTCGGAAAAGGCCATATCCACATCAACCGGCTGATCACCCGAAAGGTCGAAGGTAACCACTGCCCGGCTGCCCTCAAGGTGGACTTCAACGTTAAGTGCCTCGGCCGCGAGAAGATGGGACGGAACTACCATCAACACAGCCAATATTAGTATGAAAATGGGAAATACTGATGATACATCTGTCTTCATAAGTATGAACCTCCGGTTAGTACGAATCTCAAATTTCAGCAACGATTTTCAGTGTCCTCAGCCTGTCCTGCCTGCCTTGAGCTTGTCGAAAGGAGCAAGCGAAGCGCGTCGATGGGTGAACCCTGTGTTGAGTTAGCTTTTGAACTTCTCTCCGGCCCTCTGCGTTAAGGCCTTAACCACTTTTAAATGCTGGATTCCGGATCACGACTTCGTCTTGTCCGGAATGACGGCGTGGGTTATCCCTTTTGCTTTCTGCTCTTCTCTGTGACTTCATCTGCCTGCCCTGCCTGTCCCGAGCCTGGTCGAGGGGAGCTTGTCGAAGGGTGGCAAAAACATCGCATTTATAGTGACCGCTATTTTGACCCTGATTTTTACCTTTTCGCTCAGTCGCTACGTCGCCAAGTCAAAACGTCTGTTTCCCCATTTCCACTCACGCTCCCCTGCGCCGATGCTCCCATGCTCCCATGCTCTGCCTACCCTTGTCGGACGTATCACTTCTTCGTCAGCTTCTTCCACAGCTCCTCCGCCTCTTCTTTCCCATCTTTTTGTTTATCCTCACCGGTGGTATTGGTATCAATTCCACGGAACCAGTCGCAGAAGTTGATCCCTTCAGGATCTCTTTCTTTTTCAGCCGAGGGTTCCGTGCATCGGCTGTTCACCCAGAAACCGCAGTTGACGCAGGAGTGAAGATAGGCGTCGCAGGAGGGGCATGTGTCCCTGAACCCCACATTCTCCGGAAATTCCACACCAACCCCGCAGGCGGCGCACGTTATCTTCATTTCCGACTCCTTAACTCCTTTATAACCTCATCCGCTTTCCGGACAGATTTTTTTACCCATTTACCCAGTAACCTGCCGGCTTCATCGAAGGGGATTCTTTCCAGTTCCTCACCCTTTTCCAGTTTATGCAGCAGTACGTGATGGATGACGATACCAGCTGCCACCGAAACGTTCAGGCTTCGGGAGAAACCGGTCATGGGAATGACAAAAAAACCGTCCACCTGGTCGAGGACTTCGGGATTCGCTCCTTCGAGCTCATTGGAAAACACCAGGGCCACCCTTCCTGAAAAGTCGGTCTGATCGAGAGGGGGGGCTTCCTCACTAAAGGCTCCGGCGAGGATCTTGAACCCCTTTTTCTTAAGATCTTTAAAGCAGGAGGAAACATCCTCGTGCCGGTGGATGGTGAGCCATTTGTGGCACCCCTG
>Ga0114923_10001077_pt1 | contig 19266 bp, 26 predicted proteins | sample SumtaG_FD_89578 | JGI IMG/M metagenome (GOLD analysis project Ga0114923, IMG submission 89578) | Deep subsurface microbial communities from Indian Ocean to uncover new lineages of life (NeLLi) - Sumatra_00157 metaG | ecosystem: Environmental > Aquatic > Marine > Oceanic > Sediment | place: near...
ACATCAAGCACACTCTCCATCAGGTGCTTTGTGTAAAGGGCTAAAGTTTCGCTGGCTTCTACCGATAGAGGTAATTATGACGCTACTAGACATTCTCATTCGACGCCTACGTATCATCCCTGTCCGCAAGGGGGAGGTGTCTATCCCCAGCAAAGCTACGGTTATGGCCGAACTTGCCGGTTTGGGATACCGAGTGAAGAACCCGGAAGATTACACCGATTCAGTATTGGAGGACTACGGTCAGATCATTTCTGGCCTCAAGGCTCTAAAGGGCGGCGATGTACTCTACGTTCCTCTGTTTACTGGCTTCCCTGAGAAGGCACCGGAGCAGAACGAGTACTTTGTCAAGAGGCTCGTTGGTTACTTGGTCAACTTGCTGGAATTGCCGATCACCGGTCCCACGGTTGATGTTGGTTTCGTGTCCTCGAAGCTTAGTGCTGAGGCTAACTTGGACGATACCGAACTTGCAGGAAGCATTACTGTTCCCGAGTGGCTCTTTGACCTTCAAGAGTTTGGCGCTGACCCCATTACGCAGCTTCAGGACGAGGGGCTGTTTCTAGCCGGTGCCGCGAAGCAAGCGGCTCGGAAGGGCGACACCCATGTTGAGTGGGTGGATCTGGAGTTCGTGGAAGAGTCGGAGGCCATTACTCGGGCGAAGAACTTCCTTAACGGAGTTCTGTATGCCAAGTCTTCAATCAAGGAGGCTCTGGCACCGGATATCGAATTCTTGCTGGATTACTTCGGCGTCTTCGGTGATCATTCTGTGGACCCTGCCAAGGTTGTCTTCAAAGAAATTCGCACCTTCATCATGAAGTTTCACTGGAATCGAGAAGACTTCGATGCGGTGAGTCTGTATGTGGATACGCCCACGGATCTTCTGCGCCTCTTTGCGACCCTGACGGATTCTGATGTGTCGCTTGCCGCTCCGATCAAGTTCCCCAAGTTCAATCGGCGACAGCGCCGCTTTGTGGTGAGTCGGCTAAATGGGTGCAGCAGCTTGGCAGAGGATTTGGTAGCCTATAAAGGTCTGTGGCTAGCTTTGGGTCGCAGCCTGCATTTGGGAGAGTTTGCTAGCAAGTTTCCGAGTGCCTATAAGGCTTTCAATTTGCTTCGTAACGCGAAAATCCAAACCTACAATGGCGAGGTAGAGGAAGCCTTCAAGGCGAAAGATCTCGATGGTTTGCTGGAGCTATTGACCCAGCGTCCGGGTGTCTTCGCTCGACGCATCCATCAGGTATTGGAGCTAGCCAGTAATTTGCCCCACAACGTCAGTATGCCAGCGTTTGGCACTCGGGCACCTGAGGCTCTTCAGTCTTTTTCTTCGGTTGTTGGGCAAGTGCAGCTAAAGAACCTGCTGGTGCTGCATCGCTATTTCAGCACCATTGAAGATTCTCCGTTGCGGACTATCATCAATAAGCGCGGCAAGATTCGAGTGATGGATAATCGTCAGAATCGACTGCAGCCATCTGTGGTGGGGGCTCTGTTGGGCGTGCTGGTTGCTGGAATCGAAGCCGCGATTGTGGAGAGTAAGGATGCGTGGCAGGCTGGTTCGAAGGTCTGGATTGATCCTGCTCTTCGCAACTACACTGTCCCGCTACAGCAACGGAAGGCTTCCGACGGTCTTTTGACCCTAGGCAGGGGAACCAGAATGCCTCTGGAAAAGGGCGCTGTGCTTCGCCTGTTCGTTTGGTGGAAGCAGGCCGCAGAGCGGACTGACTTGGATTTGTCTCTGATCTCGTATGACGATCAGATGAACTACACGGGACATGTAAGCTACACGAATCTGGCTAGCGGTGGGATGCAGCATTCGGGAGACATACAGTCGGCTCCCAAAGGCGCTGCTGAATTCATCGACATTGACTTGGCCGCTGTTCGGAAGGGCGGATCCCGATACATCGCTACTCAGATCCTCCGATACTCTGGTGAGCACTTCGGAACTTGCGAGTGTCACGCCGGTTGGATGATCCGTGATAAGGTGACTTCGAACTACAAGACGTTCGACATAAAGACGGTTCAGAACAAGTTCGACGTGACTGGCGCTGGCTCTTATGCCATCCCTATTATCGTCGATTTGCAAGAGAACGAGATCATCTTCGTTGACCTCTTCATGAGGGGAGTTGATCATTATAATCGAGTGGAAGGGGCCTACCAGGATATTTCGGTGGTCACCAAGGAAATTGCGAGGATGATCGAGACGAGACCGAACATGTTTGATCTGGCTACCTTCCACAGGGATGCTCGCGGAGCAGAATCTACCGAGGATCGAGATCAGGCAGACATTACGTTTGGCCTGAGTGATTGTGATTACAATGTTAACGAATTCGAAAGGATCTTGAGCGAATTGCTATAAAGGTTTGTGTGGCCTAGAGATGGCTTCCTTCTACTTATCGGGGGAAACCCTGATCCTAAAAAACAGCGATCTCAATTTCCACGCATTACGAGTTCAGCGGCCTAGGAGTAGCTTCCTTCTCAAATTTTCTATTCAAAAATAATAGCTACTTCAATTTCCGCTGGCATATTTTAGAAGGGAATTACAAGCTAACCACAGGAGTACCGATATGTTCAAAAACTGGCACATCACAATGCTACTGCTGGGCTTGGCAATACTGGTGGCAACATCAGCATCAGCACAAGACCAAGACGCCTACGACCTCGACTTCGAGGAAGGGAACGGTGAGTATGCTGCCTGTGTCGTCGAAGACAGTCTCCAGGACAATCTCCCTGTAGAAAATGCAACGGTCCACTCCCTTACGTGGAAAGAATCCAAACGCATTTGCAAAGCTCGGGAAAGGTTCTGCACGGCCAAGTGGCGCGGCATTCGCCGGTGCGGTATCCTCTACATCAAGACCGAACTGCGCATCAGGCGAGGGCTGTACAAGAGTAACGTCCAGGACGACCATACGTGGACTCCCGGGCGGGTCAAGAGAGCCTTCCCCTTTCACCAAGCAGCGGCAAAGGAAGACCTCGACCTCTGGAAGGCGGACATGAAGGTTGAGCAGCAGATCTGCAAGGATCTCAAAGTGGACTGCGACCGCGAGGTCTACTACTTGTTCGACGAAACTGGACGGCCGTTCGAGAACCCTTGGCCCTGATAGGAAAGGAAAACTAATGTCGAATTCCGAGGGTGGATCCAAGCGACGACTCCTGCCGGATCTGTCGAAAGAGTGGTACAAGAAGCGCCTACAGGAAGAGGATGGTTGCGACGTAACCGCTGGCTCGCTTGACTTGGACGAGCCAACCGAGACGATGGGGGAATCTTGGACCCTGTGCGAGCCCGCTCGACGCCACCTTTACGGAAGAGAGTGCCCGCATATTCCGGCGGGTGCGCTGCTCCCCCGGTCAGGGTTTGGCTGTGACGCTTGCACACAAAAACTAATCGAAGACACGGAACAAGCCGCCATCGAAGCTCGCGACATAGAATGGTGCCGAATGTTGGGCTTCGAAGCAGCAGGTACTCCCGGCAACACGCCTGAGTTTATACGCCGGGAGCTAGCAGCGTACGATGATGAGCCAGACACAGCAGTAGCGGTGAAGCGAGCCGTCGAAGCTGAATCGATACTCTGGCATGAAACTTGTCAAGGCAAGCGGAATATGCACAGCGATGATCGGGTCAAAGCTGTGGCTGATCTGGAACAGGAAATTAAGGCTAGAAGATGAAGTCCTGTACAGATTGCTCGTGTTCTGGAATCTATGTGAACTACGATCCTCGGATCCAGGGCGGGGGTGTTGCTGTTCCTTGCAAGACCTGCAAGGGCCGTGGTTATTTGAATGACGACGGTACTTCTATTGAAGAGGTTACGTACGAATGGGATCCTACGTAGATAGGGTGAACAATGCGTGGAGACTCACTGTTGTCGATAATAACAACGGAGTATTCAGACAAGACTTCTTCGACACCAAAGAAGAAGCATTCAGGCTGTGCAAGAAGATGAAGGAAATTGGTCTAGGTCCTTGGTGCGGGGAAGATTACGACGCGAGCGGCTTCGTGGGAAATCTCCCCACTAAGGTCCTTTCTGATAGAGCGAGGGCTATTGCGGCTACGAAGGCGAAATATGCCTGATCAATCTGATAGACGCGCTGCTGTTGCGGCCACGAAAGCGAAATATGGAGCGAGAGGCATTTTAGCTTGGTTGCGCACGCCTCTGGATTGGTTTGGTAAGCCTGTGACGCAGACGGATGTAGTGCTTGGAACCGGGCTTACCATGCTATTGCTTGGTGTCATCATAGGTCTTATTGCGGGTGAGGTGAAATGCTGGATCAATTGACGGACGAAGAGGTTCGGAAACTGCTTGAAGAAGGCCGTATTCTTGGCGGTGAGGCACGCAAGGAAATGGAGAAGCATTTTGTGATAGACCCCGAGATTTGGAATCTGGTGCTACGATGAGTCGGATTCTTGCTTGGATGAGGAAACCTGCAAGAGGCGCAGATTACGCATTGGGATTCGGTCTTTTTATGGCGCTTCTCGGTTTTTGCGGCGGTTTCGTGGCCGGGGCAGTTGCAGAGGCAGAGGCAGTTGCAGAGGCGACGAAATGCCTCCGTTGATATGAAAGGAATCCATGACGGGAACTAAAATCTATTCGTATTCGGAAGTGTCCCTGACCGCTTTCGCGAATCAGGCAAAGGAATTAATTATCCAAGCACTGTATGCAGAGGGTTTATTGAAAGAGGGATCAGATCTAGAGGAGATCGCCGGAAAGTACGCTCTAGTGGTCCACAGGAAAGGTTGGTTGGGAGATCGTTGGGACAAATTCTGTAATACAGAAAGAGAGGATGGGGTGTTCTTTGCCATAGTGAAATCTGTTTTTGATCGCAGAGGAGGAGGAGGAGGAAGTGAAGAAAAGAAGCCTCACCTCAAAATTGTGCCCATCAGCAAGAAGGAAGAGGTAACAGACTGTCCGTGACTCTGGAGCGCGCCAGATTCAAACGGCGCAAGAAGCGTATCTATAAATACCTCGTGGAGACGAAAGGCGAGCATTGCGCAACCTGTGGTCGCGACGGCAAGTTAACGATTGATCACATTACAAGTTTGATAGCTGGTGGAGATAACGATTTCAGTAATTTCCAATTGTTGTGCGGTCCTTGCCACCGCAGGAAAGACAAGACGGAGAAGACAGGCAGAGGCAAAGTATATCGTAAACGAAATAGACGCGCTGCTTTAGGGCATTGGCAACCATTATCAAGTAAAGAATGGAAAGCGCAACGGCAAGAAAGAGGATAGGACATGGAAGACTCAGTAGATGTCCGAAATATGCGTGGTGTGGAATGTGCGGAATGTAAAGTTTCATTAAGTGAGTGGAAAGACGAGGACTTTTATACTGAATGCCCACTGTGTGGATGTAAGGAATTGCATCGACAAGAGTGGGGTGAATGAAAACCGCCAGAGTCATTCACATCAATATTGCTCCAGAGGATTGGCGTTCAGATTCCAAATATGCCTACATTGGGCGAGGGTCCAAATGGGGCAATCGCTGGATTGACGGCCCTATAACGCGCCTAGAGGCGATAAGACGCTACGAAAAGGATCTCCTAGCCGGGGATAGGCTAAAGGAATTAGAAGAGCTTCGCGGGAAAATCTTGGTTTGTCATTGTGCTCCTCTTCCTTGTCATGGAGACGTACTAATCAAATGGCTGAAGAAAAGATTGTCTTCACAAATGGATGCTTCGACATCCTCCACGTAGGTCACGTTCGCTACCTCGAAGCAGCTCGACGTATGGGCGATACTCTCATCGTCGGACTTAATTCTGACGAGAGTTTCAGGGCAGTTAAGGGGCGCAGTCCAGTTATTCCGCAGGACGAGCGCTTCGAGATATTGAAAGCTCTTTGGTCAGTGAATGAGGTGATTTTGTTCGACGCCCCCACCCCATTAGCTCTTGTTAAGAAAATCCGACCGGATATCCTAGTGAAGGGCTTCGATCATGATCCCGAGACCGTAGTAGGGCGTGAATACGCCAAGGAAGTAATCTGTTTGGATGTTGGAACGACCATTCACTCGACTCAGATTATTGAGCGCATCATGAAGGGCTAGTCTGTCAGATCAAACGGCGAGCAGTCATCGTCTTTGAGTTTACCAGCACGACACAGCTCGGCCATGAGATCCTTCCTCGCGTCTTCGACTTTCGCTCGATCTATCAGAACCTCGACTGCCTGAGCCATAGTTTCCTGCGTCGCGACCGACTGCTCCAATAAGTCTCGATCATCATCGGCCTCGGCACGATGGCTTATGTGCTCTCCTCCGATCGCTAAGATCACACCCGAGACGATAGCCGTTGCGACATTTTTCCTATTGACCCAATCCCAATTCCAATTCATCAGTAACTCCACACCCACGGGCGCGGGGCCTGCCTGCTCGGCGCGATACGATCAAGATGAATGAATCTGCCCGAATGTGGGCCATTCTGCTTGATGCCGAAGCCTGTAAATCCCAGTTCCGGTGCTAGTTTCAAAATATTGAAGGCTTTCACGCCGCTGACTCCAATATCCACAGTCATGTTATCGTCCGTCGTGAAGGTATGTGGTCCGGTTCGACCGGTGGATGAAACGTTGGCGTTGTGCTCAGGGCACCTATAGCCGCTGGTGATATGGATTGGGGCGTCCAATTTAATCCGCAGTTCTTCTAGATGCTGGACTGCCTTGTCGGAGAATTCCATCAGTTCGCAGCCGCATGTGCAGCGTAGTTCATCTTCATTAAAATGCGGCGTGATTTGTCTTCCACTCATATCGTCACCTCTTGTTTGTATCCCTAAGATTTCAGCCAGCCAGAGTAGGAATTTCATGGGATTATGTTTGCAGTCATCTTTCCTATTGCAGAAAACCACTCAAACACTTCTTCCTTATTCATAACACCGAATAATACTAGCAATAGCAAAACAAACACAATGTTGATCTTATCGATCACTCTGATTATGATTTTTTCGGCGAACTCGATTAGTCGGTCGTTCATTATGGTCTCGGCATTTGTGTGTAGTTGATTGTGAGGCCCTTTTCGGAAGCAAGATCAACAATCTTTTGGAATAACTGATTCGTGCTCTCATGGGCTGTGTTTCGATCTATAGCTTGAAGTACTCCTTCAAGACCCATAAGCCACATTGGGGGTCCATCTACCACTACAGCGCCGTGCTTTTCGAATCTCTGGCTACGCAGAGCCTGAATAGCGGGGCTTACATCTGGGAACAACGGGGACATGAGGATGATACGATTACCCGGATCTCCGTTGGGATCGATAGCGATGGCCAACTTCTGATTAGGAATCAGAGGCTGTACCTGCTTTTGTAGCATGTCGTTATCGCCCTTGATGGGATCGGGAGCAACATGCCTTTCGTTTCTGTGTTTTGTGGTAGGTCCTATTTCTGGTTTGTTGGGACCCCATTCGGGATTGAAATCTTTAGGAAAGATGGTCTCGATGTCTATATAGTCCTCGATGGTCCTTGCGGATTTGGAAATATCCGTCTTTGGCAGATCCATTGAGAGGAAGCCTTCTTTCTTGCCGGTATAGTCGTAATCGAAATTTTCTCGACTCTTGTCAAATCCCTTACCTGTTCGATTCTTGTATCTAGGTCCGGGCGTGATTCCGTGTCCGGGACCTTGCCCGACTCCTGAGCCTTCCACGGACTCCGATGGCTTCACGTTGATCTGATTCTTCTCTTTGTTGGGGATTTCAGGATCAAGTCCTTTTCGGGCTTTTCGGGAATAGTATTGAGAGTCTTCCATGAGATGATCCTTGGTCACTTCCTTTGCTATCTTCTCATCCGGCCCATGTTCGCTACTTTCTTCTTCGATGCCCAATTCTAGCTCGTGCTGATCGAAATTTGAGTCGGGAACACCTGCAGCTTTTCCGCCAGGAATATATTCCTCCGTCGTATTAGCTTTGAACATGTTGCGTTCGGGGTCAGGAAGATTCACCACGGGTAGGAAGCCGCTAGGTTTTGGTTTCCCTTGCGGCCGTATCATAGGAGCGCGATCCAGTCCGCCGCCTCCTGGATAACGGACGAATTTTCCGGGCTGGTCGCTCCCGGGTTTGTCGCTCGCGCGCATGGGCGAGGGATGACTATCGTCATCTGTCAGAAGTTGATTAGGTGGTTCGTCCCAAGGAAAGAATCCTGGAAGCTTGTTAGCCGGTGGGTGCGTAACTGGGAATTCTGCAGGCTGTCCTGCTGTACCAGGAATCCCCGCACCAGGAATCCCCGGTTCCGGCGTAACGCCTGTCCAATGATCTTCATCCTTCGGAGGCCCGATCGGAGGATCTAACGGATCTACGGTGTACGGTTGTGAGCCACCAAAGCCATCCCGGCTTCCTTTCTTGGAAGGGGAGGTGTTTCGATCTGCCCACTTAGTCGGAGTGTCGAACCAGCGAGGCTGATATTCCAGAGATCTCTTGTGTTCGCGCGCAGGCTCGGCCGTAACAGAAGATTGTGATCGAGCTACTTTACTGAGTCCAGGGTGCATAGACACCTCCCCGTCCTTGTGCGGCCAGTGGTATTCATTCCATAAAAGCCAATCTGGTTGTTGTGAGTCTGGATCAGTGCGAAACAGATCTGGACCTTGAGCACTATCTGTGAGTCCCTTCTTTCTCATTTCATCATACTTCCCATCGTAGCACTCTTCGCCCGGTCGGATGTGGCTATCGCCGCAATCGAGCTTTCCTTCGTCAGTATCTTTTAGATGCTCAAGAAACTTCGTGGCAAGATCGATGATCTTGTTGGGATCTTTCAAGCCTGTCTCGTCCTCAATGTGACGTGTGAGCTGTAAGAACTTGCCCATATCGGGTCCGGGTTCGAAACCTCTCTCAATCAGATCCCGCCCCTTGACCACATCATCTATAGGCTTTTGACCCGGAGGAGCGAATTTCAGAACATAATCATGCGCTTCCTGCATGAACGTGTCCTGCAGAGTGGTATCACGCCGCAGAGCTTGATCGGTGGATCGTCCTAATGTATCTGCTTTAGAAATAGCAACCAAAAGTTCAAAACTCACATTCGAAGCAGCCAGTTTTCGAGCCAGTCTTCGATAGCCGCCTCCTTTTGCTCTTTCTGGCATAAGCACAGGGCGAAGATGGTTCGAAACCAAGGATACCACTTGGGCAGTCAAGGCATTAGGGGCTTTCATTCTGTTCATGAATTCCCGCGCAGGCGCTTCCCCTCCCTCTTCATGCCCATAAGAGCGCAAACGATGCCCTTCATTTTCAGCTTCTTCCCACTGTTTTATGGCGTAGGGATCGCCTTGTCTGACGCCCCAGAAGGAGACATCGCCTCGCTGAGTGTTATCAGGTTTGCCAAAATCGTGAGCTAAGGCTCCAAACATCAGAGGTAAATCGAATGCAGGATCACCCTTGCGTTGACGAGCAGCTTCGTCCAGCACCATCAGGGTGTGAATGAAGACATCCCCTTCAGGATGATGTTCTGGATCTTGGGGAACTCCTTGCAGCGCTTCGATTTCCGGGAAGTATCTGAGAAGGTTTGCTTGTCGTATAGTTTCGATACCCTTGGAGGGCTTTTTCCCCTTCAGAAGCATTTTCTGGAACTCCGCAAAGATTCTCTCTCCGGGAAGCTGCTCAAGGGGCTGTGCTGCCACAATCTCTAGGGTATTAGGCTCCACCTCAAAATCGAAGCGAGCTGCGAACTGAGCCACTCTGAGGGCTCTCAAAGGGTCATCTCCGAATGTGGCTGGATCCGCAGCTCGTAAGATGCCATTTTGGATATCCTCAGCACCCCCAAGGGGATCGATGATTTGGCCAGTCAGAGGATCCTTGCTAAGGGCGTTGATGGTCAAATCTCGGCGGCGCGCGGCCTCTTCGATCGTCATGGTTGGATCAGGCACCACATCGAAGCCTTTATGCCCTTCACCAGATTTCTTTTCTCTCCGTGGTAACGCCACATCCCAATCAAGTTCTTGGATGTTCAGAACGCCGAAATGTTGACCCACCATTTTGACGTTGCCAAATTGAGTGAGAACTTCTTTGACCTGCTCTATAGGAAGACCGAACACTTCGAAATCTATGTCTTTGCTATCGAGACCCATAAGCTCGTCGCGCACAATTCCGCCCACGAGAAGAGCCTTGCCGCCCTTCTGCTCTATGGCGCGAGCAAACATCTCTACCATTGCTTTTTCGTTAGGGTCCACGCTTATTTCCTATTCGATAAAAATGGTTCGTCGAATCGTTCGCGGTGCATAGACGGTAATCTCAAGAATTTCTAAATATCCTCTGGTGAAAGCTGCCGTGGCGACCTGCCCTCTTAGTTCGACTGAATCTTTGTCTAAAACATCGTCTCCTACAATCTGGAGACACCATTCTATCTCTATCTCATCTAGCACGACTGAAGGAAAATTGATAGTGTTTGAGCCTCCTAACCCTTCAACCATCACCTCGTTGGTCGCTATAAAGTTTCCAGAGCCTATTTGTTGAGTAGTGGGATCACCATTAGCATAAAAGTTGCTCAGTTTTGCTCTGACCACGGAAGAGACACCATCGACAGAAGTAAATGGCCCACCGTTGTGCGAATAATATAGATATATAGCGAAGCTCGCAGCGAGTCCAGAGGATCTATCAAGCAGTAACCGAACACGGAAGTTCCTGTCCGGCCTTTGTTCCCAATTACTGTTTGTATCAGCTATCCAGGCAGCACCTGTCTCCGATCCGTCGTCGTTACGACCTCGAAAACCTATTTGAGCTATTGAATTTCCGGCAGCTTTGCCCATTTACTTGTACGCTCCAGGGAAATCTGTATCTCTTGCTACTGCGTTCTGCAGTTCCATAAATGCATCGTGTTCTATCCATCTTCCTACTAGGAGCCCGCTAAATGGAATTCTGTTTATCAGTCTATCTAGAAGCCCCGTTATGTCACAACCGACCCATACACCTGTTTCTGTCATGATAAAGTAGTCAACTCGTTGGAGTGTATCTCGATATCTGTCTTCATCGCAAAGTTGAACAATGAACTGGACTCCAAAAGGAGGAGCTTCGTCTGCACTTCCTTGGAGGTTGTCGAAAGTTGATCCATCTCCGTAATAGATTCTCCAACGCAGCATTACGGTGTCTCCGCTTTTATTGATATTGCCAATGTGTCTGCTGCCGCTATCGCAGTTACATCTAGACTCAGCTCTGCACCAAGAGTAATATCGTTTGCTCCGGTCGCTCCCTCTGTCACCTCGCTTGAACTAACTGGGATATCCTCAAGCCCCCCTATCGCCACTCCATCGATCTTCAGAGTTCCTGTGAGAGTTCCGCTATTCAATCTGTGGGTCATATTAACAACAGTAGTTGCAAACTTGGCGCTCAAAGAAATTGGGTAGTTTCTGTTGGTAGGGGAGAGAATCACTATGTCAATTTGCTCATCTGATATGGCTCCAGTCTCGCCGGTTGCGCCTGGTCCGCCTGTGGGGCCTGTTGTTCCGTCAGTTGCTCCGGTTGGCCCCGCTTCTCCAGTTTCTCCAGTGGCTCCAGCTCCGGTAGCTCCAGTAGCTCCAGTGGTTCCAGTAGCTCCAGTGGTTCCAGTAGCTCCAGTTTCTCCAGAGCATCCAGTTCCGGTAGCTCCAGTGGCTCCATCGGTGGCCCCAGTAGGGCCAGTTTCGCCCGTTGCTCCAGAGATTCCAGTGGTTCCTGTGGTTCCTGTGGTTCCTGTGGTTCCTGTGTCCCCATCCTTGCCAGTCGGTCCGGTTGTACCATCAGTGGCACCGGTAGCACCGACTGCTCCCGCAGCTCCAGCGGGCCCTGTCGGGCCTGTGGGGCCTGTAGTGCCATCAGTTGCACCAGTGGCTCCTGTTTCTCCTTGGAGGCCCCCAGCGGGTCCTGTAGGCCCCGTTTCTCCCGGAGGACCACCAGAGGGACCAGGGCAGCCAGTGTTTCCAGTGGCTCCAGTTACACCTGTTAGGCCTGTGGAACCGATAAGTCCGATACCTGGAGAACCTGTTTCTCCTTGAACACCTTGAATTCCTGGAGTGCCTGTGGCTCCGCAGGGACCTGCCGGGCCTGTGAAACCTGTGGAACCGTCAGTGGCTCCAGTTGCTCCGACTTCACCAGTAGGGCCGATAGGACCAGTAGGGCCGATAGGGCCACCAGACGGACCAGTAACTCCAGTCTCTCCAGTTGCGCCAGTTGCTCCAGTGGGTCCGCTTACGGCAATCTCCCCAGAGATCACCTGATCCGCCTCTTCTCCTAGAGCGTGCTCCTCTGTATCAAACGGTCCGCCCGGGTCGTGAGGCATTACGTGCTCCTAGGCCTCTTCAGGAAGACTGCCCTGACGAACTCGCTGTCGATATGTTTGGTAATGTCCGAGTCAGAACCTAGTTGAATACTAGACATGGTGATTTCATCAAGCCCTGTTGGTAGAGCTGTAACCGTATCTTCGGCTATGATAGTTCCGTCGAATGTAATACGCATCAGAGGAACAGAGCTGCTCCATTCCGCTGCAATCTCGGAAATCGCTCCACTTACCCAAGTAGGAATCGTGGCTGAAGTCACGGATGTGGTGCTGACTCCGTTTGAGATCAAGAGTGTCAATTCGCCTGTAGCTTCGACCTTCAAAGCCACACCATTGAGTAATGTGGCCGGGGACCGGCTATCGAAGATGTATTTCTCTTCCGTAGGAGCATCATCGAATCCTATTGCCATATTTAGAACTGCAGCGCCTTCTTCTAGAGCGAACGGAACGTCGGGGGCAAAGCTGAGGTTATCCTTGACTCTTGATCCCTCTGATAGAATTTGGCTGGTGGCAAACGGAGTTTGCGACAAGCTAGGCAAGGCTGTGCGGAGAGTGACGAAATCGCCCTGCTCGACAGATCCAATCTCTAGTCTCCAGGCGATCTTATCGACAGTGGGTGGATATTCCGTCGGCGTAGAAGACAAGCTAAAAGGCTTCAGAGGCCGGGCGTTAAACAATTCATCCACGTCCAACGCCAGAGGCTTGCTAGTAAGCTCTAGATTGGAAGAGTTGTAGAATGTGAAGATCAGTGTGGCTTTCGTGATTGAGGTAGTGTCAGTATTCTTCTCCATACCCGCCAGAATGGACAGGGAGATCGGTTCCAGTATGTCGAAAGCAACAGGTGTCTCCATCCCTATGCTGGCTGTATTGAACGGCGAAATGGATACAGGCACTGCCCCGTTTAATTGCAAGCTCCATGCTCTAGCATCGAAGCCTTCGCCTTGCAAAGTCTGGATGGTATTTTGAATGATTGTGATACCCGGCGAATCGATTAGGCCGTAGCCGGAGGGGAATCCATTAACTTGCTGGAGATATTGATTGTTGGACAGAAGTTCGATGGCGGCCTGTTCCACGAATGTAGATGTGCCCAACTCCCAGGGTGGAGTATCGATAGGTTGAAACACCAGGACACCGGGCTTCGGAAGCAAGCGGTCACCGCCTCCGAGGTAGATCAGGCTTCCGGGTAGCTGACCATCAGATTGCACTTCAGCCAATTGTTCGAATTGTATGTCTGCATACACGGCGTTAACGCTCGTAGGATCTGGTATGATTACTTGGTCGTCGCTCAACTCTGGAATGTTATGCGGAGCTTGGTCTAGACCTTGACCATCTCGCTGAGGTTCGTTATCCAGATGCCAGGAACGATTTACTGCATTGCCGATCACTGATGTACTGGGTTGATCGGTGAATGTGCCTTCATCAGGCAGCACTGTGGTCAAAGTCGTTAAGATGCCTTGGCCTGAAATGTTTATCGTGGCTCGGGCTTCTAGATTGATGTTAACAGCAGGATTTACAAAGAATGTAGCAAAGAAGCCGTCCGCATTGGCAAAGGCCTTGTCGAAATCTACTGATTCGAGAGGGATCTCTTGCAACCCGGTTTCGGGGAGTGTGAAGACGTTAAATAGCTGTATGGTGCCGGATAACACGTCTTGAGGATGAAATAGGCTATCGCAGTCATCGGTAACGTACAACTGTGCCTTGACTACATTACTGTCTATGTTGTAATGTGCCGCGAGTTTTATATCTCGTGTCATAAGGCATCACTGAAACGGGCCAGCCAGGCGAACCTGGCTGGCCCGTAGCTGTAGAGGTAACTGTCAAACCAGCAGGCCTAGATTACTCGACCGGCGGCTTCGGCTCGTTCTTCGCGAAACCCCAGTTCAGACCTAGGAAGTCAACCGCCTTGCGGAGCTTGCTTACCAGAGAGTCGTCTTTGGGGGAAGGCGTAAGAGCTGCGATAGCCGCAGCCGCTGTGATTACAGTCGTGACTGCCATCCAGATTGCTTCTTTGTTAGCAAGCAGTCTTTCGAAGAAACTTAGCTCTTCCATGTCTCTCTCCCTTAGTTATTTACTGACTCCCGATACTCAATTGGGAGCACTAAATAGAGATAATACCTACTTTTTCGGAACTTTAGAGGCCTTGATTTTACGCTACAAAATTCCTATGTTCGAGAGGGTTTGAATAATATCCCCGCTCTGGTAGGTCTGCAGCGGGAAGGTGAATCGATGCAGGGCTCTGAATCCCATGGGCTTTCCGGCGAAGACGCCGACAGGAGTGTTAGCTCGGATGAAGGCGACCTTGGCAGGAGAGACATTGGAGTCTAGGAAGTCCTTGAACCTGTTGATTGCCTCGGCCAGCATGGGTGCGTGATCATAATCCAACGTGACTGTTTGACCGGAGAAGGCAAATCCTAGATCCACTTCCATGAGGTACTGTGCATTCAGGCCGTACCATGCACCAGCTAACAAGACAAATGCGTTGAATTGCGATCCTCCGATGAAACTCAGAGTCCAGGATGAGAATGGGTGTATAGTATTGATAACCTCCAAGCCACGATCGAGATACTCGATCAGATCAGAATCTTCGTATGCCTGTACGCGCCCGCGTTGCTTTTGGAACTTGTCGATGAGCTGGCGTAGCTGCACCGTCATGTTCAAAATTTGGCCGGTAACGGAGCGAATAAGCTGGAATTGGGTTTCCTCGGCTGCCGCAGCGTTCTGACGGATCTGCCAGAGAGCAATATATTGGCAGTTGTTCTCTAGTAACCCAGCCGCAATGTCATAGAAGTAAATGAAGCTGTCTCCATCTGGTACTTCTGTAATTTGTCCATCTCCTAAGGTTACGATGTCGCCAGTGCCTTCTGGCGCGATAGGCAAAAATGTGTTTGAAGCAGTGTTGCCAGAGACAAGCTGCAAGCTGAGAGAGCCAAAGTTATCTAGATCGACTCGTGAAGTGCTGCGAATCATAACACGAAATTCGCGGCCAGATAGCACGATGAACGCTTGGCTTCGATCTTCTGTGGCGGTTACTTCGGTATCAACCACATCGAACTGATGGGTGATTCCAGCCTGCTCGTTTGTATTCGTGATGATGAACGCTTTGAATTCGTATCTCTGGTTCGGGTTCGACAGAGTAGCGTCTTCTGGTATCGACCAAGTAGTGCTGTATACTCCAGGGCTCCCATCCTGTTGCAGCACGCCGCTTTGGATTGTGATTCCGTTGAGGTCCAGGATCTCGTAGGAGGGATAGACTAGCGGGTCTTTCGGGATCAAGGGCGTTGCTTTGGATCCATCGGAAAAGAACCCAACCCGGAACTTTTGTGAAGTCCTGCGAGTTAATATTCGGGGAATCTCGTCTTCTGTTGTTAAGAACGCCACTTACAGTTCCTCAGGTACGTGCTTGGAAGCGGAATATGTGGATTGAGGGATGAACACTACCCCAATATCATTCTCCAATGAGAACACGCGATGCTTCAATTCTTCGGATTTTCCCATCGCGCGCTGGACATCGGTTTGCATGCCCTTCAGTATGCGATCCGAAAATCCCTTAAAAACTCCCTCTGTGTAATCAACATCGTAGGGGAAATCTTCTGCTCTCAGGTTCAAGGTGACAGTATCTCCCCAGGCCTGAGCATCTCCGTATTTGCCCGCCAGGAATGTCAAATCTGTTGCTTGAGCTATGCCTCGCATGTCGAAGTACGGAAGCATGCTATAAGCGAAGAAGGCTTTTATGACATCCACGGCATGATCTATCGACAGAATGGGGTAGGTCTTCAGTTCGCAAGGAGCCGTTTTGTGATGTGTGACTGCGAATTCGAGAGCTTGCTCCCCGCGCTCGTTGAGTCTATACACGACAGCGATCCAGAGATCCATCGACATGTTCACTAGATTTTGCAGATCGGCCATGTGGATATAGAAAACCGAACATAGGGAGCAGTCCATATCCACGCCCTGATCCGATTCGTAGTTCACTCCAATAGGCTTTCTTGCTTCGGAAAGCAAAGCGTGTGCTAGAGTCACACCAATTCGCTGTACAACCTGTGCGGCTTCCATCAGCTACTCCAAGCAGCTTACTGATAGGCGATCAGGTCTTCGAGGAAGTCTGGGTGAACAATATACGCCGATGCAGTGGCTGCCACCAGACCGTTGGTAGTACTAATGATCTGAAGAACGCCGAATTGGGCTGTGCCGTACCGCAACGTTGTTCGGGTCGCCGAAGCTGTAGGATCGAGATCCACAATCGTCTGCTCGAAGGTTCCGTCAACTGAACCAACGGTAGCACCAGAGGCCACGTTATCTGCAGATGTGAATCCCAATGTTGCGTTATCGCCGGTGATTAGAAGACCAGATTCGCCAATGTCACCACGGTTCCGCGAGTGCAATTCAAGAGTACCATCGACAATGATGCACACCGGATCGTTTACCGGAATGCCTCTGAACTCAGGCGCGGATGGGTTCGCCGCCAGGGCAGCCTCTACAGCAGCATTGACATCATTGCAGACTTCCTGCAACGTATAGTCGGCCCGAGCATCGAATACTACTGTAACTTCGGGAGAGGCGGTCGCACCTAGTTTGAAATTCAAGGCAGTTGCGCTGGTCAGATCGAAGGGAGCTGCTGTGTTACCGACCGCTCGCCCTTCAGACTCTGCTTCTATAATCCCAGAAATGTCCTGGTCAACACCGTGAACCTCCCCTGTAGCTCCGCCGCCGCCGATGCGATCGTTCGCGAAGAAGTCACGCACGTCGATGTCTGCAGTAGCGCCATCGGGCGCGCGAGTGTCTATCTCTCGGATGCGAACGCCAGTGCCTTTTTCTTGGATCTTGGCCTCGCGGCCGGAAAGCTGGGTCGCTTCAGAGGCGGCTCCGCTGTTTTGATTGGCGTAGTTGATACCTGCAACTTGGTCCAACAAGTCGAACGGCTCCTTGACAACCGCACGGACATTGACAGCCTGCAGGTTGTATGACGGAGGAGTGACGTAATCGGTATCGGGACCAGAATAACCAGCGATCAGAACGTTCCAACGAGCAGTGCTAATGAGTTTAGCTACTACAGTGGTGTCGCTTTGACCAATGTTGGTCACATTGGAGGCATTTCCGCCGATAGTGCGGCGGCGCAAGATGTTGACTCCTGTGGTCTCAGCAAGAGCTACATTGCCATTTTCGATGTCTTTGATGATTTTGGGCAAACGGGATTTGCCGTTTGCGTAGCCTTCGTAAATCTCTTCGTAAGTTAGATCTGTCTTGGCTGTTAGCGTAAGGGTAGTCATTTGGATCTCCTTGAACGCATCTGGACCATCGCCAGCAGCGTCGCTCTAGGGTAAATTCAACTTCCGTGCTCTGTGGTATAAATAAGACTCTTAATAATCCATTCCAACCGACAATATTTCGGAATTCTGCTTAGATATTTCCTATAGGCACGCTCACATAGGGTTCGAAGGTTTGGATGAGTCTGAGCGTAGTATCGTGGCTGGTAAGGATGTTTAAGGGCCTATTCGGGCTGGCATCCACTACTTTCCAAAGCTCGTGATCTCGGCAGCGGAAGAGGAAATCCTCCACGCCTATTCTTGGCATGGTATTATCAAAGTAAGCAGATATGGTCTGCCAGCTATCGTAGATGCCGAACTCCGCCAAAGTAATGCTTTCTCGATCGCGAGGTATGTTCACCAGAACTACTAGATCCTCGATTAGCTTGGCCCGCAGGAAAAACTGCGAGAAAATCGGGTTGGCGTCTGAGAGAGTTCTCCGGCTGAATTCGAAACGGAACATTAGCGCTTGCTGCGCAATTCTATCGTTTAGAGATCCGTATGTCACAGGAACGAAGCTATCTTCGTCTCGGACCTTCACAAACGCCTCGATGCTGTTGAATTCTGTTATGCTGGTAGTTCGAAGCACAAGACTCCAGAAGTCCACGGATCCGAGGTTCTGGTGAATATCTACGTTCACTTCGATGAAGCCGTCCAAAGCTCCGTCATCCAATCCCATGAGAACAGGGCGAGCCTGTAGTTCATAGAGCGGCCGAACGTTTACAGCTCGAAGACTGGGGTGTGTCACGTCGATCGTGAAATCTGTTGTTCCGAACTTGGTGAATCCGCCTACAATGCCGGTCCCGAAGCAAATTTGACATCCAGCATCCGGGGATGACTCAACAATAAAGCATGAACATCTGCGTCCGGTGAGTTTTCTCTGAAAAAATAGTGTTTCTACGCGATTCACAGCGAGAGCGTCACGCGCCCTAGATTGAATCCTTGGAACCAGATCTTTTAGCGCAACTTCATGCGGAAAGTCTTCTTTGAACTGCATTTTGTCGAACACGTGATCGGAACGATTCCGTTGCGTAGAATCTACTGATCTGATATTGTTGGCCTTTCGAAGCATGATCTCTCCTCTTCACAAACATAAGCTCTTATCTCTTAGTAAGAATGACTAAGTATCCCAGCTTTTTCCGTGCAGACGAGGAAATAGAACCCTCCGAGAAGGGCACTCCCTCGCCAAATGAATGGTTTGGGCACGATCGTACCAAATTCGCTAGTGGCCCAGGTTCCGCTTTTTCCGAAGACGAAGACGAGGATAATCATTACGAAGGGTGGAGAGAGTTTTTTCAGGGTCCTCGTCCACCTCATCCCCGAGATCCCATGAAAAATAAGTGGTTCGACGAGGATAGCTCGGAAAATTCCCTAAAGTTTAAGGATGAGCAGGGCGATCCGCGTCGTCTGATCTTTGTTTTGGAACATGCCGCTGAGATATTCGAAACCGAAGGGCACATTGATCTAGCGGCGGAATGTGAGCGTTTGTGCGAACAAGTATCATCGGAGGACTGATGCGTAAAACAATTTTGATAACAGTCATCGGTGTCGCTGTAATTTTATTTGGCTGCATCCATTACAGCGGAGACACTCTTCGAAGCCTAAGTGACAGGAATATCTCCGCGAATGAGATCACAGCGGAAATGTGCCGCGATTTTGCTACGGCTTCTCAGGCCGCTATTCATGGCAATAATAGTGCATGGACTCTTCTGGGCAAAGCATCTGAGATACGCGGTTTATCAATTGGCCTTAGCAAGCATAGCGTCCA
>Ga0114923_10001078_pt1 | contig 19246 bp, 16 predicted proteins | sample SumtaG_FD_89578 | JGI IMG/M metagenome (GOLD analysis project Ga0114923, IMG submission 89578) | Deep subsurface microbial communities from Indian Ocean to uncover new lineages of life (NeLLi) - Sumatra_00157 metaG | ecosystem: Environmental > Aquatic > Marine > Oceanic > Sediment | place: near...
ATGCTCAATTTTGTTCAAGTTCAAGGAAGGCGATAATTTTAAACACAGGAATACATTGAGTATTTCGAGTATTAAAATTTGAGCCTGACACCGACACTTTAGTGAAACATCAGCGCTCAATTGGGCAAAAGGGGGCGTTTTGCAAAGGTCTCAAAGAGGGAGGTACTCGCTATGCCAGATGCAGCAGGAGTTTTGGAGGCAAGGAATGTATCCGAGATGCAATCGGAGCATAAAGGGATGAAGGAAAAATCGATTAAAGGGGCCGACAACCTCGAGTGGGGAATGAGGAATCGCCTTTCCAGGCTGATCAAACCGGATGGACACTGCCAGTTTCTTCCCATAGATCATGGTTATTTCCAGGGTCCCACGAGATGTCTTGAGCGACCCGGTGAAACGATCAGAGACCTCCTTCCTTATGCCGACGGCCTGTTTGTAACAAGAGGCGTCCTGCGTACCTGTGTGGACCCGGATGTCAATACCCCGATTATTTTGAGGGTTTCAGGGGGAACCAGTGTTATCGGCAAGGATCTGTCCGATGAGATTATCACCACATCAGTAGAGGAAATGATCCGTCTCAATGTGGCTGCTGTTGGGCTTTCCATTTTTGTGGGAAGTGATTACGAAAAGCAAGCCCTGGAATCCTTGGCCATGCTCGTTAATGAATGTGAGAACCATGGTATCCCTGTTATGGCGGTCACGGCCGTGGGTAAAGAGCTTGAGAAAAGGACGGCGCGCTACCTGGCGTTGTCCTGCCGTATCGCCGCTGAATTAGGTGCAAAGATCGTAAAGACCTATTACTGCAAAGAAGATTTTGAAAAGGTGACCAACGGATGTCCGGTGCCGGTGGTCATGGCAGGCGGACCAAAGTGTGAAACCGAATTGGAGGTCTTTGAGTTTGTACACGACGGTATGCAAAAAGGCGCTATAGGGGTCAACTTAGGGAGAAATGTCTGGCAAAATCCTCATCCAATGGCCATGATGAGGGCATTAAACGCGGTTATCCATGATGGGGCCACCCCGAAACAGGCATTCGATCTGTTCAAAAGCATGCAGAATGCATAATTCTCCCGCAAGCGGGAGCTGCGGTCTCCCCCGCAGCTTGCCGCAGGGAATTTTCAATAAAAAAGAACATCACCCAAAAAACTTACGTTTTTTCTTCTTCTTCAGGTGTTCAAGCAGCCCGCCTTCGTCCTGCATATGCAGGATCAACTCCTCCGCGATGCCGTTTTCCTTCAGGGCTTTTTCGATTTCCTCGGCGGGGGCACCCTCGTTTTCTGCCAAGACTTTCTTGACCTTTGGCAGGGCACTCTCCAATAACTTGTCCACCAATTTGCGGCGCATCTCGCCGGCCTGCGCGAGCGAGGCACCGGCACGGTCTATCTTTACTTGCAAACGGCGTTTTGTCCGCTCGTCGATATCCTTCTGCCGCATCTCTTTCATGTACCGTTGGCGATTGTCCAAGGCCACCTTGTAAATGGTGCCAATCATAGAAAGAGCGCCATTGACATCATCGCACCGGATCATCAACTTGGTTATCAGCGAGACTGCCGAGAAATGCTTTTCGGGAGAATCGAAACGCGGGTCACTGGAAACCGAACGCTGGAAATATGCAATAGCGCCACGCATGGCTTCTATCTCATCGGCCGGCGCAAACGGCCAGACCGACTTGAGTTTTTCGAAGAATGCCTGGTAAGATGGGAAAGACAAGAAAGGTCCTGCTTCATCGGCACTTCCATTCAAGAGTGTACCGCTCAGGTCGCGTTTGCAGGTGGTTTTCAGACGATACAGTTCGGTGAAAAGGCTATCGAACTGTTTTCCGAGACCGGCATGGCACTGTGTATAGGGGTTCTTGTCGGCCTCACCCTGGAATTGCTTCTTGAGTTCGCCGGCACGGCGCTCGACCGCATTGCTGAGTCTGTCCCACTTCTTGCGGGCCTCGTGAATCGCCGTGTCCAAAGTTTTCATCCCCTTGAGAATCTCCTCGACATCCGGAATTTGGAGCTCGTCACCGGTCTCAGGAGGCTTGTTTTCGCGATACAGCCAGGCTATGCGCAACAACAGACGGGCGATCTTATAACAATCATGCGCCTCATTCGGAGGAAGCATTTGCCCGAAGATCGCCAGGAGGTGCAAGTTCAGCGCCGCGCGGAAATCGATCTCGTCGTAATGCACATTCTGCCCCATCAGTTCGATGATCTGCTTCTCCTTCTGTCCGGAGTCGGTGAACGATTTCACTATGCGCTGGTAAGCAAGACCGGCCTTTGGATTCGAAAAGTCGTCGCTGATATCGGTGTAGTAACAATGAGGACAATAGTACAGAAAATAGTGGGGCGGATGGACCCGCTTGACATTGTCGGTCAGCCACCTGTAACTGAGCACGTGTCCGTCCGACTCTTTTGTTTTGGTTACGAACATACGGGAGCGGAAGACACGCTGCGGACTCAATTTCTTGCATGCGGGGCATTCGACTGACTGTTCGACAAAGGGAGATCGGTCTTCCTGTGTCATAATGCTCCTTCGGCCTGCTGAGTGTTTTGCAAGCGGATATCCAAAGAGAAGACAGTTGTGGATGCGGGATAGGTAAATCCGGGACCGGGGTCCGGGGTCTCATCCCACTTCTTATTATTTTTTATGCGGTGAGACACGATTGCCACCGGCCCCAGACTTTAAGTGCGTACAAAAAAACAAAGACCCCTGATAAACTATTATAGTTGATTTTGCACAAAGTATGCCACAACCTAGGTGGGTTATCTTTGCCTCCCACGGGGCAAGCAAGGCAAAGCCCGCAGAGCATAATGCTCATCGGGGAAAGTGCCGTTTATGGATGGATGCTGAACGGGATGTTTTCCATGACAGGTTTCTTTACTTGACGTCATTTTTTGGACACTGTGCCGTCAAAAAAATGTCGTGGTGCGGGCTGTAAGACCCGTGCTGTGTGTTTAACACTATACCTCATAAGGTCAAATCCGGTCGAGCCTTCCGTCTCGCAACTTTGATTCTTTCGGTTCGCCGTGTTATCATGAACATCATGATGAATAGAATTGTGCAAGCGACACTCCTTCGACGATGGTTGGAGTCCTGCAGAGTCTATACTGACCGGCGGGTCCTGGCCATCCTGTTTCTCGGCTTTTCGAGCGGGCTGCCGCTTGCACTCACCTTTGGGACGCTGAGCTTGTGGCTGGCTGAAGTCGGTATTAGCAAGACCACAATAGGCCTGTTCGCCCTGATGGGCGCTCCTTACACCTTCAAATTTGTCTGGGCGCCTCTTGTGGACCGGATGCCCGTTCCGTATCTCACCCGTCGTTTGGGACGCCGGCGCGGCTGGGCCATTGTCACGCAACTGGCGCTCATGGCCACGATTGCCGGGCTGGGCGCTACAAACCCGTTGGCACGCCCCTGGCTCACCGCTGTTTTTGCCCTCATGGTAGCCTTCTGGTCCGCCAGTCAGGACATTGTGGTTGACGCGTACCGGGTCGAGATCTTGGAGGAGCGCCAGTACGGTGCGGGCGCTGCGATGATCGTCCTCGGGTACCGCATCGGCATGCTGGTCTCCGGGGCAGGGGCGTTGTATCTGGCTACCTATGTAGGCTGGCTTGCCACATACGGGCTCATGGCCGTTTTCATGACAGTGGGCATCGCTACCATACTACTCAACCCGGAGCCGAAGGTGCAGAAAAGCAGGGAGTCCGTTGAGCAGGAAAATCGTATTGCCGCCTACCTTGAAGCAAACCCCCATCTGCAGGGTAAAAAGTCGCAGGCGCTCGCCTGGGTCTATGGCGCAGTGATCGGTCCCTTTGCCGAGTTCATGAGCCGTAGGGGATGGTTGGTGATTCTCTTGTTCATCCTTCTGTATAAGTTCGGCGATGCCTTGGCTGGTGTGATGAGCAACCCCTTTTATATAGAGCTCGGCTTTACCAAAATCCAGATTGCCAACATCAGCAAGGCATTCGGCCTTGCCGCTACCATAATCGGCGGCGTGACCGGCGGCGTGATCGTCAATCGCCTCGGCATCCTAAAGAGCCTTTTTGTGTGCGGCATCCTGCAGATGCTTTCGAATCTGATGTTTGCGGTTCTGGCCATGGTGGGCAACGATCCCCGAATGCTTACCCTGACCATTGCGGTGGAAAACCTCAGCGGGGGCATGGGCACGGCCGCTTTTGTCGCCTATCTGTCCAGCCTGTGTAATATCGCCTACACCGCTACCCAGTATGCACTCCTGACGTCCTTCATGGCCTTTGGTCGCACGCTGCTTTCTTCTTCAGGCGGGTGGATGGCGGACCACATGAGCTGGATAAACTTCTTCATCGCCACCACGGGGGCGGCACTGCCCGGCCTGCTCTTGCTGGTGTGGATCACTAAGCGGCTTCCGGGATTTTCGCCAATGAGGACACAGGCATCCGGGTCTGTGCAACAAACCTCTCGCCAAAGATAAAAATGGTTTTTCTCGTAAGGCTGCTGCAGTCGGCGTCAAGAAAATCACGTTATTGAGACCTTTGCATAACCCCTTTTCACTCCTTTGTATGAATTTTTGACCCATCCATGGGCTTGCTCACTAAATAGTGCATGGGCAGCCAAGAGATCCCCCTTGACTGCCGACGGATAAAACGGGCCGTTCGCTTCACCCGGATGGGTGCCCCAAAAAGTTCATAAGGGGTTATGCAAAAATCACGTTATGTGTGTGTTGACGGTCAATAGGGTCTTCTGGTATAAAAATTTCTTATATCTTCGCAATGGTATAGAAACACTGAACGCTGACAACCTAAGCCGGGAGGTAACAACATGCAGATCTGTCTCATGCAACACGGCCCTGCCCTGCCCAAGGACCAGGACCCCGAAGAAGGTCTCGGACCCGAGGGCAAGGAGAGGATACATGCCGGTGGTCAGGCCCTCAAAAAGATGGGGATTAGCTTTGATGTGATCTTGTCCAGTCCCAAGAAGCGTTCCAAGGAGACGGCTGCTATTGTGGCCGAAGAAGTGGGATTTCCACCTGAAAGGATTATTGAGACAAAAAAGGTCAAGGCCATGACTCCTCCCGAGGAGACGGTTCAGGCCTTATCCGAGCTTTCAGGTGCCGACCGAATACTGATTGCCGGGCATCTTCCGTCTGTGGCTGAAACAGCCTCTTTCTTGCTTACAGAAGGCCCCAAGGCGACCGTGCAGTTTGAGATGGGAGGGTGCTGTTGCATTGATGTGGACGAACTGCCCACACATTCGGGTCGGCTTCGGTGGTATCTGACGCCCGCGCAGTTAAAGCTGATTGCAGGGTAGCTCTTGAACTACCCGATATCATACACTGGGCTCATGATGTCTTTTCTGGAGTGACTGGTGGTAGGGCGCTAAAAACACCACCCCAAACCAATGTCAATCACAAAACGTTCTCGTTAGTAAATGCCTTTTGCAACAATCAACGGACACAGACTTGCATATCGTCTCAAGCAGGGTGGGCCTGAAAGTTTTGTCTTTATCCATGGCTTAGGGGCCTCAAAGAATTCCTTTGGCCGCTGCTTTGAGATGGAGGCCTTCAGCGGCTATACCTTAGCCGCTCTGGACCTTCCGGGTTGTGGCGAAAGCAGCAGACCGGATAGGTTTTCATACAGTATGAAGGACCAGGCCGACCTTGTCCTGAAATGGATCAGGGACTTGGAGCTTGCGCGCATAATCTTAGTAGGACACAGCATGGGAGGGGTCATCTGTATCTATCTGGCCGAGGCCCTGGGTACACAGGTGAAGGCGTTTTTTAATCTCGAAGGAAACCTTGGCTCTAAAGATTGCACATTTAGCGGCAAGGTCTCCTCGTGGAACCAAGAAAACTTTGAAGGCAGGGGTTTTGAGGAATTCAGAAGCACAGTGAAAGGGGCTGTTCAAAAAAATCCCTCACCTGGTCTTAAGAATTATTATCAAAACATCTCAAAGGCATACCCCAGAGCCCTTTACCTGAGTTCAGTATCACTGTTCAAAGAGAGTTGCCGGGGCAACCTCAGGAAAAGATTTCTAACCTTGCCCGTGAAAAAGTGGTATGTGTTTGGAGAAAGATCCCTGAATCGGTCTACCAAGAGTTTCCTGAATGCAAACAAGGTCCCTTATTTTGTTATTCCTGAAAGCGGTCATTTTATGATGGATGACCAGCCGGGCCCCTTTTATAGAATACTTTTTGGGGCCTTAGAAAACTCCAAATAAAAGAGACTCTCATTTGAAAAGATCAATCAAGAAAGGGCTTGGCTTTGGATTGAACTCCGGCGTGATTACCACGCTCGGCATGATGGTGGGATTAAATGCCAGCACTCAATCAAAGCTTGCAGTCATTGGGGGGATCATTGCCGTTGCCCTTGCCGACGCCTTTTCAGATGCCGTGGGCATCCATATTGCGGAAGAATCTGAAAACAGGCACACTGAAAGAGAGATCTGGGAGGCGACATTTTCAACTTTTGCCTCTAAGTTTGTTGTTGGATTTAGCTTTATACTCCCTGTCATGGCGTTTCAACTTTCTGTGGCCATTGGGGTGAGTATTGTCTGGGGTCTTGCCCTGGTCATCGTGTTCAGTTATTACTTGGCTACCGAGCAAGGTGTAAGGCCTTATAAGGTGGTATTCGAGCACGTGGCCATTGTGGTGCTGGTGATCATCGTGACCCACTACGCGGGGAAATGGGTAGCGAGCCTTTGTTGTTGAATGTAAGGTTTAGGAGAACTGTTCTCTTGACAGCCTGTTGAATTGTAACTTTTACAGCTTTTTTGAAAGCGACTCCGCCGGGAATATTAGTGATGTCAAAACTCCTATCAGCAAACCTCCCAGTACAACAAATAAACTGACTATAGCCGAAATGTGGATTATTCCAAATACTGCCAGTAGCATTTTCACCCCGATGTAGGCCAGAATACCTATTACAGCCTTTTCAAGATGAATCAATCTCCTTTTGGCAGCGCTTAACAAAAAGTAAAGGGACCTGAGTCCCAGTATGGCGAATATATTTGACGTGTAAACCAGGAACGGCACCTGAGTCACGGCAATCACCGCAGGGACTGAATCAAAGGCAAACATTACGTCCGACATTTCTATGCATACCAAACATAGAAATAATGGTGTGACCGCAAGGCTGCCCCCGGCCTTGGTCAAAAAATTGTGACCCTCAAGTTTGGGATATACGGGAAGGATCCTCTTCGTGTAACGGACGCTCCAGTGATTGGTATAGTCTGTGATTTCCTCTTCACCTCGTCTCGTATTCTGCCACATCTTCCATGCGGTCCATAAGACGAACAATCCAAATAATCCAAGTACCCAGTCACCTAACCATAATAGAGATGTCCCGGCTGCGATAAAAATGAACCTCAGAATGAGAGCCCCGAGTATACCGTAATACAAGACCCTGTGTTGATACTTGTCTGCAATAGAGAAGCTTGCAAAAATCGCCATAAATACGAACAGATTATCTACTGCCAAGGATTTTTCAAGGAAATACCCTGCCAGAAACAGGGACATTTTTTCAATTCCCCAAATATAAGCCACATATCCGGCAAACATCAGCGATACGATCACCCATATCGCAGACCAGGTGGCAGCATTTTTTAAGCTGATTGGCTTATCATCCGAGTGACTCTTCAAGTCAATGATCAAGAAGATAATCACAACCGCTATGAAGATTGCGGCACTTAACGGATCTATGATCATCATAGTTTCCACTTTAGACTGATCTCCTTTAAAGGCTTAGGAATCTTAGCCTGGGGCACGACTACTCCGGCATTTGCCTTCTGCTCCCAATCGGTCACGTCTTTTTCTCGCAGGAAAAGTGAGGCATTGCCGTGACAGTTGTTACAGGTTTTGTTCTGCGGGGTTATCCGTTGAATGTTGTGAGGTGTATCCAGTTTCCAGGTAGGCAGTTTATTAAAATCGCTTAGCCCATCCTTTATATAAAAATCGAACAGCCTTGGATCTGCCGGCGGGTGGCGCAAGACCACATAATTATAAGGCCTGTCCTTTGTTTTGTTGGGATTGAGCCCTATCTTGAAGAGCATCCTGGTTTCATTGCACTTGAAATAGGCAAGCCTTTTTTTGTCGGTCCCCACATGGCAATTAAAGCAGTTCTTGTTGGCTACCGCATGACAGACCTGGCAGGCGACTTTATTCCTGTGAATCGCGTGTGAGCTGGTCTTCGGTTTTTTGGATACAACGTCCGGGTGGCAGTTATCGCACTTAGGTCTTTCGGGGAGATCAAACCGGCTGGCTACTCCCGTGGCATCGGCGTGCATTTCTTTCCCGGTGTGGCAGTCCATGCATGTCATCTCCTCTTTGTCGTGATGAATATCTGCCGGATACCCGTTGTTTGCTCCAGTGAATTCGGCATATACTCGCCCGCCGTGACAGCTTGCACATGTCGTATCCATGCACGGCTTTTCCTGAAAAAGGTGGCCGGCCAGAAACCCGCCTGCTACATAATCGGGACGGCTGACATGGCACTGGCCGCAGCTTGCATGGCATGCGCTGCAGTGTTTTGCTGTGGCCTGGCAGACCTTATTAAGGATTCCTTTGTCTTTTTTGTTGGCCCTGGCTCTAATAACCTTTTCGAAAGGGGCCAAGGTATAATGCAGACTGTTCTTGGCTGTTGATGTGATATCTTCATGGCATTCCCCGCAGGTCTTGTCGGCGTCGGGGAAGGTCGGGTCTTTCACGATTCCCTTATGGGCAGTCTGCCGGTTGGGGTCCTTAGTGTCACCGTTGTGGCAGACCTCGCATCCGATTTTTCCATGGTTGGTCTTCAGGAAAGAGGGTTTGACATAAATCTTTTCATATAGCTCCAACGGAGCCAGAGGCCCAGATCACCCCTCACCAGACGTTTCTGCTGACTTGCCCGGCTTTGGTCTAATTTTTTCTATCTCCCAACCCAGACGGATCAGCTTATTAACATCAGTGTGACAGGTGATGCATTCACTTTTTGCTTCGGCGGTTTCAGCCTTCGCATACCCCCGCACCGGACCAAAAAAAGGCGCAATAGCAAGGATAATTATTAGACCGGCCCTATGGCCTTTTTTCTTCAACAGGATCTTCATGGGAAGGTAGGGTAAAAGTTGGTTAAAGTTTAAGGTGTCGGCTCCTACAATGGGTATAATTTAAGGTGACGACATTGTGAGACAATGGCCAGGCAAATAATCTTTACTTATTATAGTATAATTTGAGTACGTTGTCTATTACCTCGTCCGGGTTCCTTCCAAGCACCCGGATCATCGGCTCCTTGCCCACATCGCCCTTGTCGAAGATAATATCCGGGATCTTGGTTTCCTTTGAGAGCACCCTTTCCGTGCCCCATTCAAGGGTGCTCCCTTCCTGTTGTTTTACATCTTCGGGTTCGTAACTGCGGTCAAAGGAGCACACCTTCCAGCCCAACGCCTTGCACTGCTCGATAAGCCCTTCTGAAAACCGAATATTCATGGCCGAGCGAAACTCAGGGTCATGACGCATGATGGTGAGGATAATGGTGGCAATGTGCTGCGACGCCCCAAAAGTCGGGCCGCTGACCGAGACAATCCTTTCTCCTATCCGGACTAACCTGCCGGGGAAAGCGGCCACGTCCTTGTGGGTTTCAGCAAACGGCAGGGCATATCCCAAATTCGACTGCACCTCTGGCACAAGATGTCCTATGGGGGCTTGCTGTAGCCGGGCCAAGCTTGCTTTCAGTGCTTCAAGGACCCGGTACTTTTCGTGCTCGCGCGCAAATCGTGCAAAAGGGTTGGCAGGCCCGTGTCCCTTACCTAACGGCAGGCCAAAACGGATAGAGTCATGTGTGAAGTCCTTAGCCATTTCAACAGCATCTTTGATCCCCTGTTCCATGGCAAGGTAAGTTGCAATGGCAGCAGAGTATACGCACCCGGTACCGTGGGTGTGAGGCGTATGAATACGCGGTTTGGAAAATTCGAAAAAGTCTTTCCCGTCGTAGAGGCAATCTGTGGCCGGGCCGTCAAGGTGCCCGCCCTTTATTAACACATACCGGGCCCCCATGGCGTGTATGATACGCGCTGCCTCATGAATATCGTCTTTAGTCCTGATCGATTTCTTGGAAAGAACCTCTGCCTCCGGGATGTTGGGAGTAACTACAAGGGCCATAGAGATGAGTCGCGCGACAAGGGTTTCTCCGGCTTCCCGGACTAGTAAAACATCTCCCCCTTTAGCAACCATCACCGGGTCAACTACAATCTTTTTTATGCCGTAAGCTGAGAGCCTGTCAGCAACGACCTTAATGGTGGATGCATCATATAGCATTCCGGTTTTAACTGCATCCGCACCAATGTCTGAAAGGACCGCATCGAGTTGTTGTTCAATGAACTCCGTCGGCACAGGGTGGATGGCCGCAACGCCCACGGTATTTTGGGCTGTGAGGGCTGTCAGCACACTCATGCCAAAGCCCCCAAGGATAGTTATTGTCTTAAGGTCCGCCTGGATCCCGGCGCCACCTCCAGAGTCTGAGCCGGCAATGGTGAGGATTCGTTTCATGCGGTTTCAGCCTACCGGCATATGCGGATAGTGTCAATAAAAATAAAGCTTTAGCTTGACTTTCGTGCTTACATCTCCTATGGTTCCCGCATGGGTTCAGGCCTGTTCGGCAACAAGATTCTGAAAGTTTTCAGGATCAACGCGGCAACTATCACTGTTGGTATCATTGTGATGGGAATGGCGGCCTATCTTTGGGGCGTGCCCTTCTTAGAACTCATGGAGTTGAAGACGGTCGACCTGAGATTTATTTCCAGGGGTGTGGTTGCCCCAGGGCCGGAGGTGGTCCTGGCGGTGGTTGACGAAAAGAGCTTGGAAGAGCAAGGAAAATGGATCTGGCCCAGGTCCAAATTCGCGAAACTGGTTCGGATACTCTCTGAAAGCGGCGCCAAGGTGATTGCCTTCGATATAGGCTTTTTAGAGCCCGACAAGAACAGCACTGTTCAGGCGGTCGCCGATTTTGAAGATGTGGTAGAGAGTCTCGGCATAAGAGAGGATAAGCTTGATGCCTACCTTATGCAGGTCAGGCAGCAGGCCGATAACGACCTTATCTTTGCTCAAGCCGTAAGAGAATCAAATGCCAAGGTGGTGCTGGGGTACTTCTTTCAAATGACCCGGGAGGGCCTCGAGCATGTAGGCGAAAAGATCGTCAAGGCACAGATCAAGAACGCGCGAACTTCACGCTACTCCATGATTCGCTACACATCAGATAAAGCCCAAAGTGTCCCGCTTCAAGAGGCATTTATGCCTCAGTCCAACATAGCGACCATTGCCGAATCTACCCGGTATTCAGGCTATTTCAACATGCTTCCTGATCGGGATGGCGGAGTCCGATGGGTCCCTTTTATTGTCCGCTGCCGGGAACACCTTTACGCCCCACTTTCCGTACAGGTCCTTCGGGCCTATACAGGCCGGGCGCCCACGGTCGCCATAGCCGACTACGGGGTTCAAGGGATAAGGCTCGGCAAACTGGGAGTGCCCACGAATGAGTTGGGCGGGCTTATGGTAAACTATCGCGGCGGCGCCAAGACCTTTCCGCACATATCTATTACTGATATCCTCCACCACAGGGTTTCCCCGGAAACTTTTCAGAATAAGATTGTTCTGGTTGGTGCCACCGCTATCGGCATATACGACATGCGGGTTACACCTTTTTCAAGCGTATTCCCCGGTCTTGAGATTCATGCCAACATCATCGACAACATCCTGCATCAGGATTTTCTCCAACGCCCCAACTGGGCGGCTATCTTTGACCTGGCTGCCATGGCCCTGCTCGGCCTTCTTGTTGGTTTGGCGATTCCGCGCCTCCGGGCCTTGCCCGGGACTACCGTAACTATTGGATTGCTTGTCACCTATATACTTTTGTGCCAATATCTGTTCACTCACTTGGGAGTCTGGCTGAACATTGTCTACCCCGCGGCCGTCCTTGTCTTTACCCATGTGTCCCTGACAGCCTACAAGTATCTTACCGAAGAGCGAGACAAGAGGTTCCTTCAAGCTACATTTGCCAGCTACCTTGCGCCCGAGCTGATTGAAGAAATGTTCAATTCCAAGACCATGCCCGAACTTGGGGGCGAAGCCAGGATCGTCACTGCTTACTTTACCGACATACAGGGGTTTTCCACTTTTTCCGAAATACTCACGGCTCATCAATTAGTGGAGCTTTTAAACGAATACCTTTCAGCCATGACGGATATTCTCATCAGCGAAAAAGGCACCCTGGACAAATATGAGGGTGATGCCATCATTGCCTTTTTCGGAGCCCCCATGGATCTCGCCGATCACGGACTCAGGGCCTGCCGCGTGGCTGTGGCCATGCAGAATAAACTCCTTGAACTCCGAGAGAAGTGGCGCAACGAGAAACAACTTCCTGACGAGCCCAACCGCAATACCAAGAATCTTCTTCCTGAAGAGTGGGTTCCAGGAGATAAATGGCCCAAGATTGTTCACCAGATGAAAATGCGGATCGGTATCAACAGCGGAGAAATCGTTGTGGGCAATATGGGAAGCTCCATGCGTATGAACTACACAATGATGGGAGACCCCGTCAACCTGGCAGCCCGTCTGGAAGCAGCCGGCAAGCAGTACGGTGTTTACACCTTTGCAAGCGAGAACACAATGGGCTTGGAGTTCATCGATGAAAACAGCGCGAGGAAGAAAGTCGGCGACATGGTCGAAGCCCGCATGATCGACAACATTACCGTTGTGGGCAAGTCCGAGCCCGTCAAGGTTTATGAAATCTGCGCCATGAAAGGAGGCCTTGTTGATCAGGAGCAAGATCTCCTTAAGGTCTTTGACGAGGGGATGCAGCACTACCTGAGGGTGGAATGGGACGAGGCTATTGCCAAATTTAATGAATCCCTCAAGATCGAACAAATATTCGACGGCAAAACCACACCATCTGAAGTCTATATTCAGCGCTGCAAAAGATTTAAGGAAAATCCGCCGGCAGCTCCCGGTGAAGAATGGGACGGCGTATTCCGTCTGACGGAAAAATAGAGCTCATATTCGATGATTATAAAAACTATCGAGATCATAGGCCGGGCTTTTATCCGCTTCATTGAAGAGTTCGGGCGGGTCATGTTTCTCTTTCTGGCAACCGTTGCCTGGATGTTTCGGCTTCCGTTTCGCCTCCATGCTATCTTTAAGCAGATGGAGTTTGTGGGGGTGAACTCCTTGCTGGTTGTTATCCTCACGGGCACCTTCACCGGTGCCGTGCTGGCACTTCAAGCCTATCATGGGTTTCGCCTGTTCAGCGCCGAGAGCCTTGTCGGCTCCACCGTGGCACTTGCCATGACACGTGAACTGGGGCCTGTTCTGACATCCTTGATGGTTACAGGACGGGCTGGTTCTGCTATGGCAGCAGAGCTCGGTACAATGCGTGTTACCGAACAGATCGATGCCCTCTATACCATGGCAGCCAACCCGATCAAATATCTGGTGGTGCCTCGCGTCATTGCCGGGGTGCTCATGCTGCCGGTGCTGACGATCATTGCGGATTTTGTGGGTATAATAGGAGGATATATTGTTGGTGTGGGATTGCTGAATATCAATTCCGGGATTTACATAGACAAGATGATTGAGATAGTAGAGCTGGATGACATCTTCAACGGCCTTGTTAAGGCTGCCTGTTTTGGGCTTATACTGTCATTGGTTGGCTGCTACAAGGGCTTCTATACCACCGGCGGGGCACAGGGGGTTGGGAAGGCTACCACGCAGGCCGTGGTTATAGCCTCGGTTACAATCTTGATCAGTGATTACTTTCTGACGGCAGCGATGTTTTAGAAGGTTGTGTTATTACCTTTCGGCTAATAGCTGATTGCTAAACGTAAAAACGGAACGTTTTTCTATGGCAAAAGCAGAACCCTCATTTATAATCGAACTGATCGATATCCACAAATCATTCAAAGGGCAAAAGGTATTAGACGGCCTGAACCTTCGGATCGAAGCCGGTAAGATCACAGTTATCATCGGTCAAAGCGGTGGGGGAAAGAGTGTGTTTTTGAAACATACTATCGGCCTCTTAAAGCCCGACCAGGGCGAGGTGCTGGTTGAAGGCGTGGACATCAGCCGCCTGAACGATAGACAACTAAACGATGTCCGGAAGAATTTCGGGATGCTTTTTCAGGGCGCGGCCCTTTTTGATTCCATGACAGTGGGAGAGAATGTGGCGTTTCCGCTCCGTGAGCATACTAGATTGAAACAGCATGATATTCAGGAAATCGTGGAACGTAAGTTGCGCCAGGTAGGCCTGAAAGATGTTGCCCACAAGATGCCCTCAGAACTGAGCGGCGGAATGAAAAAGCGGGTCGGCCTCGCTCGTGCCCTGGCCCTTGACCCGAAGATTATCCTGTTTGATGAGCCGACAACAGGGCTTGATCCGATCACGGCCGATGCTATCGACCGCCTTATTGTCGATACGCAAGAACACACAAACGCCACGTGCGTTGTAATCAGTCACGATATCGAATCCACATTTAAGATTGCCCATACAGTTGCAATGCTGTATCATGGTAAAATTATTGAGGTAGGCAAGCCGGAAGATATCAGGTCATCTGAGGACTTGGCCTTGCAGCAGTTTATCCAGGGAAAGGCTGAAGGGCCTATTCAGATTGTATAGTTGACGGCTTTGTAAAAAGTCCATCTGCGGCGTTACGCTTCATCTTTCGTCATTGCGATCCGCCTGAGGCGGACCTCATTCCTCAAGATTTGCGCGCCTTGCATCTGGAGCTTTTTACTGTGCCGTCCATTTGGTGGCTTTTTATGAGATCATCATAGTTTGGGTTTAGTGAAAAGCAGTTTTTCAAAGTTCTCGAATACGAGAAATAGCGATTATGACCAAGCTTAGCGTTGAGGCAAAGGTAGGGGTTTTTGTGGTAATCGGGATGATAATCCTGGCTTACATGTCCACGAGGGTGGGCAGGATTCAATATACCGGAGACCGTGGCTACGAGGTGTATGCCTATTTTGATTCTGCCGAAGGCATTGTCGAAGGAGGCCCGGTAGAGATTGCGGGTGTTGAGATAGGGCATATCAAAGATATCAGCTTAGAGGCCGGCAAGGCCAGGGTGGTTCTTCAGATTAATCCCAAGGTTCGGATAGGTGAAGACACGGAGGCGGTCATCCGCACAAAGGGTGTGCTCGGGGATAAATATGTTGAGCTTGTTTTGGGTGCCCCTAATGTACGACCTGTTAAACCAGGAGGCCGCATTGAGCGCACTCAATCTCCTGCCAATATCGATAACCTTTTGAAACAGCTAAGCTCTATTGGAACGGATATTAAGGAAATCACACAATCTCTTTCAGGAGTTCTGGGCGGGAAGGAGGGTGAGGCGTCCCTGCGCAATATTGTGGACAATTTCAGGCAAGCCTCCGATCAGCTGCGAGAAATGATTGTATCCTTCAACCAGATCACGGAAAAAATCAACCGTGGTGAAGGGACCATTGGTAAACTCATCAATGAGGGAGAGACTGTGGACAACATTAATGAGACTCTAACCGGCATCAATGACTACCTTAAAAAAGAAGAAAGATTCCGAACGTACGTGGACTATAGGGGAGAATATCTCTTCGACAGTAATGACATGAAGTCTTATCTTTCGCTGCGGATTCAGCCCAAAGAGGACAAGTATTATCTGCTGCAACTGGTGGACGACCCTGCCGGAAAGAAAAAAGTTACCGAGACCACGACCACGGTCGGAGGGGTTACTACTATCGAACATAAGGAAGAGATCGATAAGGACGAACTCAAATTCTCCGCCCAGATTGCCAAACGGTACTATAATCTTGGATTACGAGGCGGGATTTTTGAATCGACCGGCGGGGTAGGAGCTGACTATTATTTCCTTGACGACCGTCTTATCCTTTCTTTGGAGGCCTTTGATTTTGATCCTGATAGAAATCCCCACTTGAAATTCAAGGCAGACTTTACGCCACTTCATTACATTTACATTACCGGCGGCCTTGACGATTTCATAAGCGATGAGGGGATGGAATCCGTTTTTGTGGGAGCAGGCCTTCGGTTCTCAGACGAAGATCTGAAGACGCTTTTATCGAATGCGCCGATTCCTACCAAAAAGTAAACAGGTTCAGAGCTTTGAAAAACTTCTTTCAAAGCTCTCATTTTTTCTAAGAGCCTATAGAAAGCAATAGCAATGAAACGCTGGCAGGACAAGTCATGGACTCGCTCCATGAGAATCATCCTCGACTTTGGCGGCATGATGACCGATGCCGCGGGTCCACGCCACGGTCTTACAATGAAGCAAATCAATGCGATGGGAGGCGCCTTCAAAGCGGCACATCAAAACATAGCACAGAGAAGGAGGGCGGGAGACCTCCCCTTTTATGCACTCCCGTACGACCGGAAAGGCTTGAGGGACATTCTCGACACAGCCGATCACGTGGTCAAAAAATGTGAGGATTTTGTGGTCCTCGGCATCGGTGGATCGGCCCTTGGGGGTATCGCCCTGTTTCAGGCCCTTGCCCATCCACACCATAATCTCCTTCCAAAGGCCAAACGGAAGGGCCGACCGAGAATATTCTTTGCCGATAATATCGACCCTGAGGGCTTTAGCGCACTCCTGGAACTGGTCCATCCGAACAAGACCATATTCAATGTGATCAGCAAGTCCGGAGGGACAGCCGAGACCATGAGCCAATTTCTCGTTGTGCGCAATAAACTTGTAAGAAGATTAGGCCGAAAAAGGCATGCAGCCCGTATCATTGCCACCACGGACCCCGAGCGCGGCTATTTGAGAGGCATCGCCAGAGAAGAAGGATACAAAACCCTTCCTATCCACCCAGGCGTAGGGGGACGCTTTTCGGTCCTTTCCCCTGTTGGGCTGCTTCCCGCGGCCGTGGCCGGTATCGATATTGCCGAACTCCTTGCCGGAGCCCGAAATGCGGACCAGGCCTGCAAGAAAGAAGACTTATGGAAAAACCCGGCAGCCATGAATGCCGTACTTCAGGTGTTGGCCTGCACTCTAAAAAAGAAGCCCATCTCGGTTATGATGCCGTACTCTGATGCCTTGCGCGATGTGGCCGACTGGTACCGTCAGATCTGGGCGGAAAGCTTAGGGAAACGACTCAACGTGAACGGCCGCGTAGTACATGTCGGACCAACACCAATAAAGGCACTCGGTGCCACTGATCAGCACTCCCAACTCCAGCTCTACATGGAGGGTCCTTTTGACAAGGTTATTACCTTTCTTACAGCGGAAAAATTCCGAAAAACCGTTAAGATTCCCGCCGGCTTTAATCGTATGGATGGTGTCGGCTACCTCGGGGGGCATACGCTGAATGACCTGATGCAAGCCGAACAGCAAGCCACCGAGTTTGCCCTGACACAGGCTCGCCGCGTTCACACTACAATAAGTCTCCCTGAAATCAATCCGTTTACCATGGGGCAGCTTCTGTTCATGCTCGAGGTTCAGGTCCTGTATGCGGGTGGGCTTTTCGAGATTAATCCGTTAGATCAGCCCGGCGTTGAGGCCGGCAAAGAATTTACCTACGGTATGATGGGACGAAAGGGCTTTGAAGACAGGGCCGGGCTAATCGCTTCAAAGCGCCGGGGGAAACGGCCTTACCGCATAATGGTCTAGCAGGCTGTTGAAAAACTTTTGAATGAGCGACTTTGACCATTTTTGCGAAAGTTTCTTAGTGAAGCGGAGCGTCAAAAATTGTAACTGTTTGAGGCGGATGCCGAGTTTTGCGATTTTAGCGGAGCGAGCTTAGAAACTTCAAAAATGGGCAATCGGAGCGAAAAGAAGAGTTTTTCAACAGCCTGCTAGTGAGCAAATGGGATGGTACCAAAGAATATAGAACAGATAAAACCCTTTAAGCTCGTTAAGTATTTTACTTTTACCAGCCTTATTGTAATCCTCCTCGGCTCTTTAGCCTTGTCCATGGTGATCGCCCATCGGGCCGAGACGGTACTCTTGAAAAAGAGTGAAGATTATGCCCTGTTGATGGCAGAAAACCTTAATCACCAGGTTTTCTTACAGTTCATTGTTCCTGCTGCTCTTCAATTCGGACAAGTCATTCAGTTACGCAACAAAATCCTTTTTGAACGCCTTGACCAAGTGGTCAGGAACACCCTTCACAGCTTTAGCGTGGAGACGGTCAACATTTTTGACCGTGAACATAATGTGATCTTCTATAGCTTTGACAAAGAACTGGTAGGAAGAAAAGGCTTGGGGGGGATCGATTATCAGCAAGCCCTCCTTGGCAAATCACGCTCCAGGCTGATTCGCAGGGGAGGATTCTGGGGCATACTCTTCGGGGCTCCAAGACAAAGCAAGCTACGAACTTATGCCCCCTTGAGGGCCGAAAGGCCTTTGTCTAACATCGAGGGACCCATCCTCGGGGTATTCGAGATTGTTCAAGACCTGTCTGAGGATTACCGCACCATCACTCATTTTAAGTACAGGATTATTGTTACCTCTGTTGCTATTATGGGCCTCCTCTTTTTTATCCTTCGGTATGTTGTCAAGCGTGGTGAGGAGATCATCCAAAAACGGGCACAGGAACGACTCCTTTTGAAAGAAAAGTTGGGCCATGCCGAGCGGTTAGCAAGCCTTGGCGAAATGGTGGCCGGAATCTCACATGAAATCCGCAACCCGTTAGGAATCATTAACAGCACCGCGGAGCTTTTGAAGCAGAAGCTTGCCCATACAGATTCCGAGGTTCAGCTTGCAGACGTCATTGTTCAGGAAGCCGGGCGGCTCAATGGCATTGTAACCGATTTCCTCGATTTTGCCCGGCCGCAAGCGCCTAACCTGATGCCATGCAGGGTGGACGAGGTCTTGGAAAAAAACCTTACGTTCCTTGCCCCGGAAATCAACAAGAGCGGCTACGAGATATATAAACGATTTGCCACCGATGTTCCGGAGATACAGGCCGACCCAGGGTTGCTGTACCAGGCCTTTTTGAATATACTAATAAATGCCATGCAGGCGATGCCGGAAGGCGGGGCCATATACATTGAATTATCCGCCCGCAAACATATGCTGACGATCGTTTTTTCCGATGAGGGGCCGGGGATTCCCGATGAAACCCTTAACAAGATCTGGGAACCTTTTTTTACTACCAAAGATAAAGGAAGCGGCTTAGGGCTTCCGATTGTCAAAAAGATCATTGAGGGGCACGGCGGTGCCCTTGAAATTGATAATGGTCCGGGAAAAGGGGCTCAGGTGACAATCACCCTGCCGGCAAACCGCATGGCGCAGAGAGCATAGCGCATAGGGTATACGGTTTTGCGCTTTGCTCTATGCC